>FWPU01002313.1_pt1 | contig 53224 bp, 49 predicted proteins | sample 2228361 | NCBI WGS metagenome assembly FWPU01 (sample SAMEA103939777, study PRJEB20133) | metagenome | reverse complement strand
AAAAACCGAAGGTTAAAATCTTAAAAAGGCCATCCAAAAAACCTTCCCCGAAACCTCCAAAGGCCCGAAAAAAGAAAGTCCTGAAAATTCCAAAAACAGTGGTGACACTGCCTCCTGTTAAAACTGATAAAAAACCCCTATGGGTTCCCTCTGAGGAAACCATCCGGAATTCAAATATCACCCGATTCATTGAGTTTGTGAACAGAAAATATAATAAAAAAATCAAGAATTATAATGATTTACATCAGTGGTCGGTTGAATTCATTCCAGATTTTTGGGCTTCTGTTTGGGAATTTGCAGAGGTTAGGGCATCAAAGAAGTGGGATCAGGTGGTAGATGACCTAACCAAATTTCCAGGGGCGAGGTGGTTCATTGGGTCAAGGCTCAATTTTGCAGAGAATCTCCTGAGATATCGGGATGATCGACTGGCTTTTATTTTTAGAGGAGAAACCCAGAAATACTCAACCATGACCTATAAAGAACTCTACACAACCGTTTCGCGCCTTGCAAAAGCCTTGCGTCAAATTGGGGTTCAGCCTGGAGACCGGGTGGCAGGTTATATGCCCAACCTCATGGAAATAGCGATTGCCATGCTTGCCTCAACCAGTATTGGGGCAGTCTGGTCTTCCTGTGCAACAGATATTGGACCCCATGCAGCGCTGGACCGACTGGGTCAGATCGAACCTAAGGTCCTCTTTTCAGTAGATGGATATTTCTATAAGGCGAAAACCTTTAACACTCTGGAAAATGTGGCAGAGGTTGCCAAAGCCATCCCTTCCTTGGAAAAAGTGGTGATCGTCTCTTATGCTGGAGAGAAGCCTGATATCAGCCAAATCCCCCATGCTGTCCATTATGAGGATTTTTTAGTTCCGGAGAAGGAGCCCCCCATTGAATTCGAACAGTTGCCCTTTGATCATCCTGTCTATATCATGTTCTCCTCGGGAACCACGGGTAAACCCAAATGTATGGTTCAGGGTGCAGGGGGAATTCTCCTTCACCATTTGAAGGAACTCATTCTCAATACAGACCTTAAACGGGAGGATAGGCTCTTTTATATTACTACCTGTAGTTGGATGATGTGGAATTGGATGCTGAGCGGTCTGGGGGTTGGGGCGACCATCGTCCTCTATGATGGCAATCCAAATTACCCTGATGCCTATGCTATGTGGAAGATGGTTCAGGATGAAAAGATCACCATCTTTGGCCTAAGCGCAAGTTACATTAACTATTTAAGAAGTGAAGGGATTCAACCTGGAAAACATTATGACCTTTCCTCCCTTAGAGAAATTTCCCAAACAGGGTCTGTCCTTTCTGCAGAGGGGTTCGAATGGGTCTATCAAGAGGTAAAAAAGGATCTCCACTTTAACTCCATCTCAGGGGGAACAGACATCAATGGTTGCTTTGCCATTGGCAGTCCCATTCAACCTGTCTACGCTGGAGAACTCCAAGGGCCTGGTCTTGGCATGAAGGTAAAGGCCTATGATGAAAATGGAAAACCAATATGGGACAAGGAAGGAGAGTTGGTCTGTGAGGCTCCTGCTCCATGTATGCCTTTATATTTCTGGAACGATCCCACTGGAGAAAAGTATCGGAGCGCCTATTTTGAATTCTATCCAGGGGTCTGGCGTCACGGGGATTATATTGTAATGCACAGCGATACAGGGGGGATCACCTTTTATGGACGTTCGGATGCTGTGCTAAAACCCTCTGGGGTCCGGATAGGGACCGCAGAAATTTACAATGTAGTGGAAAAGATAGAAGGAATTGCTGACAGCCTGGCCATCGGACAGAGTTGGGAAGGCGACCAGCGGATTGTCCTCTTTGTGAAACTCGCCCCAGGGGTTCAATTGACCGAAGAACTGAAGAATACGATCAGAAGGACCCTGAGGGAGAAGGCTTCCCCCCGCCATGTCCCAGCGGTCATCATGGAGATGCCCGAGGCTCCCTATACGATGAATATGAAAAAGGTGGAAAGTGCGGTCACCAATATCATCCACGGGAGGCCAGTTCTGAACAGAGATGCCTTGATGAACCCACAGGTTCTGGACTATTTTGAGAAGATCCTTCCAGAACTCCAAAAGTAAAAGAAGGGGGCGAGGGGGCTAGGGGGCAAGGGGTCCAGTGAGGACCTAAAAAAACCCACTTGAACCCTGGAAACCTTGAATCCTTGAACCCTATTTATGAAATTGAGCCGGAAAGAATTTGAGGAGATTGTTGTTTTAGCCCTGAGGACGCTTCCAAAATTTTTTAAGAGGAAGATGAAGAATGTAGATGTCGTCATCGAGAGGCAGGCCTCCAGAAGCCTTCTCTTAGAAATGGGACTTCAATCTCCCTATGAATTGCTGGGACTCTATCAAGGCGTTCCCTTCAATCGAAGGGGGTTTTATTATGGAAACGTTCTTCCAGATAAAATCACTCTCTTTCAAATTCCCATTGAATCTTGCTGTAGGACTAAGGAGGAGATTGAAGAAAAGGTCAGGGAGGTTGTGATTCATGAGGTGGGGCACTACTTTGGCCTTGATGAGAATAGATTGAGAGGACTCGAGGAGAAATAATTACATAATAAAAGTTTAAGGATAAAGGGCTAAGGTAAAGAGGCCCGTTTCGTTAGAGGGTAAGGTCTATGGTGCCAAAATCCTTTAGACATAACCCTTTAACTTTATACCAAACTGGCTTCCTTCTCCTAACCCTTAGACGGTTTTCGTCATTTATATTATGTCTTTCATCAAATTCTTAGGAACCGCTGGTGCGAGATTTGTCGTTTTGAGGCAACTTCGAGCCTCAGGAGGCCTCTGGCTTTCCATGGATAAAACCAATCTTTATATCGACCCCGGGCCAGGGGCGTTGGTTCGGTGTTTAAGCAGTAAACCCAGGTTAGACCCGGCAATTTTGGATGGGATTATTCTTACCCATAAACATTTAGACCATTCCAACGATGTCAATACCATGATTGAGGCAATGACTGATGGAGGCTTCAAAAAAAGGGGGGTGCTCTTTGCCCCTCGGGATGCACTCGAAGAAGATCCGGTGGTATTGAGATATGTCAGGGACTATGTGGCGAAGATAGAAATTTTGAAAGAGAACTCTGAGTATCAAATCGGCGGGATTCAATTTTCCACTGCGAAAAGGCATCAGCATCGGGTGGAGACATATGGTCTCAATTTTAAAACCTCACCCCATACCCTCTCCATCATTTCCGATACAAAATTCTTTCCAGAACTTCCAGAGCTTTATCGAGGAGAGATTCTGGTAATTCATGTCGTTCGGCTGAAACCCATCGGAGATGAGCCGATCGACCATCTCTCCATTGAGGATGTAAAGACCATCCTTAAGAAATCGAAGCCCAGACTCACCCTGCTCACCCATTTCGGGATGACGATGGTCAGGGCAAAACCCTGGGTGGTGGCAGAGGAATTGGAAAAAGAGTTAGGGAGAAAGGTGATCGCAGCAAGGGATGGGATGCAAATAGACTTGAAGGAGGTGTCGTGATGAAAAGTTGGGAAACGAAAGATTTGAACCCCAATCCTCGAATCTTAATGGGTCCAGGGCCAAGCAATGTCCATTATCGGGTTTATCGGGCGATGGCTACTCCAGTGATCGGTTACCTCGATCCCCAACTCCTCGCCTGTATGGATGACATCAGTCAGATGTTGAAGGACCTTTTTCAGACCAAAAACCCTCTTACCCTTGCCATCTCTGGGACCGGAAGTTCGGGGATGGAGGCTTCCTTTGTCAACTTTGTCGAGCCCGGGGATACCGTGGTGATCGGTGTCAGTGGTTTTTTTGCGGAGAGAATGGTCGAGGTTGCGTCCCGATGTGGAGCCAGGGTCCTGAGGGTAGATGCAGATTGGGGAAGGATTGTGGAACCCGAAAGAGTGATAAACTGTTTGAGGGAGCATCCAGAGGCAAAGCTCTGTGCCCTGGTTCATGCAGAAACGTCTACAGGGGTCAGGCAGCCCCTTGAAGAGATTGGCCAATACTGTAAAAAAAGAGAGACGCTTCTTCTCATTGATGCGGTGACTTCTCTCGGAGGGGTCGAGTTGAAAGTGGATGAATGGGGAGTGGATATCTGCTACAGTTGCACTCAAAAAGGCCTAAGCGTTCCCCCTGGACTTTCGCCCATCACCATCAGTCCCAAAGGGGTGGATCGCCTTCGCTCAAGGAAGACAAAGGTCCAGAGTTTCTACCTCGATTTACTGCTCCTTGAAAAATACTGGGGAGAGGAGAGGGTCTATCACCATACGGCACCGGCCACGATGTTCTATGCGCTGAGGGAAGGCTTGAGGGTGGTCTTTGAGGAGGGCCTCGAGGCAAGGTTTCAGAGACATCAGACTTTGGGGGATCACCTCAAGATGGAACTTGAGGGGATGGGCATTAAACTTTTTGCCCAGGAAGGTTATCGCCTCCCTGTCTTGACCTCTGTTTATATTCCCGAGGGAGTTGATGAGGCATGGATACGCAAGAAACTTCTTGATGAATATCACATCGAGATAGGAGGAGGCCTTGGTCCACTCAAAGGCAAGATATGGAGAATCGGTCTAATGGGAGAGACCTGTCGGCTTCAAAACATCAAATCACTCATGGGGGCCTTAAAGGATATCTTGAATAAATGAGGGGTCGAAATTTTTAGAGGGTTCCTTCAATCCTTATCTTTCAAATAGGCAAGCAATCGCTTTAAATCCTTTTCAATTTCTGGCCCTGGGCGCTTGAGGGGGGCTCTTGGCTCCCCACCAAAGTAGCCATTAAGGTCCATTGCCATTTTCAATCCTCCGATTCCATTTTCAATGGTCACGGCTTTAGCCAGAGGGGTTAGTCGATTCTGTAGGGCTCTTGCTTCATTCAACTTATTCTGCTGAAAAAGGGTGTAGATCTTAACACATTCCTCTGGGACGACATTGGCGATAGCCAGAATTCCCCCTATCGCACCTACACAAAGGGCAGGGAAAAAGACTGGCGCTGAGCCCACAAAGACCGCAAAACCCTTTTTAGAGAGATGGACGATTTCGCTCAATTGGTCAATATTTCCTGAACTGTCCTTTATTCCAATAATGTTGGGGTGTTCAGAAAGTTTTGCGACCCATTTCGCTTCCAGATTGATCCCTGTAAATTGAGGAACATTGTAAACCAGGATCCCAATGGGAGAAGCCTCTGCGACAGCGATAAAATGTTCATAGAGAATTTGAGGTTTCATTGAACCTCTGAAGTAAGAAGGAGTGACCACCAGAGCACAGTCCGCCCCCCTCTGAGCCGACTGTTTGGTAAAACGAATGGTTTCTTGAGTGGACTCCATTCCGCTCCCCACCATCATGATTTTGGAAGTAGGAATGGCGTCTCGGGAAACCTCTATCACTTTTAACTTTTCCTTTTCGTTCAGATAGACTGCTTCCCCATTGGACCCGAGGACAAGATAGCCAGTGAGACCTGTCTTATTCCATCGCTTAAAATTCTTTTTAAGTTTGCCCAAAGCCAGTTTTCCATCCTGGAAGGGTGTGGTAATGGGTGGCATCACCCCAGAAAGTTTCATGGTCTGCTTCCTTTCATAAAATTTAGAGTTCAAAGGTTCTTGACTTAAAGGGTTAAACGTTTTTTACAAAATTTTAATTTAAACCAAAGCCTTCCTGTTTTCCTTGAATCCTTTTCAAAAATAACACCGGGACAGGGTGATGGTCAAATCATAATTTTCTTGACATTTATCAATAATCCTATTGTAATAAGGAAAAGTTTTTAAGGGGAGGAGAATATTGGTTGAAGAAAAGATTAAAGATGCGACCAAAATTTTAAACCTCTTAAGGTCAATGTCTGATTATAAACCCCATTTTGAAATCATTGGGAATTATCGGCTCATCGATGATGGGGTCCAACCTGAGGCCACCATCATGCTCAGGGCCAATGGGAAGGAGATGCACGAGGCGGATACAGGGGTTGGACCGGTCGATGCCCTGGCAAAAGTTTTAAAGAAGTCACTGAAATCAATTTTTCCTCAGATCGACCAGGTGAAGTTGATTGATTTCAGTTCCCGGATCTTCGATCCAGGTGCCGGGACTGCTGCGGGGGTGGAAGTGGAGATTCTCTTCAGTAATGGAAAAGAGGCCTGGAAGGTGAAGGCCTTCTCGGAAAATATATGCAAGGCTTCTTTTCTTGCATTGGTGGATGGATTTGAATATGGGATTTATAGATCCAAAGAAGAAGGCGGAGGGTGAAATGGTAGATCGTAAGAGATTAGAAGAGGTAATCTTAGAGAAATCTAAGGGGGAAAGCTCCCCTGTGCGGTTTGTTTCCAGATCGCTGATGAGTTTGAGATTCCCAAGAAAGAGTTGACAAGGATTCTTAACGAGATGAAGATCAAAATCAGCCAGTGTCAATTAGGTTGTTTTGAATAATTAATTTGACATAAGAAACCATTTGAATATAATAAACTATCAGAGCCGAACACAAACGAGGATTTAATAAAAATAGTAAATGAATTCGCAATCTTATAAACACGGTATACGGGCACGATCCCCACGATAAATTTATACGAAGGAGGTGGTAGGGCGTCAGGAGAGGAGGGGGTAGGAAGGAATGTTGGGTTTGTTGGGTTTAATGAAACTCTTTCATCACCACAAGGAGGTGAATGTATGAACTCGGTAGTCATTTTGATCATTGCTTTTATTATTTTCTTCATTGGTTATCGTATTTATGCAAAATATGTGGATACGAAAATTGTTAAGGCGGATTCTAAAAAGGTGACCCCTGCGAAGATGTATATGGATGGGGTAGAGTTCATGCCCACCAGCAAAAACATCCTTTTTGGATATCAATTCAAATCGATTGCAGGCGCTGGCCCCATCATTGGCCCGATTATTGCTATTCAATGGGGATGGCTTCCGGCATTGTTGTGGATTTTACTGGGGGCGTTCTTCATCGGTTGGGTTCAAGATTATTCAAGTGCCATGGTTGCCATGAGACACGAAGGGGCTTCTTTTGGAGGATTGAGTCATAAGTTGATTTCCCCAAGGGCAAGGATTATCCTTCTGTCTTTTATCTATTTCTATTTGCTTCTGATCGCAGGGGCCTTTGGTAATGTAGTGGTAAGCACAGCCGTTGGACTTAAGGCCTCCCCCATGGCATGGCTCTTTTTGACCATAGGTGGAATCCTGGCAGGCCAGATGATCTATCGCTGGAAGAAGGATATTATCCTAACCACAATCGTCACCGTGATTATTGCCCTGTTTGGGATTTGGCTAGGGACCGTCGCTCCTTCAGATAAAATTTTAGGGGCAGACTTATCCAATTCTCGTTTCTTATGGGCAGTGGCAGCTTTTGTCTTTTGTTATTTTGCATCGGTTTTGCCGATTTGGAGATTTGCCCTCCCCATTAACTATGTTGCCTCTTATATCATTTTTCTGGGACTCTTCTTTGGGATCATCGGGGTATTTATCCTCCATCCCGATTTTACCCTCCCTGCCTATACAGGGTTTACGATTAAAATCGGACCAATCTGGCCGATCATGTTTGTAACCATTGCTTGCGGAGCCATCTCAGGTTGGCACAGCATTGTTTCCAGTTCAGGGACAGCCCGTCAGTTAGAATATGAGACGGATGCCCGGCCTGTGGGTGGAGGCGTGATGTTTGTGGAGATGATGCTTGCGACATTTGCCTTAATCATTGCTGGAACGATTTATGCTTCTGCGGCTGAGTATGGAGCAGCTGTGGCCAAAGGGCCAGGAGGTGTATTTGCGGCAGGGGTCTCTAAATTTTTGGGTGCTTTGGGACTTCCAGCTGCCTTGGGAAGGTCCTATGGGAGTGTCATGATGATCGTATTGGCAATTACGATTATGCAACTGGTGATCAGATTCATGCGGGTCGCTACTTCTGAATTGCTCAGTGATATAAGCTCAATTTTCAGAAATGCCCATATTGGAACAATCATTGCGAGCCTCCTCGGAATGATCTTAGTCCTGACTGGTTGGTGGCAATATTTATGGGTGTTATTTGGAGGGGCAAACCAGTTGATGGCTTCTTTGGCATTGATGCTGGTCACCGCCTGGATGATGTCAGAGGGCAAATCCTATGCCTGGTCATTTTATCCGATGATCTTTATGTTCGTAACCACGGTGGCTGCTTTGCTTTATACTTCTTATAGCTTGCTTCAAAAGGTTTTCACCGGAGCAGTCAAAGGCGAAGCGCTGGTCGGGAACACCTTAATGGGGTTGGTTGGATTCTTCTTAGTGATTGCTGCATTGGTGTTAGCGGTTGAGGGCGTGAAGGCCTTTAACCGGTATAAAACGGTCAAAGCCGAGGCAGTCCCCGCGAAGGCATAGATCAAATCCTTGGATTGTAGGGAACGGTTTAAAACCGTTCCCTACATATGATCTTTTCAAAGGAGAGAGTTTTATGGGAGAAGAGGAGAAAAAGAAAAAGGGGGGAATTTTTCAAGCCGTCAAAGAGTTTGTCTATGGGGTGGCAGCTCATGATTCTGCTCGATTTGCTTTAAAGACACGGGCGAGTATGGAGCATCTTTTTATCCTCATCACCATGGGAGATATGTTGGGTGTCCCCATTCTACCCCCCTACTATTCCCTAAGGTTATTGCCCTATGTGGTCCCCCAGATCTCTACCTGGAAGCGTAGGATGTTGAGAGAAAAAGATCTAACCGATGCCCTGGCCTAAATTGGTCTTTTGGTTTTTTTCGTTTATTTGGTCTATTTGGTTAAGGAGAGATTTCAACTCATTGGCCAGAAAGACCAGAGAAACTAAATAAACTCTATTACCCAGAAAGGGGTGATTTACATTTCATTACCAGATATCTTCGAAAAGTATCCGGACCGACGTTATATTATGTTTGGGGGAAAAGGTGGATTAGGTAAAACGACCTTTTCTGCAGCCACTGCCTATTATCTGGCAAAAAAGGGGAAGAAGGTATTGGTCTTTTCTGTTGATCCTCAGGCCTCTCTGACCGATATCTTTGAAAGGGATATTTTTGGAAAGGGGCCCACCGAAATCATCCCCAATCTCTATGCCCAGGAGATTGATGCCGACCGCCGCGTCAAGGAGTACCAACAGGAGATCCGACAGAAAATCCTTGAGATGTATGGACTGGATAAGATTCCAGATGAGATTGAGAGTTATATTCAAGCGGCCGCCGCAGAGCCGGCGATGGAGGAAAGTGCTATCTTTGATGAGGTGGTAGATATTGTGGTTAAAGGGGGATACGACTATTATATTTACGATCTGGTGCCATTGGGCCATGCCCTTTACTATTTAAGCATGGCCTCCGTCTATGACGCTTGGATTGATAAGATTACTGGCTTAAGGGAACAGATGAGGGAGTACGACCAGGTGGCTGCGGTTATTCGGAGGGAGAAGGAACTGGATGAAGATGCCATTCTCAATGAACTTCTCTATATCAAGGACCGGATCAATAAATCTTCAAGTATCCTGACGGATAAGAAAAAGACGGCCTTCTTTTTTGTAGTTACCGCTGAAGAGATGGTGATTAAAGATACCTTGAAGGCTGCAGAACTTTTTGCAAAATTCGATGTTCCCCTAAGTGGCTATATTATTAATCGAGTTCTCCCCTCCGATTTGAAAGGGCAAAAGATTCCTGAATATCTCAAAAACCGTTTGGAGATGCAGGAGCATTACCTGAAGGTCATTGAGACTACGTTTGGGAAAGAGATATTGGCTTCTGTTCCTGAAATGGAGAGGGATGTGACCGGGCTTCCTATGATTGAGAAGATGGCCAAGGCTATGTTTGGAGAATTTTAACCCCTCAAATCAACCTCTCCCCTTTGAGGGAGAGGGGGAGGAGATAAACCGTGAACCAGATCACCATCAACATGGTCAGATTTATGAAAGACCACCCGAAACTGAAATACATCTTCTTTGGGGGAAAGGGAGGGGTGGGAAAGACCGTGATGGCTGGAGCTGCTGCCCTCTGGGCTGCCAAGCAGGGCAAAAAGACACTTCTCGCGTCCACCAATCCTGTCCATAGCCTTTCAAACCTATTGGAAAAGGATGTTTTTGGAAAGGCGGCTGTCGTTTGTGATGAGGAGAAATGCTATGCCTTTGAAATCGATACAAGGGATACGATTGAGCGGTCTAAAAAAGAGATTCGTGAAAAGATCAACTGGTTTCTAAAATTTGCAGACATCACCACCAAAGCAGAGGATTTTATCGAATCCGCCACCATGAACCCTGCCTTTGAGGAGTCTGCCATGTTTGAGAATATGATGGATCTGATGTTTAAAGACGAATATGAATTTTATGTTTTCGATACCGCTCCAACTGCAAATGCCAGACGCCTCCTTGGAATGTCGAAGGTTTACTCTCTGTGGGTGGAGAAAATGCTCAAGAGCAGGGAGGAGGCAAAATCTTTAAGACAACTGCTCTCCTTCTCGAAAAAGGAGGAGAAGGATCCTCTTTTAGATTATCTCTTAGGCTTTAAAGAAAGGATGGGACATGCGAAAGCCCTTCTGACGGATGAAACCCTCACCGCCTTCTTCTTTGTTACCTTACCTGAAAGCCTTCCCATTGCAGTCATCACCCGATTCATCAATTGGTTTCATGAGTTCGGGATCCCCGTAGGGGGGGTGGTGGTCAATGGAGTGATTCAAAAGGACCAAGTGGGAAAGGATGTCCCCGAGTTTGTCCTTAATCGAATCCAGATGCAGGATGAACATATGGAGGAAATTTGGAGGATATTTGGGGATAGAGTAAGGGCAATCGTCCCCCTTTTTGAGACCGAGGTGAAAGGGGCAAAAATGCTGAATCGGACGATTGAATATCTCTTCGCCAAATAATTTTTTTCTCCAAGTTCCCTTAACCCAAACTTTTTCCAAAGAAATCTTAAAATTTTCATGGCTGGATCTAATCCATTGAAATGGAGGATAGCGTATCCATCATAAAATATCACTAAATTAAAATTGTTGGATAGTTTTTTTCCAAGGGAAGATTCATTTTTGAACAAATTTATGACATTTTTTGCCCATATTTTGAAATATTTTTATACTTTAACAGGAGGTTTGAAGGGAGAGGATGTCTTAATTATTTGAAATTAAAGGCGAATTTTTTAAAAAACCAACTGGTATAGAAATTGTATAAATAACATATTGTTTTTATTTATTTTTTAGAAAGCGAACCCAAATGTTACCTCTATTTCAATTACTGCTCGCTGTTTTTGCAATCTACAGTGCCCTCAAATTTGAGGGAGAGTGGAAACTTATTATTCCATTAATCTGTTTGGTTTTGATGTTGATTGTTGGAAGGATCGAAAAAAGCACCTCTGAGAAAAAGACAGCCCGAAGAACTTTTTTGCAGGCAGAGATCGATAAGATTTGGAAGAAAGAGATTCCCACGATCAAGGAACAGGACTTTTTCACCATTGAATCCCTTGTATGGCCAAAAAGTGAATGGCTTTTGATCGATGCAGTCCATTTCATTTTTAAAGACTTAGGATTCAAAATTTCAGCAGGGATCAATTATCATTCCGTAGATCGAATTGTTAAAATTCCAAATACCAATAAAGCCTTTGGTCTTGAAATTATGATGAGCGAGAGGGAGGCAGATAAGAACCACCCCAAGGTCAGCAGAGCTCTCCAATTTGAGAAGGAGAAAAAGGAGAGAGAGAAAACGCTGATCATCGCCAGCACCCATATTCATCTCCCACTTTCTGAAAGAAGCCAACTGACTCATATCTCAAAAGAGCTCACCGATCTCCTTGTCCTTTACAATATAGGATTTATTACCGCTCATCACCTTTATGAACTCTGGCAAAGGGCAAAGGGAGGGGAGATCGACATCTTCGGATTTTTTGAGAAGGTTCACTCCCATCGAGGAGGAGTCCTTTCTTCAAAAGTAGGAATCGATTCATTCCACCCCACTCTAAATACTCCTGTCCGATAAACCCTTCCATTTTTTTCAATTAATCCAAATTATTTGAATGCGTATTGATGGAAGTTGCCTTATAATTAAATTCATGAAGGTGAGAGAAATCTTTGTAAAAACACCCCTGACCAAAACCGCCATTTCAGGGTTTGATTACTGTCTTAATCCCTTCGTGGGATGTGGTCATGGTTGTCGGTACTGTTATGCCAGTTTTATGAAACGATTCACCGACCACAAAGAACCCTGGGGAGAGTTTGTGGATATCAAAATCAATGCACCTCATCAGTTGAGGAGACAGTTAAAGAGGGTAAAACGAGGGATGGTCTCCCTAAGCACAGTGACCGATCCTTATCAACCCTTGGAGAGAAGATACCAGTTGACCCGAAAATGCCTGGAGATTCTTTTAGAATTTCAATTTCCGGTCAATCTATTAACTCGGTCTCCCCTCTGTCTGAGGGATATCGACCTTTTTAAAAGGTTTAAAGATATTGAAATTGGACTTTCAATTACGACGGATGACGAACGGATTAGAAAGATATTTGAACCCCACTCCCCTCCCATTCCTTTTAGGCTAAGGGCATTGAAGACCTTAAGGAGGGAAGGGATTAGAACTTATGCCTTTATTGGTCCGATGCTTCCGTTGGAACCCCGCAGGTTGGCCTCCATGCTCGATGGGTTAGTCAGCGAGGTTCTGATCGATCGAATGAATTACCCAAACAAGGTCAAAGGACTTTACTGCAAGAATGGGCTGGAGAGTTACCTCACCGATGATTATTTTAATTTTACCGGAAAGATCTTAAAAGAACTCTTAGAGGAAAAAGGTATTCCAGTTTCACTCATTTTTTGTTAAATTTTAAAAATTATAGATTTTGACTCAATTACAGAAAGAGAAAATGGATTTGAACATCAATAGGGGGAGGAGTAGGTTGTGATTTGAGGCCCTTGAGGCATTTAAAGATTGGAAAGTTGATCGGAGGACCCCATGACGCTTGGACGGTTTGGTTTAAGAAGAAGAGGATATGATTTTCCGCCCTTCAGACCCCCCAGTGAGGCCAATAGCCTTCTTTTGAGGGTGACGAGGGGATGTCCATGGAATCGATGCACCTTCTGCTCGATGTACAAAACGATTAAATTTGAAAGGAGAGAGATTGAAGAGGTGCTTGAAGATATCTCCATGGCAAAAGAACTCTATAGCGATCGAGTTCAGACGGTTTTTATTGGGGATTCAAACAGCTTAATCCTTAAGGCGGAGGAGTGGGAAAGGATTTTAAAAGCCCTCTATACGGCTTTTCCTCATATTGAAAGAGTGACCAGTTACGCAAGAGCAAAGACCATTGCTAAAAAGCCCATGGAGGAATTGAAGAGGATATATGAAGCGGGGTTGAACCGGCTCCACGTGGGTCTTGAGACAGGGGATCGGGAACTTTTAAAAGAGATTGATAAAGGGGCAACCTCTGAGGAGATGGTGGAGGCAGGAAGGAAGGCGAAGCAGGTGGGGTTCGAATACTCCCTCTACGTCCTTTTGGGAATTGGTGGAGAGGAGAAGTGGGGACAGCATGCCAGAGGAACCGCAGAGGTTCTCAATCAGATAGCCCCTCATTTTATTCGGGTCCGCACCTTCATTCCTCAACCCCATTCTCCTCTGTATGAAGCGATGAAGGAAGGAAAATTTCATCCTGCCTCTCCTGAAACGATTTTAAAAGAGACAAGGCTTCTACTGGAGAATCTCAACGTCACCTCTCAATTTTTAAGCGACCATATCTCGAATCTTCTCCCTCTCCATGGGAAACTGCCCGAAGAAAAATTCAGGATGATTTCATGGATTGACGAGGCCTTGGAAAGGCTTAAAGAGGATTCCTCGTTAAGGGAAGAGATGGAGGCAAGACGTCACCTCACCAACCTCTAATTGCTTCAATAAAAAATTTCATGGGTGGAGTTGATCCCTTCTCAAACAGTTTCCTTCCCAAGAAAAGGAGGGAGGAATTTTTTTAACTTTTCCCATTAATTTTTATATGAAATTCCTTTAAAAGTTTAGTAAAAAAAACTTGACAGTCAGTTTATAAATTGGTATTAGGAGAGATGTCATACCAATTTATGAAACTTTTTAGACCGGTTAAAAACAAAAAAATCTCCGAAAGAATAGCCCAGCAGATTAAAAAGGCTATCTTTGAAGGAATTATAAAACCAGGGGATAGGCTTCCTCCTGAGCGCGAATTGGTAGAGCGGTTTCAAGCAAGCCGGATCTCTGTGCGGGAGGCGCTTAAGGCCCTGGAAACATCCGGGCTCATTACCATCAAACCTGGGTCTGGCGTTTTTGTCAACGAGACCAATTCCAGGCCCATGAGCGAATCCCTCTCATCCATTCTTCGAATCCGGAAGATATCAATGAACGAACTAACTGAAGCCCGAATGATCGTTGAACCGAGCATTGCAAAGTTAGCCTGTGAACGAATCGGTGCTGAGAAACTTCAAGAACTGGAACAGAATATTAATGAGGCCCTGGCTTTTCTTAAATCGAATATTTCAGCAAGGGTGAAGAACATCGAATTCCACTCCCTTCTTGCTGAATCTACCCAGAATGTAGTCCTCGCCTTAATGATGAAGACCATGCTGGATGTGTTAAATGAGATGTCTTCAAAGGTCATCAACAATTCACCGAAAAATGTTGAGATGGCTTCTCATACAGTGAGATACCACCAAAAGATTCTGAAAGCATTGAGAGAAAAGGATGCAAAGAAGGTTTATGACTTAATGGAAAAACACATTCGCCAGGTTCAAGGCAGTTTGAAGAAAATCGAGGTGAACCGTCATTACCCGGTTAGGAATTATTAAGGATTGTTGAAGACATTCCCAAAGGGAAAAGAAGGAGGTGGTTTTATGAAAAAGAAGAATTTTCTCAGAATTGGAATATTGGGAGGGATGATATTGCTTTTCGTCATGAAGGTCGGATGGGCTGTGGAATGGCCCAAAGATGTGACCGTCATCTCCCCGGCTCCTGGGGCTACTGTCCATTTGGTGTTGGTGGGTATAGGAAAGGTGGTAGAAAAATATACCCCGATAAAACATTGGATTGTCCAACCGTTAGGAGGTCCAGCCCTCTGGTTACCGATGATGAAAGAAGGAAAAGCCCATTTTGCCAATCACAGCGCCCCTGACATCCTCAATGCCTTTCTGGGGCGAGGAGAGTATGAAAAATTTGGACCGATGCCGGTTCGCACAGTGGCTGCCGGACATGATTATATGTTTATGTTTTGGACTACTCCTGATAGAGGGATTCGGTCCATAGGAGATTTGAAAGGGAAGGTTGCCCATATAAGGTTTAAGGCAAATCCTATGTTTGATGAGATGGCCAAAAACCAACTCGCTTCTGCCGGCTTAGGACTGAAAGATTTAAAAGGCGTACTTTCGTTTTCAAGTATTAAGGAGGCCACAAGAGATCTTATTGAAGGAAGAGTTGATGCCATTCTTTACCCGGTGGTTCCCAGTGCAGTGATTGAGATCAATGAGGCTAAAGGGGAGTGCCTCTTCGTCAGGCTGAATAAGGAACAAGCGGAATATGTCGTGAAGCAAATGGAAGGATATTATCTTGAGGATATTCCAGCAAATGACGCCCGGTTCCGTAATAAAAGCGCTGTTCCCAATGCCGTTTGTTATCAGAATGCAATGTTTACTTCACCCGAAATGCATCCAGATATTGTCTATGGGGTGGTTAAGGCCATCTTTGAGCACTCAGATGAGTTCGCGGATTCCCATCCATCAGCAAAATTTTGGTCTCTCAAGCATCGCCCTATCTCTCTTGCTGTTCCCTACCACGAGGGTTCAATTCGGTATTTTAAAGAGAAAGGTCTTTGGACCAAGGAGGCCCAAGAATATCAGGATAGGACGTTAAAGAGGCAGCAGGAGATATTAAAGGGCAAAAAATGAAAAAATGAAAAAATGATCTTGAATTAAGGATGGGTAAAAATTCTAAATCTGAAGGGTTTGAAGTCGGTTCAGACTGGAAGATCAGGGGAGTAAGGTCCAGGGTTGCCTTGATTGTAGGGGTATTATGGTCCACCTACACCCTTTCCTATTTATGCAATTTATTCTTCTATTTAGGTGTAGTGATTTATCCCATTACCCATCGAGCGATCAGCGCCGGGTTAATCTGCATCCTTGTCTTTCTTTTATATCCCACGGGAAAGGGAGCGGTGGGGGAGAAACTGAGGTGGGTGGATCTCCAATCGATATTCATTATTATAGTGGGATGTGCCTATATCGCAATAAACGCGAATCGTTTAGTTGCCGAAGGCAGACTAACCCCCTATCCATTTGAAATGATATTAGCCTCTCTCCTCTTCCTTTCCATCATGGAGGCCACAAGACGCACGATTGGATGGACGGTGACAATTTTAATTATCCTTTTTTTCTTCTATGCCGTCTATAGTAATTATTTCCCAAGTTTCCTCCATAGTACAGGTTTCTCTTACCCCATGATATTGGGGTGGATGTATCTTGGGTCGGAAGGGCTTTGGGGAATGGTTCTCGGAGTCGTCTCCACCATTGTTGCAGGATTCATCATATTTGGAGGTTTTCTCAGGGCGTTGGGGGCAAGCCAATTTTTCATCGATCTCGCCCTTTCCACCACAGGGTTTTTGAGAGGTGGTCCAGCGAAAGCGGCGGTGATTGCCAGCAGTTTGTTCGGAACGGTCTCTGGCTCAATTGCAGCGAATGTGGCGACTACCGGTCAAATCACCATCCCACTGATGAAGAACACTGGATACGAAAAGAATTATGCTGGTGCAGTCGAAGCCACTGCTTCAACAGGTGGGATGTTCATGCCTCCGGTGATGGGGGCAACCGCCTTTCTCATTGCTGAATTTCTCAATATTTCCTATTGGAGCGTGTGTGTGGCAGCATTTCTTCCTGCCCTGGCCTATTATGCTACCCTTTTTGTCCAAATCGACATAGAAGCAGCGAAAATGGGGCTTAAGGGTCTTCCCAGGGAAAGATTACCTTCCCTGAAGAAAACATTAATGGAAGGATGGCACTACTTGCTCCCTCTTGGTGTGCTCATCTTCCTTCTTGGGATTCTTAGATATTCAGAGCAAACATCAATCATGTATACGATTGGAGCCCTCATTTTTGTGAGTTTTGTAAGAAAGAGAAGTCGGTTCACCCTTAAAAAATTGCTTATGGCCCTGGAGGACTCAGCAAGAGGGATGATCTCCATCCTCCCCCTCTGCACAGGGATTGGTGTACTGGTCGGCGCAATTGAGATAACGGGGATAGGGATAAACTTAACCTCAGAGCTTCTCATCCTCAGCGGGGGGAATTTGGTGATCCTCTTAATGATGACCGCCATTGCCGCCTTTATCTTAGGGATGGGGATGACGGCTGTTTCTGTTTACCTGTTAACAGTTATCCTTCTTGCTCCTGCAGTCATAAAGGCTGGGGTTGAACCTATTGCCGCTCATATGTTCCTCTTTTACTTTGGATGTCTTTCATTCATCACTCCACCAGTAGCCATTGGAGCCTATATCGCTGCTGGGATCTCTGGCGGCGATCCTTGGAAGACAGGATTTAGGGCCGTTCGTCTTGGTTTCGTTGCCTTTCTTGTTCCCTGGGCATTTGTCTTTGATCCAGGGATTCTAATGATTGGACCTCCTATGAAGATTATGGCGAGTTTTCTTTTTATCACTTTAGGTGCCATGAGCATCGGGATGGCTTTTGAAGGTTATTTTTTTAAAGAACTCAAAACATGGGAGAACCTCATGCTAATACTGACGGGGATCTCTATTTTTATTCCAAATTTTGTGACAAGGGGAATCGGTCTGATATTTCTTGCTTTCTTTGTGGCCGTTCATGTGTTTCAGGCAAGGCGGATAAAATGTTCTCCTGTTTTAAAAATCAGTGGAAAATTTCAAAAGGAATAACTTCTTCCTTTCAAAAGTGAGAATAGGGCCGTTTCAATTCAGGCCTGCTCATGCAAAATATGGGATTTTTTAATCCATAGACAGAGAGGGGTCAAATGAAAGTCATTGATGTCCACAATCACCTTTATCCTGAACCATGGATGGCTTATCTTGAGGGGAAAAAAGGTTCACCCACCATGGTTAGGACAGGTCCAACAAGTATGGTATTCTATTATGAAGGAGCCCGTCTTGCGACCATTAACCGAGCAGGCCACTACGATCCGGAGGCAAGAGTAAAGGACCTTGAAGAATATGGAATCGATATCCAAATCCTAAGCCTGACCACCCCCAGTGTGGAACTTATCTCCAGAGTCGAGGGAGTAACTTGGGCAAAGAAGGTGAACGATTATTTTGCCTCAGTCTGTCAGAAATATGAAGGTCGGTTCTTTGCGTTGGCCACATTGCCCTATCAGGATGTAAAGGAATCGGTGAGGGAGATAGAAAGGGCCTACAAGGAACTTAATATAAAAGGGATTACCCTTTTCTCAAATATTCAGGGGAAACCCATTTACTCTGAAGAATTCCTTCCCGTTTATGAGGCCGTAGAATCTTACGATCTTCCTATCTTCATCCATCCTGGGCCTCCTGTCACAACAGAGGTTCTGAAGAAAGTCGAGATGCCTTTACCCCTTTTTGGGTTTATTCTCGATACAACAATGGCTGTCACCGGCTTGATCTTTAAAGGCATTCTTGAAAAGTTTCCGAAATTAAAGATCATTCATGCTCATCTTGGGGGCGATTTTCCATACCTCGTTGGAAGAGTGGATGATTCCTTTAAAAGTTATGCGAAAGATTATGGATTATCTCTTCCTCAATTGCCCTCGGAGTATTATAGAAGGAATGTCTACGTAGATACTATTTCCTTTCATCTTCCAGCAATGAAATGTGCCCTTGAATATTTAGGGCCAGACCATCTGTTGATCGGTACAGATTATGCTCACCCGATTGGAGGCCCAGAACGGGTCGTCGGATTTGTAAAACAGTTGGGTCTCCCGGAAAAGGATTACGAAAAGATTCTATGGGGAAATGCAGATCAACTCTTCAAACTTGACCTATTTAAAGGAGTCTCATGAGATGGCAAAGAGTTTAGATCAGATAGGGGAAATCCATGAGACGGATGTCCTGATTGTAGGAGGCGGTTTAGCCGGCAATAATGCAGCCATCGGAGCCTTGGAGAAAGGAGTCCAGGTGCTCATTGCTGATAAAGGATCGCTTTATCGTTGCGGGGCCACGGCCGCTGGGGTGGACCATTTCATGGCCTATCTCGGTAGGGATAAATGGGATACGAGAGAGGCTTATTTGGAGTGGGTGGGAAGGATTGCACGTGGAGTTGTCAATCTTGATGTCCATAATGCTGTTTTTTGCAGAGAGTTGGAGGCAGCCATTGAAAGAATGGAAAGGATTGGATGTACGCTCAGACAACCTGATGGAACCTTTTTCCGAACCCAATCCTTGGGGCAGCCTGGTCCTTATTTTATCAATTTCAACGGGAAAAACCTTAAACCCCTTCTGGCCCAAGAAGCCTTTCGCCTCGGAGTTAAAGTATTAGAGAAATGCTCCATAACAGATCTTCTTACTGATGGAGAAAAAGTGACAGGTGCTGTTGGATTCAATATCCGCAGAGGAAATTTTTATATCATTAAAGCAAAAGCGGTCATCCTCTCCACAGGGAACACGAATAGATTATTTGAGAACCCCTCTGGCATCCCATTTAATACATGGCAATGCCCAGCTGATACCGGAGCCGCTCAAACCATGGCTTTTGAAGTAGGGGCGAAGTTAGCCAATATGGAATTTATTCGAATCACAGTCGTTCCAAAAGGGTTCAGTGCCGCTGGTTTGAATGCCTTGACAGGAATGGGTGGCAGATTGGTGAATGGAGTAGGTGAAGAATTCATGCCGAAATATCATCCTGCAGGGAATAGGGCCCCCCGGTATAAACTTGTAGAAGGGGTCATGAGAGAGCTATATGAGGGAAGAGGTCCAATCTATATCGATTGTCGACATCTTTCTGCGAGTGATCTCGAACATTTAAGAAAGACTTTGGGCTATGATAAAGATACCCTCCCAGATTTTATTGAGCAGAAAAAAATTGACCTTAAAAAGGATCTTCTTGAAGTCATGCCCTCCGAAGGGATGCAGGCTGGTCCTTCTGAAGTTTGTGGAAGTGGAATCATGATTGATGAAAAGACCGCTTCGACGGTTCCTGGACTATTTGCGGCAGGGGACTGTGCGGATCAGATGCGATGCGTTCATCTCTGCACCACGGGAGGTTATCTTGCAGGAAAGACGGCGGGAGAATATGTCCGTGGATCTTTAAATGAATTAAAATACTCTCTTTCCCAAGTTAAAGAATTGAAAAAGAAAACATATGCCCCAATGAGAGGCTCAGGGACAACCACCTCCTTTAAAGTGGAGGAAACTTTAAGAAAGATGCTCTGGCAAAATGCAGGACCTTCGCGAAATGAAAGGAGCCTCCAGGTTGCCCTTGAGAAATTAGATGACCTCAGTCTGTGTTTTAAGGAAATCAGGGCCAAGGACTACCATGAATTGATGCGCGCCCATGAAACCTATCAACTCCTCCAAGTGGCCAAGATGATGTGCAGCGCAGCGATTGCCAGGAAAGAGACGAGGTTTGGGGTTTATCATCATCGGATTGATTATCCAGAAACGAGAGAAGAATTTGAAGGGCAGATTGTGTTATGGAAAACAGAGCAAGGGATCAAAACAGGCTTCAAAAAGTTAAACTATTCTGTTCTCCCGCCAAAGTAAACAATTGGAAGGAGATGCCAAACCATGCCACCTGTGATTGACCTTAATAAGTGTAATGGGTGTGGAATTTGTGACCAGCATTGTCCATTAGATGTGATCCATATGAGCGAAAGAAAGAGGTTTCCTATAGTCAAGTATCCTGATGAATGCTGGCACTGTGGGTCTTGCCGCCTCGACTGCCCCATGCAGGCCATCACCATTCGCTTTGGTCCCGAAATGCTTTACCTTTAAAAAATATATTATCCAAGGAGGAAGGAAAAGGAAATTCAACAACAACCAGAGAAACTTTTTAAGGTAATCCGGATGGTTCCCAAGAAAGTGTTAACCCATATTTTTCCAATTTGACGGATATGGAGTTGCCCACTTATTGGGTAGTAAAAAATATGAGGACACAGAGGATGAAGATCTGAATCATCGCAATAGCTTCTATGCTCATAATTTTCTCCAAAAGAGAGTGGTCCTGTGGAGGGAGAGGTCCCCAGGGATCGGAATGGGGAATTAATAGCCAGGTTATTAGTCTAATAAGAGAGGAGAGGAGGACCTTCCCCAGAATCTGTGTTTGAATTAACGACGGCTAAATTCTCTTAGGAGTAAAATCAATTCTGTTGTCGAAAGGTGGAGGAATGGAATTCGTTAGAAGTACCTGTGGATTATGTTACGCTGGTTGTGGCATCCTCATTCATAAGAAGGGAGGAAAACCTGTCCGGATAGAGGGCGATCCCGAAAGCCCTGTTAATAGAGGTGTTATATGTCAAAAAGCGATGGCTTCTCTCGAGTTTTTATATCACCCTGGGCGATTGAGGGCCCCTCTCAAACGGGCTGGAGAAAGAGGAGGGGGAAAATGGAAGAGAATCTCGTGGGCTGAAGCTCTTGAGGAAATTGCAGAGAAAATGAAGTCTTTAAAGGGAGAGTCGACAGAGGAATCTGTAGTATTCTTCCACGGCGCAGCAAAAGGCCTCCAAGATACCTATCTAAAACGATTTGCTAATGTCTATGGTTCCCCCAATGTGGCGTCTATGGGGCATGTCTGCTTTCTTGCACGAAAATTTGGATCCATAACGACCTTTGGTTATTATCCCAATGCAGATTATGAATATCCTCCCCAATGCCTTATCGTTTGGGGGTCCAACAAGGCAAAGATAGCTGAATTTCATAAAACCCTTGAAGCCATAGAGAAAGGTACCAGACTTATCGTTATTGATCCAAGAAAGACAGAGCTCGCTGGGAGAGCAGGTCTATGGGTTCCATTACGTCCGGGAACCGATCTTGCCCTTGTATTAGGAATGCTTCACGTCATCATCCAAGAAGGACTCTATGAACCATCCTTTGTTAAGGAGTGGACGATTGGATTCGAAACCCTCAAGGTTCATATCGAAGATTATCCTCCAGAACGAGTCGAAGAGATCACTTGGGTGGATCGAGATTTAATCAAGAGGGTGGCCAGGGAGTACGCCACTCAAAAACCTGCATTTATCCAGATGGGAAACGCTTTCGAGCATACCATTAACAGCTTCCAAACAGTTAGGGCCATTTCTATTTTAAAAGCAATCGCTGGAAACCTTTCAGTTCCTGGTGGTGAAATCTTTAGGAAAACCTTACCCATCTATGATAGATACGCACCAGAGCTCACACTGGACTATATTCTCTCTGATGAGAAAAAGAGGCTTAGGTTGGGAGCAAAGAATGGATTTGCGCCATTCTATCAGTTTGCGCACCCTCCTACTGTCATGAGGGCGATGCGAGAAGGAGAACCTTACCCTATTCGAATGGCCTATGTTCAGGGGACAAATCCCCTACTTACCTATCCCAATGCCAATGAGGTTTATAAGGTCTTAAAGAATTTAGAATTTTTGGTTGTTTCAGACCACTTCATGACACCCACCGCCGCCCTGGCTGATATTGTATTACCCTCGGCAAGTTACCTTGAATTCGACAGCATCGTGAATCCTCCTTACTACCCGATCGCCCAAATTCAGCAGAAGGTGACGGAGTTGGAGGAGTGCTGGTCCGACCTTAGGGCATTGAATGAACTGGCAAAAAGGATGGGGATGAGGGACTATTTTTGGGATAATGAAATGGACTTTTTGGATTTAGTCTTGAAGCCAGCAGGGATATCTTTTAACGATTTGAAGAAACAGGGATCATTGATAGGGGAAATAGATTTTTATCATTATAAAAGGAAAGGCTTTAATACCCCTTCAGGAAAGGTAGAAATCTTTTCCTCTCAGCTCCTGAGTTGGGGTTTTGATCCCCTGCCAATTTATCAGGAACCTGCTGAAACGCCTTACGGAAACCCGGGTTTGGCGAAAGAATATTCACTTATTTTTACCTCCTGGAAATCCGAGTACTATCGCCATTCTGGGCAAAGAATGATTAAGTCATTACGGGAAAAGCATCCAGAGCCTCTCCTCTATATCCATCCAAGAACTGCTATGGAATTAGGGATTGGCGAAGGAGAGTGGGTAAGAATATCTACGAAGAGAGGATCGATACGACAGAAGGCGGTCCTTTCTGATGAAATTGATCCGCGAGTCATAGGAATCGATTATGGATGGTGGTATCCAGAGAAAGGTGAAGAAAGTCTTTATGGATGGAATGAATCCAATATCAATATCCTTACCGACGACGCCCCTCCCTATGGCAAAGAACTTGGAACTCCCAATCTGCGAGGAATCCTGTGCAAGATACATAAAGAGGAATGATCTGGTGCTATTAATTTTTCTTCTCGCCATTGATTTAATATTTTTAGTTCCTTCTATTTTTTAACACCGATTCTATCAAAGAAAAAGGAGGAGAGCTAAAAGGGTTGGCTTCATCTTCACCCTGTTAATGATACTCCTCGGCATCCTTCCCATTCTTTTCCCCGAGGTTTGATTCGGGATTAGAATCTTTTTTTGCATTACTGATCCTTTTCTTTCTTTTCTGTCTTATCCCAGGATATCCCAATGAACAAGCCATTCATGGAACAGAGGGCTATATAAAAGGGGAAATGATTCAATTCGATGAGAGAGATACTGTTTTTGCAAGAAATCGGTCTCTCCCGTTAGGATTAGAAATTTACAAACGATACTATCAATTGCAGCCTGAAAAAGAAGAGAGGGATAGAATATAGGGAGGAAAGAAATTATGGAACCCTCCATTGATCCAACTCCTTTTCTTATTAACCCCTGGGAGGCAACTGAGAGAATTAAAGGATTCACATTCCACTTGGGAGCAGACCTGGTAGGAATCTGTCGGGTGAACCCTCTTTGGGTGTATTCCCATCGAGGGGAGATTTTTTATAATAATTGGGAAGATTGGGGTCAGGAGATCCATCCCTCGCTCCCTTTTGCTTTCGTTATTTCTACAGAAATGGCCCCCAAGTTAGTTGAAGGTGCACCCAATCCTCCTTCCGTAGGGGAGAATTGTATAATTTATGCCAAAGGAGCTTTCATCTCAACGGTCCTTGCAAATTTCATTGCTCCACTCGGAGATGAGGGACCGGAGTCGGTGCTTGACATTTGGAATTTATTTAGAACCACAGGTGGAGCAACTGGTGGTAGAGCACCCACTGCAGGAGGAGGTGGCTGTGCTCTTGAATTTTCCTCCGCTGGAGAAGGCAAAGGTAGACATCACGCGTTGAACTTTTTTACTCTTACATTTGGGACAGATAATTTTTTCAGAGACATTAAAGACCAGTTTTTCGAAATCGTTCTCGCATTGATTGCAATGGTATTCAAAGATTGGCATAATTGAACTTCTTATTAATTATAAGATTTTTTAATTCGGTCAACAAGGGTTTCTGCTCGATGGGAGATCTTTCGGTCTTTTTCATCCTTCATCTCCGCGGTGATCTTCTGGCATACCTCTTCTACCTTTTTGAGATAATCTTTTTTCTTTTTTGACTTGATGGGAAGAAGTTTTTCAAAACAGGAGAGGGCTTTGGAGTACAGATTGTTATAGTAGGCCTTCATCCCAAGGCAGAAACAGAAAAGGAACAGGATGTCGGGGTGGTTCGGGGTCATTTTTAATGCCTTAGAGAAATAGGAGGAGGCAAGGTCATAGTGCTCACTTTGAAGATAACTTTGAGCCACCGAGAGGTAGGCATCCAAAAACCCTCTTTTGAACATTCGGCTAATGATTACTTTTACCTGTTTGGGACCGTAAACCTTTTGGATAAGGGTTTGATTTTCTAAAACATATCGAATTAAGTAGATATTCTTAGAGTTTTCTTTTAAAACATCGACCAACTGGGCGGTTGCATCTTTAAACAGCGATGAAATCTCCTCCATCCCTTCCGAAACCCCCTGTTCCGCCTTTGCAATAATCCTTGCAAATTGTTGGAGATAGTTCTTTTCATATTCAGATCCTCCAGCCTTTCGTTTATATAGGAGATATTTAGGTCGGTAGACATCTAACTGATAGAGATTTTCTCTTATTTTCATGGCTTCGTGAAAGATGGAGCCAATGGCTAAATCAAGAAGCCATTCCTTTTTGCGGGAAGATACGACCCTTGAATCTCTAAATATCTTATGACAGTTTTCTTTCAAATTATAGAGAAGGCTCTGCCCCTTATCATCTACCCAATTGGCAAGATCTTGAAAATGGAGTTGTCCCTGTCGGTATTTTTTAAGGATTTCTTGGAACCCTAATTCAGAGAGGAGAAATCCTCGGACAATTTCGAAGATCATTCGATTTCGAAAGCCATTATTTTTCTTTTCCATTTTATATCCTCATTATCAATAAAATATAACAGGTCCCCCATTTTTTGTGAAGTCTAAAGATCGTCATCAGGAATAGGGGAAAAGGTTGACGCCTTCATAGGAAAGAGTTATATTTTCAATAATCTTAGAAAGGAGGTTTTTTCTATGGCGATCAGAGTTGGAATCAATGGGTTTGGGAGGATTGGTCGAAATGTCCTCCGGGCAGGATTCAATAGAAAAGAGATAGAATTTGTGGCGGTCAATGATCTAACCGATGCGAAGACATTGGCCCACTTATTAAAATACGATTCCGTGCATGGGAAGTTTGGAGCCGAGGTGAAGGCAAAGAAAGAGACCATCGAGATTGATGGAAAAGAGATAAAGGTTTTTGCATTGAGAGATCCAGGTCAGCTGCCATGGAAGGATTTAAACGTGGATGTGGTTTTGGAAAGTACAGGAAGATTTACGGATAGGGCAGGCGGATCCAAGCATCTTGAGGCAGGGGCTAAAAAGGTGGTGATCTCTGCTCCGGCAAAGGACCCGGATATCTCCTTAGTCTTGGGGGTCAACGAAGAGACTTATGACCCTTCAAAACATCACATTCTATCGATGGGTTCTTGTACCACCAACTGTCTTGCTCCCATTGCCAAAATTTTAGTCGATGAGTTTGGAGTGGAATATGGTCTGATGACTACCATCCATGCCTATACCAACGATCAGGTGATTCTTGATTTTCCACATCGGGACTTGCGACGAGCCCGAGCAGCAGGGATGTCAATGATTCCGACCACCACTGGGGCAGCCGTGGCCCTCTCTTTAGTCATTCCAGAGTTGAAGGGGAGAATGGATGGAATGGCGATTCGGGTTCCAAATCCCAATGTCTCTGTAGTTGATTTGGTCGCCTGGTTGAAAAAGGAGACTACCGCGGAAGAGGTGAATCGAATTTTGAAGTCTTATGCGAATGGAAAATTGAAGGGGATTCTGAGTTTTTGTGAAGAGGAACTGGTTTCTATTGACTTTAATGGAAACCCCCATTCCTCCATTGTGGATGGACCTTCAACCAAAGTCATCGGCGGAAGGTTGGTAAAAATCATCTCTTGGTATGATAATGAATGGGGATTCTCCAATCGGATGGTGGAGTTGTTTTTATATCTTTTTGGGAAAAAGGTTGAAAGGTAGAGCAATTCCTAAATTGCTCTCCTCAATCCGGGAGGTCATTGAGGTTCAAGGATGGCTATTCGTAGGGTGGACCAGCTACCATTGAGCGGAAGACGAGTTTTTATTCGAGTAGATTTTAACGTCCCTCTGAATGAGAGAAACGAGATTACCGATGAGACACGGATCGTCTCCTCGCTTCCCACCATTCGGTATGTCATCGAGGCAGGAGGAAAAGCAATTATTGCCTCCCATCTTGGAAGGCCCAAGGGAAAGAGGGACCCCAAATATAGTCTGGCCCCTGTGGCCAGGGCGTTGTCTCAGATGTTGGGACAGAAGGTCACCCTCGCAGATGACTGCATCGGGGAAGAAGTCCAAGCAAAGATTGAGAAGATGGGCGAAAGGGATGTTCTTCTTTTAGAAAATCTGCGATTTCATCCTGAGGAGGAGAAGAATGAGGAAAACTTTTCGAGAGCCCTGGCTTCCCTTTGTGACGTTTATGTAAATGATGCCTTCGGCACTGCTCATCGAGCCCATGCCTCCACTGAAGGGATGACCCGATATGTCAAGGAGGTGGCAGCGGGTTTTTTGATGATGGAAGAGATAGAAAATTTGGAGAAGGCCTTAGTTGATCCGGCCAAACCCTATGTCGCCATCCTTGGAGGGGCAAAAGTTTCAGACAAAATTGGGGTAATTCAAAACCTTATTGAGAAGGTAACGACCCTCCTCATTGGGGGAGGGATGGCCTATACCTTTCTGAAGGCAAAGGGGGTTGAAGTCGGGAAGTCCCTCATCGAGATGGATCAGATTCAGTTTTCCCTTAATCTTATGAAAAAGGCGGAAGGGAAAGTAAAGTTTCTTCTCCCCCTCGATCATGTTGCAGCAGAAAGGATGGATCTCCATGCCCGAAAGGAGGTCGTGGGCAATGAAAGAATTCCCTCCGAATGGATCTGTCTTGATATTGGTCCAGAGACAATCAAGGCCTTTTCAGAGGAGATCAAAAAGGCAAAGACGATTGTCTGGAACGGACCGATGGGCGTCTTTGAGATGGAGCCTTTTTCTAAAGGCACGTATGAGATCGCTAAGGCAGTGGCTGATTCCTCCGCCTTCAGCATTGTGGGAGGAGGGGACACTATTTCAGCAGTGAATCGAGCAGGAGTGATTGATAGAATCAGCCACCTCTCAACAGGAGGGGGAGCCTCTCTCGAATTCCTTGAGGGGAAGAGATTACCTGGCATCGAGGCTCTGAGAAAGAATCGTTGAGGGATAGGGGGAGGGGAGAAATGGGGGCGAGGTTGCCGTTTATTGCTGGGAATTGGAAGATGAATAAGACTGTAAAGGAGGCTCTGGAACTTATCAGAGAGATGAAACCATCACTCCAAAATCTTGAGGATGTTGAAGTGGCCATTGCCCCTCCTTTTACAGCACTCTATCCAGTCAAAGAGGAACTCAAAGGGTCTCCCATTCAACTTGTCGCCCAAAATTTATTCTGGAAAGAAAAAGGGGCCTATACCGGAGAAATCTCGCCCCTCATGCTTAAAGAGTTAGGGTGTCAATATGTCATCATAGGTCATTCTGAAAGACGTCAATTTTTTGGAGAGACCGATGGGACGGTCAATCTCAAGATAAAATCTTCTTTATCCCATGGTCTAAAAGTAATCTTATGTATCGGGGAGACCTTAAAAGAGAGAGAAGAGGGAAGGACCTTCTCTGTCGTAGAACATCAGATTGAAACTGGGCTTCAAGACTTAAAAGGGGAGGAGATCAACAATCTTGTCATTGCCTATGAACCGGTTTGGGCCATTGGAACAGGAAAAACAGCCACTCCCCAGCAGGCTGAAGAAGTTCACCGCTTTATTCGAAAAAAGTTAGAGTCTCTTTATTCCAAAGAGGTCTCTCAAACCATTCGAATTCAATATGGGGGAAGCGTCACCCCAGAGAACATGAAGGGATTGATGGCTGAGGAAGATATTGATGGAGCCCTTGTGGGAGGGGCGAGTCTAAAGGCGGAGACCTTTTTAAAGATTGTCAGATTTAAAGAAATGTGATATATTATTTTTAAAAAGAGGGTAGAATTTATGACGGTCATCGTTATCCTCCATATTTTTGTTTGTTTCGCTCTCATCTTGATTGTTCTTCTTCAAGCAGGGAAGGGGGCGGAGATGGGAGCCGCCTTTGGAGGAGCAAGCCAGACCATTTTTGGAAGTTCTGGGGCAATGGGGTTTCTATCAAAATTGACAACTATTGCAGCGGTCATTTTCATGTTGACCTCACTTCTTTTGGCCTTCTCTTCAACCAAACGGGCATCAACAGTGATGAAAGAGAGGCCAGTTCAAACGGCCCCTGCTGGTCCCATGGAAAAACCAGCACAACCTCAGGCGCCTGTTCCTGAATCAAAGAAGTAGATTAAAGAAAGTTCAATAAGGGTTATGAACCCAGTTTGAGTCTGATGGACGAGGGACGATAGACGAGGAACGATGAACATATAAGGTATCCTTGTTCATTGTGTGTCTTTTATCGTTTATAGGGAATGCCGAAGTGGTGGAATTGGTAGACACGCCATCTTGAGGGGGTGGTGGGTAATCCCCGTGGGGGTTCAAATCCCCCCTTCGGCACCATTTTTGATATATAAAGGGAGAGGCAGAAAGCCACTCCTTTTATTTTTTAAACTTTAACCTTTAAACTCTAAACTCTAAACCAGGAACCCTATAAGGTTTATTTTTGAGTTTAGGTTAAAGGGACAATGATGGATGAAAACTCTTTAGAATTGACCACAGGCCTCGAGGCAATCCTAATGGCCTCTCGGCTCTGCCAGAGGGTAAGAAACGATTTTTCTAAGACGATCTCAATTCAGAAAAGCGATCGCACTCCTGTCACCGTCGCTGACTATGGAGCCCAAGCGATTATTTGTAGAATGATTAGGGAAAGATTCCCTAAAGATTCAATTGTGGCAGAGGAGGATTCAAAAGAATTAAGGAAGCCGACTCATTCAGACATCCTTGAACAGGTCACCCATTTTGTCAATTTTTTAATCCCTAACTCTTCACCCCAAGAGATCTGTTCATGGATTGATTTTAGTTCCACCTCAACCACCGATCGGTTCTGGACTATCGATCCCATTGATGGAACAAAAGGGTATATTAGAGGAGATCAATACGCCATCGCCCTCGCCCTCATCGAGAATGGGATCGTACAACTGGGTCTTCTTGCCTGTCCAAACCTTTATGTGAACAAAGATAAACCGGAGGGTGAAAGGGGATGTCTCTTCTTTGCTATTAGAGGAGGGGGAGCATTTCAGATGGAGATGGATGGAGGAAGAAGAGAGTTTCTCTCAATTTCAAAAATTGAGGATCCCCAAGAAGCCTTGCTCACAGAAAGCGTTGAGCCTGATCATGCCGACCATCTCTTTCACCAAAGAATTGCCCAATTTTTAAATATCCAGAAACCCCCACTTAAGATGGATAGTCAGGCCAAATACGGGTTGGTTGCCCGTGGGGAGGCGACGCTTTACCTCAGGGTCCCTTCTCCTTCTGAGCCCGATTATAAAGAGAAGATCTGGGATCATGCAGCCGGGAGCATCATTGTAGAAGAGGCAGGTGGGAGGGTAAGCGATATTTTAGGTAACCCATTAGACTTTTCATGTGGGATCAGGCTTGAGAGAAATCGAGGGATATTGGTAAGTAATGGAATTTTACATGAGATAGTTTTAAAAGCTCTGAAGATGTGATAGAATCAATGGCCGATAACTAAATTCCGATCATCCATTCGTCTGAATCTGTTTTGTTTATAAGTCTTATTGGATGTTTGGAATGTGGGGATTGGTGGTTGAGCGAGGAGGAAATTTCGATGGAGAAAACCTTCGCAGAGGTGATCGAGTTAGAAGTCCCGAGGAATTCAGTATTGATTTCAGTGGGGCTTCCAGGAAGCTGGAAAAGTCCGGTGACCGAAACGATTGCAAAGATGAAAGGGGTTGAGATTCTCCGATCTGATCTGATTCGATTGGAAGTTCTCAAAGGGGAGGATGTTTTTGATAACCAAGTCGCCTCTGATCCAGCACGGAGGATGAGGGTCTATGAAGAGATGTTCAAAAGGGCAGAGAATTTTCTAAAAAGCAGTGAGGAAGGACTCATCCTGGATGCTACCTTCTTTACCCAGGAACTAAGGGCCCGAGCCGCTGAGATAGCCCAGAGGGCGAATCGTTCTTTGGTGATTGCCGAATGCGTTTGCTCTGAGGATAAATCCATCGAACGGATTCTAAAACGGACCAAGGAGAATTATGAATCCAACGCCCTGACCCGAGAGGCGTATTTGAATAATAAAGCCATCTTTCAAGCAATTGATATTGACGATTTAAAAAAGAGATTTAAGGACCTTCCTATCACTTACCTCACCATTGATACCGAGAAAGATACGCCTCCGGAGTGGAAGATCAGGAAGATTGAGAAAAGATAAAAAGGGGCCCCGCATGGAAATCGCCCCTCTAAAGAAAACGCTCCTCAATCCCACCCTCTATCCAGATCACCCCAGGGAAGTAAGGCTGATCGAGACCCATATCTCCCTCCTCTTCCTTACAGGGAGTTATGTTTATAAATTAAAGAAACCCGTGGATTTTGGTTTTTTGGACTTTACCACCCTCGAAAAGAGGAGATATTTCTGTGAGCAGGAGGTAAAATTGAACCGCCGACTCTCTCCTCAGATCTATCTCGGAGTGATTCAGTTTACCACGGATGGAAAACAAATTTTATTGAATGGGGATGGAGAGGTCGTGGAATATGGGGTTTGGATGAAACAGATTCCAGAAGAGTTTCTCATGGATAAACTCCTTGAGAAGGGTCAGGTCCATTCGAAAATGATGGAAAGGATCTCCGAGAAACTGGTTCATTTTTATTCCATGGCAGAGACCAATGACACCATTAAGAGCTTCGCAAAACCAGAGCGGGTCAAACAGGATACGGATGAAAACTTCGACCAAACAGAAAAGTATGTGGATATCACGATTCCTGAAAAGATCTATCAGGAGGTCAAAGAGAGGACCAACAGTTTTTTTAAGAAGAATGAGGAGCTCTTTTATCAGAGGATTGCCGAAGATCGGATACGAGATTGCCACGGCGACCTAAGGTTGGAACATATCTTTTGGGGAGAGGAAATCTCCATCTTTGACTGCATTGAGTTTAACGAGAGGTTTAGGTATACCGATGTAGCGGCGGATATCGCCTTTCTATCGATGGACCTCGATTATCACGAAAGGGAGGATCTCAATCCCCCTCTGATTCAAACTTATATAGAGAAGTCGAAAGACCAAGGCCTCTCCCAAATCCTCGATTTCTATAAATGCTATCGAGCCTATGTCCGGGGAAAGGTTGAAAGCTTCCGACTCGATGATCCAAGTATTCCGGAAGAAGAGAAGAAAAAAGCCCTTCAAAGGGCCCAACGATATTTTAATCTCTCACACCGCTATTCTCTGCTTTTTTAGATTTAATCATCTCGAGAAACATCAGGATCTGGCTCTCGACCTTCTGGGGGGAGTAATCCCGAGAATCGGTGTGGTCTGCTTCAATCACCAGCCCGGGTTTTCCAGTTAAGCGGGTCACCTCCCGCATCATATCGTACTGTCCAAGAGAATAAGGCTTACAACTTCGATTGGAGTGCATGAGGAAGCCATGGGCATTGAACTGTTTAACCAAGTTTGCCATCTTCTGAATCTTATAACGGAGATTGCGGTTGAGGTGGATGGTCGTATAGGCCTGAGCCATGGTTTCGAGTGAGGGGGTGAGGGTGGGTCCTTCCATGGCCCAGGCTGAAGTATACGTATCTGCTACAAGGACGGCGCCTTGGGAGGAAAGGATTTTGGAAAGGTTTCGGATATCGTACCAGATGGGGATGTTGTCCCAGATCAATCGAATCTCCTCTCGGGCGAAGGCACCTCTCTTTCTCCTGACCCTTTCCTCCAATTCTCTTTTCAGTTTTTTATAATAGCGGAGTGCCCAACGGGTTCCCCGAAGGGTCACAATCGGTGCCATATGGATAAAGGCGTCGAAGGCGGTAAGGGGGGCAGGGTGATTCTTCGAAAGGTCAAGGATTTCCCTCCAGAGAAGGATGGTTTGGGAAGAGCGGGAGATCACCCTTTGAAACCTTTTCTCCGGAAAGGACCGTTCCATCTGGTTTTCAAGAAATGAGATATAGGCTTCCATCTGCTTCTTCACGTATCGGAGAGTATGTTCGTAAAGATCATCGTGGATAAAAGGGGTGTCAAAAAAGAAGAGAGGAACCTTAAAGTTTCGGGCTTGGATCTCATACCATTTGATTACGGTTCCACAGATATTGTTTCCGCAGATCAAAAAGTCGGGTTTAGGAAGTGGGCCAAGAGGTCCTTTTCCTGTAAAGGAGGATCCAAGATCTGTGAGCGCATAAGAACAGAGGTCATGGGAGTATCCTCGCTCCTCTGCTGCTTCACAGAGAGAGACAGCCGTTCGTGAGGCTCCGCACATTGCCCCATAATTTTCTGGATAAAAGGGAAGAATTCCCATTGCATAGAGAGGTTCGACAGGGCCACCACTGGTGATCCAAGCCACCTTTTTCCCAAACCAGGATGGATGCTTGACCATAAAATAGTAAGCCATCATCAACCGACGATAAGCCCCGGTCGATTTTATTGGGTGGTAAGGATTGTTTCTGGGATGATTCTCCAGCATGGTCTTCTTTCCCAAAAGTATTAAGTTCGGTGTTCAGAGTTTGGAGGGGAAAATTCAAGACTCCGAACTACAAACTCGAAACTCCGAACTATCTTAGAGGGGACTGAGCATCTCTACAAACGCCTGTATTCTTATTTTCATCTGTCCCTGTGAGGTTGCAGGGTCATCCACTTCAAGGAGCAGAGTAGGAATCCCCTTCGATTCAAGCGCCTGCTTCAAATCGGGATAATCAAAAAAATGGTTTTCGCAATATTTGTAAAGAAGAAAGATGACTCCTTTTGCCCTCGATGTTTGGACCTCCTCTAAGAGAGTTTCGATACGGGCATAGGCCCCCTTGAACTTGGTTGGACATAACCTCTTTTGAAGGTATCGGAGGGTAAGGCCTTCGAATGGGTCGAGATCTTCTTGGACCCTCAGATCTAAGAACCGGCCTCCGCTGCAAAGATCGTCCTTGACGATGATGGCTCCAGCCTCTTCGATCAGAGAGAAATAGGAGTCCATGTGGACCATATTCCCTGAAAGAAATACCGGAACGAGAGGCTCGGTCTCTTCTGCTTTTTCGGGAAGGGCCCTCAGGAGTCCATTTAGAAGTTCGAGGTATTGTTGACGATCCATCAGGTATCCTGCTCGAATCAATCGGGCAAAATCTTTTCCGGAAATTTCCTTGGGATATTTTTTCCTGAGCGTATAAAGGGTTTCAATTTTTTCCCTGATTTGATTGTAGAGGCGAATGGAAGCCTTTATGGAGGAAGGGGTAACCTTTCCTACATAAAACTCCAAAAAGTGTTTAAATCGCTCCATCTCTGCCCTGAGGTATTCATAAGAGAATTCAGAATCTAAATTGGAAGGCATCATGAAGTTGAACTGAAGAGGGATCCGTCTTTGAAGGGACCAGATATCTGCCAGCCCCTGCATGGTGTCACAAGAATGGCTGAAAACCACTCCCTTTAAAAGGTCGAGAACCCCCTGAAGGAGGCTTTCAAGAGAGGATTTCACGAAATAGCAACAATTGAGTGGAAGGTAGGCATGGACATGGGACATCTTAATTGGGGTGCCCATTAAACGGAGAGGAAAGGCCCCGGCCGCATGGATCATCTCTTCCGGGACATAAGGACAGAAGAAACCAATAAGGGTATTTTTCTTAGATAAAGAAGAAATCAATGTCTGGTAATCCGACATTGAAACAGCAGATATTTCTTTATAAATAGATTGAAGAGAGGCCACCTCTGTCCAACCTCTTTCAAAGGGTTAAAAGACTACGGTTGGCCTTAAATTTAACTCATGAGGGGTACTGATTTCAATGGAGATAAATTGAAAAACAGAATGGAATTTGTTATGAATAAAAACGCTTTACCAATTTAGGAGGAATAGATGAAGATTCTTACGTCAAAAAAAACTTGGGTCTTGCTCATCGTCTTTTTTCTTTTTCTCATTCTCCAAACCCATTTGACTCTTTCAAAGTCCATTTCCTCTACGAAGAAGACCAAGATTCTTTACAAGACAAAAGCCTTGAAAAAGGATGAATCCCTAAAAAAGTCCTTGGCTCAGCCCACTTCGACGGGGGGACTTTCTTGCGACGCAGCCTCTTCGGTTTTGATGGATGCCTTAACAGGCCAAGTCCTCTATGAACAGAACCCTCATTTAAAAATCCCTCCTGCAAGTTTCGTCAAGATCCTCACCCTCTATCTTATCTTCGATGCCATTCGGGCAGGACAACTTAAGATGGATGAGATAGTGACCATAAGCGAAAAGGCATGGAGGACTCAAGGATCAAAGATGTTTATCAAGGTGGGGGATCGGGTCAGGGTAGAGGATTTGATCAAGGGGATTGCCATTGCTTCTGGAAACGATGCCTGCGTGGCCATCGCTGAACACCTCGCTGGGTCTGAGGAGGCTTTCGTCTCAAAGATGAATGAAAAATTAAGACTCCTGGGCCTCAAGGAGTCTCAATTTAAGAATTCTCACGGGATGCCTGAGGAAGATCAATATACCACTGCGATGGATATGGCCCTGTTGGCGAAGCGGTATCTTGAAGATCATCCAGAGGCTCTTTCTTTCCATTCCCAGATGGAATTTGAATACAATGGCATTCGACAGGGGAATCGGAATACTCTTCTTGGGAAGAATATCGGAGTCGATGGGTTGAAGACCGGCCATATTGAGGAATCAGGATATCATCTGTTGGCTACTGCAAAACGAAATGGCCAGAGAATGATCGCAGTGGTCATGGGGTGTGATCGGGTCACGAAGAGGGGGCCAGAGGCAGAAAAACTCTTAGAGTATGGATTCAAAAACTTTTCCACGGTTGAGGGGGTGAAGAAAGGGTCGACGTTTGGCCCCGTGAAGGTGAAACGAGGGAAGTTGAAAGAAGTCCCCTTGGTGGCCGAAGAGGACGGGAGGGTGACAGTTCCAAAAGGAAAGGAGAGTTCCGTTTCAACGGTTGCGCAATTGCCACCTTTTGTCGTGGCCCCAATTCAGAAGGGGCAGGCTATAGGAAAAGTTCTTATTCAAAATGAAGGGAAGGCGATCAAAGAGATTACCCTTCTTGCCACTTCCAATGTAGAGAAGAGTTTAATCCCTCCATGGCCCATCCTTGTTGGGATCCTATTGGGCCTTGCCATAGTTATTTTCTTAGGAGTTTGGTGGTTTCGTCGGCCAAGGGCCAAACGCATTCGATAGGACTGCGGTTTTGAGAGGGATGAGGGAACCTTCTATGAATGCTTCTCCCCAAAAATCTCTTTGAAATAATCAAAGAGGGCGGGGTTGAAGTGAAGCAGTTTCTTTTGAAAGTGTTTATCTTGAATATTGATGGTCCAGGCCTTCCAGTCCTCTTTTTGGGGGTCCATCCCTAAGACCTGCATCTCCCAGAGGGTATGAATGGAATAACCGATGGGGTCCTCCAGACTTTCACTGAAACTGCCCACACAACACATTCGCTTCCCCTGGTAGCGCTGATATGCCTTTTGATAAAAAGCCTCGGTGGTGATCGATCCCGGACTAAGCACCGAAAGGTCTGTAAGAGGACGTCCTGGAAGATTTCCAACCTTTGAGACTTCAAAGATACATTGAGAAAAGATAGGAATTAGTTTTACCCCTTTCTTCTGACATTCCTGATAAATTCGTTGAATTCCTTCAAGACTACCTCCTGCAGTAAGGATATAGACCTCTTTAGGAAGGTGATGCTCAAATCCATTTCTTAGAAAGGAGGTCAGGGTAGAACCCGAGGCGATCGTAGGGTCTGGGATCAACCAGGTTTCTCCTCGATACTGGCCGATCAAAGGTTGATTCTGAACCTCCCAATCCGTCCCTTCGCGGTTGAGAACTCTCTGAAGTCTGATAAAACTCGTGGGGAGGAGGTGAAGGTCAAAGGGGGAAGACGCCCCCATTGCATACTGGAGGTCGAAGGGATAGGCTCCTCTCAGGATAAGATATTGAGAGAGGTCTTTACGACTCCATTGTTCAAAGAAGACCTCAACCATTGCCTTTGCAATATAGCGAATGAGGTTAAACTTCGGTCTACCGCTTAGACCCCTTCCGAGGAGAAATTGCTGGCCCGCTTCGCTTTCGACCACATAGATCAGAGGAGGGAGGGATGGATCATTTTTGAGGTTTCGCACCTCCCAAACCTTGGCGCTTCCGATGGCATTGGTGGCATAAAAGTTTCCGATATTTTCAAGGAAGATTCGCTCCGACATTGGTCTCTCCTTCATTTTTTATCCTTCATACCATCCTTTCTTAATATTCCCTACCTGGGGATTATCCCACTTGGAAATTTCTCTGAATAGAACCTCTTTACCTCGGGCATCCTCTCTAAGAGCCCTGCTTTAAACATATCCCTGGCGATATTCTCCCATTTCTTAGGTTGGATATATCCCAACCCATGCCTCTTCGTATCTGCGGTGATCATCAAGACCTTTACTGGATCCAGCGCATCCATCTCATAAGCCAGGTCAAAATTTTCACTGATCTTTTTTAAAATTTCAAATGCCTCACTGGGGTAGAGGAGAGCCCACTGGAAACCTTTATACCTCCCTGTGACCACTGTTTGGACGATCTCAGGATATTTTTTGAGGATCTCCTCCGTAGAGAAGAGGACATGGTCCATCCAATCGATCCCGAGGTCTTTATAGTCTACGGTGTAGAAGGTCTTTCCCAATTTTTTGACTTCCCGCTGGGCAACAATCAACTCGCGGTAGGTTCTGGCAGAGGCAATCGTCCAGGCTTGAGAAAGCCAGGGTTGGAGGTCTTCCCCCTGGCTTTTTAGGGTGACCTGTTTTTCCCATCCTTTACCCACCAAGCATTTTACCCTGGTTTCATAGCCAGGCCAGACTCCAAAAGTTCCCTTTAGGTCTTTTGAAGATCGAATCGGTTTCCAACTGATGATCCGGATAGGGTTGTTTTGGAAATCAACCCCAAGACCGATTACAGGCAATCCCTCCTTTTCTTGAGCCCGAATAATATTCTCGGGCGATTCAATTCCAAAAGCAATCTGTCCAGCCTTGACCGACTCCACGACCTTTTGAATTGGAGAGAGCCCTTGCTCTCCCTGGATTTCCTTTACTTTTACCTTTCCATAAAACCCTTTTTCAACAGCCACCCAACCCCCTGCGGACTCGATATGAATGGGCAAGGCTTCATAGACGATCACCTCTTTTCCCTGGCCCATGGCTGAAAAAGGGAGAACCACTGTTCCCATTAAAATAAGGGCGAATAAGAGTTTCCTCATCCTGTCTATTAAGTCCTTTTGAAGAATTCGATCAGATTCTTAAGAGTTCACCTTCCAAATAGAGGAGTTCCTTTGATCGCTTTAGGGAAGAAATGCTACGAATATAATCCTGAACGGGTTTTACCGACATCCCCCTTTTGAGGAGGGATTCGATTCCATTGACGACCGCTTCTGCACCTGAAAGGGTGGTGATACATGGGATGTTATGGGCAACCGATTGACTCCGAATGGCCACCTCGTCCGCCTTGGGTTTCTTTCCGCTCGGGGTGTTGATCACGAGGTGAATCTCACCATTCTTAATTTTGTCTACAACATCTGGCCTCCCTTCCCCTACCTTAAAGACGGTTTGGACTGGAATCCCACTATTGACCAGGACCCTTGCCGTTCCCTTTGTGGCCACGATCTCGAACCCAAGGTCGATCAACTTCTTTGCGACAAATACAATCGGTCTTTTATCCTTGTTCATGACGCTGATGAAGACTCTTCCCTTTAAAGGGATGTTTAGACCTGCACCAATCTGAGATTTTGCAAAGGCCAATCCAAAATCAGGATCTATTCCCATTACCTCCCCGGTTGATTTCATCTCCGGACCCAGGACCGTATCGATTCCAAAGAATCGATTGAACGGAAAGACTGATTCTTTCACTGCGAAATGGCGGATTTCAATCTCCTGGGTTAATCCAAGTTCTTTAAGGCTTATCCCGGCCATCACTTTGGCTGCCACCTTGGCCCATGGAACTCCTGTGGCTTTGCTAATAAAAGGAATGGTTCTGGAAGCTCTCGGATTGACCTCAAGGACGTAGATCACATCATTTTTGATGGCATATTGAATATTCATCAACCCTACTACTTGAAGTTCTTTGGCTAAAGAATAGGTATTCTGTTTCAGGGCCTCAATCAGTTCATCGGTGAGGGAATAGGGAGGGGTGACCATGGCACTGTCACCCGAATGGATCCCTGCTGCCTCGATATGTTCCATGATACCCGCAATAATACAGGTTTCTCCATCTGCCACAGCATCGACATCAATTTCAATCGCATCCTCTAAAAATTTGTCGATGAGGATAGGATGCTCAGGAGAGGCTTCCACGGCATGGCGGATAAAACTCTTTAAAGACGCTTCGTCATAAATGATCTCCATCGCCCTTCCCCCCAACACATAGGAGGGTCTCACCACAACTGGATAGCCTATTTCACTGGCAATGCTCCTGGCTTCCTCAAAAGAGGTGGCGGTATCATTGGGAGGCTGGATGAGCCCTAATTTTTTGAGAAGGGCTTTGAACCTCTCCCGATCTTCGGCCCGGTCGATATTGTCCGGGCTTGTTCCAATAATCTTTGCCCCTGCCTTTTTCAGGGGGACGGCTAAATTGAGAGGCGTTTGTCCCCCAAACTGGACAATCACTCCGTCAGGGTTTTCAACCTGAATGATATGGAGGACATCCTCCAGAGTGAGGGGTTCGAAATAGAGTTTGTCAGAGGTATCGTAATCCGTAGAGACGGTCTCAGGGTTGGAGTTCACCATGATTGTCTCATAGCCTAACTCCTTGAGCGCAAATGAGGCATGAACACAACAATAGTCGAACTCAATTCCCTGTCCGATTCGATTTGGGCCTCCGCCTAAGATCATGATCTTTTTCTTGGAGGAGGGAACCGACTCACTTTCAGTCTCATAGGTTGAATAATAATAAGGGGTATAGGCTTCAAATTCTGCGCCACAGGTATCGACCAACTTATAGGTGGGAAGGATCCTCTTCTCATTTCTCAGGGATCGAAGGGTAGATTCATCAAAGCCCAGAAGATAGCCCAATTGATAATCGGAGAAACCATACTCCTTAGCTTTCCTGAGAAGGGAGTCCGGAAGACGGAGTTGTTCAGGGGTGAAGGTTCCCCTCCAAAGTTCTAACTCCCTGACCTTCGGTCCATAGGATCGAATCTCTTTTTCGAGATCCACAATCTCCTGGATATTTTTAAGAAACCAGGGATCGATCCTGGTCAGTTCATAAACTTCACCAATATCCATCCCTGCCATAAACGCATATCGGATATAAAAGATTCTTTCGGCATTAGGAGTGGATAGGTTTTTCTTGATCTGGTCAAGGAGATTGGATCGGGTGGTTGGGTCGAGAGAGTCAAAAGGATAGGGGAGGGTATCTTTTCCATCGGCGCCCAAACCAAACCTTCCATTCTCCAATGAACGGAGACCCTTTTGAAGGGCTTCTTTAAAGGTTCGTCCGATAGCCATGGTTTCCCCTACGGATTTCATTGAAACGGTCAGGGTGGGGTCAGCTCCAGGGAATTTTTCAAAAGTGAATCGGGGGATCTTTACGACGCAATAATCGATTGTGGGTTCGAAAGAGGCTGGGGTCTTTTTCGTGATATCGTTTGGAATCTCATCAAGGGTATAACCGACAGCAAGTTTGGCCGCAATCTTAGCAATAGGGAATCCAGTTGCCTTTGAGGCAAGAGCGGAGGAACGAGAGACCCTTGGATTCATTTCAATGATCACCATCCGACCATCTTCGGGCCGAACGGCGAACTGAATATTTGACCCGCCAGTTTCCACCCCAATCTCTCGAATCGCCCGAATCGCCGCATCTCTCATCCTCTGGTATTCTTTATCTGTTAAAGTCTGGGCGGGGGCGACCGTAATGCTGTCTCCAGTGTGAATGCCCATGGGATCGAGATTTTCGATGGAGCAAATGATCACCACATTATCTTTTAGGTCCCTCATCACCTCCAGTTCATATTCCTTCCAACCAATGACAGACTCTTCAATCAAGATTTCATTGATCATGCTCCATTCGAGGCCCCGTGCGGCTACCTCTTCAAACTCTTTGATGTTATAGGCTACCCCTCCTCCGGTTCCTCCCAAGGTGAAACTGGGCCTGACGATTAAGGGAAACCCAATCTCTTTGGCAATCTCCATGGCTTCATTGAGAGAATAGGCCAATCCACTCTTAGGCAGGTCAAGACCGATCCTCTTCATTGAATCCTTAAAAAGATTTCTATCCTCTCCTTTTTTAATGGCCTCGTATTTGGCCCCAATCATCTGAACTCCATATTTTTCTAAGACTCCGGTCTCATAAAGGGTGACTGACACATTAAGACCGGTCTGTCCTCCCAGGGTTGGGAGGAGAGCATCGGGTCTCTCCCTCTCAATGATTTTTTCGCAGACCTCCGGGGTGATGGGTTCGATATAGGTGCAATCTGCCATTTCAGGATCGGTCATGATCGTGGCAGGGTTGGAGTTTACTAGCACAACCTCAAACCCCTCCTCCTTCAGGGCCTTACAGGCCTGGGTCCCAGAATAGTCAAATTCACAGGCCTGGCTGATGACGATGGGGCCCGACCCAATGATCATGATCTTTTTAATGTCGGTTCGCTTTGGCATTGCTTATTGCAAAGAATCGTAATCTTGGATGACGGTAAAGGTGAAGAAGCCAGTTAAGGAAAAGTCAAAAGGTAAGGGGAAAGATCCATTTTCCTAACCCGGCCTCTTTTCCCTAACCTTCGCTAAAACTTATTTTTATATAACTCCATCATCTTCACAAATTCTCCAAAGAGATACTGGGTATCATGAGGTCCTGGCGAGGCCTCTGGATGATACTGAACTGAAAAGATTGGAAGCTCTCTGTGCCTCATGGCCTCCAGGGTCTGGTCATTGAGGTTGATTTGAGTGAGTTCCACTTCCTCTTGAGGAAGAGATTGGATGTCCACACAGAACCCATGATTCTGGGAGGTGATAAAGACCTTTCCTGTGGCAAGATCCTTCACCGGTTGATTGGCTCCCCGATGGCCGAATTTTAATTTAAAGGTTCTCCCTCCCATGGCTAATCCTAAGAGTTGGTGTCCGAGACAGATTCCAAAGATTGGTTTTTTATCCAAGAGTTGACGGATGGTCTCAATCGCATAAGGGACACCCTGGGGGTCTCCAGGTCCGTTGGACAGAAGTATCCCATCAGGTTGATAGGAGAGAATCGTCTCTAAAGAGGAAGGGGCAGGGAGAACCACGACCTCGCAGTTCCAGTCCCGCAGACAACGGAGGATGTTGAACTTCACACCAAAATCCATCACCACCACCCGAAATCGAAGGTGGAGGGTAGAGGGGGGAAGGTGGTGAGCTAAAAATTGAACCTCATTCGTTTCCCTCCATTGATATGGTTTATCACAGGTGACCTCTTTGACCAGATCACGACCAATGAGGCCTGGAGAGGCTTTGGCCTTTTCAATCAGTCGTTCTTTATTGAAATCCTGGGTGGAGAGGATGGCTTTCATCGCCCCTCTTATTCGAATATGTTTTGTAATCGCACGAGTGTCTATTCCCTCCACCCCCATGACCCGATGCTCGATCAGATAATCGGAGAGGGATCGGTTTGCACGCCAATTGCTGAACAGGGAACTGTTCTCTTTAATGAGAAACCCTTCCACCTTAGGAACCTGGGATTCAATATCTGCCTCATTGATCCCATAATTTCCGATAAGGGGATACGTCATGATGACGATTTGGCCTTTATAGGAAGGATCGGTCAGAATTTCCTGGTAACCGGTCATGCTCGTATTGAAGACGAGTTCTCCTGTTTTTTCTCCTGGATAGCCAAAGGAAGTCCCCTCAAATACGGTTCCGTCTTCCAGGGCAAGCATGGCTTTCTGATTCGATTTCATAGAATCCATAAAAAAAAGACCCCCGATCCCGACTAAAACAGGACCGAGGGTCTCGGGCTTAATTTCCCTAATTTGACCATAACTTTTTTCCCAATCCTTAAATTATTTTTACCACACCCCTCCTCCCTTTGTCAATAGAGGGTGGAGGGGATTAAAAGATGTTTCATCGAACCTCCAGCCGTTTAAGCGTGGACATAGATTTTTGTCTTCGTAGGCCTGGCCATTATTTTTTCAATCTTTGCCTGGATCTTTTTTCTTTCAGGATTCTTCTCCCAGGCCTTCCAATCATCCAGGCTCTGCCAAGTAGTGATGACAATATAATTATGGGGATCATCCAGGGCCCTGAGGGTCTCCCCAGAGATATACCCCTTTGAAGGGATCGCTTTGGTTCTCAATTCCCTGAGCAGTTTTGAAAAATCTGATTCCTTTCCCTTCTTAACCTTTCGGTCTATAATGATTCTGACAGTCATAGCCGATCTCCTCCTCTTTTTTTACTCCCATCCTACCAACTCTTTTAATCAATTTCAAGTAAAAAATCTATGCTCCTGTAATTGCCCAGTCTACCGTGGAAATTCAATTCACCCGATCTTCCACACGCTTCAGTGACGCAAGACAAGATCCCCTCCTCCCTCCATTTCCATTGGATCGAACAAAATATTTCCGTAAATTCATGCCCACCCGAAGTCAAGATGGAAGTCTGTTTGATTGATCACGTTTAGGGTGGGTCACCTTCTCGAAGAGGCGAGGAGGTTTTTGGATGTTGATTTGGAAAGAATTGCATCCCTACCTTTTTTCGCAGAGCCTTTTGATGAAATCGAGGTAGTGATTTAGAAGAAGGTATTCTTCCATCAGGTTGGGAGAAGGAGACCCTTTCTCCATCTCCACTTGAGCGATTCGATTCAAACAGAGCAGGGCATTATCGATCAAATTCAGAACCACCTTCTTAAATCGTGTAAGAGGGTCTAGTTGAGGACTTTCCTGATCGTTTTGCTTTTGAGCCGGGGAGACAAGCTTCAAATAGTAAATTTCATCCATAAAGGCCACCTCCTTTCCGGGAGGCTGCCACTAATAGGCATAGATTCTCCCGTAAGGCCTTAAATGGGTGGGGAGGAGTTTGACAAACTCCTTGGCCATCACTTTGTTCAAGGAAAGACCAAAATCTTCACAATACTCCTTGAGGTAAAGCCTTAGCCATTGTTCATCCATTTTGGACAGAGGGGAGACGGAGACCTCCTTTCCAAGTTGAAAGGGGTCCACTTTACCTCGGAGGTAGATCACTCCTCCATGCATTCCAGTTCCTGTGTAGGAGCCCGTGAGAGGTTCCTCTCCGTTTAATCCCAGGAGAATGATTACTCCCCCAGCCTGATATTCTCCGAGAAAGTCTCTGGCTGTTTCGCCGATAATGATCACAGGGATCTTCTTCTTGTAGGATTTCATATGAATACCGACCCGGTATCCAACGCTTCCTCTAATAAAGAGTTTCCCACCTCTCATTCCGTATCCAATGACATCCCCTGCATCCCCATGGATGATGACTTTGCCAGAGTTCATCGTGTTGCCCACCGCATCCTGGGCGTTTGAAGAAGTGACAATGGTCGGGCCATCCATAAAGGCAGCAAGATCATTTCCGGCTACGCCTTCTATTTCAATCCTTACCTTCCCTCGGACCCCATCACCAATATAGCGCTGTCCATTGACATTCTGTAGGAGGATCTCCTTTGCCCCCTGACGGAGGGCCTGATGAATCTTTTCGTTGAGTTCCCGATAGGGAAGATTTTTTGAATCGATCTCAACCCGTTTCATCTTAAATTCAATAGCTTCTCCTGTCTCAGTTCTTTCGGAAAGGAGACAAGTCCAAAGGAGTCTTTCAAAAATTGTCCCTTAAATCCTTTCACTTTAACCCCTTCTCGGATTAAACCAGTAAGAATTCCTGCTCGGTCAATATCGCCGATAAAGAGGGCCCCCACCAGCACTTCATCCTTCAAGACGATTTTCCGATAGACTTGAACTCTTCGATCCAATTTCTTCATTATTTGATATCCATCCTTAGAAGGGGGATTGACAAGGCCAAGGGAGATGGTCGGGATATGGGCCACCTCCAGAGAGTTCATCATGAAGCCTCCATCGTAACGGTAATCCCGGTTACCTGCGATCTGGTTGCCGGCCACCTTCCCTTGAATATAGGCATTAGGCCATATGGGAAGGGTTCGGTAAGATTTCATCACCTTGTCATACGCCTCGACCACATCCCCTGCAGAATAGACCCCCGGAAGATTTGTCTCCATCCGGTCATTGACCAGGATTCCTTTTCCGATATGAAGTTCAGTCTCTTTAAAAGGGTCGACATTTGGGACTACACCGATGGCCACCACTACCAGTTGGGCCTTTATTACCTTTCCATCTGCAAGACGGACCGATTCCACCCGATCTTCTCCCTCGATGGCCTCAACGGTATTGGAGGTGATCAGTTGAATTCCTTCCTTTCTCAATTCTTTTTCGATGATGGAAGAGGCGGTTTCATCCAGGGTAAGGCTCAGGATATGGTTTGCCAACTCTACTAGAGTCACATCGACCTTTCTCTTTCTTAAGGCTTCGGCTGCCTTGAGCCCGATCAACCCTCCACCGATAACAACCGCCCTCTGGACCTCCTTTAAAGCCAATGAGATTTTTTGGGCATCCTCTAGTTTGGTAAAGGTATAAACGCCTGGAATATGAAGCCCTTCTATTTTGGGAAGGAAAGGTTTTCCTCCAGTGGAAATGAGAAGTTGTTCATAGAGGAGCTCCTTCCCATCTTCCAATTCAATTGCTTTTCTATTGAAATGGATCCTCACCACTCGCCTTCCCAAGAAGGTTTGAACCAGGTTTTTTTCATAGAAATCTTTCGGCCGGTAGGAGAGCTGTTCCGGTTTGATTTCTCCTGCCAACCAATAAGAGATCAGAGGGCGCGAGTAAACAAAATGGGACTCGTCAGAGATGACGGTGATCGGTCGTTTTGGCTCAATCTTCCGAATCGCCTCTATTGCTCCCACTGCGGATGCTGAATTTCCAATGATAACAATTCCCATCTCTTATAATTCTCGATATACCAATGCCTCATTCGGGCATTTTGTTACGCAAACAGGGATTTCCCTGCCCACACAAAGATCACATTTTGAAGCAACCTTCTTCCCATTTAAATCTCTCTGAATGGCACCATAAGGACAGACCATGATACACATCCAGCATCCCACGCATTTTTCTTGATGATGGAGAATGGCACTTGTTTTTTCATCTCGATAAAGGGCCCCGGTCATACATGCCTCAACACAATGGGGTTCCTCACAATGACGGCATTGGAGGGCAAAGGAGACCGCTCCCTTTTCCTCAACCCTCACCCGTGGAAGGGGTCTGGGTCTCTCTTTCTTAAACGACTTGATGATGTCTTTGGATTTTGAGTGTTCTACGAGGCAATGGATTTCACAGAGTCTGCATCCCATACAGACTTCTTCTTTGATAAAGATTCGTTTCATAACCCTTCCTTTTAAATGATGAGCAATGAACGATCACAAACTCCAAACTCAATCCTCAATCCTCAAAACTCAAAACTCTAAACTCTAAACTCTAAACTCTAAACTCCCTCTACCGTCCTGCTGGCAAAACCCCCAGAATCTCTAACTCTGTATCTGTCAGACCTATCCCACGAAGGGCCAATCGATTCCCTCGAAGGGATTCGATGGCATTGATTCCCATTCCACCCAGCATCTCTTTGATCTCATGGCTCCAGGCATGGATGAGGTTGACCAGTCTATCTGTGGCAATATCAGGGTTGAGTCTCTTCTCAAGAAATGGATCCTGGGTGGCAATCCCCCAATTGCACTTCCCTGTATAACACTTTTGACAGACATGGCAGCCCATGGCGATGAGGGCAGCTGTGCCGATGTAGACGGCATCAGCGCCCAGGGCGATCGCCTTAAAAACATCTGCGCTGTTTCGAAATCCTCCAGCCACAATAATCGAAGCCTGATGCCGGATTCCTTCTTCCCGAAGGCGCTGGTCCACTGAGGCCAAGGCGAACTCAATGGGAATCCCGACATTGTCACGGATGACCATGGGCGCAGCCCCTGTTCCTCCTCGAAAGCCATCCAGGACGATGATATCGGCCCCTGCTCTCACCATCCCGCTTGCAATGGCAGGCGAATTGTGAACCGCAGCGATCTTTACAGAGATGGGCTTGGTATATCGGGTAGCCTCTTTAAGAGCATAGATGAGCATCCTTAAATCTTCAATCGAATAGATATCATGTTGGGGGGCAGGGGAGAGGGCGTCTGTGCCCTTAGGGATCATTCTCGTCTTTGAGATGTCCCCTACCACTTTTTCACCAGGGAGGTGTCCACCAATACCAGGTTTTGCCCCTTGCCCGATCTTAATTTCAATCGCTGCGGCTGTATCCAGATACTCTTTATGAACACCAAACCGCCCTGAGGCGACTTGAACAATGGTATGTTTCCCATACTTATAGAGATTGGGATGAAGTCCTCCTTCGCCGGTATTGTAGTAAATCCCAAGTCTTTCCGCCGCCCTTGCAAGAGACTCACAGGCATTGTAACTGATGGCCCCATAGGACATGGCTGAAAAGAGAATAGGAGTCTCCAGTTTCAGTTGAGGCGGGATTGGGGTCCTCAATTTGATCCTCTCAGCGCCATAATCCAATTCCAATTTTTCAGGCTTTCGTCCAAGGTAGGTCCTCAGTTCCATCGGTTCCCTGAGAGGATCGATTGAAGGATTGGTCACCTGAGAGGCATTAAGGAGGAGGTGATCCCAATAGACTGGATAGGGTCGATCATTGCCCATTCCAGTGAGAAGAACTCCTCCTGTCTCAGCCTGCTTGAAGATATTTCGGATAGCCCAAGAGGTCCAGTTTCCATTGGCTCTGAAGTCAAGGGGAGTTTGTCGAACGGTCAATGCATTTGTAGGGCAGAGGGTCACGCAACGGTGACAGCCCACGCAGGCTTCCTCTTTTGAAATGACTTCATCCGTTTCAGTGTCATAGGAGTGAGCGCTAAAGGCACACTGCCTAACACACACCTGGCACTGAATACACCGATTCGGATTTCTCTCGATCTGAAATTCGGATTCGAGATGACTCAAATTCACTTAGACGATCCTCCTTTAACCATCCTAGGGTTGGCTGTCCTGCCTTAGGAGCCCAGACCTTATCAGGGGAGGGACAGATCTCTCGGATTCCTGCCTCTTCGCTGGCAATGTAAAGGGTGTTTCCTTTTCGGGCAGCGATGAGGGGCCTCAGTTTAATTCGGTCATTAAGACCGATCAGCCCATTTTTGTGGCTGAGCAATATCGCAAAGGGTCCATTGACCAGGGCACTTCCATAGACGATTCGAAGGGCTTTCAAGAAGTCCCTTTCTTTTTCATTCTGTTCAATCTCCTCCCAGGTAGGAGGGGCCAATGCCTTGCAGGCAATCTCAATTGGAAGTTGGTGTTTTCTTAGCAGGAGATCGAATAGATAAGCCATTACCTCGGTATCCGTCCTTAAGGTGCATTGATAACCGAACATCTCAAGGTATCTTTTGTTAATGCCATAGGAGGAAATCTCTCCATTATGGACCACAGCAAAATCGAGGAGGGTAAATGGGTGGGCTCCGCCCCACCATCCAGAAGTATTGGTTGGGAACCGGCCATGGGCGATCCATGTATATCCCTGATATTCCTCCAATCGGTAAAACCTTCCTACCTCATCAGGAAAACCGACGGCCTTGAATGCTCCCATGTTCTTTCCGCTTGAAAAGACATAGGCCCCACGGATCTCGCTGTTGATTTTCATTACCATGTGGACGATGTAATCCTCCTCTGTAGCCTCAAGCTCAAAAAGTCTGTTTTCATCCACCTTAACAAAATACCTCATGAGAAGAGGAGGACGGGAGATCCCTCTCGTTTTACGGGTAGGGATCTTCTCCTGAAGTTCGATCAAGAGGAATTCATTAAGAACTCTTTCCGTCTCCTCCTTTGCTTGGATATCTTCATACATAATATGGAGGGCATAGAAGTCTTTCATCTCTGGATAGATTCCATATCCTGCAAAACCACCCCCAAGTCCATTGGAGCGCTCGTTCATCAAAGCGATGGATTGGATGATGGCTTCACCATTGACCCTTCTCCCATCCTCATTGATAAATCCAGTGAGAGAACAACCCGAAATCTCCTTTTCAAACCATGGGGTGCGCTGGTGCATGGCCATTTCTCCTTAAATATCGAAATAGAGATAAAATTCATAGGGATGGGGTCGAAGTCTGACCGCATCGATCTCCCTCTCCCGTTTATATTCAATCCATACATCGATTACATCTTGCGTGAAGACATCCCCTTCGAGGAGAAATTTGTGGTCCTTCTCCAGGGCCTCTAAGGATTCTTCCAAAGAGCCAGGGACGGTCTTAACCTTTGCTTTATCCTTGCCAGTTAAATGATAGGTATCTTTATCCATGGGTTCTCCGGGATCGATTCTGTTTTTGATTCCATCCAGACCTGCCATCAGCATTGCCGAGAAGGCCAGATAGGGGTTACAGGAATTATCCGGAGGTCTAAATTCAATCCGTTTGGTCTTAGGATTTTCAGTATAGACCGGAATGCGAATAGCCGCACTTCGGTTCCTTTGAGAATAGGTGAGGTTAACCGGTGCTTCATATCCAGGGACGAGTCGCTTGTAGGAATTGGTGGTTGGGGCACAGAAAGCCATCAGGGCGTCCGCATGTTTTAACAATCCCCCGATGTAGTATTTTGCTACCTGACTGATAAGAGCATATCCCTTTGGATCGAAAAAGATGTTTTCTCCATTTCTGAAGAGACTTTGATGGGTGTGCATTCCGCTCCCATTATCCCCAAAGAGGGGTTTAGGCATGAAGGTTGCAACCATTCCATGTTTCCTGGCGATATTCTTCACAATGTATTTGTACATCATACATTTATCAGCCATTCGAACGAGGGTGTCGAATTTCATATCAATCTCAGCCTGGCCGGCTGTGGCCACCTCATGGTGGTGAACCTCCACAGGGATCCCTGTTTTGATCATGGTGAGAATGATTTCACTTCTGAGGTCCTGTTGGGAATCGTGAGGCGGAACAGGAAAATAGCCTTCCTTATACCTCGGTTTATAACCTAAGTTTGGTCTCTCCTCTTTCCCTGAATTCCACTCCCCCTCGATGGAGTCGATGAAATAGTAGCCGCAATTCTCTGTCTGATCGAATCGAATATCGTTGAAGATAAAGAACTCCATTTCAGGGCCCCAGTAGCTTGTCTCCGCTATTCCAGACTCCTTGAGGTATTGTTCTGCCTTTTTGGCAATATACCTTGGGTCCCGGGTGTAGGGTTTTTTGGTGATGGGATCATAGATATCACAGATGAGGCTCAGGGTTGGAATTTCACAGATGGGATCCACCACTGCGGTAGAAGGGTCAGGGATTAGAATCATGTCGCTCTCCTGGATCTTTTGGAATCCACGAATACTTGACCCATCGAATCCGACTCCCTGGACGAAAATGCTATCGGTCAGATCATCCATTTCTGTCAGTTCTGAGACAGGCATCGAAAAGTGTTGCCACAATCCAGGAAGGTCATTAAACTTCAAATCGACAATTTGAACGCCTGACTCCTTAATCATCTTAATGACATCTTGCGGGCTCATAAGAAATCTCCTCCTTTTGTTTTAATTTTTTAGAATAAATAAAAGGCGTCCAACCTTAAGACGCCTTTGTCAGTTTAAATACCTCTCTGTATTTCAACGAATAATGAAGCAAATCATATGCCATCCAAGGTCTTATCCCTGAGTGTGTTTGTTATTTTATAACTTCTTGATATTCAAAGATAATTTTTTAGGTGAGATTGGTAAGAAATCTTTGACAATATAGAAAGACAAAAATCGATGGCGGGATTTCGGCTTCCTGTTTAAAAAGAAACATCCAAATATAATGGGTGAATTCAAATTTCCAAAAATTTATTTATCCTTTAATGGGTGACCCCAGTTCCTATGGAATAATTGAGTGGCTCACAAAGAAGGTTTAAGCAAAGAGAATCTTGAAGAGATTATCAGAAGGGTTATGCGGGTTGCTCAGCCATAAAGAAACATTCTCTTTGATTCTGCGGCTCAAGGGAAGATGGGCCATCATAGTGGTGTGGAATTATTAGTCATAAAAAAGGGGAATTTCATTGAGGTTGTCTCGCAGATGAGATAGATATAAATTCTTTTTTAGGGGCTGATAAGAGATGCGAAACTCTCTACTTCTAAATCGGTATGTTTCGAAATAAGATCGAAGTGAGAATCAGCATGGATAAGAATGGCTTTCTCTTCCAGAGCCGAAGCGGCAATGAATATATCGGTATAAGGAAGATTGAACCCCTTTCTTTTCAAAGCAAAGGCAAGCTTCGATGAGGCTTCCCATAATGACCTATCCGCTTCAATATAGTAGAGTCCCTCAAGTCTTCTCTTGAGGCGATCATATTCCTTTTCAGACCTTGTCCCACCCAGCAATTCAAGTTCGATCATACCATTAATTGCCACGTCACTCTCCATCAGTAACTTCTCAATTTTGGCTTTAATAATGGGATGAAAGTTCTTTCTCAAAGCAAAGAGCCATGCAGAAGTGTCGATTAAAACCATTTATCTTCCAGCCCTCCGTTTTTTTAACTCCTTCAGGGAGAGATCGAGGTCAAAAGTTCCAAGTTCTTTCCGCAGCAGCTCGCGGTTCTTTTTCCTTACCAGTTCTTTCAACCCCGCTTCGATGACCTCTCTTTTTGTTTTTAGATTTGATGCTTTGAGTGCAATTTCGATGAGGGCTTCATCTATAAAAACAGTAGTCTTCCCCATAGATATCTCGCCTTTACATATTTTTTTACATATTAACATACATAATTAAAAGATGTCAATAACGATTCTCTAAATAAAAAATGGTAATGGATGTGTCATGGCGAGGAGGCCATGGGTCTTTTTTTCTCGGGGCTCTGTATCATGTGATCGCTCGGGGAAATCAGGGACAGACCCCTTTCCGAGAAACCGAGGATTACCGCCTCTACCTTAAGTATCTTCGCGAATAGAATATAAGGAAGATTTCAACTATTTTGTTTTCTTGTAACATCTTAGCGGTTTGAAAAACTTTATAAAATCCCTCCCAACCTCCCCTGCCTTACGGCAGGCAAGATTTGCCAAAGGGAGGTAAAAGGGATTCCCCCTTTGGAAAAGGGGGACTAAGGGGGATTTTATGATGATTCTTTTGATCCATTGACTAATATATCTCTTCTTTTCAAAGAGCTAACGTGTTACGTTTTCTTCTTCTGTCAAGCTATACAGTTTATAGACAATTGGGTCGATGATCCAGCAGGGTTTCTGGAGTTTTTCTTTCAAGGGACAATTGGTCTCCATGCCAAATTATCAATCCAACCAAAATACTAAATGTCCAGAAAAGTTTATATCTTAAATTTATAGTTTAGAATAGCCCTAAATCTTTAACTTATTAACCCAATATAACTGACAAGTTTTAGTTCGGGCTCTTCCATCACGGAAGGGAGTTTTTCAACTTGAGTGATGGGATGCTTTTCCCTAAAATCACGCAGGCTAATGATTAATGCCTCTTCAGACAACGCTCTATTACTCCATAGCTTTCTTAAGTCCCGAAGATAAATATCGGGAAGAGGTTTTGAGAAGTATTCCAAAAGGTCTGAGACTTTATTCCCTAATACCTGAAGCCAATTTACAACCTGGTTCTGAGGACTTTTTAATTTATGAGGCTTTAAAGCGGCTGTTCTCAAACGGGTAAGAATGTGATCTCTTATCTTATTGATAATTTCATATGGATCAAAATCGAGTTCAGCTCGGGGTTCATCTTTTTTACACCTGATAAGGCGGATCACCTCTAACTTATTTTCAGAAATTTTATCCGTATTTAGATCATAATAACACCAGTAATGACGCTCCTTGTCTTTAAAGGAAGCAAAAAGCCCGTTTTGACCTTCTTTCCTGAACCCGCTCCCTACTCCATTAGGTATTTTTCTTATCCTATCTTCTCCTGCCTCTTTTATATATTCAAGAAGCTCCTCCTTTAAAAATTCTCCAATTGCCAATTCAGATATGCCCTCTAATTCATCCAGAACCTCTTTTTTCCCAGCAAAAAGGTCCCGAATATAGCCAAAATCTTTAGGGCTTGGAGTCTCCCCGAGAATTGAGGCATCCAGACCAACGCTAAGGTTTATGGCCTCAAGTTTTCTGTAAAGCCGCTCCAGAATCCGCAAAATCGATTCCAGGGCATCTTCAGGAAAGAAATTGTAAAGGTAAATATTAACATGGGGAGACTTCAGACGATCTATCCGACCTATCCTCTGAACCAAGCGAACCGGATTCCAAGGCAAGTCGTAATTGATGACTGTATCCGCATCCTGAAGATTCTGCCCTTCAGAAAGAACGTCCGTACTCAATAGGATTTGGATTTCTTTTTCAGTCCCTTTTAGATCAGGGCGATGATTTGAAACTGGAGAAAAACGAATGATTCGATCTTTCCTTTCAAATGGTTTAACTTCACTATCTGTGATGCTGATCTTTTCAGATGAAATACCTATAAGTTGTAAAAAATTTTCCAGGTCTTCGTGGAAGTGAGTGGGTCAAGACATTTTGAAGATATTGGTATTGGTCTTATGATTTCCTTAAAAAAGGACAACCATAACTTCCCCCTTTGGCAG
>FWPU01002312.1_pt1 | contig 53300 bp, 48 predicted proteins | sample 2228361 | NCBI WGS metagenome assembly FWPU01 (sample SAMEA103939777, study PRJEB20133) | metagenome | reverse complement strand
TAATAAAAACTTAAAACGCCAAAAAATCAAGGAATTAAGAAATTGAACGGTTTAAAAAACCATCTGAAAGTGTCAAAGTCAAGAGGCGGATTACCTGCACCATGGTGAATAGATGCTCCAGAAGTTCTTACGGCAAAATCGAGTCCGGTATTATCTGCTTGCCATCCGGCCGGTAATCCCGGTAATGGAGAAACGAGGTCGAAAGTTTCAAGATATGGGAATGGCAAAACATTGTGATTGTAGTTAACCGCCAAAGTATCGTTGGTAGACACTGCATCTCCGGTAATGTTTACATAAGATGTTATAGTATATGTGCCGGGTAATGACATATTAAATGTACCTAAAGTAACGGTGTCAGAAGCAAAAGCAGCCAGTGTATTGGTATAGTTAAAACTTAATGTGCCGGTAGCAGCACCTGAGAGAATTGCTCCTACGGTAAAGTTTGAAGCAGGTTGTGATCCGTTGTTCGTCACGATCACTTTAACTGTTTCGTTTCCAAAACAAGAAAGATTAGAAGCGGGCGATATGACCGAAGTCAGTTGTAAATCAATATTTGGAGCATTGTAAATATTGATGTTGTCAATATGTAAATCATAATCTTCCGGATCATCTACCGTACCGTCAGTGGCAAAAAATGCAACGATAATTTCTTGATTGGCATATGCACCTAAAGAAACAGTAAATGGCGTGAGTGTAGGCGGCAAGTTATTGCTTTTGGTAATGTCGAAAATTGGTGAGAAAGTAATACCGCAATCTGTAGAAACCATCACTCTCAGTTTGTCGTCACTTCCCATGACATCCGGTGCAGAAGTGCTGTTCCAATCGGTCACGGCAGCATCAAACTTCAATACAGTAGATGATGTAGGTACAAATTTTGGTCCCACAATCCATTCTTTTCTTGTGTTAGTGTATAGATTAACTCTTGCTGTAACATTTCCGGGGCTGCCGACATTGGTTTGAGAAGTCCACAAACTTGTAGTGCCATTGGGTGTAACACCTTGTGCTTCTTTCCACAATGGAAAAACTGTACTTAGATTGGTACCATTAAAACCTGTAAAATCTACTTGTTGTGGCAATGGTGCAGGTGCAATCACGTTGAAAGTTCCTGTGATTGTATCATTTGAATTGTTTGCATCACCGGCAAGTGTTGTAAACGCCTTTAAATTGTAAGGTCCGGGAGCGGACATGTTGATAACACCCATTGAAACATTGTCGGTCATGCCCGGATTTAATGTATTATTATAGGTGGCTGTCAATGTTTGCGTAATTGTTCCGGTTACGTTCACTTGAACGGTGAAGTTGGATTGTGGGTTTGTCCCATAATTTTTTACAGTCACTACAACGTTCTCCGACGAGGTGTAACAACCAGAAGTGGCAGGCGACACAATTGCACTGACCCCAAGGTCGTTGGGAGCTCCGGCAAAAATACCGTTGTATTCATCCGCTCCAATATCAGGAGCTGTACCTGTACCGGCATATCCCGGGAATCCTTGACGTATATCTCCGTCATAATCCACTCCAATGGTAGAAACTGTAATTGCATTACTTTCAGTCATAGATGCTACAGAACCGTCCACATGCAAATAATTTGCCGATGCAGGATTGGTAGTGTTCAGGAATTGTGTGTTTTCGGTGAATGAATTATTATCGGCAGGGCTGACAGCAGCTTTATATGCCGACAATGTTTGATAGGCATTGGTGCCGTCATAAAAAATCAAATTGGTAGAAGAAGGAGTGCCTGCATAAAAAATATTATTGTTCGAAGCCGTGTTATAGCTCGAGAGCGAGGTGCCACTTCTGCGGTATGCTACAGTATAACCGGTTCCGTTGGCAGTAGAATTATTGATGAAAATATTGTTTTGCAACAACACTTGTGCTGTTGTCGATGCATACATTGCCGTTGTTCCAAAATCTGTACCGGTACTTGATGCGTTTAAATAAACCGTGTTGAAATAAGCATTGACAGTACCTGAAGCAGCATAAATACCGGCTATGGCTACATCATTATTGGCAGAAGAGGCATTTAATGCACCGACAATATTGTTGTATACCGTATTGGTGCCTCCGCTATGATAAAAACCTGCCACCAACACAGAAGAAGAGGTGGATGTTGAGTTTAGCGAAGTGATCTTATTGGCATAAAAATTATTTGAAGTTCCCGACAATGTATAAATTCCATAAAGTTTATTGCCGGTGGTGGTTAAAGTCATTAAAGAGTTTTTAAAGCAAGATAATGAGTTGCTGGCAACATTACCAATATAAATACCATAAAAAATACTTGTCGTTTGAGAGGCGGAGATATTTGTGAAAGTATTATACGAAACATTTACCGTATTTCCATAATTTATAAAAAAACCATACAATGTTCCGGAACCTGAAGTAACATTGCTGACATTATTTGAATCTATATTAAAATTCTGAGACGTAGAAGTGGCATGATATATTCCATAGAAAGCAGATGTACTGCTTAAATTAATGTTATTAATCAAATTATTTTTAAAATTAAAAGTACCTCCTGTCGGTAAACCAAAGTTGTAGTATCCATAAAAACTGCCTCCATTGAGTTTGGTAATATTTTGAATATTATTTTGCAAAACATTGATATTTGGCGTAGAGTTACTACAATAAATGGCATAAAAAATTCCACTGGAAGCAATCGCACTATTGCCGAGGTTATTATTTAAACAGTTGATATTGGCATGAGAGCCACTTATGTAAATTAAATTTGTAGAACCTGTGTTACTGGAGAATACATTACTTATTGTATTCCCTGTAACATTAATAATATTATGATTACCTGAATTTACATATATACCATAAAAAACACCTGAAGTACCCGATGCATGACCACAGCTGTCTATCACATTTGATTGAATAGTCAAATTATTGGATGGACCTGTCACAGTAGTAGTAGCCAATTCGATTATAGATACTGTGGAAGTTGTTGCACCGGAAAGAATTTTCAAAGTATTATTCGAAATGGTGATATTTGCATTAGGAGAGCCCTGAACAAAGATCCCTCTTAATGTAGTAGGATGATTTGCTCCGGAGCCGTCATTATTGCGTAATAAATTTCCTGAAACAACCAAATCATATTGATTGTTTACCCTGATACCGGCTGCAGGATTGGTGGCACCTGTGGCACCACCGAAATTTTTAATTGTATTGTTAGAAATACTGTTGTTATTGTCGGCAAGAGAATAAGGAGCACTATCGGAATATCCATTAAAAACAACGCCGTAATTGACATTCATTATAGTATTATTGACAATTGAGTTGTATGCATGAGCACCGGATGCTGCAGTAACTGTAACACTGCTTGTTGCTGTACCATAAATGGCGTTGATAAACATGATACCTTTTGATCCTTCGTATGAAGGTCCGCTTCCTGCAGCATTGTTGATATATGAAAGAGTTATTTTACAATTCTTTATAACATTATATTGACAACCGTTGGTTGCGGATGCTTTAAAAAACCCGAACCCATACTCCATCGTTGCAGGATTGGTTGTGTTGGGGTCTACAATATCAATTCCGTCAAATGTCAAATAATCGCCCCCAACAATGGTAAATACTCCATCTTGCGATGCGGATGAGGGAGTACCGCTACCACCGGTGTAAGCTGTTATCAAAGGATTGTTTCCGAAGCCCGATTTTTGAAAAACAATAGGATTGGATGCCGTGCCTGTTGCAGTGATTACATAACCGCCCATTGGTGCGGTTTCGGTATAACCTGCCGTAATGTTGAAAGTTACAGGTCCCGACACTCCATTTAAATTCAAGTCGTTTATAGCAGCCGCTAAGGAGGGATACGACCCAGGTATGGTATACGTTCCATTTAGCTACGCCTTCGCAATCGTTGCTATGGCAAGATGCGCCAAAAGAATAATTTTCTTTTTCATAAGTTTATGGTTTTTAAATAATCTTTTAAGGGAATTTTTAATTGAATTCTTCGATGAATTCAAAAATCAAGAGAAAAATCTTACTCATAGAATAATTTATTACGGCAAAGTTATAATTGAAATTTTCAAACCGAATTAAATTTTAAAAAAAAAGTTATGAACAGTAACTATTTGTGCATATAAAAATTCTACTACATGGAAATCAAAAGTTTATCTCCCGGATAAATTTTCGAGCTTTTATGTAAATTGTTTAGCTTTAATAACTGTGACAATGACAATCCATACCGATGAGCAATTTTAAATAATGAATCTCCCTTTTTAACCAAGTGAAATTTAGCATTTTTGGGATAAGCAATATATTGATAACTACCTTTCATCTTTAATACAAATTCATCATGAAATATACACCCTACCTGCCAATCAATTATATGAGCAGGGTTGATTGGGATTCCCAGAAATCTTATTTCAAAATGCAAATGACTGCCTGTACTGTTACCGGAGCTACCGCCTAATCCTACTACTTGACCTGCCCTCACCTCTTCGCCAACCTGAACCTTGATTCTATGCAGATGTGCATATAAGGTTTCAAGCCCGTTGAAATGCCTGATGATCACCACTCTACCGTAATTTTTATATCTTCCTGCAAATCTCACAACCCCATCGAATGCAGCATAAACTGGATCCCAGACCTCCAGATCTATATCCATGCCATTATGCATCTTGCCATCTCTCCATCCAAATTTTGAGGTAATCACTCCCTGAATGGGCATATGAAAACCACAATGAAAAAGAGTGTCGACTATCTTTAAGCAAATGCTGTCAGGCACCAAGGAAGGCTTCGCCAATGGATGAATCCTGTCTTTTTGCATCAACGGGGCATACCATTCATCAGCAGGAAAATCTCCTTCCGAGGCATATCCAATCAAAGAAACATATTGATCATGATCAGTATACTTTTCTTCAATATAAGCATTCAATGCCTGAAGCCATTCTACGGGTATTTTATCAAGTTCCAGTAATGAATCTATATAATGCAAAATTTGAGTGGCGCTTAATTTTTCGAAGTTCGGTATATCGCGGAAATTTGTATCCGGCACAATGGCATTTACCGTATCTCTCCCTCCTTGAACTTCATGATGATTAAAAGCTTTTAAATTTAAAAAAATATTGTTGACACACAAAAAAATAAAAACCTTTTTAAAATTTATTGGAATATTTAACATTACTACCATTTACAGGAAAAGATTTTTTTTACTTTTGTTTTTTGTCGAACGAAAATAATAAATTTTAAATAAATGAAAGTTCTATTGAGGGGAATCTTAATTTTTGCAGGTTTGATCATTTTGGCTTATGTTTTATCTCCCTCCCAAATAAACAGGCAAACATCCACACCCTTATACGTTCCGGAAAAATTCACTTTAGGAGATATAAAAATGTGCCTGAATCGTTTGTATGATATTTTGCAAACCGATACATTTTTTCAAAATCGTTGTGTAACAGGTTCTCTTAATATCTATGATCAAGATAAAATAACTTTTTCAACGTTACAATCTCCTTTGGGTTATTTATATTTTGATGTTGTTATGAGTTTAGGAGATTCTTTATTGCTCAATGTAAATGTAACCACTCAAGAGTTCAGACATCCCTTGAAAAAATTGCGTTTAAATTTTCATTCCGTAAAGAATCTGCTTGACACAAACTGCAGATTTTGGGCAAACTATTTTAAGGATATTATTGAAAACAAAATTTTTTTTGAAAACATTTCTTTGGTTGAATTTAAAAATTCGTTTTTATATGTATCCGGTAAAAGAAAAACAAGTGTATCAAATGTTTCGAACGAAATGTCCTTAATTTATAATAAAATTCTCAAACAAATTAAAGACACCTCATTGATCGCAGGTTCTCCTTTTGCGGTTTATTACGATTGGAAAAAAGATTCTGCTTTTTTTGAAGCCGGAATTCCTGTCAAAGACAGTATTCATTTAAAGGATAAATCATTGAAATTAAACACCTTCAATGTCAAAAGAGCCATAAAAGCCATTCACAAAGGGCCTTATTCTCAATTATCAAATACATATGAAAAAATCAACGATTGGATAAAATACCATAAAGTTTACCCAACAGGCCCTCCATGGGAAGTGTACCTTACAGGAATAGACCGGGCACAAGACAGCACCAAATGGATCACCGAGATTTATTTTCCTGTAGAATAATGAATAAAAAACAATTGATACGATTGTTGGGATGGGCCACATTATTGGTTATGGGAGGTGTAGGAATGTTGATTCTCAAATACATCCACGGACAATCATTAAAAGAATTTTTCAAAATTAATCCGGACTATTTAAAAATCGGGGCACTCTATGGTATTGTCGCCGGTTTTTTGGCCATTGGATTTATTCATACTAAGTTTATGCAACCGGTGAAAAAATTTTATTTAAAATACATACAAACTCTATCGCTTTCGCTGTTTGACATTATTTTTATTTCGATATGCGCCGGAGTAGGTGAAGAGATTTTATTTAGAGGATCAATACAGCCCTGGCTTGGTATTTGGCCTACTGCCGTAATTTTTGTTGCTATTCACGGATACTTAAATCCCAAAAGCAGAGTATTTTTTTATGGTGTTTTGATGGTATTGATTTCAGCCGGTTTTGGATATTTTACCGAAAGAATAAGCATTTGGGTTGCCATAACGGCACATACTATAATTGACATCCTTTTGTTCGTCTATTTAATCCGTGAATTGCAGAATGAAAAAGATTACGAATAGAGGCAAACTCTATCAATTTATTTGCATCAGGATCTCATCTACAGCCAAATAGGCAAAATTTAATTTTGCCCATTGGATTAAATCTTTCCATTCTGTATCTTTCAGAAATTTCCGGGCTTTGAGTAATTCTTTTTTAAATAGTTGACGATCAAAACTGACTTTTTGAAGTATTAATTTTGCATATTCCAATCTGCTGTTCATAGCTCCTCTTTTTTATTTAAATTATACTACTTTTTTCAAAAAAATGTTTCAATAAATTCACTCTACCACTATCACCAAATATTTGGAAACACTCCAAAACTCATCCGGGTTGTCAATCACCAATTTTTCGATGATTTTGTTGTTTTCGACAAAATGCCAGCTCCCTGATGGATGCACTGTAATTAAATTTGCTTTTTTGGCATATAAAGGAATCGAGGTAGTTTCACGAATATCAATTTGAGTGAAGTAGGATTTGTCAAAATCTTCTTTCAATTTCGTGTCTCTACCGATGCCGATGAAACCGCCGCTACGGGATATAATTTGTTTTTCTTTAAGTTCTTTCACGGTGCCAAAAACAAAATAGGCCTTGTTTAGTTGTTCTTGACTATTGTTCAATTCGGTCAAACGTTGATTATATTGTTCGAAAAGATATTTCAATTCATCATTTAAACGGATCACCTCGGTTTGCAAATGAGCTATTTGTGCATCTTTTTCTTGTATTTGAGCAGTTAACGATTCTATGAGCTTTTCCAATTCGCTGATTTTTATATTGGATTTTTTAAGAGCTCCTCGAAGTTGATTAAGTTTTTCTTTGTTTTTTTCCAATAATTGTTGGATAGCTTGTATGTCGTAAACGATTTGACCGGCAGCATCTTGTTGTTCGAGATCTCCGTTTTTCAAATTGGTAGAAATCAACCCTTCTTTTTGCTTTATCAAATCAAGGTTTGATTGTATGTTGTTGATATCTCTTATGAAAGCATTGATGGCAGAATCTCTTTGAGCAATTAATTGTTGTAAACTATCAAGTACGATGGCCTCCTTGGAAACAATTTCTTCTTGTTGATTTTCATTTTGTTGACAAGCCAACATTCCAAACATCACAAGACCAATTAAACTTTTTCTCATATAAATCAAATTTTTTTTTCGATAAAACTATTCAAAATTAAAAAATCTTTTTAAATTTATCATTTGAAATGACAAATAATAATCAAAATAAGGTTGTTGATAAATTTGGCGGAAGTTTTTATACATGCTCCGTAAGAAGGGATGGAATTCTTATTGTGGATGTATTTAAAAATGACATTCTGTCTCCTGAAGATATTCAACAAATTGTTCTTCATATCCATCGCAATTATCCCAACCGTTTATTCCCTCATCTTATCAAGCCTTCCCCCGAAACCATAACCACTTACGACGGACTGCTATATTTGTCAGGACCGGAAAGAACGCTTGTAACCTGTGCAGATGCCTTTTTATTAACGTCTTTGCAACAAAGAATATTGTTCAATTTCTACAATAAATTTCAAAAACCTAAATGGCCGACAAAAGCTTTTGGTAAAAAAGAAGAGTGTATCGAATGGCTCTATCAGGTCAGTAAAGAGTATATCATTAAATAAGGTTGATTATCTTTGGCCGGTCAAAATAATTTTATGATTAAGCATTATTTGTCGTTGGTAAAATTCAGCCATACGGTTTTTGCCCTTCCATTTGCATTTATTGGATTTTTTATGGGGGTTAACGATATTTCTTCGACAGTGCCCACAAAACTTCTTTTGTTGGTTATTCTTTGTATGATTTTTGCCAGAAGTGCAGCCATGGCGTTCAATCGCTATCTCGACAGGGATATAGATGCAATGAATCCTCGTACGGCAAACACAAGAGAAATCCCCAAAGGCATTATCACACCTCGTCAAGCTTTGATATTTACGGTAATAAATGGTTTGTTTTTTATCGCCACCACTTATTTTATCAATAAAGTATGTTTTTATTTATCGCCGGTAGCTTTATTGATTATTTTAGGTTATAGTTATACCAAAAGATTCACATCATTATGCCATATAATATTGGGAATAGGATTAGGACTAGCCCCGGCAGGTGCCTACCTGGCCGTTAATCCCGAATTTTCTCCACCGGTATTTTTTATTTCATTGGCTGTCATTTGTTGGGTTAGCGGGTTCGATATTATATATTCTTTGCAAGACGAAGAGTTTGACAGAAAATATAACCTATATTCTATTCCTTCCATGATTGGAAAAAAAAATGCTCTGACCGTTTCTCGATTATTGCATACACTCTCTATCATTTTATTAACTTGGGCAGGGCTGATTTATAAAGACTTTCAATTGATCTATTACACCGGCGTTTTAATTTTTGGGATTCTTTTGATGTATCAACAATCCATTGTCAAACATGACGATTTAAGCCGTGTCAATCATGCTTTTTTTACTGTTAATGGAATAGCTTCGGTAATTTTTTCCATTTTTGTGATAACGGAACTATTAACATAAAACTCAACGGCATGAACAAAAACCGGCATATTGCGCTGATAATTGTCGCATCTTTAGGATATTTTGTAGACATCTACGATTTGATTTTATTCAATGTAGTAAAAAAGGAAAGCCTGGAATTTTTATTTCCTGCTTATGATTCAAGGACAATCAACGACATTGCCATTCAACTTTTTAATTGGCAAATGACCGGCATGATGATCGGTGGCTTAATTTGGGGGATATTGGGAGATAAAAAAGGACGGTTGTCTGTGCTTTTTGGCTCTATTTTGATGTATTCCCTGGCAAATATCGTCAATGCTTTTACAGTGGATGTAACGACGTATGCTATTGTAAGATTTATTGCCGGAGTGGGGCTGGCCGGTGAACTTGGTGCAGGTATTACGCTTGTTGCCGAAACTATGACAAAAGAAAACAGAGGGTATGGCACCATGATTATTGTAACATTTGGGGCGCTTGGTGCAGTGGCTGCTGCTATGATAGGAAATCAAGGCGGAATTTGGGCACAATGGATCGATGCTAACCTGGGAATTATGCTTCAGGGTTGGCAAATTGCATATATTGTTGGGGGAATCATGGGCATCCTCTTGCTGATTCTAAGAATCAGCACTTATGAATCTACTATGTTTTTAAAAATTACTCAACTTCAAAATGTTCAAAAAGGCAACTTCTTTATGCTGTTCAACAATTGGCAAAGGTTTAAAAAATATCTATATTGTATATTGACCGGTGTGCCCATTTGGTATGTAATTGGTTTGTTGGTTGCCAATTCTCAGGCAATATTTGCTCCCGATCTCAATATCCGTGGTGAAGTTAACAATGGTGTTGCATTGATGTATAGTTATATTGGCTTATCAGTCGGGGATCTGATTTCCGGATTATTAAGCCAATGGATGAAGAGTCGCAAAAAAGTAGTGATCATTTATTTATTATTCACACTGGCTCTTACGATCTATTTTTTGTTTTTTATGCGTGAAGCCACCTCGGATTTATATTATATTGTGTGTTTTCTATTAGGAGTGGCCACCGGCTATTGGGCTATTTTTGTCACGGTAGCTTCAGAACAATTCGGCACCAATATTCGTTCAACCGTCACAAATACGGTTCCAAATTTTGTTAGAGGATCTGTGCCTTTGATTATGTGGATTTTCGGAATTTCTATGCATTGGCTGAATAATTCAATCATTAGTGCATTTATTGTGGGGCTAATTTGCTTAGGTTCGGCATTTTATTCTGCCATACATTTGGACGAAACATTCGGCAAAGATCTCAACTATATTGAAAAATAACCCCGGTTTTGTAACAAATAAAACTTGCCCGTTTGACCGGAAGCAATCTTTGACCAAATGTATGAAGACCGCACATTGCCGTTACAATAAACCTGTTGATAACCTTTGTCGATCAAATCATTTATACAATGTTTCATCATATACCCGGCAAATCCACGATTTCTATATTCCTTAAATGTTCCCACAAAATAAATTCCCGGTATGGATTGATAAAAATATAACATTAAAAAGGCAACAGGCCGGTTTTGTAAGAAAAGCGCAACAGCTTCAACCGAATCTAATTTTGACAATTGTTGCATCTTTTCTCTATCGGGCGCATAGCCAAACACCTGCTTGCACCAATTTATCCATAAATCATAATCTTCAAAACGCCTGTGTAATTTTAAATCTGAAATTTTATCGGTGGCAATTTTTTTAGTGGCTATAAAGTCTTGAATAACATCCACCGGCTGCCAATCGTTGCTTGCCGATGGCAAAAAATGTGTCAACAAAAATCTTTTGGTAAGATCTTTTGTTTTTGCAAAAAAGTCAACCGTAGGATTGAAATAAATGTCGGGCCATTGACCGGAAGAATCTGCCACTTCTATGCTTCCGTAATTCCTGTAATGTATGGCAAAATCTCTAAACAATTGATATTGATGTTGGTGAAAGATATTGTATTCATTCATTGCTCTTTAAATTTAACAACCTCTGAATTTCTGATCTGTCAGTTTTTCCATTTGCATTGAGAGGAAATTGGCTAATTGCATAAACTTCTATCGGTTGGAAATGTCGTGGAACAATATTCAAAAGATTCTCCTTGATTGAATTTATATACTGTGGTTCAACATTCTCAATCACAAAAGCCAAACAATCCCCTAGATTTGATCTTGTATGTTTTAATACTACAACATTAATTCCCGGATAGTGCTTTCTGAACATTCCCTCCATTTCTGCAGGCTCAATTCTATAACCATTCATCTTGATTTGAAAATCGATTCTACCTGTATACATCAACAAACTCTCCTCATTGAAGTAACCTGAATCACCTGTCCGATAGGCATCTACAACACCTCCCCCTTCTGTTTTCATCTTGACAAATTTATTTTCACTCGCAGATGAATTAAGATAGCCGTAAGTTGCAACTTGTGGACCGGCGATAACGATTTCACCTTTCTCACCGTTGGCAAGAGGTTTAAGATTTTCGTCCACTATATAAATGACATTATTTTGATAAGGTCTGCCGATACTAATAATGTTTTGGTATTCGGCAGGTTGGTTTATCTTTTCAAGATGATTGTAAGATGTAACAGTAACAGTACATTCTGTCGGACCATATTGATTGTCCATTCTTGCTGCAGGAAAAAGTTTTTTTGCTACCTGCAAATCATCGATCAAAAGAGCTTCAGAGGAGAAAACAGCATATTTGACGGAAGAAAACGCTTCACGGTTGACAAAAGGCCTGCAAAAACGCAAGAAAGACGGCGGGAACCCCGACATAGTCACGGGATATTTCTTTAGCAACCGCAATATTTCAACAAATTTCAGATTGTAATTTTCGACAACCAATACAGGTGTCGCAGTAATCCATCCCAATAAATAATGTTGCAAAGAAAAATCGAATCCCAAATCAAACATTTGTAGAAAAAGATGGTCGTGTGTGAATGAACTTCCAAAATTATTTGAAAAGTGCATCAAATAAGCCCATAAATTGGCATAAGACAAACAGGCGCCTTTGGGCAAACCTGTTGAACCGGATGTGTGCAAAACCAAAACCGGATCAAAAAAATCTATATCCTCTAAGGAAGGAAAAGAATATAATTTTGATGTTGAAATAGAGTGTAAATCAATATTTACAATACCATCATATGTTTTTTCGGCTGTCAGGACAAGTTTGGCAGGAATGTTTGAAAGAATTAACCTATCTCTGTCAGACGAATTTGTAAATGATAAGGGAACTAATACAAAACCTCCCAAATATCCGGCCAACATAGCGGCATACGTTTCAAAATGCGGGCAGGTATTGACTAAAATTGGCTCTCCTTTTTTTACACCTTGACTGACCAAATATGAATAGATTTCTTTGGACCTGCTGAATAAATGACCAAAAGTATATTCCTGTTCTTTAAAAATAAAAGCGGTTTTTTCAGGGAATTTAGAAAAAATGTGGTGAAGATGTTTTAAAAGTTTATTTTCTGTATATGGTTTCACGTCCTAAAAGTTTTTTTACACTGTGATGAAAATATAATGCAGGAATAGATTTTTCAGGTTGCATATGAAAATTTTCCATAGGTACTCTGTGGACTATATTATCGGCATGGTCTGATGAAAACAAACCCGAACCAAACAACAAAGTTTCAGGATAATGTTTTTTGACTTTGTTGAAAAAAGAAATTTTCACCCCCTGATCACCAAAAGGGAAAGCAAAAGGAATGTTTTTCAAGCCAAGCAACGTTTCTATTTTCAATTTATCTTCTTCGAACTCCCTCCACTGGTCCTCAAAACTTAATGTGTTGAATCTTATATGATTCAATGAATGCGAACCGATTTGAAAACCATTTTCCATCAACTTGTTTATTTCGTTCATACTCATATAAATTGGCCTGTCAGAAAGGTATTTGTCATAATCAAACGAGGTTTCTTTCCATAAAAAATCTATCACGTGTATGTTTTTATGATCGACTGTCTTTAAGAGGTGTTTTATTGATTGTAATTGAATATCATAACGTTTTTTCAATAAAATTTTAACCTTTTGGCTTAAGCCATTTTTCCGGGCATGCCAGATCAAAAGTGATATTTTAAAGCGGTAAAAACAAAACGCAGGATTTTCCAAGGCCTGAGAATGCACAAAAAAAGTAGCAGGCACTCCTTTTTTATAGAGTATAGGGGCAATCACATCATAACATTCATATAACCCATCGTCAAATGTCAAATGAAAAACTTTACTTTTGTTTAAATTACCGTTTTGGTGAAGTTTTATTAGTTCTTCATATGAAATGGGTTGCCAATGCTTTAAAAAATAATCAATTTGTTTATTAAACTCTTCAGGCGTAAAATAACGGTATAAATAACGTATGTGAGGGCGGGTTGATGGAAATACTATATGATAAAAAGGCAAAACAAAATGTCGGCCGGACATCTTTTGCAACAAGGATAATGGAACAAGTTGCCAGGGAATTGATTTTGCGATTTTCTTTTTCACATACTTTCAATTTTACATTTAAAATGAAGATCTGTCATTTATCCGCATTGTTTTAAAAAATAATTGGCAATCAATTGACCGGCCTTACCCTTTCCATATAAATCCACATCAAAATTATTGTCTTTTGACAGCATTAAATTCACCGCCGAAATAATTTTTTGCTTATCCGCTCCGGCCAATATATTATAACCACCATCAATCAATTCTATCCATTCCGTTTGATCCCGGAGGGTAACACAATTTTTGGAAAAGAAAAATGCTTCTTTTTGTAGACCTCCACTGTCTGTCATCACCAATGTGCAATGTTTTAAAAGAAATAGCATTTCAAAATACCCCACAGGTTCCAAAACCATTGTATTTAAAACCAAACCGGACTGCGAAATTTTATTTCTGGTACGTGGGTGCAATGGAATAACCACCGGATAGTCATTCTGATGGATATGATTTAATGCCTCCACCAGGTTTTTTAATCTTTCAGGCTCATCTGTATTTTCAGCCCTATGAAGCGTACACAAAATAAATTGATCGGGAAGAGGAGGTAATGACAATTGTCTTTCATTAAGCTTTCCGGCATAATACATCGCTGCATCTTGCATCACATCGCCCGATTTTATAATTTCAGTTGAAAAATGTTCGAAGCCTTCCTTTTTCAAATTTTGTATTGCCGTATCAGTCGGACAAAACAAGGCATTAGAGATTCTATCTGTCAATATTCTATTGATTTCTTCGGGCATCTTCATATTAAAGCTTCGCAAACCTGCTTCTACATGGGCTACTTTAACATGCAGCTTAACGGCAGCCAAGGCCCCCGCCAAGGTAGAATTGGTATCTCCATAAACCAATACCCAATCGGGCTTTTCTTTTATGATTACTTTTTCTATTTCTTCGATCATCCGACCGGTCATTGCACCATGTGATAAAGAATTTATTTCTAAATGGTAATCCGGTTGTGGTATGTTCATCTCTTGAAAAAAAATATCACTCATATTCACATCAAAATGTTGACCGGTGTGTACGATAATTTCGTTAATTTTATCGGGATACTGTGCAAACTGCCTGCTTAAAACCGCTGCTTTAACGAATTGTGGCCTTGCTCCCACTATTGTCAATATTTTTAATGCCATCACAATTTATTTAATGTGTTTAAAAAATTCATTGCTATTTTATCTCTGTTAAAATGTTGCAATACATATTGTCTTCCGTTCTGTCCCATTTTTTTGCAAATATCGGGATGATCTACCAGATATTCTACAACATTTGCAAGATCAGCATCATTCTCAGGTTCAAAAGCAATAGCCGCCCGGGCTTGATCAACAAATAATTTTTTTGCCTCACCTTCCACGCCCAAAATTACAGGTTTTTCCATGGCAAGATTTTCAAAGATTTTAGAAGGAATGGCTCCTTCAAACAAAGGTAATTTTTTTAATGGTACGACAGCCGCATTAATATTTGCCAAAAAAGTTGGCATTTTTTCTTTTGGAATAAGCGGAAGAAATTTCACATTATGCAACTGAAAATCTGCAGCCATTTGCTTTAGGTCTTCCAATAACGGACCGGTACCAAGCATGACAAAATAAATATCTTTTCTGTTTTGCAATCTCTTTGCCGCTTTGATAATTACTTCAAGCCCTTGAGCATGTCCCATGATTCCTGCATATGCCACCACAAAAGCTATATCGGGAATTTGCCATTCACTTCGTAAATTGGCATAGGGGAGCTCAGGATCAAAAAAATTTAAATCCGACCCGTTGGGCAACCAATACACCTGCTTTTCAGGAAATCTTGACTTTATGTTTTCTACAATACCCTGTGTTTGTCCTGTAACCAAACAAGATTTTTTATAAAGAAATGCCTCGAGCTTGTAGGATATTTTCAACAATAAAGGATTGGTAACAATCTTGAGTTTTTCGGCACTTTCAGGCCAGAGGTCAGATACATTAAAAATCAATTTTGCTTTTTTAACACGGGATATAATGTACGCCGATATGCCCAAAAATAAAGGCGGAGATTCACAAAATACAAAATCGTAATTTTTTCCGGTTTTCGAAGCAGCCAATATCGATGTAAAAACAAAAGAAAAGTAGTTTAACAAGCGTTTTACAACACTTTTGGAGCGTGTGGCATAAATATAAGACCGATAAACATTTAAGGAGCCAAGTTTTTCTTTTAGAAAGAATTTTCCTTTGTATCCTTCAAAAATCTTCCCTTCAGGATAGTTGGGCATGGCAGTAATGACATCCACATGTATACCTTTTTTTGCCAAACGGTCAAACAACTCAAACAATCTGTTCTGCGGAGCACCTGTTTCAGGTGGAAAATATTGCGTGACAACCAGTATTTTCATGCTTTCAATTCTTGATATGTTTCTTGCCAGGTTCTTTTAATGTTATCAAAGGAAGCATATTTTTCAATTATATTTTTATTTTTTTGCAAATCATCATCTGTAATATACCGAAGTTTGCTAAAAGGATTGGTATTTTCTTCTTCAAAAATAACTTTACAACCTATCTTCTCAAGATAACGATTTGCAGGCAAATCACTCAAAATAACTTTGCACTGATGATACAAGGCTTCCAACACACTCACGGATGTGCCATCACTCGATGGTATTGAAATATACACTGAAGAACGCCTATACCATGACAGATTTTCTTCCTTGCCGTTCCAACCGGTAAATGTCACATATTTTTCTATACCAAGGTTCTCAGACAATTTCTTCAATGATTCCGTTTCACTTCCGGTTGCAGCAATTACCAATCTCCACGCATTTGATTCGTCAGATTTAACCCAATCGGCGAAATAACGGATAACTCTGTCGATATTATATAATGGATAATGCAGACGATTTGAATATACGATTTTTTCTTTAGCCATTTTTACATTTTCAACACATTCAACCGGAAAAAAAATCACTTTACATTTCTTTATAGTTACCATTTTTTTTGCTTCTTCTATAATCAAAGGAGTATCGGCCGTGAGATAATCAACTTTTTTAAGAGTATCATACACTAAAAATCTATACAAAAAATTCTTTTTGGGCATCAACAAAACATCACTTCCCCATGGAGTAGCAACAACAGGCACTTTATCTTTTTTATTAGAAAGGACAACCACCCAGGCCAGGCGGGTTACTTCCAATAAATGAATGATATCCGGTTTGTAATGCCGGATAATTGTTTGAATATATTTTATTTTTCTCAAGATTTTCAATGGATTAATCGTTCGATAATTGATTGTCTCCACAATCACGTTGTCATATTTCACACCGGGGGAATTATCTGTAATTAATACGATTTCCCGGAAAATCTCTTTTGCAATTTTCAAAAAATTGTCGGTATGCGGAGAGCAAGGTGCAACTAACAATAAAGTTTTCATTTGTCGTTTAATAAATGATGCAATAAAACATTTAACTTCTCTACCTGGAACTTTCTATGCAAAGTATTTATTTTCTCTTGTGAAGGAAGAACAAATCTTCCATTTTTCCAATCTTCATATGCCTGTGTCAATTTTTGTCCAATTTCATGTGCATCGTCAAATGCGGCGATATAACCGGCTTTTAATTGCCCAATCAATTCAGCAGCCACATCATCCTTATCGCAAATGGCCAATATGGGCTTTCTTACGCTTAAATAGTCAAACAATTTTCCGGTAAAAATCCCTTTCTCACCGGTATTTGGATGAATAAATAACAAAAGATCTGCTTGTGACATTCTATGGATGGCCTCATTGTAGGGCAGTTTTTCTTCAACAACAACAAATTCTTTTACTTCTTCAGGGATATCAAAATTTGCCGGGGTACCCAAAAAAACCACTTTTACAGGATTTTGCACATTTTTTATAAAAACTTTGAAAGCATCGAAAAAAGTTTCGGGCTTGCGTCCTTTATAAAATGTTCCGGCATACAAAACAGTAAATGTTTCATCACCGTTTTTTGGTTGATTGATGTGGATATAGTCAAAAATGAAATCATGATCATAGCCATTTCTTATTTCCTCGACCACGGTATTTTGACCAAACATATTTTTAAAATGGTCGGCCAAAGGGCTACTGACGGTTGTGATGGCATCAACATAAAATTGCATGTTTTTTTCAAATGATTGATACAGCTTTAACTGATTTGTATTGACTAATTTATTGCCACTCATAGCGTCTCTCATATCGGCTATCCACTTTACGTGCGGGTTGTTTTTTTTAAACAATAATGCCACTTTATGAGGGGCAAGAGGTGAAAAAGAACTGATAACGGCATCAATCGGATATTTTTTGTTTAAAGTTTTCAAGGCCTGCAATGCATTTTTTTCCCAAAAATATCCTTCATCCTTGAGAATTCTCAGCAAGAATAGTTTGTAAGCAACTTTTGCATAATGCCAAATAGTCGTCGTTTTTTTTGAAAAATCAGGAAATGAAACGAAACCCAACTTTTCGGGCACAGATATTACCTTGTATCCTTCGTCGGAGGTATTCATATTTTTATCACCTGCAGTAATAACGGTGAGGTCAAAATTGTCTTTGTCGATATATTTTGCAAATGCCTGCATCCTGTTGACGGCAACTCCGATTTTTGGAGGAAACCAGGTGGTAAGTAAAACAATATGTTTTTTATTTTTCATGTATCAAGTTCGATATTGTCTCATAAAATCGGTTTAATATGCTTTCTTTATCTGCATTTATTTTTACCCAATGTATGTTGTCAAAATTACGTTTTAAGTTTCTTTTTGAAATTCTCTCTATTGCTTGCCGGAAATATTCTTTGTGTTGTTCAAAAGGCAATTTTTTTTCCTCCCGGATATCATATGTCCAAACTATTTCCAGACCATAGCCCATGGCTTCAATGACAGACAAAGAATACCCATCGTGTGGCACCCATCGAAACAAAATGGACGATTGCTTTAATAAATCCAGATATACTTTTTTGTGCAATTTACCATGAAAGTATATATTCGGACGAGTTGATCCATTCAGAAACTCTCCGGTATTGGCCACAATATGAAATTCAAATGAAGAATAAAGTTGAGACAATTCCAAAACCTGCTGCCAGCCATAGAAATCTTCTTTTCCTTCCGGCAAATAAATAACAACCCGTGAGGGATTATCGTAGTGTTCGCCAATTTGTTCAGAACAATCAAAGTATTTAAATAGCAAACGTCCGGCACTGATACCCAGTCCGTTCAATTCTTCTATTAACCATGGTGCATCGGAAAAATGCGAACATTTTTTTAAGTAATTTATAAAGGAAGTATCTTTTTCTACTTTTTTTTGTAGCTCTAACACATCGCTGCCATGCCAAAAAACTGCAGTATTTTTTTTTAATACTTTCGCAAAGTCATAGGTGCCTGATTGGTCGTAAATACCGTTAAAAGAAAAAAACAAATCGGCAAACGGCAAAAAACAAGAAAACTTGACTTTATCCACAAAAGAACCATAAGTATCGAAAAACCTCCAATCGTCATGAGGGAACTTTATTTTCAAGCTATCGACCAAATCTCCCGTAAAATATGGCAACCCATTAAAAATTACCCTCATTGTTTGTTTTGATTTTTGACGAATCACATAATTTTAATAAAACGACAGACGTAAATATCCATTGTATATCCAATATCAAGAAACCACTGGGAAATGCCGAAACGAGAAAAAATACCAGGATTGAATACAACAAAAATACATGATTGATGTTCATTTTTTTGAACAGCAGAATTAAAGCCCAAACCCATAAAACGACATATGACAAAAAGATGATGATGCCATATTGCGAAAAAATTTCCATCAACCAAAAATGAGGTCCTATATTGGTTTTCGTGTAATACTTTTTCTGATTAACCGAATGTAAATATCTGAATTGCCCGGGCCCAACTCCCATAAACTTTGTTTGTTTGATATACTCCCATCCATTAGCCAACAAGGCAATTCTGATCTTGGTGCTGGTAAACCTTTCATCTAATGTATCTTTATTGAGATAAGGCAAATATTTCAATTCAATTAAAGTGGAAGATTCGTTTACATTCAAGCCCGGTTTTTTAGTCACATAAATTTTCCGGTCATTTTGATTGTTTTGCCAAATTGGCCCATAATACTTGGGCAAAGTGAGAAATAATATCACAAATCCCGTCAACATTAACAAACCTTGAAGAAAAATAGGCCTGAATGCCTTGGTAGATCGATATTTAAAAATCAAATAATAAATCAACCAAGCAATAGACAAGTAAAAAACGATATAACCAATTCTGCCGGAAATAATATAATATATCATGTAGTTAAACAAAAACATCATCAGAAAAAAAGCCGGATTTATTTTTTTTACATCAAATGAAATAAATGCAAGTAATCCTGTCAAGGTCAGATAAACAGCAAAATTATTTGGGTTATCATAAATAAATACCGGATTATATGTAATGTTTCCTATTGGCAATTTGGTTAATTTATCAGTAAAGTGACCGGCAAAATGAATTCCTGTATTAATTTCAAATAATGCCACAATGGCTAAAAAGAAATAAAATGCAGTAAAAAAATAGCGATTGATCTGCCAAAATTTTTTACCAAGAACAAAATATACATATAACAACCCCCATGCATGTAAGAAAAACAAGCCAATAGAGCGAATATCAATCAATGCATCTTTGACCGAAGTTACAAAAGGCAACCATGCAACAGCGTGAAATAGCCATATTACAAGGAAAATTAAAAAATACTTGTAAATGGACGGTATGAATTTAAAAATTTTAGTGGCGCTTTTTAATGAAATAACAAAAATTATTAACAAAAGAATGAGTGAAGGATAAACTGTGATATATTTAAGAGAAATAGGCAAAAGCGTTGATCCAAATGGAAAAAACAACAAAAAAACAATATACAACCATTGTATCAATTTTTTCTGATCAATATTAGATTGTAAAATATTCATACCATTTCAAAAGCCATTTAGATTAAGGCATAAATTTGCCGTAAAGATACAAAAGCACAACGAAGAGATAACAAAACAATAAAATAAAATCAATGAATCATTGACAATCAAATTTCAGGGATAGTATATTTTTTCAAAATTTGTTTTTTCAGATCCAAATGTTTTTTTCTTTCAAACGGAAACTACTTTTGAAAAATAAATGAGAAGATTTTTGAAATGATTCTGTCAGCTCACTGACATAAAATTCATTTTTCCCTTGTTTTTGTTGAGTGTTTAGTAAATTATTTTTTTTCAAAGCGTTTTGAACAAATTCAGCTGTAATATCTGCAGAATCCAGCACATCAACTTTTCCTTGATAGAAGTCAATAATGTCTTTTTTAATTAACGGATAATGAGTACAAGCTAAAACAAGAGCTTTAATTCCTCTCAATTTTCTCTTACCGAGGTAAGAATGTATTATCGTACGGCTAATGTTATTGTTAAAAAAACCTTCTTCGATCATAGGAGCCAATAAAGGTGTGGCCAATGAAGCCACTTTTTGGAAACCATTTTGATGTAATTTTTGCTCATAAGCTTTACTACGGATGGTAGCTTTTGTGCCAATGATACCAATCTTTGTAGCTGTCCCATATTTTTTTGAAATGAAATCAACCATCGGATCAATAACATTAAAAACCGGAACCTGATTATCCACAAACTCTCTCACAACATTAAAAGCCAAAGCCGAGGCAGTATTACATGCCATGACTATGGCTTTTACATTTTGTTTTAATAAAAAATGAGAAATCTTTATAGAATAATATTTTATAGAATCATCACTTTTATCGCCATATGGCATATGGGCTGTATCTCCAAAATAAATCAAATCTTCCCCGGGCATAAGGTTTCTAATGGCCTGTGCCACTGTCAGCCCTCCTATACCCGAATCAAATATGCCTATAGGGTGTTTTTGTTTCATAACAAGTAATAAAAAGCCCCGTATTTAACGGGGCTTTTTTTGAATTAAAGTGATTTTATTGCAAGTTTAATTTTTTCTTGACAAGAGGCAAAATATCTTCACCGCCTGAATACAACAATGCACCGGAAGATGTATCGATGATATAAGTAAACCCGTTTTCTTTGGCAACTTCTTCAATTGCTTTTTTAGCTTTGTCAATCAATGGTTGAACCAACTGCATTTCTTTTTTTTGCAGGTCTTCTTGTGCTGTTTCCTGAAACTCTTGCATTCTTGCTTCAAGATCGGTAATCTCTTTTATTTTGGCATTTCGAATAACCTCACTCATTTGACCTTCTTTAGATTTAAACTCTTGCATTTTGGTTTGCCACTCGGCTTGCATGGCTTCGAGTTGTTGTTGAAGTTGTTTTGCATAATCTTCCAACTCTTTTTGAATTTTACCTCTTTCCGGCATAGCTGCCAACAACTCTGCAGAGTTGATGTGGCCAATTTTTGTGGCTTTTTGTGCAGTGACCGTAAAAACACTTCCTAATACAAAAATTAAAACAAATAATTTTTTCATGATTTTATATTTTTAGTTATTATCCTTGACTTCTACCCCTAATTTTTTCAGCACTTTGTCGCTAATGTCATTTTTGGGGTTTACATATAATATGGTGGCACCGGATGATTTATCAAAAACAATATCCAGGCGGTCTACAGAGGCAATATCTTTTATTGCATTGTATATTTTATCCTGAATAGGTTGCACCAATTCCTGTCTTTTCTTGAACAATTCGCCATCAGGACCAAATTTTGCTTTTTGAAATTCTTTTGCTTCCTTTTCCTTGCGAGTAATTTCTTCTTCTCTTTTTCTACGCATATCTTCTGTCAACAATACATGTTCGGCTTGATAATTCCTATACAATTGATCTATTTCGGCATACTTTTTTTCCAATTGTTTTTGCCATTCTTGCGACAGTTTTTCCAATTCTTCTTGTGCTTGTTTAAATTCAGGAATTTGGTTTAAAATGTATTCGCTGTCTACATATCCAATTTTACTTTGGGCATTGATGCCAAACATTAATAAGAATAATCCCAGAAATGTAACAAATTTTTTCATGGCTGTAAATTTAATTGGTTTCTGCAACATACCAAACAAAATATGTGCCTAAATTTTTTCATTAATATTTTTTAATGATTTACCAACCATTCAAACTGGTACCAATCATGAAGTGCAATTGTCCTCGGGCACTTTGTGATGTATGAACTCCCGGCACCGAATCGAACCTGTAGCCCCAATCCAACCCTAACAATCCAAACATAGGCATAAAAATTCTAATTCCCATTCCTGCCGAACGATAAACCTGAAAAGGATTGAAATATTTAAACCGTGTCCAGGAATTACCGGCCTCAGCAAAACTCAATACAAAAATGGTTGCATTGGGATTGGTAGAAAGAGGATATCTTAATTCGGCAGTATATTTTGTGGCTATAGACGCTCCTGTTCTTGGAGACAAAGCGCCGTCTTCGTAGCCTCTCAATGCAATTATCTCACGTCCGTCCAATTGAAAATTGGTTAATCCGCTTCCTCCCATATAAAATCTTTCAAATGGAGCAATGCCAATACTTTTTGTATAATAACCCAAAAATCCCCAACCGGTAAATGTTCTCAGAACTAATTTTCCGGCCAATGGCACATACCAATTTCCTTGAATTTTCCATTTATGATACTCAAGCATATGGAATCTTTTGTTCAATGGCAAATCGCCATAATTGACGTCTTGCCTGAAGTAAGAATAGGGTGGAGTAAAATTAAACGACAAATTTATCATCGAACCGGTTTTTGGATAAATGGGTTGGTCCGTTGAATTTCTAGTCAAATTGATGGTAAAATTTACATTATTGGTATAACCGTTTGAAAAAATAAATGCTCCGGTGTAGTTTCGCAGATCATAATAAGCGTAGTTGGCTTCCAGATATAAAGAAAAATAATCGTCGGGCCATTTTAATCGTTTGCCAAAGCCGGTAACAAATCCCGTAACTAACATTGCTTGACGGGCAGGGTTGATATATTTTTGCCCCAACGAATCTTTTAGAAATTTTCTTGCACCATTGGTATAGACGCTATGATAAGCCGTTAATGTCAATGAATTGGGTTTTTTGCCTCCCAGCCATGGTTCTGTAAATGAAATATTGTAAGATTGATACCACGAACCTGTACTTTGTGCATTGACGCTCAAACGCTGGCCATCACCGGATGGCAATGGTCTCCATGCATCTTTTTTAAAAAAGTTGCGGGTTGAGAAGTTGGTAAATACTATTCCTAAATTACCTACCACTTGATTACCTCCGAAACCTCCGGATAATTGAATTTGATCACTCGGTTTTTCTTCTACAACATATTCTATGTCCACTGTACCATTTTCAGGATTGGGTTTTGGATTCACTCCCAATTTTTCAGGGTCAAAATATCCCAATGAAGCAAGTTCTCTTTGAGTACGGATAATATCAGACCTGCTAAACAATTGTCCGGGTTTGGTGCGTATTTCACGCATGATTACGTGATCGTTCGTTTTGTTATTACCTCTCACATACACTTTATTGACGGTAGCTTGTTTGCCTTCATAAATCCTGATCTCCAAATCAATCGAATCATTTTCTATTTTTTTCTCGACCGGTGTCAATGAAAAAAACAAATACCCCTGATCCATGTAAAGTGAAGTAATATCCGTACCATTGGGATTCATATAAAGTCGAGTTTCTAATTGTTTTTGATTATAAACATCCCCTTTTTTGATGCCTAAAACCGTGCGAAGTTCTTGATCTGAGTATTTCGTATTACCGACAAATTCAATATTTCTGAAATAATACCTGGGCCCTTCATAAATGGTCATTTCGATGGTTAGTGTTTTCTTATCGGGATTCATATATACCGTATCCCTTACAATCCGGGCATCCCTATATCCTTTTTCATTATATTTTGCTATGATTTTTTCTTTATCTTCTTCAAACAATTTGGGCTTGAATTTGGATATAGTAAATATTGTCCACCATTCGTTAGTTTTGGTTTTTTTCATCGTGCGTTTTATCTTTCGGTCACTTAAAGCCTCATTGCCGTCAATTTTTATTTCCTTAATTTTTATTCTTGGTCCCTTTTTAATGTGTATAAATAACATCACATGATTTTTCATGGTTGTATCGGGCTCTTGACGTATGTCCACTTTCACTTGCGGATATCCTTTATCAATAAAATGTTTTTTGATTGTGTTTTCAACCTGAATAGTGACCTCATCGGTCAGCACCCTGCCTCTTACCAAATGTATTTTTTCTCTAATATCATCTGCCTCGCCTTTTTTTACTCCGGTAATTTTAAATTTATTTAACCTTGGGCGTTCTTCCAGGCGAAATTCAAGAAACACAAGGTCTCCGTCTTTGCGGTATAAATAAACCTCAATGTGTGCAAATAATTTTTGTTTCCAAAGATTTTTAATGGCATCCGACAATTGTTTGCCGGGTATTACAATCTTTTGACCGGTACTCAACCCGCTTATGATACGTAATGCATTTACATCCATATAATCCACACCGGTAAAAACCACACCCCCTATTTCATATTCTTTGGGTATAGATAAATCTATTTCATTGTCTCCAATGACGATTTGCGCAAAGGTGTAAATACGGGTTAAAACCAACAATATAAAAATTACCCACTTAAATTGTCGCATCTTAATTTTTTAATCTGTTCGCTAATTAATCCAAACCTTCTTTCACGTTGGGCATAATCATGTATGGCTTCATAAAATTGTTCTTTTCTGAAATCGGGCCAGAAAACTTCGGTAAAGTAAAATTCTGTATATGCACACTGCCATAACAAAAAATTGCTAATTCGCTTTTCGCCGCTTGTTCTGATAAGCAGATCCGGGTCCGGAATTTCTTTCGTGTATAAAAATTGACCAAAAAGATGTTCATCAATTTCATTCTCGCTCAATTGACCCATTTTGATCTTTGATCCGATATTTTTTACTGCCTGCAATATTTCCAATCGTGAGCCATAACTTAAGGCAAGGACAAGATGCAATTTTTGGTTTTTTTTGGTATTTTCCACTGCATCTTGCAATGCCCTGACGCAGCGATCGGGCAAAGATTGTATTTCGCCAATCGTATGCAATCTTATGTTTTTTTGCAGTAATTCTTCCAATTCCTGCATAAGTGTTTCGACTAACAAATTCATCAATGCATCAACTTCATCTTTTGGTCTGTTCCAATTTTCTGTAGAAAAGGCATATAAAGTTAAATATTGAATGCCTAATTCGCCTGAAGCTTCAACAATTTCTTTTACTGATTTAACTCCTTCTCGATGACCTTCCACACGTGACAAACCTTTAGCTTTGGCCCAACGTCCATTCCCATCCATAATAATGGCAACATGTTTGGGCACTTTTAAAGGATCTATATTTCTAATTTTGTTCTGCATGGTCGAAGCAAAATTGCACAATTAAAACGAACTGGGACAACGATCACCTTTTTTATTGAATTTATATGTAATGGATATCAATGAAATATTGTACCAATCGTTGTTTTGTCTGTTTGATATGAATATGTTGGCATTATTAAACTTCTCATCTACTCCATCAAAAAAATCAGTATAAAGTTTACGCATCCCCCATTCAAAAGCCAGTCCCCAATTCCCTCCTATATTCATTTTCAAGCCGAAGCCAAATGGAAAAGCAATGCCAAAAGCATTGTTATCATAAATGGCGGGAACATACAAAAAAGTATCTTTGCTTCCTTGCCAATCGACCGATGTTTTATAATAATAAGCCGTCAGGCCCAAAAAAGTATAAATAGTGAACCTTTCTTGTGTGCCAATTTGATATGGGAAAAAATTAAATTCCAAATGTAAAGAGGCATCCCATGTGGTATTTTTCATCATGACTTTTCTGTATTGATTAAAAGATATATTTTGCAAACGGTCTTGAGCTGACATGTTATTGTAGGTAAAAGATGATTTCAAAGCATATCTCTTATTTAGAGACTTTCTGATTATCAATCCCAACGAAGGTGGCAATTCTATGGTATTAAAATGTCTCCCGGGATTTAATTCTCCCAAATAATAAGAGACGCCGGCAGCAGGACCTACTTCCCAATATTGTGCAAATATTCTAAAAGATGAAAATATGCCCAGGACAAATAAGAGAAAAACTTTTCTGTTCATTGTTAAAATTTCGGTCTGTAACCTCTTCTTCTTATAAACTTATAATTTACCGAAATTATTGCAGACAAAAATGCATCTTTGTCATTGGAATCGCCGCGCATTTCTCCCGGAGCGGTCCAACCGGGCCTTGTACCCGAACTTGGATCGGCAAAATATGCGGCTACAGGTCCTCTTTCTTGCAAGATTACGTTTTTGTCATAATATACCGTACTCACATCATCAATATAATCAGTAAATGTTTTTCTTAAATTAAACTCAAGATTAACGCTCCAGAAACGATCTATCGTATAACGAATCCCCACACCCACAGGTATTGAAACACTAATTCTGGAATATTTCTTTTTGGGTCCATCGGGCAATCCTTGCCCTTCGGTGCCCAATGGTTGAAGTGCATACCAACGTCCATTCAAGGGCCCTTTCGGATTGAACCAAAATGCTCCAATTCCTCCAAACAAATACATGTTCCAATTATTTCCCCTTGCACCTCTTACCCCTTTAAACTTATATAAATGTCCGGCTCTCTCCTGAAAAAGATAATATTCGTATGTTAAAGAAAGTTCCACAATTGGTGAACGGAATTTTAAATTACGATAATTTCTGGCCGGCTCATTGGTCAGTTTATCATCACCTTCCACCCTGCAATATGTCAATAAACCTTTCAGTCGCATGTCCGGACGTAACATATAACGGTAACCGATATTTCCCGACAATCGTGTAAGATTCAGTTCCATATCCCGCAAACTGAAAGGCCCGGAACCTATTTTATCCATTCCGCCTATATCTCCCAAAAAATTGGTTGCCCCCAGACCAAAAGTCCATTCCGCTCTATTACGTTTCCAGGATTGAGATGATAAGTTCAAGCAAGTAAATGACATGAACAACAGCAGCATCAATGTTTTTATTGCTTGTTTTTTCATAATTTATTTTAATTCAATTTACAAAGTTAAAAAAAACATTTTATTTCATTTTCTTTTATCCATTCCCCACATCAATTTTGTTTTCAAAGCATTGATAAAATAATTTTCATCAAAATGTATAACTTTCAATGATTTATGAAATTTCTTAATTCTTATTTTTTGCCTGTCATCAATGACATACAGACGTGTGTCCAATGTCAAGGTTGCTTTTTGATTACGCGAAAATGGCATCAATGTTATTTCTTCGTAATTGGGTAAGACAGTCGGCCGGGCCGATAAAGTATGCGGAGCTATAGGGGTTATGACAAAATCCTTACATACCGGGAATATGATTGGTCCTCCGCAACTCAAAGAATATGCCGTTGATCCGGTCGGTGTTGCCACGATGATGCCATCAGCATAATAAACGTTGAAAACTTCGTTTCCGATTTTCACCTCAATCTCAAGTGTTGATGATTTTGCATTTTTTTGAAGTGTTATATCATTCACGGCAAACGGATATGGAATTTTACAGTTTTCGAATGTCACCGACAACACATCCCTTTCTTCACAAAGATAGTTTTTATTGATTATTTTTTGAATAATTGAATCGGCCTCATGAATAGGTGCTCCCGCCAGATAGCCCAATCTTCCGGCATTTATTCCCAAAACCGGAATATTCCCCTCTAATGCATATACAGCAGCATCCAAAAAAGTACCATCACCACCTATGCTTATTACCATCTCAACATCCCGGGGTATGGATTCGGGTGTTTCTATGATTTCAATTCCGGGTATATCCATCATTTGACTGGCTATGAGTTTATGTGCAACTATTTCTATTTCATGTTCCGACAACTCCTTTGCAAAACGATTTATTGTCTTACCCTGTGTTTGTTCGATATTCTTGGAAAATAAAAAAATTTTCATACTGATCCTAATTTATATGGCTGCTACAAAGTGTATATAAAACCCAGTTTCTTTTTTATGATTACGACTGAGCTCAAACCTTAAAACAATATCATAATAAGAAACAAAGTCCAGTGAAAAACCATAACCATAAAGATATTTATTGGCCAGCGGACTGTACCTGCCACTCAAATCCCTTACCATACCTTGATCAAAAAACAACCCGCTATATATCGACAAAGGGACCAATCCAAACCTGTCATTTTTGATCATTGGCAATCGAATTGTTTTCCACTCAAACCATGCCCATTTCACTTGGTTTTTTTGCATATACCATTGTTGCCCGTCTATTACATAATATTCATAACCCCTTATGTTATCGCCATATCCAAATGTCTGAGTGATGTAATATGGATGCGTGTATTGCAACCAATATCTGCTTTTAAAATTATGTGCAAAATAAATTTTTTTTAACGGAGAATAAAATTTTTTTATCGTTCCCAGCACATACGGATAATTTTTTTTTGTTCCGAAAAACCAATAATTCCCTAATTCAAAATCGGCATAAACACCTTTGGTTGGATAATTGGCAAAATTTCTTTTGTCATATTTCAAAAAATATTTTGCAAGAAAAAAATTTTGCTTTATACCGGTCAAATAAGTTTCATTTAACTTCGGCACAGTATCATTTACTTCTATAGTATAAAAATAAAATTGCCCCTGTTGAGTAAAATATAACCCTTTTCGATATTGCCACCATAATTTTATCACATTTTCTTTTTTTGCATAAGCATCATACAGTTTTAAAAACAACCTGCGGTTGTCATATGTGTTGTAGACAAGTTGGCGGCTACGATGATATCCGTAATAAAATCCTACCCCCCATGTTTTTTGTTTATTTATAAAAGGCAAGGTATATTGAAAAATAAATTTTTCATTAAACCCACCCTGCAACCCCAAAAGCAATTGTTCTCTGCGGCCTCTGAAATTATCCACCAACAAACCAAATCCATAATTGGCACGGCTCCAATCCTTATCTTTCCACCATGTATTGAAATTGGTATCTTCCACATAAAAATATGGTACCGGCCATATATACCATTTTTCAACCAATTTAATTTTTACCTCAATATTGACGGAATCCAAAAAATGGTAATCTACAAACACAATATTAAACAAGCCGGTATTCAGCAAATTACTTCTCAATCGTTCCAACACCTGATGTATCGTGCAGTAATCCAATGAATCTTTCAGACAAAACGGCAACTCTCTGCGGATGATCGATTCTTTTGTAACCTTGTTTCCTTCAATTATCAAACTGTCAACAAAGACCAATTCTTTTTGCTGGGCAGTCAATAGATTGGTATTTAAAATAATTGTGAAAAAAAAAATTAAATTCTTGAGAAATCGCATGATTTTCAGATATTCAAATAACGCATAAATTCGTCCCAACGTTTTTTCAGGTCTTGTTCGTATTCACTTTCTTGATAGGTAGCCACAACATTAATATTATACCTGTAAAACGTCTGTAATAGACGGCTGATATCAGGTTGGTTTACTTTCACCGTGATTCGTATAAAATTGCTGTCAGATGCTTTCTCGGTCATCAAACTCAATACTTTTATATTATTCGACTCTATCATCCGCCCCAGCTCTGTGATGCTATAGTCGCTATTACGCATCTCTACCGTAAATAAAGCTCCTTGTTCGTTGATGGAAAACAAATGCGCGATCGACCTCAACAAACTTTTTTGTGTAATACATCCGAGATATCTCCCTTTTTCATCGATTACAGGCAATAACGTCACATTTTTTTGCACAAAAACTTTAATCAAATCAAAAACATGTTGATAGTTAAACACAAATATTTTTTCCAGATTATCCAGGTGGTTTTGAATCTTATCATCGGGCGACGGCATGTCATACACCAAGTTTTCGTTAATTAGTCCCACAAAAACATTTTGTTTTACCACCGGCAATTCAAGCACTTTAAATTCTTCCATCCATTCAAGAGCTTTCAAGCCCGTATCGGTAATCTTTAATGGTGGCACGTCCAATGTTATGATATCTTCTGCTTTCATAAATTTGTCAAGTGCTAAATTAAATATATTTCGAAAGCTTGAAAAAATTTTCACGCTTTTTCAGTAGTTGCTTGTATTTTTTTCATATTCACCAATAAAACAACCGAAGCAATCAACAATATCACTCCGCATATTAAATATGCATACCGGATATTTCCTCCACTGTTGAAAAATTTCAATGAGAATATCAATCCCAACAATGTTCTTGACAAAATGTTAAAGGCATTAAAAACACTGTTGACCCGCCCGATGACTCGATTCGGCACATGCTCAAACAACCAGGTTACACGCAAAATCCTTGTTCCTGCATTTGTAACGCCTATCAATACCGAAAAAAGCAAAATATACCATTCACTTTTCATCACAAAACAACCGGCAAACAAAAAAGCCGTAAAAATCATCATCACCATGATTGTTTTTACCGGATGAAAAAATTTCAGTGTTTTTCTCATCCATAAACCTGCGGCAAGTGCGCCTACCGCATAGATCATTTCAGAAAGTGCATATACATTGCCATTGCTTTGCAAATGCCTGTCGACATACACCGGCAGCAATTGATGGACCTCTATCAACAAAAGGATAAATATCACATACGACGCCCAGCCAAATGTTCTCACTCCGGGATTTTCCAACAAAAAACGGACACCTTGCTTAAACCGTTCCAACACACTTCCTTTTTCGGCCAACCTTTCTTGTTCGGGCACATATTCAATTGTTTGAACAATCATCCATGCCAAAAGATATGTCAAAGCATCCAATGCAATTATTTCATGCAAAGGCCTTGGCACAATTTCAACACCAAACACCTCAAAAAGTAAAGACCCCCTCGTAATTCCACCTATCAGTATTGCCGCAATCCCACCGGACACGACACTCATCGATTGATGTGTAATCTCAAGCCAGGAATTGACTCTTGCATAATCTTGTTTGGCTGAAACCTCTTGGGCAAATGCATACAACGAAGGAAAATGTATGTTAAAAGTAAACATTGTATAAACAAAAGCAGACGCAGCCATCCAGGGCATATCCCCGTATATCGACCCCGCCAATGCCAAAAATCCTTGAAAGAAAAAACCGCTTGCATTGAACCATAAAAAAATTTTCTTGCGCGAATGCTTGTCAATCAATGTCCCGGCATATAACGACCAAAATAATGTTGCCAACTTAGCCCCGGCATAAATCACACCAAACCATTCGCTTTTTTTCAAATGGTTGGCAAAATACCAGGGAACAGCCACCATCATGATTCCCTGCGAAACCCCGGACACCGCATTCGCAATCAATAACCGTATTAACGATTTTGGCAACATAATTTTCCGGTGTAAAAAAATGCATTTTTTATGACTTCATACTTTTTTATGTTAAACTCGTGATACACCGCAATTCTTAATCGATACAAACTGCGCAAACAATTTGAATTTATTTTTATCCTTTTATTGGGGCACGCACGGCCTTCGCTGCTATTCCTCGCCCCTCAGCCAAACGGCCGGCATGGCTGCCCGGCGATCCTCCTGCCGTCGGCTGCCGGCCAGCCTGCCGGCCGGGCTTCGTTGCTGCGGGATATCCGCTCAGTCCGGCTGCCATAATCCTTCTTCATAAAAATCTCTCCTTAACTTCCTATGATTTTCACTCGCTCAATTCTAATTTTCTTTTATACAAATTCCCTTCAAAAACTCCATCTCACCGCATTCCTATTTCTTTTGAACATTCTCAGGAAAATGATTTGATGAAAATTTAATTTATTCCATCCGGTCTAAATCCACAGAATTTTTTACTTTTACGCACCTTTTTGAAATTGAAATTTATGAGCACTGTAATAAAATTCGGAACAGACGGTTGGCGAGCAATAATTGCCGAAGATTTCACTACCGACAACGTGGCTCGTGTCACCGAAGGTGTTGCCCTGTGGTTAAAACAAAATTTCAAAAACCCTTCTGTTGTCGTAGGGCACGATTGTCGCTTTGGCGGACCTTTATTTACACAAACCATTGCCCGCGTATTGGCTATGCACAACATCAAAACTTATATGCATCAAGGCATCGCCACAACTCCCATGGTTTCGCTCGGCACTCTCAAAAAAAACGCCTCCCTTGGCATTATCATCACGGCTTCTCACAACCCTCCCGATTACAATGGCTACAAACTAAAAGGACATTTTGGTGGACCACTCCTCCCCTCAGATATCGAAGCCATCGAAAAACTCATACCCCATCAACCTCCGGCCGGTTATCGTAATTTCGAAATACCTCAACATCTGATTGAACAGGTAAATCTTGAGGATATTTACTATCAACATGCCATCGAGCACTTTGACATCCGGAGCATAGCAAACATCAGCCATCGTCTTGCCTTTGACCCCATGTATGGTGCCGGACAAAAAATTTTACCCCGCCTGTTGCCAAAAGTTAAAACCATCCATGCCGAACACAATCCGGGCTTCCACGGCATTCCTCCCGAACCCATCATGCGAAATTTAACTGAATTCTCCGAGTATATTAAATCTCACAACGGCGAAATTCTATGCGGTTTAGCCACCGATGGCGATGCCGACCGCGTTGGACTATTTGATGCGCTGGGCAATTTTGTCGACTCCCATCATATCATTTTGTTGCTCATCAAATATCTTGTCGAAGTCAAAAAATTTACCGGCAAAGTTGTTCTCGCTTTCTCTGTCACTCCCAAAGCGTATAAATTATGCAAACACTACGGCTTAGAATATGAAGTCGTAAAAATTGGATTCAAACACATTGCCGGTTATTTTCTGAAAGAAAAAGTATTGCTTGGCGGCGAAGAGTCGGGCGGAATAGCCATACAAGGTCATATCCCCGAACGAGACGGAATTTGGATGGGACTTACCATTTGGGAATACATGGCCAAATCGGGCAAAACGCTCCATGACCTTATCGAAGATGTTTACAAAATCGTTGGACCATTTTCTTATGAACGTATCGACCTGCATATTGCCGAAGAACAAAAACAACGTATTCTCCAATATCTAAAAGAAAATACGCTACAACAAATCGGCCCCTATACCGTAGAAAAAGTTGAAACTATCGACGGATTTAAATACTATTTGCCTAACGAAGAATGGATAATGATTCGCGCCTCAGGTACCGAACCCGTTCTTAGAACTTATGCCGAAGGCCAAACAAAACAAAACGCTATGGACATTTTACATCATACCCACGAATTTCTTAAAAAACTATGACATATAACGAACTTTTTTTGCAAGAGTGCAAAAGGCGTCTTTTGGACGAATCTTTTCACAGAATCACCACATGCATTCAGTTGTTGAGCGAAGAACAACTATGGTTCAAACCGTCAAAAGTTTGCAATTCTGTAGGAAACCTCACATTACACGTATGTGGGAATGTAAGACAATGGTTGTTTAGTGGACTTCTCGGATTTCCCGATATCAGAAAAAGAAGCAGAGAATTTTCCACTCTTTTTTTACCTTCTGCCAAAATCATCGAAAATCTTACAACATTGTCACAAGACATTCACAATCATTGGCAGGATTTTCTCAATACCGACCTCAATCAAATTAGACCCGTTCAAACTTTTAAAGAAAACGGATGGGCAATATGGATTCATGTAGTAGAACATGCCTCCTATCATACCGGACAAATTACCTATATCACCAAATGGCTCACAGGAAAAGAAACCAACTATTATCAAAATATTCCGCTCGAATGAACGCTTTGAATAAACATTTTTTGAAAATTGGTTTATTTTTAACAGTTTTGATAATCATTTTGCACTCATGCCAAAAACCCACTTTTTCTGATTTCAAAAATCTTGAAGGCACCTGGATAGCTGCTGCAGAAGATAACACCACCGGTTATGAAATTTGGACCATAGCCGATGACTCTACCATGAATGGCACAGGTTTTCAACTTGATGCCAACGGAGATACCATTTTTGTCGAATACATGACTTTAATACAACGCAATGGATTAATTATTTATCGTGCTTTTCCCTATGACGACAAATCTAAAAATGTCGATTTTACATTTAAACCGGACAATGAAAACCGTTGGATATTTGAAAATCCCCTCAACGAATTTCCCCAACAAATTATTTACGAATTGAAAGACCCCAAACATCTCACCATCACAGCAAAAGGAAAAATATCCGGTGAGCCCGGTGAAGTATTTCTTGAATTCAGCAAATACAAATAAATTAAAAATGAAAAAAATTAAAATACTGACCTTGTTGTTAGGTGGACTGGCTGTGATGGCCGGAGCTTTTGGCTCGCATGTGCTTTTTGCTGAAAATCCCGGTGCAATTCAAGGTGCATATGACACCGCCGTGAAATATCAATTTTGGCATGTATTGGCCTTGTTGGTTTTATTATTTGGTCAAGTAAACGCCATCTCGGTGCAACAAAAAAAACTTGTGGCTTTATTGTTTATTTCAGGAATTGTGATGTTCAGCGGTTCCTTATATTTTATCACCATATTTAAGATCTTACAATGGAATTTTCCTTATTTTGTGGTATTCGTTACACCGGCCGGTGGCACATTGCTCATTGCCGCCTGGCTGTTTTGGGCATATTATTTAATTAAATCCGATGATTCAGCCCAAAAAAATTCAAAAAAATAAAATAGATTTGCACACTTTAAAACAAAGGGCATGCAAGAAATAACCATAACTTTTCCTGACGGTAACAAAAAAAACTTCCCTGCCGACATCACGGCATTTGAAATAGCCAAATCTATCAGCCACCGGCTGGCCAAAGAAGCTCTTGTGGCAAATTTCAATGGAAAAATTATTGAATTAAACACCCCTCTCAACGAAAATGGCACAATACAATTTTACACATGGGACGACAAAGAAGGCCGAAGTGCTTTCTGGCACTCATCAGCTCACGTTTTGGCTCAAGCTCTGCTAAAATTATATCCCGGCATCAAATTAACTATTGGGCCGGCTATAGACCAAGGTTTTTATTATGACATCGACACAAATGGACATAAAATTTCCGAAGAAGATTTTCCGAAAATCGAAAAATTATTTATGGAATTGGCGTCCAAAAACGCCGAATTTCGAATGAGACAAAGCACACGTGAAGAAGCTATTAATTACTATCAAAAAGAAAACAATCCTTACAAACTGGAAATTATACATGAATTATCCGAAAACGAACCCATTACATTTTGCGACCATGATGATTTCACAGACCTGTGCCGCGGAGGTCATATTCCACACACAGGGCTAATCAAAGCCGTCAAAATATTGAATGCGGCAGGGGCTTATTGGCGTGGAGATGAAAACAATCCTCAACTCACAAGAATCTATGGCATAAGTTTCCCAAAAAAACAAATGCTCGATGAATGGGAAAAAATGATGGAAGAAGCCAAAAAAAGAGACCACCGTAAAATTGGTAAAGAATTGCAATTATTTGCTTTCTCGCAAAAAGTTGGGCAAGGACTCCCTCTTTGGTTACCCAATGGAGCTGCAATTCGTGAACGACTTATTGAATTTATGCGACGCAAACAAACAGAAGCAGGTTATCTCGGAGTAGTGACACCTCACATAGGTTCCAAAGAACTTTATATAACTTCCGGGCATTATGAAAAATATGGTGCAGATTCTTTTCAACCCATCAAAACTCCCGACGAGAAAGAAGAATTTATGCTCAAACCTATGAACTGTCCTCATCATTGCGAAATATACAAAACCGAACCAAGATCATACAAAGATCTCCCATTGCGCCTTGCAGAGTTTGGCACAGTATACCGTTATGAACAAAGCGGAGAATTGCATGGGCTCACCCGTGTTCGTGGCTTTACTCAAGATGATGCCCATATATTTTGCACCACCGATCAAGTGGAAGATGAATTTAAAAAAGTGATCGATCTCGTTCTGTTGGTATTTAAAACACTTGGATTTAACGACTACACTGCCCAAATTTCACTAAGAGACCCCGAAAACAAAGAGAAATACATAGGATCTGAAGAGAACTGGCAAAAAGCCGAACAAGCCATCATCAATGCCGCCAAAGAAAAAGGATTAAAAACCGTGATCGAATATGGCGAAGCGGCATTTTATGGTCCCAAACTCGATTTCATGGTCAAGGATGCCATTGGTCGCCAATGGCAACTTGGCACAATACAGGTGGATTATAACCTTCCCGAAAGATTTGAGTTGGAATACACCGGAGCCGACAATCAAAAACACCGTCCGGTTATGATTCATCGTGCCCCGTTCGGTTCGCTGGAAAGATTCATGGCCATATTGATCGAACACAACTATGGCAATTTCCCACTTTGGTTAACAAATACACAAGTAATTATTTTACCAATCAGCGAAAAATTTTCCGAATATTCAAAGAATATATTAAATTTGCTGCAACAAAATGAAATACGTTGCACAATTGATGATAGAAATGAAAAAATTGGCAAAAAAATCCGAGACGCTGAAACCCGGAAAATTCCTTACATGATTATCATCGGAGAAAAAGAAATCAACGAAAATCTTTTATCAGTTCGCAAACATGGTCAAGGTGACATAGGAAAGATGCCGCCCGGCGAATTTGTAGAATTTTTAAAACAAGAAATACAAAAAAGTTACAATTTATAATTTATTATTTAATGGCAATCAATAGAAAAAAACAATTTCAAAGAAAAAATGAACCTCAACACCGTATCAATGAGATGATCAAAGCTCCACAAGTGCGTGTTGTAGGTGAAGGCATTGAAAATCAAATTTTACCTATCGCCGAAGCCCTGAAGTTGGCCGAAGAAAAAGAATTGGATCTGGTAGAAATAGCACCACAGGCCAATCCTCCTGTTTGTAAAATCATTGATTACAGCAAATTTCTTTATGAGCAAAAGAAAAAACAGAAAGAAATTAAAGCGAAAACCGTAAAAGTGGTAGTTAAAGAAATTCGCTTTGGTCCTCATACAGATGAACACGATTTTCAGTTCAAGCTCAAACACGCCATTGGCTTCTTGAAAAGTGGAGCTAAAGTGAAGGCCTATGTATTTTTTAAAGGCCGGACAATTGTTTTTAAGGATCAGGGATACGAATTGCTGCAAAGATTCATTCAGGAACTTGAAGAATATGCCGTAGTTGAAAGTCCGCCCAAAATGGAAGGTAAAAAAATGATAACGATCCTGGCACCAAAAAAACAAAAATAAAATTGTTTTATCAAAAATTTACTTACATTTGCAACCCTAAAATTTTGATGTTATGCCAAAAATGAAAACAAATTCCAGTGCCAAAAAGCGATTTAAAATTACAGGCACAGGTAAAATCATGCGGAAACATGCCTATAAAAGACATATTTTGACAAAAAAAGAAACAAAACGGAAAAGGGCTTTAACGCGTCCTGCGTTGGTTCACCCTGCCGATTTGGATAATATTAAATTTTTACTCTGCAAGTAGAGATTAACCGGTTGTTCAGGCAGGAACAAGTGCCTTAGGCCGCCTGACAACACAAATTATACAGTTATGCCAAGATCAAGTAATTTAGTTGCAGCCAAAAAGAGACGCAAAAAAATCCTTAAACAAGCCAAAGGATATTTTGGCCGTAGAAAAAATGTTTACACCGTCGCAAAAAACGCGGTCGAAAGAGGATTGCAATTTGCTTATTCCGGACGTAAGCAAAAAAAACGTGTTTACAGAAGCATTTGGATTCAAAGAATTAATGCAGCTGCAAGAGAAAATGGATTGAGTTATTCTCAATTTATGGGATTAGTGCACAAAAAAGGAATCAAACTCAACCGCAAAGCTCTCGCCGACCTTGCTTACCACAATCCGGAAGCATTCAAAGCAATTGTTGATCAAGTAAAAGCCTAAATTTTATTTTTCTTAATTTAAAAAAGCCGGTCGATTGACCGGCTTTTTGATTTTAAGAAATTTCTGTACCATCTAAATTTCTGTAAAAGTATTAGCATCTTCGGTGAACCATCACAAAATCATTCATAAAAAATCCGTTTCCTATGTCAAAATCTGCCACCTTCTCAATAATAAATCCCATTTTGAAATAAAAATTAATGGCTCTGATGTTCTGTCTGTTAACTGTTAATCTCACCGGTTTATTTTTATTTTTAAAATGGTCATCAAACAATTTTTTCAAAGTTTTAGTTGCTATTCCTGTTCCATGTAAATCAGGATGTAAATAAAATTTGTGTATAAAATATGTTTCGAATGGTTCGCTAAATGAAACAAATCCTATGTAGTGTTCATTATCTTCAATCAAAAAATAATTTTCCTCTCCTTTGTTGATCCTGTCGAAAATATACCCGGCGTCATAAAATTTTTTCAACATGTATTCCACTTGATTTTTTCCAATGATGGAAGGATAATACTTATGCCAAATTTCATCAGCCAGCTTGATCAACAATTTAATATCATTTTCTGACTCAACTTTCTTTAACATTATAAACATTTTACAAAAAAAGGGGCACAACAAATATGCCCCTTTTAAAATATACAACAGATATTATCTATTTCGGTGAATTTTGATTAGGGTCTTTGGTTCCTTCGTGAATTATCACTCTTTGTTGGGGAGCCAAAGAAGCAGGTTGCGCTGTTTTATTGACCGGTTTGGTTTTTACAGGCTTTGAGGGAGCAGCATTCGATGGTTCAGGTTGATTGTTGGTTTGCGTATTGATGGGAGTTGAAGATTTGGGAGCAGCCGGAGCAGAATATTCTGAGGGGGAAGCAGGTTCTGCATTTTTCTTTTGTGCTTCTTGTAGCGCAGGTTTTTCTGCGGGTTTGATTGATTTACTTTTTTCGGTTGTTTGTGCCGATAAAGCAGACGATAAGAATATCAACCCGCTTATTGCCAATGATTTAAAAATGATCGTTTTCATAGTTTTTAATTTTATGGTTTGTGGATTTAAAGTTACAAAAATTATGCCTTAATGGAAACTTTTGGGGCAGCCGTTAAAATTTCTTCATTGGCAAACGAACGGTATTTTTCAAAATTTTTCACAAATTTTTCGGCTAACTCCATTGCTTTTCTGTCAAATTCATCAGGGTTTTTCCAAGTATTTCTCGGATTTAATATTTCATCCGGCACACCCGGTACATTCACCGGTACTTGTAAGCCAAAAAATGGTGTTTCCCAATATTCTACATTGTCCAAATCGCCATTTAATGCGGCGTTGATCATAGCCCTTGTGTATTTTAGTTTTATTCTGGACCCAACTCCGTATGGCCCTCCTGTCCATCCTGTATTGACCAACCAAATATTGACATTATGTTGCTCCATTTTTTTACCCAACATTTCAGCATAATAGGTAGGATGCAGCGGCAAGAAAGGTTGACCAAAGCAAGCCGAGAAAGTGGTTTGGGGCTCTGTGATGCCGGCTTCCGTTCCTGCCACTTTAGCGGTATAGCCGGAGATAAATTGATACATTGCCTGCGCTTTACTTAACCTTGCAATAGGTGGCAACACACCAAAGGCATCGCAAGTTAAAAAGAAGATGTTTTTGGGTATTTCGCCTTGTAATCCTTGTTTTATGTTTTCAATATATTCAACCGGATAACTTACCCTGGTATTTTCGGTTTTCGATGCATTCGTATAATCGACTTTTCTTGTTCCCGGATAGAACTCGGTATTTTCCAAAAGGGAACCAAATTTGATGGCATTCCAAATCAATGGCTCTTGTTCATGTGACAGATTGATACATTTGGCATAACAACCACCTTCGAAGTTAAATACGGTATTATCACTCCATCCGTGTTCGTCATCTCCGATCAATTGACGGTTGGGGTCGGACGACAATGTGGTTTTTCCTGTACCGGAAAGGCCAAAAAAGATTGCCGTATCGCCCTTGGGCCCGACATTGGCAGAGCAATGCATAGGAAATACACCATGATTCACAGGCAAAATAAAATTTAGTACAGTAAATATGCCTTTTTTCATTTCTCCGGTATATCCCGTCCCACCAATCAGTAATATTTTGCGTGAAAAATTCAAAATCGCAAAATTTTCCCGGATGGTTTTATCTTCTTGAGGGTTTGCCTTAAAACCCGGTGCATGTATGATCAGCCAATCAGGTGAAAAGTTAAACAATTCTTCAGCGGTGGGACGCAAAAACATATTGTAAGCAAAAAGATTGCCCCATGGATTTTCATTGATCACCCTTAGGTTTAATCTGTAATTTTTATCGGCACAAACGTAAGCATCACGTACAAACAAATCTTTATCTTCTAAATAATTGAATACTTTTATCAATAATCTGTCGAAATCGACCGGATCAAATGGTTGATTTACTTCACCCCACCATATTTTATCGGCTGTGATATGATCTTTGACAGTATATTTGTCTTTTGGTGCGCGTCCTTTAAATTGTCCGGTATCAATCATCAAAGCGCCGGTATCGGCAAGTACCCCCTCGCCTCTTTTGATGGTTTCTTCCACCAATTCGGCAGGACTTAATTGACGATAAACTTTTGCTTTGGGTTGAAATTTAAATTCTCCCCAATCTAATGTAAAATTTGAACCGTTTGTAGTCATAAAAATTAATTTTTTAAAGTGCAAAGTTAAGCATAATTTAATGACTATCTTTTAATTTTTCTTATGCCTGCACTCACCATTCTTTTCAATAATCACATTATCTTGATTACTCAATTTTTCATAGGTACCGGATAGAAAGATATTTTTTTCTTTGTCTTTTAAATTTGATAAATCTATACAATAATCCACCTCTCCTTCACGCCCCCAACCATGTTCTTCGTATTGAATTTTCACATTATGTTTTTTTTCGAAAGATGCAATATATTCATCAAAAACATTTTTGGCAGTATAATTTATACCGCTTCCTTTAGAAATAAACGATATCAATAATGTTGAAACATGTTCGTTTTGATTGTCGGCTGTTGAATTTTTGTTTTGACAATTTTGAATATTCATAATATACAACAGGAAAATTATTAAAAAGCCCTTCATAGTTTATCGATTGAAATATTTTACCAAATTAAACAAAATCCATTTTGAAATCAAATTTTCAGCATTCAAAACTTTTATACTGCAAATTTGTTTTGTACGTATCTTTGATAGGATGACACATCTAAATTTCTCCCGGTAATCTTTTGACACAATTCTTCAGAAGTCAACAACCGGCCTTGAGAATACACATTATCTTTTAACCATTGATAAAAAAGATTGTAGTCTCCATGTTGAAACAATTCCGTTAATTTTGGAATGTCCTGTGTGGCTTGTTCAAAAAACTGAGCAGCATATAAACTACCCAAAGTGTATGTTGGAAAATATCCAAAACTACCATGAGACCAATGAACGTCCTGTAAAATCCCTTGGTCATCAGAAGGCACTTCCACACCGAGATACTTCCTGTATAGCCCGTTCCATCTTTGAGGAAGGTCATTTACTTCTGTTTTGCCTTCAAAAATTTCCTTTTCAATCGTGAAACGTATAAAAACATGCAGGTGATATGTAAGTTCGTCTGCTTCTATTCTGATCAATGATGGTTCTACATGATTCACCGCAAAATAAAAAGCATCCGCTTCGATATTGCCTAATTGTGAAGGAAAAACATTTTTTAATTGTGGCAAAAAATAATTCCAAAAAAATTTGCTTCTCCCCACGTTGTTCTCCCAAATCCTTGATTGGGATTCGTGAATGGATAAGGAACAAGCATCTGCTGCCGGCAATCCTTCATAAGCCGGATTGAGTCCGGCTTCATAAAACGCATGTCCCATCTCGTGCAGGGTACTCCAAATAATTTCAGAAATATCGCTCTCATTGACTTTAGTGGTAATTCTCACATCACCGGAACCAATATTTATCGAAAAAGGATGTGGTGACAAATCCAATCTGCCCGATTTAAAACTGAAACCTAATTTTTCTATCATTTTTTTGGTAAATTCCCATTGCTTTTCTTTTTCAAAATTTTGTTTCAACACATGGGTATACTTAGCATCTTTAAATTCTTGGGGTAAGTTTTGTACAAATTGAGGCAGAAAAGTTTTCAAATGTTCAAAAACCGGCATTAACTTACTTACTGTTAGCCCTTTATCATAATCATTCAATAAAGCATCATAAGGATGTTCAAACTGTCCTAAAAAGGTAATTTCCTGTTTTTTGAGTTCTATTAATTTTTCCAACCATGGCGCAAAAATCTCAAAACGGTTTTCGGTTTTTGCCTTATGCCAATAATGAAATGCACGAGCAGTGGTTTCACTCATTTTTATAACAAACTCTTCGGGAAGTTTTTTTTGCCTTTCGACATCTTCAATGACTAGGGCAATATTCTTTTTTTGAAAGTCATTCAGATTGCTATTTTTAGACAATTCTAACAGATTTTGATACCACTGTTCATTCGTTGCTTTTTGATGCAGAAGTTTGCTCAATGCGGCAATTTGTTTAGATCTATACTCTGAAGCGTCTTCAGGCATATACACTTCCTGGTCCCAATGTAGCAAAGACAAAACTCCTTTCCAATAATTCAATTCTTTCAGATATTCGTGAAACTCTTCAAAGGTCATTTTTTTCATATTTTAATAGTTTATATTTAGTAAGGATCAACATCTATATGTATTTTCACCGTAGACATGGCATGTTGTAGCCATCCCAGGTTTTGTTTTACAATCCATTTGACTTCGTTGGCATCGTCTTTAGGTAAAATTTTTATCAATAAGTTGTAACGGTAAAAATTATTGACTTTATGAATTCTATCTTCTTCGGGTCCTAATACACGGCTCCCAAGTTTTTGTCTTAACTTTTCGGCAAGTATAGATAAATTTTGAAATAAATCTTTTTGTTGTTTATGGCGGAATTGTATTTGAATTAGCTTTACAAACGGAGGATAAAAAAACTCTTCGCGTGTTTTCAACTCTTCTTTTATCAATCCCAAATAATCGTTTTGCACAAGGTATTTAAATACTTTATGAGTCGGGCGATAGGTTTGAATAACAACCAGTCCGTTTTTTTTTCGTCCACTCCTGCCTGCAACCTGAACATACGTTTGTAGGGCTCGTTCAGAAGCCCTGAAATCGGGAAATGACAAAAGACCGTCGGCATTGACTATCCCTACTAAATCAACATGATCAAAATCAAGGCCTTTGGTAACCATTTTTGTTCCGATCAATATGTCTATTTTCCTGTCTTCAAAATCACTCAAAATTTTGTAGTACGAACCTTTGGTTCTTGTGCTGTCATAGTCAAGCCGGCCAATACGTGCTTGCGGAAACAAATAAGACACTTCTTCTTCTACTTTCTCTGTCCCTGTGCCTTTAATGATGATATTGGGACTGCCACATTTTTCACATCTTTGGAATACGTCTCTATGAAAACCGCATAAATGGCAATATAACCGGTTTTGTTTTTTATGGTAAGTTAATGAAATATCACAGGCATGACAAAGATGAACATGTTCGCAGTCCAAACATAAAGTTACAGGCGCATAACCTCTACGATGATGAAAAAGTATGATTTGTTTTTTTCTTTGTAAGACTTTTTCCATTATATCTTTCAAAAAAGGAGATATAAGAGGAGGTTGATTTTTACCTTTAAAATAGGGCTTCATGTCATGTATATAAATTTCGGGCAAGGGTGTATCATTGAATCGTTTAGTCAATTGCACTCTCGCTATTTTGTTTTGTTCTGTAAGTTTAAATATTTCTGTTGAGGGAGTGGCACTTCCCAATAAAATAGGGATTTTTTCCTTATGGCTCATCCATAAACATACATCTCTTGCATTGTATCGTGGTGAAGGATCCTCCTGTTTAAAACTTTCATCGTGTTCCTCATCAATTATAATCAATCCTAATTTTTTAAATGGAAGAAACATAGCCGAACGTGGTCCGACCACAATTTGAAAATAGTTTTCCCGCCCTTGTTCGAAAGACAAAACTTCTTTCCATATCTCCACTCTTTCGTTTTGACTGAACCTGCTATGATACACTCCTGCTTTGGCCCCAAAGACGCTTTTGACTCGACTGATGATTTGATGAGTCAATGCAATTTCCGGAAGTAAATACAATACCTGATAACCTCTTTCTACATATTCTTTTATCAAATGAAGGTATATTTCGGTTTTTCCGCTGCCTGTAACACCATGCAACAAAACAGGCCTGTTTTGTTCAAAATGCTTTTTAATTTCATTCAATGCAGTTTCTTGTTCTTTCGAGAGTGTTTTTAATGGTTGTGTTTCTATTATTTCGGAGGGAATAACCCTGTTGATAGTTTCTTCGATTTTAACTACAATTTTTTTCTTTATTAGCTCTCTGAGCGCTGCATCAAATTCAGGATTGTTTTTCGTTATGTAAGATTTTTTGATACTTTGCGAAAAATCTTCACCACTATGGGCTACTATCCATTGCAATACTTCGAGTTGCTTGAATGCCCTTTGAGACAAATTGTCGAAAACTTCCGACAATTTTTTTTCATTTCTATAATCCGGGTGGATTTGAATGAACGATTCTTTTTTAGGTTTATATTTTTCTTCAATATTTTCAATCACACCTATCAACGATAATTCTATCAACCTGCTCAATGTTTTATGCAAGTTTTTTTTAAGAGGCAATTTTATCAATTCATGAATACCGGCAGAGCGGCTATTATTCAGGTAGTTACAAATCATCAACGAATCATCATCAAGATCCAATTGATGAAAATTTTTATTTTTTAAATAATATTCCAAAGATTCTTCAAATTGAAAGGCAGAAGGCAATGCGGCCTGCATCACTTCTCCGGGATTGGCCATATAATACCCGGCAATTTTTATCCACCATTCCATTTGGTTTTGAGTCACAACAGGATATTCATCCAAAACTTCAAAAACAGGTTTGATTTGATATGGCGGCTTTTGCGAATGCAATTTATAAACTATACCGGTATATTTTCTGTTCCCTTTACCAAAACTTACCATTACTCTAACTCCCGGTACGATACGAGAAATCTCACTGTCCGGAACTTCGTAAGTGAATAATCCGGGAACAGCCAAAGGTAAAAATACATCTGCAAACCTAAGAGACATATCAATAAACAGAAATTAGTTGAATGGCATCCAGAAGGTCTTTTTTTAAAGTAATGTGATGTTTGATTGCTTTCTCAAAAGGCACATATTGAATTTTTTGATCTACAATTCCTATCATTATATTGCTTTTTCCCTCCAACAAAGCATCAATAGCAGCAATTCCTGATCTTACGGCCACAATACGGTCCATGGCCGTTGGAGACCCTCCCCGTTGAATATGTCCTAAAACTGTTACCCTGGTTTCCAAACCCGGATATTCTTTTTTTACCTTTTCAGCTACCCGATAAGCACCACCGCTTTGATCTCCTTCAGCCACCACACAAATAAAACTGCCTTTTCCGTGATTTAAATAATTTTTCAACTTTTCCATCATTTGTGGAAAATCCTTTGTGGTTTCAGGAATCAATACCCCTTCAACCCCTCCGGCAATAGCCGATCGCAATGCAATTAATCCTGCATCACGTCCCATCACTTCAATAAAAAAAACTCTGTCGTGGGATTCGGCAGTGTCACGAATTTTATCGATGGCTTGCACAACGGTATTGATAGCCGTATCATAACCTATGGTGAAATCTGTTCCATATAAATCATTGTCTATAGTACCGGGAGCGCCTACTACTGGCATGCCGAATTCGTCAGAAAAAACTTTTGCACCGGTAAAACTCCCATCACCACCAATCACAAACAATGCATCAATACCGGCTTTTTTGCAATTATCAAATGCAATTTGCCGCCATTTTTTCTCCAAAAATCTCTTGCTACGTGCTGTTTTCAATACCGTTCCTCCCAAATGCCCTATATTTTTGACATCCTCTATGTGCAAATCCTTGAAATCAGCATTAATCAATCCCTCATAACCATGATAAATACCCACCGGCACTACATTTAACTTAATACACCTCAGCACAGCCGCCCGTATACACGCATTCATTCCGGGCGAATCGCCTCCGGATGTATATATTCCAAGTTTTTTAATTATTTTCATTTTACCAATATTTTTCCGGAATCAAATATTGTTTTACATATTCTGCCACTCCTTCTTCAAGTGAAGTAAAAGAACCGGTGTAACCTGTTTCTCTTAATTTTGAAATGTCGGCTTCAGTAAAATATTGATATTTTTCACGAATATCTTCAGGTGTCGGAATGTATTCAATGTTTGATTGAGTTCCCAGAGCATCAAAAACGGCATTGGCAAGGTCATTAAAAGACCTGGCCCGGCCTGTACCTACATTTAATAGTCCATTGACATTTGGCCGCCGGGTCATCAAGTAAAAAATAATTTCACAAACGTCCTTGACATAAATAAAATCCCTCTTCTGTTCACCATGTCCAATGCCATCTCTATGGGATTGAAATAAACGTATCTTACCTTGATCTTTGATTTGCCGATAGGCATGAAAAATCACTGAAGCCATACGGCCTTTATGATATTCGTTGGGACCGTAAACATTAAAAAATTTTAGACCCGCCCAGAAAAAAGGCGATTTTTCCTGAAGCAATGCCCAGGCATCAAAATCATTTTTGGATTTCCCATATGGATTCAAAGGGTGCAGATTTTCAGGAGTAAGCCGGTCGGAATAACCATTGTGTCCGTCTCCATAGGTTGCAGCTGAGGAGGCATAGATAAGCGGTATATTATGCTCCACACATTTGTTCCATACTTTTTTGCTGTAATTTGTATTTAATTTATTCAGCAACTCTTGATTAAATTCTGTAGTGTCGGTTCTTGCTCCCAAATGAATGATAATTTCAACCTGATCGGCGTTTAAGTCAAGCCATTCCCACCATTGATCCCGATCAAGTATTTTGGTATAACGTTTATATTGCCAATTATTTTTTTTGGAGGGATTGGAAAAATCATCCACCAAAACCAAATCATTAAAATTATTTTCATTGAGAAATGCAACCAAGCAGGAACCAATAAAACCTGCCGCACCGGTTATAACAATCATAATTATTTTGTTTTTTCGCGTTAAAATTACGAAAGTTTATGCTAAAGATAGTTTTTCAAGTCGTCTTATCATTTTTCTTATTTTTTTGATGGATTAAAATTTATTTCTGAAGCATAAAAGCAGTATTTATTCATAAATTTAAAAGTATTTCATGAATTCTGGTTTATTTTGCATGAAAATTGCAACATGAAAAAAGTAAAACCGGTAGCCCTCATCACAGGTGGAAGTTCCGGAATAGGAAAAGCTCTTTGCAAGGAGTTTGGAAAAAATGGCTTTTATATTTTCTATTGCGGAAGAAATCAATCTGAACTTGAAAAGGCATCATACGAATTGAAATTGTTGGGAATAGAGCATGATTTTATAAGAGCCGACGTTTCGTCCGAACAAGATTGCAAAACTTTAATTGAATTTGTGATAAATAAAACCGGAAGAATAGATTTGTTGATCAACAACGCAGGGATATCCATGCGTGGATTGGTCGAAGAAACGTCTGTGGATGTTTTCAAAATGGTGATGGATATAAACTTTTGGGGAACAGTTTATTGCACCAAATTAGCCTTACCATATATTTTACAATCAAACGGTACGGTTATAGGTATCTCCTCAATAGCAGGATTTATCGGATTGCCTGCCAGATCGGCCTACTCGGCCTCTAAATTTGCCATGCATGGTTTTTTGCAATCGCTAAGGATAGAAAATCCTCAATTGCACGTCATGATTGCCTGCCCCGGTTTTACCTCTTCCAACATTCGAAAGAAAGCACTGAATGCCCAAGGTGAAATGCAGGGGGAAAGTCCATTAGAAGAAGACAAAATCATGAGTGCAGAAGAAGTGGCCAATAGAATTTACAAAGCATATAAGAAAAGAATAAAATGGGAAATCATGACAAAAGAGGGAATTATGGCTGTTTGGCTAAGTAAATTTTTCCCTTCATTGACCGAAAAATTGGTAAGAAAAAAATTCGAAAAAGAAAAGAACTCTCCTTTGCGTCGATAAAATGACCTCTATAAACAATGTAAAACAAAAAAAATTAATTTTTTTGATAGGAATGCCCGCAAGTGGCAAAAGCACCATTGGAAAACTCCTGGCAAGCAAAATAAAAGCCAATTTTATTGATACTGACTCAATTATAGAAAAAAAAGAAAAACTTACCATTGCCGAAATATTTTCATTGAAAGGAGAGCACTACTTTCGGCAACTTGAGTTTGATGTTTTACATCAAATAATTAAGGACTGTAAAACTACCACTGTGGTTTCAACAGGAGGAGGAATGCCTTCGATTCCCGGAGTTGCCGGATTGTTAAAAAAAAGTGGATTGGTTATTTGGTGCAAAACAGAGTTGCACATATTATATGAAAGGATAAAAAAAAGCAAAAAAAGACCACTGTTTTTACAAGACAAATCAGATGATTCAATTTATCAAAAACTTTTAGAATTGTACGAAAAAAGAAAAAGCCATTATCAAGATGCTTGTCACTTCATTATTGATTCGTCGAATAAAACCACCGGTTTATCGAAAATTATTCAAATACTTAAAAATTCAGGATTTCAATTTTAAATGAAATTTATTAAATTTTCAAGCATCTTGATTTGACCACCATAAAGTCTTAATCAGTAAATTTACATACCTAAATTTTATTTGTATATGAAAAAAGCATTATTCCTTTTTACAAGTGTGATGTTTGTTTTTAGTTCTTTAACATCACAAACAAACTCGACAGTACAAAAAAATGATTTAGAGAATCCACACGATTGGGTTAGTATGATGCAAGACCCAAATGTAAATTTCTACGAAATACAAAAAACCTTCAATGAATATTGGAAAGGAAAAGATCATACAGAAAAAGGCAAGGGTTGGAAACAATTTAAACGTTGGGAATGGTTCATGGAACCGCGAGTATATCCTCATGGAGACCGGAATATAATGAACCGGGCCATGTTACAATTTTACGCCAATCAAAAGAAGGAAAAAGGCACAAACGATAAAGCTGCCAACTGGACCTACATCGGCAACACCAGTGTTCCTAGTGGAGGTGGAGGAGCCGGACGTCTTAATTGTGTTCGCTTTCATCCTACCAATACCAATACTTATTTTGTGGGGGCTCCTGCCGGTGGTTTATGGAAAACAACCAACGGAGGCTCATCTTGGTCTAATGTCAACACCGATTTGCTTGCCTCCATTGGATGCAGTGATTTAGCCATTCATCCCGGGAATCCAAACATCATGTATCTTGCCACCGGAGATGGGGATGCCGGGGACACCTACAGTATAGGAGTATTAAAAACTACAGACGGAGGAAATACATGGAACCCCACCGGTTTATCCTGGACTGTTCAACAAACCAGAAGAATTCGCAAATTGATCATGAATCCGCTTAACCCTAATACACTTTTGGCTGCAACCAGCAATGGTGTGTATAAAACCAACAATGCCGGAAACACGTGGACACAAGTACAAACGGGAAGTTTTTACGACATTGAATACAAACCCAATGACACAACTGTTGTTTATGCTTGTACTGATCAATTTTACAAATCAACCAACGGAGGTGCCTCGTTTACATTAATTACATCAGGGCTGCCTTCTGCCAGCGCTTCTATCAGAATGGCCATTGCGGTTACACCTGCCAATGCTTCTTATGTATATGTTTTAGTAGGAAGTCAAACAGATTACGGATTTTATGGGTTCTACCGTTCCACCAACAGTGGTACTTCTTTTACTTTGATGGCAAACTCTCCCAATTTGTTGGGTTGGTCTTCCACCGGTAACGATCAAGGAGGACAAGCATGGTATGACCTTGCAATAGCCGCATCACCAACCAACGCCAATACTGTTGTAGTAGGAGGAATAAACATTTGGAAAACCACCAATGGCGGTTCTTCTTGGTCTCTAATAGGTCATTGGACAGGAAGCGGTGGAGCCGATTATGTGCATGCAGATATTCATGATTTGATTTTTTACCCGAACAATGGTTCTACAATTTTCGCCGCTACCGATGGAGGAATATTTAAAACTACAGACGGTGGGGTCAATTGGGTGGACATCAGTTCAAATCTGCCGATAGCCCAAATTTATCGGTTGGGTCTGAGTGTTACCAATGCCAATAAAGTAATCACCGGTTGGCAGGATAATGGCACCAATCTAAAAAACAATACTACATGGTCCAGAGTAATTGGCGGAGACGGTATGGAATGCATCATTGATTATACGAATGCCAATATAATGTATGGAGAATTATATTATGGCAATATAAGAAAATCGACAAATGGCGGTAGTTCTTGGACAACCATCGTAAGCACAGGTGGAACCGGGGTTGACGCCGATGGTGATTGGGTTACACCTTATGTGATGCATCCAACCAACAATCAAACATTGCTTGTAGGAAAGGCCGGTGTTTATGTAACTACCAATGGCGGTTCTTCTTGGTCTGCTTTAGGAACTCTCTCAGGGGGATCAGGTAATGTAAAAGCCATTGCTTATGCCCCTTCCAATCCTAATGTCATTTATGTGGCCAAACAAAATGCTTTATTTAAATCGACCAATGGTGGAACAAGTTTTACAAATATTACATCCGGACTGCCGGTTAGTTCAGCATCAATAACTTACATTGCTGTTTCTAATACTGATCCTAACCGTGTATATGTGACATTTTCGGGATACAGCTCTGCAAATAAGGTCTATTTGAGTACCAATGGAGGATCCTCTTGGACAAACTTTTCGACCGGTCTACCCAACCTGCCCGTAAACTGTGTTGTATATGAAAATGGCTCTCCCAATCGCGTTTACGTCGGCACTGATGTCGGAGTTTATGTAAGAGACGACAATATGTCTTCCTGGCAGGCATACAACACAGGTCTCCCAAATGTTATTGTCAATGAACTTGAGATTCATTACGGAGCAGGTAAAATACGTGCTGCAACCTATGGAAGAGGGCTGTGGGAAAGCGATTTATATACTTCTCCCAACTCTCCACCCGTGGCAAATTTCACTGCCACTCCAACAACCGGATGTCCCGGTACAATTGTACAATTCACCGATTTAAGTTCCGGTAATCCGACTTCATGGTCATGGACAATTTCTCCAAGTACAGGATTCACCTATGTGTCCGGTACAAACTCATCCAGCCAAAACCCCATTGTGCAATTCAATACGGCAGGTACATACAGTGTTACGTTAACCGCTACCAACAGCAATGGTTCTAACTCTTTCACTCAAACCAATTATATCACCATTCAAAACTCCATTAACCTCCCATTTACTAAAGATTTTCAAAATGCAACTTTCCCACCGCCAAATATTTTCATAATTGATGGTGGAAACGACGGGTTTGTATGGGAATTATCTACATCGGCAGGTGGCTATGGTAACAGTACACAAAGTGCATTTTTTGACAATTACACCAATAATGCTCAAGGAGCTTTTGATGCGATGATCACATCTCCTCTTAATTTTAGCGGATACTCTACCGTTACGATGACCTTCGATCTTGCTTATGCCCGTTATAATGCTACATATAGCGACACGTTGGAAATATTAGTTTCAACAGATTGTGGGCAAACATACACCTCGATCTGGATGCAAGGTGGATCTACTTTAGCCACTGCTCCTGACAATACCAATGCTTTTACACCTACTTCAACTCAATGGACTACTAAATCAATCAATTTAAATGCTTTTGCCGGACAAAGCAGTGTTGTTGTAGCTTTTAGAAACAGAGGACACTGGGGCAACAATATGTATATAGACAATATCAATATTCAAGGTAGTGTATCCGGCTCACCCCCCACAGCGGCAATGAGTGTTCAAGGTACGGCCAAATGCCCGGGAGATTGCCTAAACTTTTCGGATAATTCAACCAATAACCCTACTTCATGGCAATGGACATTTCCGGGTGGCACACCGGCCGGCTCTACCCAACAAAATCCCGGGAATGTTTGTTTTAATGCTCCCGGCACATATGTATGTACATTAACCGTTAGCAATCAATACGGGTCAAGTTCTGCTACCTACAATGTGGTTATAAATGCAAATCCCAACATTACCGTCTCTCCTGCCAATCCCTCCATTTGTTCCGGCACAGGAGTAACTTTAAATGCAACCGGAGCTCAAACATACACTTGGTCTCCATCTACCGGTCTTAGTGCAACAAGTGGTTCATCCGTACTTGCCGCACCGATGAATACCACCACTTATACTGTAAACGGCACCGATGCAAACGGATGTTCAGGTTCAACCAATGTCACGGTTACTGTAAACAACAATCCGCCTACACCAACCATTACCCAATCAGGAAATATATTGATGTGTTCACTTGCCGGTTATAGTTCTCAATGGTATTTAAATGGAAACCCCATACCGGGTGCTACCGGTCAAACTCTAACGATTACTCAACCCGGTACTTATACCGTCACTATCACCGACAACAACGGTTGCTCCTCTACTTCGGCGCCCTTTAATGTCAATACAACTGATTTGGCAAATTATTCTACCGGCACGATCGCTTTATATCCCAATCCATCAACCGGCTTTTTCACTCTAAAATCACCTGATCCCATCAAAACAATCATTCTATATGACGCTTTGGGCAAAGAAATTATCAAACTCAACGGAAACAACTCCACTGTGATTGATTTAAACTTTAATGTGGCTGATGGTATTTATTGGCTAAATGTATATACACAGCAACAACTATTCATTGAAAAAGTATTGATAAAAAATTAAATTTAAACAATCGAAAAAAGAAAACCGGGCGAAAAGTCCCGGTTTTCTTTTTTTATGCAACACCATAGAATTAATGTTAATTTAACAATCTCTGTCATATAG
>FWPU01000231.1_pt1 | contig 53309 bp, 37 predicted proteins | sample 2228361 | NCBI WGS metagenome assembly FWPU01 (sample SAMEA103939777, study PRJEB20133) | metagenome | reverse complement strand
GAGCGGGTTAGTATTTCCGCAATCTCCAGTGCCTGTTCCCCAGTATCAGGTTGGGAAATATAGAGATTATCAAGATTTACGCCGATTGCCTGAGCATATTTGGGGTCAAAGGCATGTTCAGCATCTATGAAGATTGCATTACCACCGAGTTTTTGTGCCTGGGCAATTGCCTCAAGTGCCAGGGTCGTTTTTCCTCCTGCTTCAGGTCCGAAGATTTCAACAACCCTGCCGCGTGGATAACCGCCAATACCAAGGGCATAATCAAGCGCCAGTGAACCACTGGGAATTACACCAACCTCAACTTTTGATTCTTCAGCACCGAGCCGCATTACAGCCCCTTTGCCAAATTGCTTTTCAATCTGGCTTATTGCCATTGATAATACTTTTTCCTTTTCTTCTTTTGCCATGATACTCCTTTTACTTTTCTCCCTTTTGTATATATTAACTAAATTTTCACTCAAGTCAACAAGGAGATGCTGTTATGGTCAGGACCAATCCATATTGACACAGATAGTTTTTGGGATATAATTAAGTAATGGTTGCCCGAAATCATGCACTATTTGCAAATCGGAGATTTTTTCGCATTTCATGGGCGAGGATGGCGGAACTGGCATACGCGCTGGATTTAGGATCCAGTCCCGCAAGGGTTGGGGGTTCAACTCCCCCTCCTCGCATTATCTCCACAGGTTTGTCTGCGTGCCAATCCTGCAATACCTGCAGGGCTGAAACTGAATCAAGGAGGTTTCTTGGAATATCAGATGGTTAATGATGGTGAGATTGAGAAGGAAGTAGAATTTACTCTTGGGGCTCAGGAGTTGAACCCCTATATAGACACCTCGCTGGAGAAGATCCGTCATAGAGTTGCCATTAAGGGTTATCGTAAAGGCAGGGCACCAAGGGATTTGATCCGAACCCGCTATTATGATACGCTCAAGGCAGAAGCCCTTAATGATTTGATCCTTGACTTCTTCAGAAAAGTATTGCAGGAAAAGAACTGGAAAACAATCGGACCTCCTGAATTGGTAAATTATGATGATAGCACCGAAATAAAGTTTCGGCTTCGTTTTGAAATTCTGCCTGCATTTGAGGTGGACAATTATCTTGGCCTGGAGTTGTTTAGAGAACAACCACTGCCCGTAGAATACCTATATGAGCAGACCATTAATCGTATGCGGGAGAATTATGCAACAATAGCTGAGACTAATAGGACTGCGGCTGTGGATGATTTCGTAACCATGGATCTGGAAATAAGCGAAGACAATAAGATTATTGAAACACATTCAGATATTGTTGTCAAAGTTGGTGACCGCAGTTTTCCTGATGAATTAAATCGTGCTCTTGTTGGCATAAAAAAAGGTGAGAAAAAGGATGTGCCGGTGGATAAGAAGATATATCGCATAAAAATAAGGAAGATCGAAGAACGTATACTGCCTCAAGTTGATGAGGAGTTTGCCCGGCTGTTGAACTTTAATAGTCTTCCCGAAATGGAAAAGGGAATCAAGGAGATGCTGCAGAAAGAAGAAGAAAGTCGTTTGAATGATGAATTGCGCGAGAATCTTGCCCGAGTTATGCTTGAACGTTTCCAGTTTGGTGTCCCCAAATCGCTTGCCGAAAGAGAATATCAGGTTATGCTTAAGACACATGGTTTGACAGACAATGATTCAAACCGAGAAAGATTCCTGCCGATAGCAGAAAAGAGGGCGCGGTTTAATCTCATACTTGATAGAGTAGCACAGAAAGAGCACATAGAAGCAACAGACGATGAGGTGGCAAAAATGGCACAGCGTAATGAATTTGACATCAATAAGATTGATGAAGAGATTAAAGACTATCTGCGCAGGATTGCAATAAGGGAACAAGTTGTTCAATTCCTGCTTAAGAATGCCAAGGTTGTTCAGAAAGGTAGGATTTTGTCACCCGAGGAGGTAAAAAATGCTGACCGTACCGTTCGTCATTGAACAGACTGGCAGAGGGGAAAGAGCTTATGATATCTATTCTCGCCTGCTGAAAGAAAGGATAATTTTCATCGGCACACCCGTAGATGATACTGTTGCGAATCTTGTGATGGCGCAACTTTTGTTTCTGGAAGCAGAGGATGCGGCAAAGGATATTTTCTTGTATATCAATTCGCCCGGTGGGATTGTTTCATCAGGGTTGGCAATATATGATACAATGCAATATATCAAACCAGCAGTTTCGACAATCTGTATTGGCATGGCAGCCAGTATGGCTGCGCTTTTGCTCGCCGCGGGAGCCAAAGGAAGGAGATACGCATTACCTCATTCCCGGATTATGATTCATCAACCCGAAGGCGCATTTCAGGGTCAGGCTTCAGATATAGAGATTCACGCCCGCGAGGTTCTGAAGGTTCGTGAAGTATTAAACAGACTCCTGGCACAGCATACAGGAAAGACCGAGGATAAGATAGCCAAAGACACAGATCGTAATTACTTTATGTCGGCACAAGAGGCAAAAGACTATGGCCTTATTGATGAGGTTATTGTAACGAGAAAAGGATAATAGTGAAGATAGTTTGCTCTTTTTGTCAGCGGCCAAGAACTGCAGTGAAGAGACTATTTCGTGGAACTCACGCATACATTTGCGATGAGTGTGTGAAATTATGTAACGAATTGGTTGAAGATGATAAGAAGGCGTTTCAGCAACCGAACTTCGTGCTTCCTAAGCCGCAGGAAATAAAGGCTTTTCTTGACCAATATATTATCTGTCAGGATCGCGCAAAAAAAATCATATCAGTAGCAGTATATAATCACTATAAAAGGACGATGGTGGTTGATGAGGAAATTGAGCTCCAGAAGAGCAATATACTGTTAATTGGACCGACTGGTACAGGCAAGACCTTACTTGCCGAAACACTTTCACGACTGCTTCATGTCCCATTCTCAATATCGGATGCAACGCCGCTGACTGAGGCTGGATATGTTGGGGAGGATGTGGAGAATATCCTTCTTCGTTTGATTCAAGCAGCAAATTATGACATAAAGGCAGCAGAATCAGGTATTATTTACCTTGATGAGGTTGACAAGATCGCGCGCAAGAGTGATTCACCATCAATAACGAGAGATGTTTCCGGCGAAGGCGTGCAGCAAGCACTGTTGAAAATCCTTGAAGGAACTATTGCGCATTGTCCACCACATGGCGGCAGAAAACATCCTGAACAAGACTATCTTCCAATAAATACCAAAAGGATTTTGTTTATTTTAGGGGGAACATTCTCGGGTATTGAAGATATCATAATGCGCCGTTTGAAAAAGACCAAGATGGGGTTTCTCACCAGCGCAGAAATAAGTGATCTGAGTTATGATGAGATAATCACTCGCGTCGAGCCTGAGGACTTAATAAAATACGGAATGATTCCAGAATTTGTTGGTCGTGTGCCGGTAATTGCTCCGTTCCAGAAATTATCCAAGGAAGCAATGATTGAGATTCTGACAAAACCGAAGAATGCTCTAACAAAACAATATGCGAAATACTTCGAAATGGAGGGTGTTAGGCTTGAGTTTACTGACGATGCGATTGCAGAGATTGTTAACCAGGCAATGAAGTACAACACTGGAGCACGGGCATTGAGATCCATCGTGGAGAATTTCATGCTGGATATCATGTTTGATCTACCCAATCTATCGGCTGTTGAAAAATGTGTTATTACTCGCCATGTCCTTACCAAAAACGCTCCACCTGAATACATAAAATGTAGCAAAAGGCGCGCTCAGTAGCAATCCGGATTCTTTGTTATGAACATTATTCAACAGCTCTACCTGAAATCAGTCAAACACAAGTTAGCCAAATCCTTCAAACCACTTGGCTTAAGAAATAAGGATAGCTATTTTGTTTCGGTTCCAATAGAAAGCAAGGATTTTCTCAGGACCTTACCATTTCTGGCAGGACTCAGAAAGTTAGGTAGTGTGATACTTCTCGCACCGGAGACGCTTGCGCCATTTATTAGATTGTTTAAACCTGACTTATTCAATGCGGTTTATTGGGTAAAGATGCCCCGGGTGTTGACTCGTGAATTTGACGATCTCAAAAGGGAATTGAAAAACTATCAATGTGACTGGCTCATTGAACTCAACCAGAAAGCCAATCTTGCACTGCCGAGCCTGGTCAGTGTTGAGAAGAGGATTGCTTACTACAATTCAAAGCACTTCCCTTACTACAATATTCTGGTCAAGAACGGAATTAATGCATTGATGAATTTCTTTAATATTTCAGATGTTAACCCCAGTAAATTGTTCAAATTGAGCAAATTAGAGTTAAGACAACTTGCTAAGAGCCTGCCTAACCTACATCCAATGGTGTATGTCAATACCAGCAATGTGAGTCAGTTCGTCAAGCCTGAAGGTGATGAATGGTCGGGCAGTATCGTGCTGCATGAAAAAAATACTACCTCTGTTAATGATTGCCTCAAGAAGCTATACCTCTGTGATGCATATTATGGGCTTGATGATGAATTCTGTGAAATGGCACGAATCTTTAATAAGCGGATTATCAAATCATGATCAGCGTTGAAAAGCGGGTCGATAAATTCATTCAAATTCTGAGTAAACTTAGAATTCAGGATCTGAATGTTGACGAAATAGTGAGGCTTTTAGGAACACACGTTTCAAGTCAGGGTTGTTTCTTGGTTCATAATGATCGAGTTGTTTCTCATAATGGAATTTCTGAGGCGTCACTTTCAAGGATCGAGCTATTTATGAGCAAGAAAAATGTATTCTCTGAGGATATTGAAATCAGTGGGTCTAAATATCGAATGTTTTTGGTCTTTGAAATTGACGATGAACTCAACGAAGTTCAGATCGAAAAGTTGCGCAGTTTATTGGCGATTATTTCTCAATCACTTTCTATCAGCAACCTGGCGAGAACAAGAATATCAGAATTTCAGGTTATTAATGAACTTAACTTAAATGTGATAACTACGATGGACATAAAGAAGGTCATCTGGTTTTCTGAGTCAGCAGCCAGGAGATTGCTTGATACTGATGGAGTTTATGTATTTTATTTGGTTGAAGACCAGCTGTTAGGTCGGGATATTAACCTGTCGATAAAAATCATACCGGATGATGTTTACCTGCAGCTTTCCCGAAGCAGACAGATCTTGAAGTTAGAAAAAAGGTATAACAAATTCCTGAAATCGGTATTGAGTAGCCTTAGCGGAATCGCTCTTATCGTCCCTTTCACAATAAAAAATCAGGTGCGGGGATTCTTCTTGCTTGATAACTTTGAAAGGGTTGTTGATCCCACAAATGCAATAATGCGCCTGAAATTTCTCGGGAATCAAGTAGCCCTTGCCCTTGAAAGAATTGAATTATTCCAGGCATTGAGCAAAGCCCTACAGGAGAGCCGTGGTCTGCAGGAGGTAGCGAAGCTGCTGTTGTCTCCGTATGAAATGAAATACTTCTTTGGAGAATTACTTCGTCGCGCCCAGAATATCCTGAGATTCAAGAAGATCATGTATTCAACCTACAATCCCGACACAGATTCCTTTAGACGAGTGCACTCAGTGGGGATATCAGCCAGGAAATTTCGCGTAGCAAGAAAAACCCAACCGCCGTATACCGTCATTAAATCACTGCTGCAAGACCGTTTTCGTGTATCAAATTCATACTACATTCCCAGCGAAGAGGTCCATGATGATATTCACGAATATGAAGTTTATAAAAGCAAAGGACGCCAGAAAAGGATCCATAATCTGTGGTCACCGGGAGACATTTTAATCAGTCCGATCTACTCGCGGGACGGTAATTTACTGGGAATGCTTTCGCTGGCAGATCCGGTAAATAACCGAGTTCCTGACCGCGACAAAATACGCTTATTGGAGGCATTTGGCGATTTTCTGGGTCTGGCAATTGAAAGTAATTTGCTTTTTGAAAAGAATATCTACCTTTCATACACTGACGATTTGACCGGTGTATACAACTATCGCTTTCTGAAGGAGAAATTGACTGACCTTCTCAGCAAAGAACCGAAATCGCTTGCCATCGCCATGATAGATCTTGACCGTTTCAAAGAGTATAACGACCAGTTCGGTCATCTAACAGGTGATCTTTTGCTAAAGAAGATTTCTCAAATTCTGAAAGGAGTGGTGAAAGATGGTTACGTCACACGTTATGGCGGAGATGAATTTATTATTGTTCTGCCCAATGCTAATTGCCGCAGAGCTCAGTACTACATCAATAAGGCAAGGCAGATTATTGTTCGATCAAAACAGGAAAAGTTTTCAATTCAGTTCTCCGCAGGTATTGCAACATTTCCAGAAGATGGAAAAGATTTTGGTAGTTTGATTGACCGTGCAGATAAACGATTATATCAGGAAAAAAGAAGAAAATATGATACAATTTCAGCGTAAGACTGACAAACGTATATTGCCCGAGACAGGTGGTTTTACATCAAGAACTCTGATAGTCTATTTTTTGATTGGCATTGGTCTGATTGCGGTCGCGACCTATGTTTATTCAAACTATCTTATTCGCAAAATACAAAGGGAAACGGAGACTACTTCAAGAATCTTTGCCAGTTATGCCTCAGGACCTGGTTCAAGTGAAGAAGAACTGCTGGCATTACTATTTCGCGAGGTAATAGAGAAGATTGATTTTCCCGTAGTTTTGACCGATGCCAGCGGCAAACCGTATTCGTCAAAGAACATTTCAGATACAAATTTGACCAAGGTTGTTCAGAAACTTGACGAGGACCATAGACCTATACCGATAGTGATTCGCAGTGGTTCGGACTCTACTTTTGTGGGTTATGTCCATTATGGATTATCACCGTTTACAAGGTCGTTGAGAATACTGCCTTTTTTGATGACAGTATTCCTTATCGCCTTTCTGTTTCTGGGTTTTTGGGGTTATCTTGTTTATCGCAGAAGCGAAGAAGAGAAAATATGGTATTCGCTTGCCAAAGAAACTGCCCATCAGCTTGCGACACCTCTTTCTTCATTGGCGGGCTGGCTTGATACGCTCAAAAAGACCACACCCCGGGAGATATATGAAGGTCTCGCTGAAGACAGTCAACGAATGAAAGAAGTCTTGGAGAAGTTTTCGCGTATCGGTATGCCACCACGACTCGTGGAAAAGGATCCGGTACCCGTTGTTCAGAAAGCAGTGAATTATATCAGAAGGCGTGCCCATAAACAAATACAGATCATTGAAAACTATGGGCCGTTGCCCTTGATTAAATTTGACGATATTCTTCTTGATTGGGCAGTTGAGAATATTTTGAAAAATGGATTGGATGCAATAGGTTCAAAACCAGGTATATTGTCAATCAGAACACAGACCGGCGATGATAACGCAGTGATTGAAATTTCAGACACTGGTGGTGGGATAAAGAGAGAGAAGGAAATATTCCGGCCAGGATATACAACAAAGAAATATGGATGGGGATTGGGATTGGTTCTGACCAAAAGGATCATTGAAGGTTACCATAATGGTCGGCTGACATTGAAGAAAACCGGTCCTGGTGGAACCACATTTCAGATAGTCATTCCAAGGAGTTCAAAATGAAAATTTTGTGGATTGATGATGAGATTGATTTATTGAAGCCATTTATCTATCTCTTGAATCAGGAAGGTTATGAAGTAATGACCGCAACTTCGGGTGAGGACGGGATAAGGATTGCCGGTCAAGAGGTATTTGATCTGGTTTTCCTTGATGAGATAATGCCCGGTGTTGATGGGCTTGAAGTGCTGAAGAGAATCAAACTTGATAATCCTCAGCAACTTGTGGTGATGATTACCAAGAGTGAGGAAGAAACACTGATGAAGCAGGCATATAGCGGTTGGGTTGATGATTACATTACAAAACCATTCAGTTTTAATCAGATACTTTCCGTACTCAACAGGATTTTGAAAAGAAGGCAGTTGATTGAAGAAAAAATGGCGGAAGAATATGCAAATCAATTCCGTACTTTGAGCCAACCTGCTAACTACAACGAGTGGATTGAGTACTACCGTAATCTTGTTACCTGGGATCTGAGATTTTTGGAATACGGGGGCAAGGAATTGAAAGAGATCCACGACGAAAGAAAGTACAGTGCTAATGTGGGATTCTCCAAATACATAAGTTATGAATATAGAAACTTTCTTAAGGGTAAAGGACCTGTTCTTTCCAGTAATTTTTGTAATCTGGTTTTGTTCCCTTCTCTAAAAAGTGGACCAGTGAGTTTTGTTATCTTTGATTCAATGAGACTTGATCAGTATTTGAAATTACAGCCATATCTGAGGGATTTGTTTGAGGTAACGACGCAGTATTATTTCTCGATTCTGCCTTCAGCTACTCCTTATTCTCGGAACAGCATTTTTTCAGGACTCCTGCCCCTTGAGATCTTGCAAAAATATCCTCAGTACTGGCTCTTTGAAGAAAAGGGTCAAAATAGGTTTGAAAAGGAATTATTCACTGAATTACTCAAGAAAAATGGCCTTAAGATTAACTTTGACTTTCACAAACTTTCTACGATTGATGATATTGAAAAGAATATTCCAAAAATAGTGAATAGTCATTGTGACATAACAGTGGTGATTATTAATTTCTTTGATTTATTACTTCACTCAATACCGGGGCGTGGGGACATGAAAGGGCTTCTGGACGATGAGCGCGTGCTGCTGAACCTTCTGGGTTACTGGTTTCCGGTTTCACCCATATTTGAATTGTTCAAAGCTATCGCCAGTAAGAAAAAACAGATAGTGCTAACCACGGATCATGGTTTTATTCATGTACGAAAGCCCACAATAGTCTATGGCGGCAGAGAAATTTCCCCAAATCTACGCTATAAATACGGTCCAGCTCTGAGGGCTGACGAGAAAACGGCTCTGATATTGAATAATCCAGGTGAACTTGCTCTGCCCGCAGAAGATTCGTCAGTTCGTTTCATAATTGCCCGCGAGGACTACTATTTCATATATCCGACAAAGCCAACCGAGTATGAAAAAGAATTCAAGAATACTTTTCAGCACGGTGGCATTTCAATGGAAGAAATGATTCTGCCTGCTGGACTTTTGCGACCGCGGTAATGCTCAGTCCATCTTGACCAACAAATTTTTTGGTGTATAATTTGATATGAAGCAAACCAAGATTGCGGCAAAAAAAGAGCGATGTTCAGACCTTAAGATTATCTATGAGAAAGCCGGTGATGACATAAGAAAAAATGTGCTGATTTCGGGTTTAATAAACTGGCAGCCACCATACGATTTGTATTTGGTTAATGATGAGATATTTGTGAATATTGAGCTGGCGGGCGTGGCTATTCAGGATGTTACACTGTATGTGGGGACCAATCATTTGATAATTTATGGGACCAAGAAGCCAGCAGTAATGACGAACGAGAAGCCTGATCGTCGTGGTTTTGTATTTCATACTTTAGAAATAGCCTATGGCAGGTTTGTGCGGAGCATTGACCTTCCCGTGCCAATAGAGCCGAGGAAGTTTGATTATAGAATGGAGAATGGAATTTTGACTATCAAGTGGCAGATTCAGAAGGAACACATCATACCGATTGAGGAGGGATGATTTTGGAAGAAAAAGAAGTGGCAATACCTTCAGAACTTGGTATCATTCCGATTAAGGGCGGGGTAATATTTCCAGATCAGATGGTGCCCCTGGTGATTCAAACACCAAGACTGGCAAAGTTGATTGATGAGATATTGACCACCAATAAACTCGCTGGTGCACTTACTCAGCGCAATGCTGATATTGAAGAGCCCAAGCCCGAAGAGGTTTATGAGATCGGCTGTGTAATCCAGATAACCAAAATGCTTAGATTTCCGGACGGCACAATCAGACTGCTGGTTAAGGGACTGAGAAGATTTAAAGTTCTGGAGTATGTGCAGGTTGAGCCATATCTAAAGGTTAAGATCCAACTCTTCCCCGAAGGCTACAAAAAGACAATGTCTCTTGAAGCGTTAATGCGTAATGTGATTACAATGTTCCAGCAACTTGTTTCGCTCGCTTCGTATTTGCCAGACGAGCTCGGTGCGATGGTTCTCAGTATCGACGATCCGGACAGACTTGCAAATTTTGTGACAAGTTATACAAATCTTGATGCAAGCGAAAAACAGCAACTTCTTGAGATCACGGATCCCAAGGATCGATTTCTGAAATTGATTCCTTTATTACAAAAGGAAATAAGCATACTTGAATTGGGTGCTAAAATTCGTTCTCAGGTGAAGAACGAATTTGACAAGGGACAGAAAGAGTTCTATTTGCGTGAACAACTAAAAGCGATTCAGAAAGAACTCGGTGAGACTGATGAACACACGCGAGAGATTGAAGAATTACGAAAAAAGATTCAAGAGGCGAAAATGCCTGTGGATGTGGAAAAGATTGCATTCAAGGAGCTTGATCGACTTGGTAAGATGCCTCCCCAGGCCGCGGAGTATACAGTATCAAGAACCTATCTGGATTGGTTGGTTGTTCTTCCCTGGGCTGTGGTGACCGAGGACAATCATGATATTAACCGGGCAAAGAAGATACTGGATGAGGACCACTATGATCTTGAGAAGGTAAAAGAACGTATTCTGGAATATCTCGCGGTAAGAAAATTGAAGCCCGATTCAAAAGGGACGATTCTGTGTTTTATTGGGCCGCCTGGTGTGGGGAAGACTTCTCTTGGAAAGTCCATTGCCCGGGCACTGGGAAGGAAGTTTATCAGAATATCATTGGGTGGCATAAGGGATGAGGCAGAAATCAGGGGGCATCGACGGACCTACATAGGTGCCTTGCCCGGCAGAATAGTGCAATCAATAAAAACTTGTGGTTCAAGAAATCCAGTCTTTATGCTTGACGAAATCGATAAGGTGGGGACTGATTTTCGCGGCGATCCGTCAAGTGCCTTATTGGAAGTTCTTGATCCTGAACAGAACAGTACCTTCTCTGATCACTATCTTGAGGTTCCTTTTGATCTTTCCCGAGTAATGTTTATTGCGACAGGTAACTTGATTGATCCAATTATCCCTGCGCTTAAGGACAGGATGGAAATTATTGAATTACCCGGTTATATTCTTGAAGAGAAACTTGAAATTGCCAAAAAGTATCTTGTTCCGCGGCAAATCATGGAAAGCGGTCTCAAGTCAGATAGCCTAAAGTTTGATGAAACTGCTCTGAAGACAATTATCAGCAACTATACGAGGGAAGCTGGAGTAAGAAACCTGGAGAGAGAAATCGGCTCAATCTGCCGTAAGGTGGCAAAAAGATTCGCCGAGGGAAAAAAGAAATCAGTAGTAATTCATAACAGAAATATTGTTGAGTACCTTGGACCACCAAAGATTTTTTTAGAAGTCGCCGCGCGTAAAGGTGAAATTGGCCTTGCAACTGGACTTGCCTGGACGCCTGCTGGTGGCGAGATTATTTTCATTGAGTCAATAAGGGTAGGCGGTAAAAAAGGACTTATACTTACGGGTCTGTTGGGAGATGTGATGCGAGAATCCTGTCAAGCAGCAGTATCATATTTGAAAACGAGATTTGCCAAATGGGGCATTAAAGATAGTGCCGAGGACTATGATTTACATATACATATTCCTTCTGGAGCAATCCCCAAAGATGGTCCTTCTGCTGGACTCGCTGTTGTAATGTCGCTTGCTTCATTGTTTCGTAGGCAGGCAATTGAACCTAAGATTGCTTTTACCGGTGAGATCACACTTACAGGGAGGGTCTTGCCAGTTGGAGGAATAAAGGAGAAGGTTATTGCGGCGAAACGCGCGGGCATTGATGAAATATACCTGCCCGAGGAAAACAAAAAAGACCTACTTGAAATACCGGCCCATGTGAAAAAAGGGCTTAAATTCCATTTTGTAAAGAGAATCGATCTCGTGCTCAACGAAATTTTTGAGAATAGAAGACGCAGTAGACAAGAGAAGAAATAATGGTTTTGTTCTATTTTCTGTTTGCTGTAAAATGGCAGGCATTATATATGCCGGTTACTGACTCTGTTTATAGCATGAAAATGCTATTGGAAATGCCTGTTAATCGCTTGAGATTTGTCGGGAAAGATTCTATTCAAATCGCTGCGTATGAAATACAGGTATTAGTCTTTGACAAAAGGGGTGATCAGGTTGCCGGTGATTTCTGGCTTAAAGAAATAGAGGATAATGAGGCAGCGATATGTGATTCATTGAGTTTAATGATTCCTTCCTCAGCGCGTAGATTCAACTTGCGAGTTATTGATCTGCATGGAACAGAGATCTTGAATGTTAATGATAAAATCGCACTGCTGAACTTCTTTGCCAATGTTCGCACCGAATTAAGTAATGATTCTCTGATCGTTTCTTTTACAGTGCTGAATCGCAAGTATATTCAAGGTAACGTCAATGTTTATTTCAGTGATATGAACCAGAACAGAAGATTGAAAGCCGGTGTTTATGAAGATACGGTATTTTTCCCGGTAGCCCAGATCACAACTGGCAAATATGAAATAAAGTTTGTATTGACTGAGAATTTGCAATCAATTGAAACGATGTTCGTGCCCGTCACCATTGACCGGCCATTCTATCTTGATGAGGCAGCCTGGCAATTAAGGGTCAATCAACTTGAATACATTGCAACGCCAAGCGAACTTGCTGAGTTAAGAAAGGCAGCGTCGGGAGAGAGAGATTCGCTTTGGCGGGCATTCTGGCACCAGTATGATCCCACACCCAATACACCACATAATGAAAGAGAAGTAGAATACTTTGAACGAATTGAATACGCCCAGACGCATTTTTCGTTCGGTGATAAGGGCTGGCGTAGTGATCGCGGACGTATCTATATTAAGTTTGGACCACCCGATGAAATCCAATCTCGGCCTTATGAACTATCAACAAAGCCTTACGAGATCTGGTTGTATTATCGGCTGAATCTGAAGTTTATCTTCTATGACCGTCACGGTTTTGGTGAGTACATTCTCGTGAATCCCCAGGGAGAGCGGATATGATCTTGATTGCATTCTTGACCAGTGCGATGAACTTCTATCTCCAGCCCGTATTGTACTACACGCCACTAACAGTGCAGGATTCTCTTGGTGTTGAAACGCAGGTTGATGATATTTTCTTCTTTGAATTCAACTGTGCTATTCCATACAGCGAACTTTCTTACAAGGAAATTGAAGGAAAAATCGTTGCTGATTGCCGTCTTGACCTTAGATTGGTTAACAAAGATAATGCTGATTCATTTTCGGATTCCTTGTTTAATCAATTCACAATATCGTCCTTTTCTCAAGCAGCAAAAGAAAGGACTACCTTCTATCTGCAATTCGGAATCTATGTTCCGGCAGGGGAGTACGAATATACCGTTATGCTGCTTTCAGGAGATAAGGCAGGAATGATACAGGGGAAAAGGGCTGTTACTGCTGAGGATTATTTGCTCAGCGATATTCTTCTGGCTAAAGCTATGTCTCTGGATACTACCGGTGGTTATCTGACAAAAGGTAATCTGAAGATAATCCCCAATCCATCCGGTACGTTTGAAGAAGGTGCAGCAAATCTTTTTATCTATTATGAGCTTTATAATGTGAGACTTGATACCATCAATCTAATAGTCCGTTATTTTGTTAGTGATACAGCAGGAAAGATAATCAGAAAGATAACGAGAAATGTTGAAAGACTGTCTTCTCATCAGGCAGTCAATTTGGGCTTGAATATTGAAGGTTTCTCACCCGGTGATTATTTGCTGAGAGTGGTGGTGGGTGATTCGTTGTCAGGAAGTACCATTGAAAAATCAATCAGGTTCAATGTGAAAAAAGCGCGAGAAAAGGTGGTCTTATCTGAAGATCTACCTTACTATGATGCAATTGAATACTTTGTAAGTACCAAGGAATACAAGTATTTTCTGACATTGAAGGATGAAGGAAGAAGAATGTATTTGAAGAAATTCTGGGAGAAACACAGTTACGAAGAAATATCAGAGAAATATGAATATGCTGATGGGCACTATCAGGAGGGACAAAAACCCGGTTCCAAAACCGACCGCGGGCGCATTTACATCAAGTATGGTGCTCCAGATGAAATCGAAAACAAACAGTTTGAAGAATCAAAGCCTTATGAACACTGGCAATATTACAATGGTACAGAGTTTATTTTCGTTGATATCCGAGGGACACAGGAATATACCCTGATTTGGACCAATGCCCGGGATGAGAAATCAAAGCCGGCATTGTATTATTATCTTCCGCTCTTTAAGAGACGGGAAATATATGATGTCTTTGACAAGGAGTAATTATGGAAACAAAGGAATTGAATAACCAGATAGTGAATGAAGCACTGGATAAAAAAGTTGATCTTTTGTTTGAGATGCTGGGTAATATTAAATCATTGCTTGAGAAAAACACTGATTTGCACAGCAAAATCTATGAGGAAATACATTTGTTGAGGGTGTTGCTCTCTGCATCCAACCTGACAAAGAAAGAGAATATCGCAATTTTTGTTGATTCACAGAACCTTTACTATTCCGCAAAAATGAGTTATGGTGCAAAGGTTAATTATGAGAAACTATTGCGTCTAATTACCGGCGAAAGGAATCTTGTCAAAGCCTATGCCTACATAGTGCAACCTCCAGAGGGTGATGCAAAACCTTTTGCTACAAGTCTGGAACACATTGGATATATTGTGAAGATTAAGGATGTTCGCACACGGGCAGATGGTTCAGCAAAGGCGAACTGGGATATGGGAATGGCACTTGATATCCTGGGAATCATTGATTATGTTGACACTATTATTCTTGCTTCGGGAGATGGAGATTTTGTTCCACTGGTTGAGTTTGTGCGCAACCGCCACAAACGAGTTGAAATATTCTCGTTTCCCGAGAATACTGCCTACGATCTGAAAGAAAAGGCAGATCGATTTGAACCACTTGATGAGCATGTGATTCTTTCATAGTTTCGGGCTTCAAAGAGCGGATGATAGACTATCATATCCACACTAATCATTCAATTGATGCTCAGGGAAGTCTGGTAGAATATGTTGAAAAGGCGATATCTTTGGGCATGAAAGAGATCTGTTTCACGAATCACTGTGAATTGGATGGCGAGCGAGATGATAATCTTATTCGCTTTGACGGGCATATTCAACCACTGAACAGGGATGCTTTGATGAACCTGCAGGGTGAAATATGCGCATTGAAAGAACTGCATCAAAAAGATGGGATAAAGATCAAATTCGGTATTGAGGTTGGTTTTTTTGAAGGCATTGAGAACCGTCTCAAAAGCGTTATTGAAGGTCTGAAATTGGATTATGTCCTTGCCGGCATTCATTGTCTTGAACATGTCTGTATTGATAGTTCAAAAGAATGTAATGAATATTTTCAAAGCCACAATGCCCGTGAATTGTTAAAAGGCTATTATGATACAATGGAGCAGTTGATCCGTTCACAACTTTTTGATGCGGTTGCTCACTTTGATGTATATAAAAAATATGGATTGAGTTTCTATGGTGATTCAATAAGGGTTTTTGATCGAGACAGGGTTTACCATCTTTTTAAACTTATGGTTCAACATCGTATCGGTCTTGAAATAAATACCGCAGGTTTAAGACGAAATGGCGAATTTTATCCCTCAAAAGACCTGCTTGGTCTCGCAAAAGATGCAGGTATGGAGATTATTACAATGGGGTCTGATTGCCACAAGCCAGAGGATCTGGCAAAAGGCATTAAAGAAGCAATTGGATATGCACGGATGTTTGGCTTCAAAAGAATCTACAGGTTTGACAATCGGGTACGATTACCCCTTGACATTTAAGTATTGAACATTATAATAACATGTTAAAGGAATTGGGAAATGATTAGCAGTTTTTTATCTCATCCCATAAAAATCCTTGTTCTGTTGGCAACAGAACTTATGCTATCAGGTGCCTACCATCTCAATGTTCCTGTTGAAAATCTCAGCTATACAATTGAGCAGGTCAATGAGTTTCATAGAATTCACCTTGAATATGGCGTAATGCCGAATATTACAGGCGCACCAGAAATTCCTGTTCTTGTCCATACTTTTCCATTGCCGAACTGCCACAAGATTGCAGATATTACAGTGGTGAGTGAACAGTGGGAGATTGTCCCGGGAGAATTTGAGTTGATTCCGGTGCAAAACAGAAACATAATTGGTCAAACGAGTGACTTTGTTGAACCTGATTCAGCGATTTACAACCGGTCAGAGTATTATCCTTCTAATATAGTCTGTGGTTTTCATTCAGGAAACCTGAGAGGCCACAGAATTGGACAGATATCAATTGCGCCATTCAGGTATAATCCTGTCTTGAAAAGATTGGAGGTTCTCAAACAACTAAAAGTTGATGTGGTGACTGTAGAGTGTCCTCCAGGAATGGCTCCGCTCAGGCAAACAGATTTTTCCAGATCGGTCTTCAGAAATATCTTTACCGCGCTTACCGGTGAGATTTCGGTTTTTGAAACGAATTCTTATGTTGAAGAAAACCTTGACGACCTGTCACCAACAGAGCTGCCTTCGCTTCTGGGACCACCGGTTGATTTGTTGATTATTACCACAGAACAGTGTGTTCCGGTTTATGAAGAGTTCGGAAAACTGAAAAAGAAATTGGGTTTCAACACGACGATCCGCACAGTGGACTGGGTCAAACAGTACTATCAGGGCATTGATGATGCAGAGCGAATAAGGAATTTCATAAAAGAAGCTGTTGAAAAATGGGGTGTGAGTTTTGTGCTCCTGGGAAATGATGTTCCTTATATTCCTACACGTTGGGTCTGGGTAGAATATGTTATGGGTAATTATCCTGCCCACATTACAACAGATCTATATTTTTCTGACCTTGATGGTAACTGGAATTGTGATGGTGATGACCGTTTTGGCGAGGTCCTTGATTCAATTGATTTGTATCCTGATGTGCTGGTAGGAAGAATACCCGCGCACAATCCAGATGATGTTGTTGGCTATTTGAACAAGCTCTATTCATACATTTTTGATTATAGTATTCCTCCGCAGGGCAAGGTTCCGTATTACAGAAAATCCCTATTCCCTTGCAGTATTTTCATTAGCGAGAATGATTCTTACTATATGGCAAACCGGTTGAGCACTCATCTGCCCAATTATTTTGTTAAAAAGTTTCTGTATGAAAAACCCAAACAGGAATACTTGGATGCAATTTACGATGACTACAATCTTGTTACATTCCTGGCCCATGGTGATGTTAATCTTATGCGGATAAAAACGAATCCCCGCCAGTATGTCACGAATTTTACCTATGATTCGCTCTTTAATACAGTCTACCCTTTGATGGTGGTCATCACTTGTTATGCAGGACCATTTCAGGAAGACTGTCTTGGTGAACACTGGGTAATGAATCCGCATGGTGGTGGTATTGGATTCATTGGGCCAACAAGTTCCAGTGTTGCCCAGGATCAGGAAGTCTATGTAAGTTTTCTGTTTGATGCCCTTTTTAAGAACCCGCTTGGAGCCAGTCTTGCCTGGTCAAAAATTCCACTGATACCACAGGCTCAGTTTGATACCTGGTGCCGGGTTTTTCAGTATTCTTTAAACTTACTGGGTGATCCGACATTGAGTCTATGGCGTACTACACCCCATATTATTGATACAGTTGCTTTGAGCAAAGATACTTTGCAGCCTGGAAGAGATACTCTTATAATGAATGTTTTTCCCCAGTTTGACACATTTTTTGTTATTTTTAATAAAGAAAATGAACTGTTTGTTAAGGATACAGGTTTTGCTGGAATCTCAACAACAATTTTGAAGATCAGGTCTGCGGGATATTTGAAGTATACGATATTAAAACGCGATCTTATACCATATATTGATTCAGTCTATGTTCAACCTTCAGCACCATATCTTACATTTGACCATTATCAGGTGGTTGATTCAGCTGGCAATGGAAATGGCGTTCCCAATCCAGCTGAAACCATTGATTTGTATCTTGGTTTGATTAATAATGGCATGCAATCTGCAGATTCCTGCAGGCTTATGATTTCAAGCCCGGATAGTTTTGTCACGATTATTGTTGATACAACATCTTTTGGAACGATTCTGCCGGGCGAAATAAAGACAAATCTTGCACCACTCAAGCTCAGAATCAATACCTTAACCCCTGATGGCTACGGAATCAATCTGATTCTGCAAATGAACTATGGTTTGTATAACAGCGATACCTGCCAGCTTATTATTGAGTCACCCAAGCTTGCACTTTTCACCCAATCCTATAGCAGTGATAGTGTTTCTTACTGGATTACTCCATTAATTGAGAATCGCGGACATTGTGCTGCAGATTCAGTATGGGCAAAGATCCAGAGTTATACAGATACAGTAGTTGTTCTGGATAGCCTTTGTTATTTTCCGACTATTACTCCCGGTGAAATCATATCTGCCCGGGATTCATTTGTGTTGCAGTTGAATTACCCGGGATCAGTATACTACAACTTTCTGCTTTATTATCATAATACGAAAATCTATGAACAGAGAATTACACTCAAAACAATAGCAAAAATAGATTCATTATGGACTTATGGCAAACCCAATTCCATTGGTTTATGCTGGAAACCAGTTAGTGGCGCAAAGGGTTACCGTGTTTACCGATCAAGAGACCCTGGTGGTCCTTTTGAGTTCATTAATAATCCTCTGACACCAATTGCCTATTTTGAAGATAACGATGTGCAGCAGACGACTAACTACTATTATTGTGTTGTTACTGTTGACAGTTCAATGAACGAGAGCTACCCCTCGGATACAGTTGTCGGCAAGACTAATCCAGTGGTTGCCCCGGGCTGGCCCAGGACTGTATATGGTTATCTTTTTTCTTCTCCTAATTTTGGTGACCTTGATCCAGAATATCCCGGACTTGAGATAACCGTATGTGGTAAGAATGGTAGTGTCTATGTCTGGCATAATGATGGCACGCCGGCAGTTAATAACCCTGATGGAATTGTCTTTCTAACAAACTACGAAATATGGTCTTCACCCGCAGTTGGTGATGTTGATAATAATGGCACCCTTGAAATAGTGTTTGGTATCAGAAAGCCTGATAGCAACTTTTATGTATTAACTAAATATAATGATTGCTGGGTTCCTCTGCCGGGTTGGCCCAGATCTGTCCCCGGAGGTATTCTTGGTTCATCCGCACTGGCTGATATTGATGAAGACGGTGATCTTGAAATCTTTGTGATTACCGAGAATGGCGGGTTATACGCCTTTCATCATACTGGAGAAGGAGTCTATTCACCTGATGGCTTACTAAAAAATCTCTATGGCTGGCACGGCGGTTCTCCCACAATAGGCGACATCAATGGTGATGGCGGTCTGGAGATTGTTGTTTGTGGAGGTTCAAATTCTGATTCACTATTTGTCTGGGATCGGTATGGAAATTATCTTGAACCATTTCCTGTTGCGGTGGCAAAAAAGATGTCATATTCTGCAATTCTCGGTGACCTGATTGGCAATGATAATCTTGAAATATGTTTTTACACTGATTCCACAGATATGGTGAATGTTGTCAATGCCTGTGGTACTGTGCTCTGGCAGTATAATATTTACGCACTGGGTGATGTTGAGGCATATCCAGTGCTGGCAAACATCGCTGGCAATGAAAGGCCAGAGGTAATCTGTGGAAGCAACAAAAATCTACATGACCTGCTGGTTTTTGATTCCCTGGGAAATATGATACCAGGATTTCCACCTTTAGTCGGGAATGAATACAAATTACCAATTGTTGCTGATATTGATGGTGATAGTTTATTTGATATTGTCTGCGGGGCAGCAGACTGGAATCTTTATGGTTTTGACAGAAGTGCTAATCTATTGAGGGGTTTTCCTATACATTTTGGGATCAGGCTTGAGCAGTCTCCAGCAGTCTATGATATTGATAATGATGGAAAATTGGAACTTATGGTCGGTGCAAATGATTATAAATTCTGGGTCTTTAATCTTGATTCAAAGGTTTTTGACTGGCCAAAATTTCGTTATGATCCATACAATTCAGGTTGTTATGAATCACGATACTGGCCAGGTATTAAGGAATATATTAACCGTGATCATAATTCTAAATTTTACTTTGGTATAGCACCGAATCCGTTTAAGAAGAATCTTGTGATTAAATTCCAAGTTCCATCTCGTGTCGAACCTCGATGTGAGACAAACACCAAATTCCAGACAAATTCTAAATCCCAAATTCCGAATAATTCCGAAATCCGCAATTCGCAATCCGAAATTTCTCTGAAGGTCTACGATGTTACGGGCAGGGTGGTTAAGGATTTGACTCAATTAGTTAATCACCAATTACCCAATAACTATGTTCTCTGGTCTGGTGATGACAATTCAGGTCGTGTAGTTCCGACCGGTGTCTATTTTGTGCGCTTTGAGGCAGGTGATTTTGAAGTGGTTAAAAAGGCAGTTTTGCTCAAATAGTATGTTATTGATGCTGCACTTAAGCCTTGACATTGAAAAGCATTTATTTATAATCTATTGTTTATAAATAAAAGAATATTGAAAGGAGGTGATGAGAAGGGAAAAATATCAGTGAAAAGAAAAATAATAGTTCGGCAATCCCGAACTACAAGAAAGGAGTAGAGATGAAAAAAATGTTAATAATCTTAATGGCATTGACTTTTGCTGTGGGTGCCAGTAGATCCGGAGCCCATAGGCAGGCAATACCTGCATCTGGTTTGAAAATAGAACAGGTAAAGGAGAATGTTCCACAGGAAATGAATCGCAATGATGCCTATCCTGTATTCTCACACAAAATCCAATCAACCTTTGTTCCCCTAAACTACGGCGATGCCACTAAGATTGTTTTTTCCAATGGAATTTCATTTGACACAAGACTACTGGGGAAAAATGGCGAACCTGAATTGCCAGCTGAATTGAAAACCCAGTATCGCGATGATGAAACCGGATACTATATTGTGCAGTTTTCAGGGCCAATTTATGGACCTGAAAAAGCGTGGCTTGAATCCCAGGACATCAAAATTCACTTCTACATTCCGAATTATGGTTTTGTTGTCTCAGTAAAAGGACAGGCTCAGCGAAATGCAATTCTTTCCAACCCATCAATAAACTGGATGGGTATTTATCAGCCTGCTTACAAGATTTCCAGCCTGTTCAATGAGAAAAAAGACTGGCAACTGGTTACGATATTGCTATTCAATGATGCTGATATATCCCAGGCAGTGAACCAGATAAAATCAATCAGTGGCAGGAATGAGGTTGTAGTTTCTGACAATGGCATAAACAAGATGGTTTGGGTGATGGCAAAACCAACAGATTTGACTGCACTTGCAAACATTAGAGAGGTTTACTGGCTTGAGCCCTATATTCAACCTGAACTGCACAGCAATCAGGAGTATCAATGGGTCGTGCAGACCGGCTACCGTTCAACTGCACCACCAGCCACTGATAATGTTGCCCGGAGAATGTGGGGTATGGGAATACTGGGTCAGGGTGAAATAGTCAACCATTGTGATTCAGGCATAAATACTAATCATTACCAGCATCGTGCTGGTAGTGCAGCAGTCACTAACTGGGGTGTATATCCCACTCACAATAAGATTGTTGCCTATGACTCTGGCGCACCAGGAAGTATTGTCTTTGGTGATGGATCTGGTGCAGGTTATCATGGTACCCATACCGGGTGCACTACTGCGGGAAATGATACTACACTGGGAACCAGTTATCATGATGGTATTGCCAAGATGGCGAGAATTTATCACAATGACTGTGGTGATAATACCAGTTCTTCAATTTATACATTCGGCGACCTCAATGATCTTTATATCCGTCCCTACAATAAATACTATGCAAGTCATGGTATCAGGGCATATCTCAGCACAAATTCCTGGGGTGCGACTGCAGCAGGTGCATATACTTCTATGTGTCTGAATGTTGACCAGTTCATGTGGGCGCACAAGGATTTTGTGCTTTTCTTCTCCAATGGTAACAGTGGTACTGCTGGTTCTGTTGGTTCGCCGGCAGCAGCAAAAAACTGTGTGTCAGTAGGTGGTACTTATAACAGTACGAGCTGTCGTAGTTATTATACTACGACCAGCAGGGGTCCAACACAGGATGGCAGGTATAAACCGACGATCCTGACACCCGGAGTCAGCATAACTTCTGCTACCAGTGGAACATCAACCTACAGCCCCATGAGCGGCACTAGCATGTCTTCGCCTGGTGCGTGCGGAGCAGGTGCTTTGGTAAGACAGTACCTGCGTGAGGGCTGGTATCCATCAGGGAATAAGGTAACGGGCAATGCCTGGGCATATATCAGTGCGGCAATGATAAAGGCGATACTTGTTAATTGCGCTGATACCAATGTCACTGTTGGAACTTATGGTTATCCGCCCAACAATAACCTCGGCTGGGGTAGGGTTGACCTTGATTCCACACTCTATTTTACCGGTGATACACGCAAGACATTGTTACTGGATGATACGATTGGTGTTCTCACTGGTGAGAGAAAAGACTTTCACTTTAGTGTGCCTTCAGGCGCAACTAACCTAAAGGTTGCCCTGGTCTGGACTGACTATCCAGGTAATCCAACAGTCAACAGGCAGATTGTGAACGACCTTGACCTTTATTGTCAGATTGGCTCAACCTATTATCGTGGTAATCAGTATTCTGGTGGTCAATCAGTAGCAAATCCTTCAGCCAGGGACTCGTTGAATGTCGAGGAGTGCGTGCGGGTTAATTCGCCCACTGCTGGTGACTGGCTTGTTCGTATTGAAGGCAGAAATGTGCCCTATGGGCCACAGCCATTTGCCCTTGTGATTACTTATACCGCGACGACCGTTGCCGGTGTTGTTTCAACAAACAAACCGGTCTATCGCGCCAATGACTTTATTGTTGACACAGTCAGAGTTCGTGTTGAAGACTTTAACTATGGTTCACCTGGTGTTCGTGATACAGTTCGTGCTGTGTTGACCGGTAAATACATTGAAACCCAGCCAGAGACACTGCGGTGCGCAGAAGTTGCTGAGAGTTCCTATGTATTTAAGGGTGAGATACCATTGCTCTTCAGGGGTGCAACTCATGGTGATGGTAGACTTTCTGTTTGTCAAGGTGATACGATTTATGTTTCCTATACTGATGCGAATCCTTCATATATTTCTACAACCTGGGCAGGAGTAGATGCTTGGTATTTTGCAATATCCAATGTTCGTGCTGAAAATATTGGTGCGGTGAGCGCAGATATATGCTGGACAACGAATGAAGGTGCAAATTCAAAGGTCTATTATGGCACGAATCCGTCTAATTTGAATCTTGTAGCACAGGTTGATACACCATTTTGTATGCCGCACCGGGTAATCCTCACCGGCCTGTCGCCAAATACCATCTATTACTACGATGTAGAATCAAAAGACTTCCGGGGTAATGCAGTTCGGGATAATAATGGAGGCGTACACTATACTTTCAAGACACGGGCTCAAGCCGGTATTGATGTTCTGGTGGTTTTGCTCAATAATAATAATCAGGGTGAGGAGTTCGCTCATCCAGATTTCATGGAACAAGCGTTACAAACTGGTGGTTGGACTTATAACTGGTGGCGGACAATGACCAATGGTCAATTCACACGAGACCTTCTTAAATGGTACAAAGCAGTATATTTCCAGGTAGCACAGGAGAATTATCCGGTCTTCACCGCAGCGCAGAAAGAAACGATCAAATCCTATCATGATAATGGTGCAAGACTGGCGTTTACCGGACATGATATAGGTTGGGATAACTGGCAGTATTCCCGCGTTGATACGGTTTTCTGTAAAAATCAACTTCATTTCCGCTATATTGGAGATATTACCGCAACTTCCTGGACTTCTATTCGGGGTATTGCTGGTGATCCGATCTCTGGTAATTATACTGCAGGTGTTACCTATCAGCCGTTCCGCTCAGGTGCTGCAGGAGATTCAATCCGTCTTTCAGGAACTGGTGCTGCAGGAACTGGTACCTATGTCTGGCATGGTAATGTAGCAAATGATTCCTGCGGTATAAAATGGGAATCACAAAACACTATGGGCACGCCTGGAGATGGCGTCTGGGGCGGTCAACGCACGCGGGTTGTATTTAATGCCTTTGAGATTACGCAGATTGATACGACAAATCCAAATAGCGCAACACGAGCTAATATACTAAACAATATGTTCATCTGGCTCATTGGTCATGACCATCCAGATGTGACACTGTCATCGCCAGTTGGTGGACAGACCTATACTTCAAGTCCAATCACAATTGCCTGGACCGCAACTGCCTATGGTGGTGCCGTAATTGATACAACCTGGATTGAATATTCACCTGACGCAGGGCAGACCTGGTACTTGATTGCATCTGGTACGGGCATGACATCACCGTATTCCTGGAATGTGAGTTCAATACAGAATGGCACCAGATATCGTGTGCGTGTTATGGTTAATGACAGAAATGTTTATCCTTCAATGAAGGGTTTTGCTGAAACCAGTAATTTCAGGATAAATATCGCTGGTAACGATGATCTGGGTCCCAAGGTTATTCCCAATTCTATTGTTGTTGCTAATAATCCAAAATTCGTTACCTCAACTGATACATTACTGGCATTTACGGCGGTTGTCAGTGATTCGGAAACTGGTTTAAGCACAATTGGTGCTGCGAGTTATGTTGCAAAGAGTCCGAGCGGAAATTCCAGTGGTGAACTGCCCATGCAGGTGGTGGATGGTGCCTGGGATGAGATTGTTGAGGATGTCAGTGCCTCAATAAGGCTCATATATGTGCCGGGCGCAGTCAATGTCTGTTCGCTGTTTGTGCGCGGTCGTGACAATGCAACGCTCAGGGCACAGAACTGGGGTGCCTGGTATTACCGGACATTTACAGTGATCAACGGTGACATTAGGCCGCTTCAGGGCGTAGGTGAGGCAAATACGGGCATTCCACTGTACTACAATCTTTCCAGTCCTATGCCTAATCCAACAAAGGGTGTTGTCAGGATCAGTTATGCTGTGCCACAGACCAGTCGCATAAGTCTGAGAATCTACAACTGTCTGGGTCAGGTAGTACGCACACTCATTGATTGCGAACAGGAACCTGGCTTCTATACCGCAATCTGGGATGGCAATGATAATGCAGGACGCAAGCTTGCTGCAGGCATATACTTCTACCAGTTTACCGCAGATAACTTCAATGATACGAAGAAGGCGATACTTCTGAAATAAGACCTTAGAAAAATAAGCAGGGGTGGATGATAATCCACCCCTGCTTGCAAGCCTCAGAAAGGAGTTACATTAAGGAAAACTTGTTAGCAGTGAGAGTGAAATAAGGTTTAAGAAGACATCTGGTGTATCTTCAAGAACATAAAATGCAATATCTGCCTGTTTTTTTATATGTATCTTTTGTCCTTTGGATTAGTTTTGAATGAAATCATTGCAATAAGGGGGTTTTTATGAATTTAGCAAAAAAATATATTGCAGTTTTTTGTATTATCTTAGGTCTTGGTTATGGAAGCAAAAGTGCTAATCTAATCAGGGTAGAAATCAGAGCAGATAGACTTGAACCGCTATTTAACCGAGATTTAAGTATTGTTCAGGAACTGGAACATTGTGCATTGATTGTTGCACAGGAATCAGAAAATAAAAAACTATCAGGCTTTGAGTTTCAAATTCTCCAGCGTGATGCAAGAGAGGGTGAATACTATCTTGTCTACCAATTTGGCAAGAATATCATGCTTAAAGATTTTGGTGAAATATTGACTGTGGATAATAATGTTTCACTCCTCAAGATTGGACCGGAAATGTTAACTGAATTAACAAAACAACCAGTTCAGATTGTAAGACTTTCTTTTAAGCCGATAATCAGGTCAGCTGTCGCTGTTTTTCCCCAGGTCAGTGCCAATCCGATTATTCAGGAGATCGTTGACAGAGTGAACCCTGATTCTGTCCTCAGTTTTGTGCGCAGATTACAGGATTTTCGCACCAGGTATTCAACCCATGATTCCTGTGTGGCTGCTGCGAACTGGATCAGAAATAAATTCATTGAATATGGTTGTGATTCAGTCTATTTCCAGTATCATACTTCAGGCCATGCCCCCAATGTCATTGGTATCAAGTATGGTGTGATGCATCCTGAAATCTATGCGGTAATTGATGGACATTTTGATGCAACTTCAAATCAGGCACCCAACATTGCACCGGGTGCTGACGATAATGCGAGCGGCGCAGCTGCTGCAATTGAGGCAGCAAGGGTTATGAAGGATTACCTATTTGAATATTCAGCAAGGTTTATTGCCTTCAGCGGTGAGGAATTTGGTCTGTATGGAAGCGAATACTATGCGAATAACGCAAGAAACAATGGTGACAGTATTTTAGGAGTCCTTAACGGCGATATGATTGGCTATGTTGATGCCTCGCCAGAAGACTGCAATGTTCTTACCAACAGTGCGAATGTGCCGTTTGCTGACTTTTTTGTTGCCTGTGCTGACACCTATACCAACCTGCTCACAGTCAAGCAAACCGTCTCATCAATACCATCTGATATCCAGCCATTCTATGACAATGGCTATCACGGTTTGTGCAATATTGAAGATTACTGGCCAACAAATCCTCATTATCATAGTACAAGTGATACTATTGGTGCGGGCTATAACGACAATGCCTTTGCCACAGAAGTTATCAAAGCAGAGATTGCTGCACTTTCAGTATTGATAAAACCATATGGCGTATCAGGCATGCCGGCTCTGCCCACAATAATCAAACCATTCAATTTTGCCCGGTTAGCCGTGCTTCAACCCACACTTTCATTCACTTCGTCTGATCCTCAGGGCGATAATATCCAGTATCGCATATTATGGGATGAAGACCCGAATTTTGTGAGCCCTGAAAGTATTACCACTGTTACTTATCCAAGCGGCTCAATTGTTGATTTTGTCATTCCGATACCATTGCAAAATGGCATGACTTATTGGTGGAAGGTGAAGTGTACAGATCCGAATGGCACTGGTTTATGGACCCAATATTCAGAAAAACGCTCATTCACCATTGGAACGAGTTTGCCCCAGAACTCCTGTTCCTGGTATCAGACAACCGGTGCCCAGTTTAGTTTTGATATTTTTGATGGCACACAGGTTCAGGGCGATAGTGTTGTGCTCTTGGCTTCAGGACAGACAATTATTGATACACTATTATTTGAAAATTTTGAATCAGGAATACCAGGAAACTGGACAATTGTGAACAGCAACAATGATAGTTATTACTGGACAGCAGGAACAACCTCAGACCTTGGCAGTTATCAGCCACCAGCCTACGGCACAAAATATGCCTTCTATTCTGATGATGATGCTGGCAGTGGTGCGCCGCAGAGTGTGGAAGAGGGATTGATTTCTCCAAAAATATATGTCGGTAATATCACAAGTGGCTTGGAGCTCGTATATGCTTATGGCTACAGAGATTATAGTTCTTATGACTTTTACCGGGTAAGGATGAGACGATTTACAGGTGGTTCCTGGACAAACTGGGTTCAATTGCGCGAATACAATGCCAGTGGTTCGGGCACTGAAACGGTTAACTTGAATTCGTATCTACCCTGTGATTCTATACAGTTTGAATGGTATTATACAGAGACGAATGTGACCTGGGGATGGGTTTGTGCCGTTGACAATGTCCTGTTACGTCATTCATATCAGATAACAAATTATGGTGAAGTTCGTGGCACACCAGTTGTATTCCATGATTTATCCAGGACTTATCCGAGAAACAAATGGGGTGATGTGGTATGGCATAAAGCGACTGCAGGCGATTCAATTGGTATCCAGGTTGAATACTATACAGGCTCAAACTGGCAACTTGTTCCAAACTCAGTCTTACCTGGCAATGCTACAGGTTTCTTTACTACGCTTGCCATAGATACAATAAGATTAATTAATGTGGATACGATAACTTATAATACTTTGCGGCTGAAAGGTGTATTCTACAGGATAACGAAATCACCCAATATTCCGTCCTTACTTGATTGGGAAGTTGGCAATCTTGCAGGTTATGTTAGTGTTGAGGAATCTGGTAAAATAGGGAAATTGCAATTTGAGGTCTATCCCAATCCATTCAAGAATCACCTGGTGATAAAAATCCAAATTCCAAACACCAAATTCCAAACAAATTCCAATTATCAAATTCTAAATAATTCCGAAATCCGCAATTCGCAATCCGAAATAGAATTCAGTCTCGCTACTCGCTACTCGCTACTTGCTACTCTCCGTATCTACGATGCTACGGGTCGTTTAGTAAAATCCTTCAGTGATATTCAGTGTAATGCAGTTAATTCAGTGTATTCAGTGCTCTGGTCTGGTGATGATAATACAGGTCGTGCAGTGCCGACCGGCGTCTATTTTGTTCAATTGAAAGTCGGAGATTTTGAACATATAGCAAAGGTCGTGCGATTGAAATAATGAAGCAACGGGATCGCGCAGTTAACCTCAATGAAGTGATATTATGACAAAGACAATGGTGGTGTTAATTGCTTCACTGGTACTATTTTCAGAGGCTCAGGAAATTGGTGCAAGATACCTGATCATAACCCACGATAATTTTTACAACGACATTATACCCCTGGCGCAGTGGAAACACAAAAAGGGCATGAGAACAAAGATTGCCCGGCTCTCTGAGATTGGTTCAACTGCAACACAGCTCAGGGATTATATTGTCAATGCCTACAATAACTGGCAGGTAAAACCTAAGTATATCCTATTTGTTGGTGCACCGAATTTCATTCCCTTTCCTCTTGTGCTCGGCTGGAATTCTGATAATTATTATACAAATGTAAGCGGAGACCTGTACAATGAAATACTTTCAGGTAGATTGACCGTGCACCATACCACTGAAATTCAAACTGTTGTCCAGAAAATTCTTGCATACGAAAGAATACCGAATACCACAGATACTATGTGGTTCAAAAGGGCATGCTTGATCGCCAATGAAGATAATGGCTATTACCCGCCTATTGGAAATGATACAGTTTACTGGAATGATGTACGACATGCACGCAATCTTATGCTCGCCAATGGTTATGAGCTGATTGATACCCTGTCTGCAGGACTGGGTAATGGTGCCTATGATGTCTATCAATCAGTGAATAATGGTAGAGGATTTTTGATGTATCGTGGAACAGGCCTTGGTAACTGGTATTCGCCTTTTTACTGTTATCCTGATGTTACCACAAATGGAACAAAATTGCCGATTGTTCTTTCTATTACCTGCAGAACAATGGGCACTGGTTCTACGCCAGCTGAGGCAGAGAAGTGGCTATTGACCGGCACCCCAACAAATTTAAGGGGTGGTTCTGGATTTTTTGCCACAACGACGGTGGGGGGCGGTTTTATCACATTCTTAAGGAGTGCAGTGGCGCGGGGATTTTTTGATGCCCTGTTTGTTGAAAGAAAAAGGACCTTTGGCGAGGCGTGTGAAGGTGGTAGGAGAAGAGTGTATACAATGTATCCCTATTCAGGTGGTGATGAGGAGTATGTTGGTTTTACTACAGTTGGTGATCCGGAAATGAATATCTGGACTGCGACGCCCTGTTCCCTTTCAGTTAATCACCCGCAGTTGATACCATTCGGCAGTGCAAGTTTCACGGTTAATGTCAGGCAGGCATCAAATTTGACCCCGGTCAATGACGCCTTTGTTTGTATTGTGGCACAGCAGGATACAGCTGTTTATGTGCTTGATACAACTGATGAACAGGGTAATGCCTATTTTTCAATCAGTCCTTGTATTGTTCAGGATACAATTCATGTTACGGTTACGGGACGAAATCTAAAACCGTACGAAGGTTATATGATTGTTGGAGACGTTGAAGCTCCTTATGTTGTTTACCTGAAATCAGTGATTGATGATTCGCTTGGCGGCAATAATAATCACCTGATCAACCCGGGAGAAACAATCAATCTGCCATTATGGGTAAAAAACTGGGGGGACAGTACTGCTTATGGTGTAAGCGGATTACTGAGAAATACAAGTCTTTATATGACGATGCTTGATTCAATCAGAGCGTTTGGTAACATTAATGGGCAGGACTCAGGCTATACGGGTGAGAATGGTTACAAATTCTCAGTTCGCAAGGGTTGTCCTGATAGGCATTGTCTGATGTTTGACTTATTCTGTAAGGATATTAATGATTCAGTCTGGATTTCCCACTTCAGCTATGAAGTATATGCACCATTACTGGTATTCCAGGAAGCATATATCAGTGGTGGAAATGGTAACAACAATATTGAGCCAGGAGAAACAGTCTTTGTTAGAGTGCTGATAAAGAATACAGGGCATGCACCTATTGATAGTATTAATGCTACACTTCAAAGTCTTTCAACTCATGTTGGTGTAATTGATTCCTGGGGTACCTATGAGCATATTGGTATTGATTCTGCGGGGTTAAACGATGCAGACCCTTTTATGATCTGTGCTGATTCATTAACTCCTCAGGGAACCATTGCCCATTTCCGGCTTATTTTGAATAGTCTTTGGTATGATGATACTCTTTCATTTTCTCTGGTGATTGGTAAAGAGGATTATTATATCTGGAATCCTGATCCCACACCTGAGTCAGGTCTGAATATGCACAATATCCTTTCTAATCTGGCGTATTCCGGTCAAATTGGCACGGTATTGCCTGATATCTTACAACTGTACTCTTCTATCTTTGTCTGTGTTGGTGTGTTTCCGAATAATTACACAATCCTGAATAATAGTAATGAGGCAACAAGACTGGTTGATTTCGTCAACAATGGTGGCAGACTTTATATGGAAGGTGGAGATGCCTGGTATTATGATCCCATGATTGGCGGTTATGATTTTTCTGGTATTTTCGGTCTGCTTCCTCAGGATGATGGTTTGTCTGATATGGGACCAATTGCAGGTAACACCGGGACATTTACTGAAGGGATGTATTTCAACTATGCTGGTGAAAATGAGTGGATGGACCATATTGGTCCTTCAAGTCTTGGTTCTTTTCTTATTTTTCGTGATACTGACAATTATTATAACTGTGGTGTTGCCTATGATGCAGGAAATTACCGGACAGTTGCCAGTTCATTTGAACTTGGTTTACTGGTTGATGATTCACCACCCTCAACCAGGGCAGTTATACTTGATTCCATAATGCACTTTTTCGGTTTTTCGCATGAAATCGCTGAAGGATCAAAGGGCAAGATACCTATGTTTCCTCTTTTGCGTGTCTATCCCAATCCATTCCGAAATCACCTGGTGATTAAATTCCAAATCCCAAGCACCAAATTCCAAACAAATTCCAATTATCAAATTCCAAATAATTCCGAAATCCGCAATTCGCAATCCGAAATTTCTGTAAGAGTTTATGATGCTTCTGGTAGATTGGTCAAGAATCTGCTATCTACTACCTACTTCTTACTACCTACCAATAGTGTTGTCTGGGATGGTGATGACAATTTAGGACGCGCAGTGCCGACCGGGGTCTATTTTGTGCGGCTGGAGGCAGGGGATTATAAAAAAGTAGAAAAAGTAATTCTGCTCAAATAATCCTGAGCCTGTTGACTCGACAAATATCAGTGGTATGATTCTCTGATAGAAAAGAGTAGTTAGAAAAAACAACCAATTATTGACATCTTTTTTTAGATGTGTATAATAAAATCCGTTATTGAAAATCGGAGGCGGATGGGTGCTGGTGTGCCTGACGGGCTTCAAACCCGGTTGTCCTTCGAAAGGGGGACGGTAGGTTCGATTCCTACACGCCTCCGCCAGTTGCCAAGACTCTGACCTCACCTCGTTTTATTGTAATGCCCCTGGTATCAAAGTAAATGAGAAGTGGCAGGGCATATTTTCTGCTCGCATTGATCAGATCGCGGAATTCGGCAACCCTGATTTCTTTGTGTTCCTTCAGAAAATTGATGAGTTTTGTTTTTGCCTGTTCAATCATGTTTTTATGAAATGCAATCCCTTCTCCTACATAAACGAGCTTGCCATTGTCAAGTAGATAACGGTAGGCTTTTTTGATTACATCAGCGGGTCCGACAGGTTTTTGAATCAGCGTCTCTATTTCTGGTGGCTGAAATAATGCATCAAGAAATGTTCTCTCCAATTTTGCGGCTATTTCGGCGAGTTGTTGATCAAGTGCTATTTTGAAATCAAAAATACTTATTTTCCCGTCATCCGTAATTTTAATCTTCTTTTCTTCCCTCAGTCGCTGAAGTGCGAAATTGAATAGTGTGTTATCAATACCCTTTGGTAGTTTAGAAATCAGCTCAATCCTTGGGATTCCAATGAGTGTTGGATTTACATGATGAAAATTCCCTATTATTTCCTGAATTCTCTTTTCTAACTCAAGAAAATTCTTTTGACTATAGTATAGTGAGCGTTTTTCATCAACTATCAGGGCTAAATTTTTGTTCACGAGTTCATTAACAAATTCCCTCACCTTATCTATTGTTAAATTTACATCCTTTGCAATATCATCTATCTTTTGTGGAATGGTGAAACTCTGGTTAAGATTCTCTTCAACAAGAACGATTGGTTCCTGGTTTTCAATTTTCTGCAGATGTTCAATGGTTTCTTCATCATAGCCTTTTATCTTCTGAGCTCGTGGCTCAAGAATAACCCCACCACCAATTGTCGTTGGCGGAGAATAGGTACGGATGACAAATCTATCTCCAATATCACAAACCGCTGGGGCTTCAAGGCGGAGTTGAATCATTGCTTTTTCACCGGGTTCCATTGCTTTTTTCTCAAGAATCACAACACGCGCAATAATCTCACTCGTTCCAATATGAAGTCTTATGCGGGTAAAACTTTTCAGGGTCGGAGCAGAATTGAGAAGGTATAAAGAGCCATTCATAAACAGTGAAGGTTTGAAATAGCCAGGCTGGGCAATTACATTGCCGCGTTCAATCTCTTCTTTTTCAACACCCACAATATTTATCGCAGCCCGATAACCGGTGCCCACTTCCTGCGCCTTTTTGTTGTGAACCTCAATGCCTCTTATTTTCAATTGTTTATTCTGGGGAAGAAGTTCAACTGTATCTCCAATACTTACCTTACCCGAAAGAACAGTGCCAGCAATCACAGTGCCAAAACCTTTCATTGTGAAACAACGGTCAACAGGCATATAGAAAACGCCCCGATCCTTTTTTGTTTCTATTTTGTTAATCATTTCATTAAGGATAGCCTTCAATCTATCAATGCCTTCTCCGGTTTCATTAGAAACAGGCATAATTGGCGCATCCTGTAAGAATGAATCTCTTGTCAAGGTATTTATGTCATCAATCACAATATCAAGGTGTTCTTGGTCAACAAGATCAATTTTGGTGACGACAATAATGCCTTTTTTTATTTGAAGGAGTTTCAAAATCTCAAAATGTTCAATAGTCTGAGGCATGACACCATCATCAGCAGCAATCACAAACATTACAAAGTCAATCGTACTTGCACCGGCGAGCATATGTCTCACAAATTTTTCATGCCCTGGCACATCAATGATTGTCACATCATCGCCATAAAAGGCAAATCCCAGGTCAGTGGTCATACCCCGTTCTTTTTCTTCTTTTAGACGGTCAGGGTCAGTACCGGTCAAAGACTTGATAAGGGCACTTTTACCATGGTCAATGTGGCCAGCAGTGCCGATAACAATGTGTTTTTTTGTCAATTCACTCATTTATGGGTAAGTATTTTATACAATGCCTCCACAATAATTTTTTCCTCACCATTGAAAACCGTACGAAAATCAATCAGTAAAGAATCCTCCTCAATTCTGCCGAATATTGGTGGATCATATTGCCTCAACTTCCTGGCTATCTCTTCAACAGCGATATTTTCAGGTCTGATAGCCAGCACATATGTGGGTAACTGTTCAGTACTGAGTGAACCTCCACCAATTTCAGAAACAGACCACTCCACTTTTATTTTCACGGGTAATGATGAAAGCCTTTTTGCACACCATTTTGCCTGTCTTTTGATCTGGTTGATAGGTTTTAAGAGTAAAGCAATGACACTGTGATTTTTTATAATATCTTCTTCTTTTTTCAGGAATAGTTGCAGGGTCCATTCCAGGACTGCGCTTGTAAGTTTATCACAGCGTAATGCCCTGGTTAACGGATTTTTCTTTATCCGTTCCACATATTCCTTTTTTCCGAGAATTATACCGCATTGCGGTCCACCAATCAGTTTGTCTCCACTAAAACACACAACATCTGCTCCGGCTCTGATACTTTCCTGCACCAGCGGTTCTTTTGGTAAATTGTATTTTGAAAAATCAATTAAAGCACCGCTGCCAAGGTCATCAATAACTGGCAGATTGTGTTTCCTACCTAACATAACAAGTTCTTCAAGCGGTACTTCTTTGGTAAAACCCTTTATGCGATAATTGGATTGATGGACTTTCATTATTGCCGCGGTATTTTCATGTATGGCAGATTCATAGTCTCTCAGGTGGGTTCGGTTTGTTGTTCCAACTTCGTGCAGTATTGCTCCGCTCTGAGCCATTACATCAGGAATTCTGAATGATCCACCGATTTCAATTAACTGACCACGGGAAATAATTACTTCTTTGCCTTTTCCCATGGTATTTAATATAAGAAGTGTTGCCGCTGCATTGTTGTTCACAAAAATACCTGCTTCAGCTCCGGTGATAATTTGTAGTAAGCGGTTGATCTTTAAATAACGATCAGCCCGTTTGCCTGATTCATCAATCTGCAACCGGGTGTAACCAGAACCAATGGATTGGAGTATGCTATTTGTGCCATCTACAAATGGCGCCCTGCCCAGTCCTGTGTGGAGAATAATTCCGAGGCCGTTTATTGCATAGGAAAAATATGAAGAGGTGAGGTCTTTCAATTCCTGGATAATTTCGGTTTTCAGATCGTCAAGTATAAGATTTCCACCATTTTTCAGCCTTTTTCTGAAAACATCAAGTTTATCACGAACAACATCTGCCACATAGGTTTGATTCAAATTATCAAGAAACGGCTTCAATTCTGGATAGTTCAAGATTTTATCAACAGAGGGTATATCTTTGAGGTCTTTTATTTCAGTCATTATGATATTATACCAAAAAAAAATCTAATGTCAATCCCAATAAGGCATTGATTAGCTGATTGATTTCACAATGAAAGCCTTTAGATAGTTACTTTCAGGAAAATGTAGCAAAACCGGATGGTCTATTGATTGTCGTCCCTGATAGATAATCTGGAATTGCTTCTTTGCGTCTCTTGCCGCATCCTGAAGCATCTTGATAAAATCCTTGTTTGATATGTGATACGAACAGGATGAGGTAAACAAAACTCCATTTTTTTTCAATAATTTCATTGCCATTAAGTTTATTTCTTTATAACCACGCAGTGCTTCAAATTTTTTCTTTTTGGATTTAGTAAAAGATGGAGGATCAAGAATTATTGTATCAAATTGATGCCGACTATTATAGAATTTTCTCAGCGTTTTAAAAACATCTCCGCATTCAAATGAACATATCAAATTATTCAATTGCGCATTCTTTTTCGCAAGTTCAAGAGACTCATTTGATATATCAATACCCAGAACATTACTGTTTTTTGCAGCATACAAGGAAAAGCCACCAGTATAACAGAAACAATCAAGGGTATCACCTTTTGCTATTTCAGTGATTTTTCGGCGGTTTTCGCGCTGGTCAAAAAAGAAACCGGTTTTATGACCATTAATAACATCCACAAGATATTTCAAACCATCCTGTTCAATTTCCACGAATTCAGGAATCTTTCCATGAATAACCTTGTTCACAGGTTCAAGACCTTCAAGTTTTCGTAGATTCTCCTCGGCTTTTTCATAGATACCATCGGGATTGTATATTTCAATCAATACACTATATATCTTTTCCTTTAATCTATCTACTCCCAGACAATTTATCTCCACGACAAAGATGTTATTGTACTTATCAATGATCAATCCGGGCAATCCATCGCTCTCACTGTAGACAAGTCTAAAACTGTTTCCCATATTCTGTCGCAATGTCTGTGCGCGTTTCAGCCTTTCGGCGACTAATCCTTCGGTAAAATTCTCTTCTTTTTCGGAAAAAAGCCGAACGGCAATTAGTGAATGAGGATTATAAAAGCCGCTGCCGATGATTTTTCGTTTTTCTTCAACTTTTACAACCTCACCAGGCACAACGCCTTCGGCTCTGATAATTTCATTGGAAAATATCCAGGGATGATTGAAATGATGCCGATTAACAATTATTTTGCTCACGGGAAAATTTTTTCCACTCCCTCTTTCGTTACCCAGCCTCCAATACCGCCTGGTAATTGAATTAAATAGTAGCCATTTCTTTCCTCGCAGGTTTTCAATTCAGCACCATCATGGATTTCAAGAATCTCTTTATAATCAATACCCGGACCACTGTAAGCCTTTAATTCAGGTATTATGACAACTGCCCAATTTGATTTTTTGTCTCCAACCCAGAGTGCATAGCAGGTAACCGAGTATATGAAGAATATTGTGGTAACAAATGCTGTCCAGATGAATACTTTATTGCGAAATATTATATACAGCGAAATCAACATGGCAGTTGCCAAAAATGCAATGCCTGCAAATACGAATGCCTCGCGCATTGAGAAATAGTGGAAAATATCACTGAATAGTTGAACAAGTGGATTTGGCATAATCATATTCTTGTCAGAACGAAAACCGCGTAGAAAATTTAGATTATAAACGATATCGTTATCGCGTGGACACAGGAAATATGCCTTTCTATACTGAATTATTGCCTTACCCAATTTTCCCGTTTTAAAATAGGCATTGCCCAGATTATAATATACATCTTTTTGCGGACAAATTTCAAGAACCTGTTCGTAAGTATTGATTGCCTCCTGATACCTGTTCTCATTGTAGTACCTGTTGCCCTGATTAAAGAGCTGGACTACATCATTCAATGAGAGAATAATCAGTAGCATCATAGTTCTTTGATTAATTGTTTTGTTTTTTCAAAAAGAAGTGTCATTGAATCATCAGTTTTGGCAATTGGAGAATAGGCAATTGCTTCGCATTTTTGGATAATGTCAAATAACTGTTCAATGATTTCAGTTTTCGCTCCTTTTTCCTTTAATGCTATTTTCAATTGCTCGGTTGTAAGTGCACCTGTGTTAAGATTGAATCGGTCGCCAAGATAATTCAATATTGCGTGTGAAAGTGCACTATAGAAATTCTTCTGGTTCTGTTCCTTGAGATAAGTAGCTGCTTCCTGAAATTTTTTCCTGAATATCTTATTTGACCAGAATCGTCGGGCATATGCACGGTCTACTGATAATTTTGTTTGGTGGTGATGGTAGAGTAGTGCCAAACCAAACAATATAATGGCACAGGGATAAATGATAATTAATGTTCGCGGGATATCAAACGATTGAGGTGTTATGGAATTTTTGTCCTGCTTGATGTATTTTATGTCGCTCCCCAGTATTTTCAATCCGCCTGCATCGGTTATAGCAGCAGTACCTTGAGTAACACCCGAAGCAATAAATCTTTGTTTCGGCGCTGTCAAAATTTCATAGTTTTTTGTTTTTGGATTGAAATACGCCACTTTTATTTCAGGGATAATGTGTTCGCCATCAGTCTGCGGAATCAGGGGAAATCTAAATTCTTTTGTTCCTTTGATTGTTCCAGTGCTTTTCTCAATACTTTCTTTTACCTCGGGCTCAAGCACTCGTAGATTTTGAATTGGGGGTATTTTTGGTTTTTCTATTAGTTTGGTATTACCAGTGCCACTTATCTTTAGAGTAAAATTGACCGGTTCGCCCTGTCTTGAGGTGTCTCGGTCAACCCTGGCTTCAAGGGTAAACTTTCCAACTGCTCCACAGAATTCTTCAGGTTGATGATCTTTGGGTAATGGTTTAACACTTATTGCAACGGCCCTGGATGAGATATTGACTGTCTGGGCAGTACCGAAGAAATCAAAAAAATCTCGCGGTGGTTTGATAACCGTAATATTTATCTCCATCGGGTCTATACTGAGGTTGCCTGAGGTTATGGGAAAAAGTGCGATTGTCTTAATGAGCGCAACATAATAAGTTTTGCCTTCATAGACTTTTTTTTGATAGGAAAGTCGGTCTGCATCATAGATTGTTTCAGACCAGAATCCACTGAGCTTGGGCACTTTCGTCAAATTTGCATTGTCAATGTTGTACTGGGTATATAGATAAAAATCAACATTTATCTGTTCTCCCTGATATACTTCGGTGCGACTGGGCACAGCAAGAAGCATTATTCCGCCTTCACCCACAGTTCCTGTTCCTGGTGGCTGGGTGGATACCTGTGGCACAGTCTGCGTTGCACCTTTTACCACTTCAATTTCAATCGGCTGGGTTTCATAGGTTTTCCCTTGATAATCAATCTTGCAAGAACCAATTACGAGTTTTCCAATTCTCTTCGGGCTGATAGTATAGATATAATTGATTGATGATTGCTGGGTCATTTTGCCATTAATAAAACTGATATTTGTTGATTGGGAAGATGACCTGCCCAGAATATTGAAATCAGGCATATCCGGAAGTTTTGGTGAAGGAACATTGCCGATATTCTCGCCACTTACAAGAACATTCAGAGTAAATGTTTCACCGAGTCCCACTGTTGTACGGTCAACTGTGGCATTGAAATTTAACTCTGCAGAAAAAATTGTGGTCGGTATTATTATGGCAGCGATTAACAGACGCAGAACAGATATGAATTTTCTCTCCATGACTTACCAGTCCTTTTCCACTTTTTCCATTTGTGGTTTCGGCTGCTGTTTCTTTTTTTGTTCTTTCTCTTTGTTGTTCAACGCCTCAAGTATGCGATTTGCATCCTCTTTTGATATTTCAGATTTCTGGGTTTGCGGTTGGGGCTGTTGTTGCTGTTGATTCTGGTTTGTGGAATCACTCTGAGGTTGATTTTTTAATTGTTCTTTGATTTTCATGCAGAGCTCAAGATTTTGCTTTGCCTGTATGTCTTTGTGATTGAGTACGAGTGCTGTCTTATAGGCATTAATTGCACCTTCAAGATCTCCCTGCTTGAATTTGCAGTTACCGATATTGTAGCATACATTTGATCGGAATTTTTTATCTTTTGTCAGCAATCCTAATTCAAACTCACTTATTGCCTCAGGATGTTTTTCCATTTTGTATAATGCTCGCGCCATATTATAGTGAATCTTGATATTATCTGGTTCAAGAACTTGTGCCTGTTGATATGTTTTTAGTGCCTCTTCATATTTGCCTTTGCGCATTAAACCATTTCCTTTACGCATAATTGACCCAACATCAGCAAAAAGTGGAACAGCTATAAGCAGGAAAATTAGCAGTGTATAATAGCAGTGCTTCAATTCATTTTCATGCGTTTCACCAATGTTTTTGAATATTTCTTGTAACTTATTGATGTGACTGCTTGCTTTTATTGTATTCATAACCATCTGCCTTTCCGGTCACTCAAAAACACGCTTAAAAAGAAGAAAGCAAAAGAGAAGATCAAAAAGAACTGATATTTTTCTTCAAGCTGGACATATTCACCACCGCCGAATTCTTTTTTCTTTATCTGATTCAGCTCATCAATCAAACGGTTAATATACAGACCTTCAGTCCTGAAAAATCGGCCATTGGAAGTCTTGGCAATTAACAACAGTAATCTCTCTGCAAGTTTGGATATTACAATGTTGCCTTCTTTATCTTTTTTGTAAACCACGCTACCTAAAGATGTTTCGGGTATTGGTGCACCTTCAGGACTACCAATGCCGATTGTGAAAATTCTGATACCCTGTTCAATTGCCCGATTAAGAGCTGGTGTGGGATCGCCTTCAAGATTGTCTCCATCGGTGAACAGTAGAAGTGCCTTGTATGTATCTTCTTTGGGATTGAAGAGTGTGGATGATACATCAATTGCCCGACCGACATTTGTCCCTGGTCTTGGTATCGCATTGGGGTCAATAATGTCAAGAAATAGTTTAGCTGCATCTATGTCTGTTGTCAAGGGGCACATTACATAACAATCACCAGCAAATGCGGTAATTCCCACCTGATGGGTTCCAAGGTTATCAAGCAGATAAGCAATGTCCTGTTTTGCCCTTGCTAATCTGGATGGTTTAGTATCTTGAGCATACATACTCTTTGAAGCATCAAGGGCGATCACAATATCTATACCTTTGCCTTTGTAGATCTGCAATTTTTCGCCCCACTTGGGTCGGGCAAGACTGAGTGTTAAAAATAATATTCCAAGAATGAAAAAGAGAGCTTTCACAATGAACATTCGCGAATCAAAAGAACTAATCAGAAAAGAAATCAATTGTCGGTCGGCAAATCTTTGCAGGATTTTCTTCTTGCGAAAGTGTAGTAATATGATTCCAGCAATCAACAAAGGAATTGTAAGAAGCAAATACAGGTATGCTGGTTCAGCCCACTTGATCAAGGTAGCCTCCTCAAGAATGTCATAGAAAGCAGCAATGTCACCAGTGCAATAATCATTGCGGGCAACATAAATACATGTGCCTTTTCAGCATAGACCGTATATTTTGATACCTTAAAAGTCGTCGGTTCCATTTTATCTATTTCGTCATAAATCGTCTTTAATGCCTGGGCATCTGTTGCGAGAAATGCCTTGCCCTGGGTTAGAGTTGATATCTGTTCAAGGGTTTTCATATCAAAATCAAGCTCTTCACGTACATAGATTCTACCATACACCGGATGATTCACAGGAATTGGGACTGGTCCTTTTGAGCCAACACAAATGCAATAGACTTTTATATTATGCACCTGGGCAAGCTTTGCTGCGGTGATAGGATCAACCTCTCCGGCATTATTCAAACCATCGGTCAGTAGAATAACAAGTTTTTCCTTTGCCTTTGAGTCCTTAAGTCTTGATACACCAGCGGCAAGACCCATGCCGATAGCGGTTCCATCCTGGATAATACCGAAATCAATTCTATCAAGCAGCTCTTGCAGGATTTTGTGATCTGTAGTAAGGGGGCACTGTGTTAATGCAGCACCTGCAAAAATCACAAGTCCAATACGGTCACCGGATCTTTTTGCAATGAATTCTTTTGCTCTTTCCTTGGCTACAAAAAGGCGATTTTTAGGGCTAAAATCCTCTGCCTGCATACTGCCTGAAATATCAAGACAGAGCATAATATCAACACCCCTGGTTTCGGTTTCTTCATAAACTCTGCCCTGCTGAGGACGGGCAAGACTGATAATGATAAGAGTCAGCATAAGGGCATTTAACAACATTGAAACTATGTAGTATATTTTTCCGGTATTGTGTTTTCTAAAAAAATCTATGTTTGAAAATTTCAGAGTGCCAGTCCTCTTTCTAAATTCCCAGTACAGGAGTCCAGCAAGCAGGATAAATAAAACAAAATATAGGGGAGTGGCAAATCTCATTTTTCTGTCTCCTGGATATGGGCAGGAATTGTCTTCTGAATGAGTTCTTTTAGCTGTTTTACAAGATTTTCTGTAGCATTCTGAGGTGGTATAAATTTTGCGTATTTTACCATATCCGCATAAGTGAAGGCAGTTTGAAAATTATCGCGCAGAGGAATTTTTTGCAGCTTCATACTCTGTAATATTTCGGTTGTGGTTTGTTCAATAGCGGGAAAACCAAATCGTTCTTCAAGATACCTTTTCAGAATTTCGGTTAATGCGTAGTAAAATTTTTTTAAAGTCCTGCTATCCACAATTTCTTCTTTTAACAGGGCATCCAGGGCATTAAGTGCCTTTTCCCAACAGGGAATAAGTTTTTCCGGACTGACCATTCTTCGTTTGAATTTTTTGTATAACCTGAAACCAACGAACAATACAATGGCGATTAAAATCACGGCAATTATCAGGATAAAAGGTAGTAAATTAGGGAATTCAATCATTGGTTTTATGTCGTGTATATCTTTCATATCTTCCGGAAGTAGACTTTGAATCTTCACTTCAATGGTATTGGTGTGAATTGTATCAAGTGTTGTTCCTTCGCCGACTATAAATTTGAATGGTGGCAATGTCAGGTCGCCAGTATTAAACGCAGCAACCTTGAAATGATAGGTATCAATTACCTTTCCTTTTTCCTGAACTATCCTGTGTTTCTGGTTCAATATTACAAACGGTTCAAGTGAATCAGCAAATGGTTGAGATACTTTTTTATTGACAGGTGCTTCAACGACAACAACAATTTCAAAGGGGTCACCGATGGTTAACTTTTTGTTCACATACTCTTTTGCCAGGTAAGCCTTTGTTTGAATCGGCGAGAGCATTAATAGCAGCAATATTATCACCGATATCTCCTTGCTCTTTCTTCAAAAAACCTGTGGAGTTTTGGTGTAAAATCTTCAGCCGTATTGAGGTTCATATAATCAATACCCATGGATTTGAGAAAATACTCAAGTTTGTTTTTGTTTTCAGTTCGTTGTTTTTTGTATTCTTCTATGAGATGTCTGTCACTTGTGTTGACTGTTACTATTTCGCTGGTTTCCAGGTCTTCAAATTCCACGATGCCAATACCGGGTATCTCATCTTCTCCTGGGTCAGATATTCTTATTACTACAAAGTCGTGTTGCTTTGCGGCAACTCCCATCGGAGTGCGCATTTTTTCGGGATCGAAATTGGCACCGATGAAATCACTGATGAAGAATACGATTGCTTTGTGCCTTAAGATATGCATCAGGAATTCAATCGGCTGCACTGGATCAGTTCCAATGTGCTCAGGCTGGAAATAGAGTATGTCGCGAATCAAACGCAAAACATGGAATCTACCTTTCTTTGGCAAGATGTATTTTTCAACACGGTCAGTGAAGAACAATAATCCCACTTTGTCATTATTTGTAACCGCAGAAAATGCCAGGGTTGCAGCAACAAGTGCTGACAGTTCAATCTTTAATTGATTTCTGGTACCAAAATGGCTTGAGCCTGAAGCATCAACACACAATATTACAGTGAGTTCTCTTTCTTCAACAAATTTTTTCACATAGGGTTTGCCCATGCGGGCAGTAACCTTCCAGTCAATGGAACGAACATCATCACCGGGCAGGTATTCGCGCACATCAACGAATTCAATGCCGGTGCCCTTGAACGATGACTTGTATTCTCCGGCAAATGTGGTATTAACGAGTTTTTTTGTGCGGATTTCAATTTCCCGAATTTTTTTTATGAATTCGGCTGACAGCATAAATTGAAAATTATGGTACTTCTACACCCGCAAGTATTTTTTGAATTATATCATCAGTGGTGATCTCTTCAGCTTCAGCCTCATAGGTTAGGATAATTCTGTGCCGTAGAATATCCAAAGCGAGTTCTTTGATATCTTCAGGAATTACAAAGCCCCTTCTTTTAATAAAAGCCATTGCCCGTGCCGTGGTTGTCAGATAGATTGATGCACGCGGGGATGCGCCATAGCGGATCAGCCCCTTAATTTCATTTAATCGATATTTTTCTGGTTCCCTTGTCGCAAAAACCAGATCAACGATATAGTCCTTGATTTTTCTGTCAACATAGATATTTTTGCAGAGCTCACGTGCCTTAATTATGGTGTCTGGTGAAACGATGGGTTTGATTTCGGGTTCACCAGCAACGGCAATCCGGTCAATAATCTCCTTTTCCTCATCCTTTGTGGGATAGGTTATTTTTACCTTCAGCAGAAATCTATCTATCTGGGCTTCAGGAAGCGGATATGTTCCTTCCTGTTCAATTGGGTTCTGCGTTGCCAGCACCAGAAAAGGGTCATCAAGCGTGAAAGTCTGTTCGCCAATTGTAACCTGCCTTTCCTGCATTGCTTCTAATAGTGCACTCTGAACCTTTGGTGGCGTGCGGTTGATTTCATCAGCCAGTATGAGATTGGCAAATATCGTCCCCTTGCTTACAGTAAATTCGCTGGTTCTTTGATTATAGACGAGCGTGCCTGTTATATCAGCCGGCAAAAGATCAGGTGTAAACTGGATTCTCTGGAATTTTGCTTTGATCGCCTTTGCCAGGGTGCGAACAGCATAGGTCTTGGCAAGGCCTGGAACTCCTTCAATTAAGATGTGGCCATTTGCCAGAAGTCCTATAAGCAATCTGTTTATCAGATTAGCCTGACCAACAATAGCCTTATTAATCTCAGCAGTAAGAGTCTGAACAAACAGGCTTTCCTTTTCTATCGCTTCACTAATCTGTTTTATATCATCCTTTGTTTCCATAATAGTACCCCCTTTTATTCAAAAGCCCTGGACATTTTTTTAATGGTTTATCAATGAAATTGGTCCTTTTTGGCAAATTTTTTAACAAAAATTCCCTTGGCGCAATTTTATAAATATGACAACGCTATTTTTAAAAGGTTTATTAAAAAAGGCTGGCTATTGCCAGCCTTTTTGCGTTACGAGACTATTTATCTAATTACGATTTTACCTGTGTCATTAACTTGATCAGCTTCAAACCTGTAGAAATATACACCCGCGCTTATTCTATTGCCTGAGTTGTTTTTCAGATCCCATTGAGTGTTTTGTTCATTACCGGTTGCAATTCCTGAAATCGTGCGGATTTTTCTACCCGAGATGTCAAAGATCGTGATTCTATAATGCGCGCCAGTATCAAATTTGAATGAGAATGTCGTATGATTTACACAGGGGTTGGGAAATGGTTTTATGCTGGTAATGACCAGGTTTTCCTGTTCATCCTCTTCAATCTGAGTGAGATTGCTTATCTTTATCAATCCACCCTGCCAGATGTCTCTTGTTGAATCAGGTAGTATTGTGTTACTTTGAATCCAGGTTACTATCTCACACCTGCTCGCATTCCAGCTTGCCTGGACTGTAAAATTCCTGCTTACTGTAACTGAATCACCTGGTGCGAGCGTGACCTGTGTTCCGCCAGTATCTGGAAGATAATCCCTTGCTACATGGTTGTGCCATAGGTCACCATTTGGTGCTGAATAATAAAGACTGTCTTCAGTCAGGACAAATCTGATTTTGCCTGTGAGTGTAGCAGTAGAATCATTGCGGAATTTAGCAAAAACAGTTCCGTTGCCTGTTCCCTGGTTATATGAACCCCACATTGTGCAGGTGAATGGTGCGGGTCTGTTCATTTCAGTAACAATTTTTGATTCCCATTGTGAATATGTATAACTTCCATGAGGGTCTCCATCATACCAGAGCCAGGGTGTGGCATATCCGCCATTATATGGCGGCAGATAAAAGCGAAATCGCTGATAGGCTTCAGCACAGTAGAGGGGATAACTGGAACTGACATGCATTTCTATGGCAGCAACTCTACCAGGATAGTTTATCGCAATCTGTGCCAGTGTACCACTGGCTGGATTACAGCTACCTCAGCCTTCCTGATATAGTTCTTCACACACTACTACCCTTAGAGCAGAAAAGCCTGCGCTCACAAGCACAAGACCGAGTATCAAGCTCAAGGGTAATAAGCCTTTCAATTTCATATTACCTCCTTGCTATAGAATTATAGTCTTGTTCTTAGAAAAGTCAAGACCTAATGAAACAGTGTGTTTACTTTCCAAAAATCGTTTTTGTTAGCTTTGCAAGTTTGTGTCCGTATATTTCGCAGCTGACAATTACCTTTTTATCAGGTTTTTCAATACCCACAGGACCATAATGGTATGAACCAGGCTCACCCATGACAATCATGCCATGGATCAAAAATACCTCAAGGATGCTTAAGATTGTTGTTTCACCACCACCAGCAATTCCGCCACTTGAAGTGAATGCACCGCCGACTTTGCCGGCAAGTTGTTGATGGTATCTCACACTTTCATCCATGAACTTCTTCATTTCACCTGCCATAAGACCATAATATGTTGGTGAACCAAATACAATCAACTGATATTTGAGCAGGTCTCTTGGTTTTATTCTGTTGATTGGTAGAACTTCAACTGCTATGCCTTCTTTTCTTATACCTTTGCCAATGGCAATCGCCATTTTTTTCGTATTGCCGGTTCGTGAGTAAAATCCAACCAATGCCTTCAACATAAGACCTCCTTCTTGTTCATTAATCGGCAAATATTAACATGATTATGCTGATAATCAGACAATAAAAACCAAACAAATAGAAAAATTTCTGAACAATTGAGCGTAAAATCCTCAGGGCAACCAGACCTGAAATAAAACTCGTTAACATACCAGCAATTAAGGCAATGGGATTTTCCCAGTTGGTTATGTCTTTGAATTCCAGAATATTTGCGCCAAGAACTGCGGGCAGGGAAAGTAAGAATGAAAAATTGAATGCCTCGTGTGGTCTTAATCCTACAAATAATCCTGAGGAGATGGTCAATCCTGAGCGCGATAATCCCGGAAATACTGCAAACATCTGACCAATACCCACAATCACTGCCCTGAATAAAGAAATTTCTCTATCCTGTTTTTTGATAATTGAAGTCAGGACCAGGATTACACCGGTAATACCCAAGAATATCAGCACCATTTTGATTTCTGTAAAAGTTGATTCAATCAAATCTTTGAATATCAGGGCAAAGAGCACTATGGGAATATTTCCAATGATAATATACAGTAAATGTTTTCTTGACCAGATGTCATTTTTGAAAAGGCCCTTGATAATGCTGTAAATCTCTCTGTAGAAGAATAGAATAGTCGCAAGAAATGTTCCAAAGTGTAAGAAGACTGCAAGGACTACTGGTTCTTCAATGCCCATAAGACTTTCCACAATTGCAAGATGGCCTGAACTTGATATGGGCAGGAATTCGGTAAATCCCTGGATGATACCCAAGATAATAACTTTAATCATCCGATGATAAATGCAACAAGACCAACAAGCATGATAAACTTCATTAGATTGCTTGCCAGATGGTGATTGGGAAGTTTGACAATAGTAATTATTATCATGGGTAATGCTACAATACCGATTACAATCAGGTAGCTAAGATTGAGCACCCCCAAAACATAAGGTAGGGGTGAGGTGAGAAATAAGAGCCAGAGGAATAAGCGGGCAATATTTTCTGCGTGCTTTTCACCATAAAGAATGGACAGAGAACTAACACCAAATTTCTTGTCTCCTTTGATATCAATGATGTCTTTAATGATTTCCCTGGGTGTATGAATTAATAAAGCAAAGATTGCTGGAATTAAAGAAAGTATGTTATCATTGATAAATCCGCCAAAGACAAAACTCAATCCCGCAATTAGGGCGACGATAAAATTTGCGAAAGGCATTTTTTTGAAATGAACTGCGTAGAAAAATAGCAGAAGAATTGTGAAAAACACCAGCAAGAATGGTTTGAGCCCGAGAGTAAGTGTAATCAAAAGTGCGATAATTGCCAATAGTAGGGTCATTGTTACTGCAATATTCTTTTTGACCTGACCTGATACCAGGGGTCTTTTTGGATTATTTATGCGGTCAATCTCAATATCATTGAGGTCATTGACGATATTTCCAAAAGCACAGACCAGAAAACCGACAACTGCAGCAAGAATAATTTCTTGGTTTATCATAATTGTTTTTCCTATCCAGGCACCGCAGAGTACAGAAACAAAAGTAATGACACAATTGAGCGGTCTCAAAATCGTCAAATATCCCACACTGTATTCTAAAGATTTTTTGGTCTATGTCAAGCATCCCATGGGATTAAATCTTCACAATTCACAATTGACACCTGCTACATTTATGAATACAATACAATATGGCACGTGCACTTCGAATTCAATTTCTTGGAGCAGTCTATCATATCACTTGTCGTGGGAATGAACGAAAAAGAATTTTTCTTGATGAAATTGACCGATTGCATTTTACGAAATTGTTGCGCGAATCATTGGAAATATTCCAAATCAGGCTGTATGGCTATGTACTGATGGAAAATCACTTTCATTTGGTTATTTAGACTTTACGAGATAATCTTAGTGAATTTATGAGACATTTCAATATTTGCTATACAGGTTGGTTCAATTATCGCTACAATACCTGCGGACATTTGTATCAGGAAAGGTACAAAGCAATATTGGTCGACGCTGATAATTATCTTCTTGAACTATCCCGCTATGTCCATCTTAATCCTGTCAGAGCAAAGGAGTATGCTGGTTTTTCATGTAATGAAAAACTCAAATTTCTGTTGCGATACAAATGGAGCAGTTTATTGGGGTATATAGATCCTAAACATATTATTGATTTTGTTGATTATGACCCAGTATTAGAGGAAGTCAGTGGACGGCATGCTTATCAGAAGTTCATATATGATGGTTTGGAAAACGGAGTAAAGAATATTAGTGAAATGATACAATTTCAGGTCATACTGGGTGATGATGATTTTGTTGCTAAAATCAAAGCGAAATATTTGAATTCTGGTTCTTTGCGCGAACAACCAGCATATAGGGAAATAACCGCAATAGTGCTTAGCCCGGAACAGGTAATCAAAGTTTGTTCAGAGATTCTAAAGGTTACGCCGGATCAGATAAAAGCTCGCTCGGGTGACGGCGTGATACGCGGCATTGTTGCTTACATGCTTCACAAGTACTGTAGTATCACCCAGCATGAAATAGGCGAAATATTAGGCGGAATTGGTTATACAGCAGTGAATATGTTAATTAGGCGTTTCAAAGAAAAAATAGAGTATCCAGATATAAAAAATATGTATACCGTTGTTGAGGCAAGGATCAAAAATTTGTGAATTGTGAAGATTTGACCCCAAACCATCAGGCAGGTGTTATGGCAGCGACAAGGGAGTAGACCTTTTCTACTTTTGCTTCTTTTAATACTCGTGCACATTCTTTGATTGTTGCACTGGTTGTCATGACATCATCAACAACAAGAATTTTTTTGTTTTTGACATCCACACCTTTATTAAGGGCAAATGCATTGCGGACATTCTCCTGTCTTTTCTTGTGGTCCAATCGGGTCTGCGTTTTTGTGTATTTCACCCTTTTCAGTGCATTAACAATAGGTATTTTTGTTTCGCGGTATGCTACCTCAGCAAGCAGTTGTGTCTGGTTGTAGTTTCTACGCAGTTGTTTCCACCAGTGAAGAGGAACCGGTACAATAAAATCAACCTGTTTGAGAAAGTAGTCGGTATTCAATATCCCTGCCATGCCCAGCCCAAAAAATTTCGCCAGATTTGTCTTATTGCGGTATTTCAAGTGGTGTATCATCTTATCAACCGGCGGCACATATAGTGCAAATGCCCTACCATAATCAAGAGTTTTTTCATATCTGCACCAGGCACAGGTCCTGGTCTTGTCTACTGGTCTTCCGCAATGCGGACAAAATGGTGGTTGTGGATATATCACCAGGTCAAGACAGTCATTACACACAAGCCCTGTTTCTATTTCTTTGCCGCAAGCAATACAGGTTGGCGGCAGGATAAAATCAACAAATGCACTAAAACATTTTTTTACAATGTTTGTGATTTTGCCTTGATTCAGAAAGTTCATTGTTATGAGATTATTCAGATTGTATTTATTGTCAAGTCTTCTGAGTGTATGTATTGCATCTAAATAGGATTTGACACAAATTGAAATAGTTTTTTTGAATATATGGCTACGTGATATTCGTATAGTCAATTTTCATCACTACCCCTTCACGAACCGCCCTTGACAAAATTGAAATAAGGAATATAATATAAATAAGAGGAAGTATGGATTTAACATTCGTAATGTCGGCTTTCTCTCTCTCTCGAGAGAGAGATTTCTATTTAATCCTTCTGGCGAGGCAAACGCAAGCTAAATTGACCTCGGGTAAGGGGTGAGACCTTACTCCGAGGGGGCAGAATGTCCAATATTAGTTTATTTGCTTCACAGGAAGGAGGACTGACATGATTTGGAGTCTGATTTTGTTGACAATCTTATCATCGATAGGAAATTTGGCAACAGTAACAGGTAGTTTTAGCATCCAAGGGCTTGGATTAAAAGCACTATGTATGGGTGATGTCAATGGTGATGGTTACGATGATTTGCTTTACACCGCACGATTGTTTTCAACATCTTATCCTGTTGTCTGGATACTTTTCGGTGGGGTTTGTTTTGATAATATACCGGATGCGGAATTAACTTATTCTCCACCCTATTATGGAAATTTCGGTTACGCAATTTGGGCATGCGACTTGAATACCCGGACTTGATTATATCATCGTATCGCTCCTATCCTCCGAAGGTGTTTGTGTCTTATGGATATGAACATTGGGGATGGTATAACATGCCGTTAGATCAGACGTTCACCGCGCTTCATTCTATTCATGACTATTTTGGCATATGTATTTCTCAAGGTGGTGATGTTAATAGGGATGGCATAAATGATTTATTAGTTGGTGCTTGTCAGGATCAGGATATAGGTGTCGGAAATGGCTACATAGCAGGATATTTCGGTGGAGATGGCTATATTGACAACACGCCGGATTTTGTAGCTTATGGCGAATCCTACGCCGATGCCTTCGGAACTGAAATCAATGTTAACCCGGGCGATATGAACGGTGATGGTTATTTTGATATCGCTGTTAGCGCTCCCTATAATGATGCTGGTGGTTATGGCGCTGGCAGGGTTTATGTCTATGGAGAATTAACAACGCTTACTGATGATCCTATTGCTCTTGCATACAACGGCAACAGGCACTTAATTCACGAACCAAATACTGAGAAATTGCACTTTGTTTATACCCGTGAAGGTCAAGTAATCTATCAATATTCTACTAATGGTGGCACGAACTGGACATCGTCTACAGACATTGGCACTGGAAAACTGCCGGCAATCACGCTGAACAGTGGAAATTTGCCCTCGGTTACCTGGACTGATGATATTGGTGGTTTGTGGTATCGGCGGCAGACTGCACCTGGTGTCTGGGGTGAAACCTATCATCTCTATAACCCCTGGGGAATCTTTCAGCCAAAACTCAATGCCCCACCGTCAATTACCATAACGCCCCACACAGCCGGTGATAGTGTCCATATTCTTTGCACATTACATAACCCTGCCAACGGACCGATAAATAGAGTCGCAGTCTATTCATTCCACATCACCGACCCAATGAATGGCTCATTTGCTGAAATTGAAGGTGGTGCAGGACCGTATGCTGGTGCAATTCGTTATAATCCTTCAATTGCAAAGAATACGATAGACAATTCCCTTCATGCGGTCTGGCAAAGGGCAGATACAATCTGCTATGCGACAAGGCAAATCGGAGAGCAGTGGCAGAACTGGGGTCCGCAGTTTCAACAATGGGGTCTCCACTCTGCCCATCCCTTTGTTGAGTGTTATGGTGATATGGTCTATGTGGTCTGGGAGCACAAAGAAACCTTAGTTGCACCAGAGGAGGTGTGGAAAGGCTGGCGACAACTGGCTTTGGAAGATTTTTCTTGGGAGAATCTCAGCCGAACACCCAATACCCCATCCCATTATCCGGTTAATGCCTCAGGTATATTCACGGTCTTTATGGATACACCCATTCCTCCAATCAATGGTCCTGAAATCTATTACAAAGTAAATCCTGAAGACGAACCCTACAATATCAGCCAGACAATTTCTGGTTCATATTATTCCCAATCAGTTGCCCGAATTACTGGCTCAAGGGCATATCTCTATACTGCCTGGCTTGATGGTGATGCCTCACCCTATGAAATTCGGTTCAAGAAACTCCAATACATACCAATCACCCTGCCTGCTTATCTTACTTCAAAGAATGGCTATGAGACTCCATCACCTTATCTTGTGCAGAGGGATAGTTTTATTACTTCCTGGCTGGTTCCGGTTGATATTGGCTATCAGACAATCACATACCAATTCCCGCTTGAGCCAGGTTATCGCTACAGAATCAAGGTCATTGCCTATCAAGACTCTTCAGGCGAGTGGCGGGAATGGGTGAAGATTGATGGTAGATTGAAACACCTGCTCAAATACAATGCCTACGAGCCTGAGACACTGGAATTCTGGATTCCACCGGCATATTATCAGGATGGCAAGATTGAGGTAGTCTTTGATCGGATTTCAGGCAACTTTGCAACTGCAGGTCCGATTGAGATTTACCAGTATGAGTATGAAGAGGGTGAAACGGGTGGTCCAATGGCACAGGAAGGTTATCCTATAAATAGTAGTGCTGTCAGCATCTTCCCAAATCCATTCAGCCATCGTCTTGGCATTCAACTTCAGATGCAAATAGGAACTATGATTGATATAAAAATCTATGATGTTGCAGGTAGATTGGTGAAGCAATTTGACGATTTAACCAATCATCAATTCACAATCGTCTGGGATGGCTGCGATGACAATGGCAGGATAGTGCCTTCGGGTATTTACTTTGTAGCAGTTGCGAATCGCGACACCAAAGAAACCGTCTGTCAGAAAGTTATAAAGGTGGAGTAACAAAAAGTGGGGGTGCTGGAGGATTACTCTTGCAGTACCCCCACTTTTTAGGAGATGTTATGCCTTGCGTTTTTTTACTTATTTTCCTTCTAAACCAGAGTTTTATGCAGAAGTGGTACTTCCTTAAGGGCATAAATTATGGCCGGGGTAAGATTTGTATTGCTGATACTGATCGGGATGGAAATTACGAATTTATTTTTAGTGGAGGTCACACAACCTATTTCTATGAATTACACTTACCAAATAATTGGGAAATAGATTCATACCCCAGCCCAAGGTCTCCGATTCTATGGGATATAGGAGATTTTGATTTGGATGGACTACCTGATTTAGTTCTGAAAAAAAATTTTGCTCCGCCTAATAATGCACCTGTTTCTGGCATTTCCATTGCTGAGTCCCCTGATTCCTTTTCCTATCCTACCCAGGAGGTCTGGCGGGACACGGCAGGAGAAGGAGCAGTGGCACCAATTTCTGTTTACGATGTAGATAGAGACGGTGTCCCTGAGATAATACATAATGACGGCACCAATCTTGACCATTATGCATATGAATCAACAGGAAATAATAACTATGAAATATCTTATGCTTTCTCTGAGGGTAATGTTCAATGTAGTCATGCCCTTGGTGATTTTGACAATGATGGTAAAATAGAGCTTGTGATAGGCGATTTGAGCGCTGGTCCCCCTGGGGCTGATTTTTGGGTCCTGGAGAGTCCAACCAATGACTCTATTGAGGTAGTTTTTTATCAAGTTGTCCCCACTAAAAATATCAAAGATTGTTTCACTGTGCCTGACATGGATGGCGATGGCAAGTTAGAGTTTGTGGTCAAAGGTTTTACTGTGCCTGATGCCAAAATTCATTGTTTCATCTTTGAGGCAGTTGGTGATAATACTTACCAGATGAATAAGTCATTCACTTTTTCTGGGGGGTATACATGGTACGGAGGTGGTTATTCTGATGCTGGTGATTTGGATGGCGATGGTGTTCCTGAAATATGCCTGGAGGCCTGCCAGAATGTTTATATCATCAAATCTGCAGGCAATGATTCTTTCTATGTCTGGACTCTTATAGGAGCATATTATACTGGTTCTTGTGTGCGGGTGACCAATGACCTTGATAACAATGGCTTGAATGAAATTGTGAT
>FWPU01002311.1_pt1 | contig 53326 bp, 44 predicted proteins | sample 2228361 | NCBI WGS metagenome assembly FWPU01 (sample SAMEA103939777, study PRJEB20133) | metagenome | reverse complement strand
CAGCGCTGCGTTCTTGATCAGCGCAGCTACTTCCTACTTCGGGCCACCGTGGACCTCCGCATTGATTGGTTTCTTGCTCTGGCTCATCGGGCCGCTGTCAGTACATTTTCATCTCTACTTCCCCCAAGATACACCGGTTAAGGGGAAAAATATATTGTTATCCATTTTATACGGGATAGCCATCATTCTGGGGCTGCCGTACCTGACGCTCGGGCCTGTGGCGGTTACCAATCATCCTTTCTATGCCAATTACGTCTTTGCCAACCGCATTTTCCTGGCGCTTAACCTCCTCGTGGTATTCAGCCTGCTGATTTATTCCTACCGCCATGCAACGACATCCGGAGCGCGGGGCAAGATTCGCATTGTATTGTTGGGCGGCTTTTTGAGCTTCATGCCGCTGGTTACGCTGGTGATCCTGCCGGACGCACTGGCACAGCAAACCATCGTCCCTTACTCCTTCACGTTCGTTTTTCTGAGCATCCTGCCGCTCACCTACGGGTACGCCATCTTCCGCCACCGATTGATCGAGATCGAGCGCCATGTCAACCGCGGCGCAACTTTCATCCTTGTTTATTCCATCCTGGGCGGCATCTACCTGGTCCTGAATATCATCATCAACAGGCTGTTCAAAACCACCCTGAACACAGAGCCTTTCCTGAATACAGTGTTGGTTCTGGTGTTGGCTTCCATCTTTGTGCCGCTGCGTCGCACCGTGCAGAGGGTGGTGGACACAGCTTTCTACGGCGGCTGGTACGATTACCGTTCCGCTATCACCCAGATTACCCATGGGTTGGAACAGGTCGCCAGTTTGGAAACCCTGGCGGAGACAATTAGCGAACGACTGGTCAAAACCCTGCGCTTACAAGAAAGCTGCGTGTTCCTGGTGGATCTGGACGGTGGCTTTTCGATCATCGCAGTTGCGCCTCGCCCACCTGCTGGTCAGCAGCAGCGCCCGCTGTACTCGCCGCTGCCGCGCAGCAGCCTCTCCTACTTGCTAAATATGGGTGGAGCGGTAGAACGCCATGCCCTGCGCGAAGCCCTGAAGAACGTCAAGCTATCCCCTGAAGAGATGGAACTGCTCAACAGCGAGCAGGTTTACCTTTGGGTGCCGGTAATCGGGCACGGGAAGGTGCTGGGCTTGCTGGCGCTGGGACCAAAATTCGGCGGAGATGTCTTCAGCGGCGAAGATATGGATATCCTGCGTGTGATTGCGCGGCAGATTGGTCCGCTGATTGAAAACATCCATCTGGTGACCAGGTTGAGGCGCTACGCCGCTGAGCTGGAACAGCGGGTGGAAGAACGCACCGAAGAACTGGCTGCCGCCAAAAGGCGTGTGGAGGCAATCCTTTCGAGCGTAGGCGAGGGGGTCGTCGTCATTGATCTGGATGGCAAAATTGCCAGCGCCAATGCCGCTTTCGAAGACCAATCCGGTTATCACCTGAACGAGCTGATGGGACAGGAACTGGCCAGGTTGTATTGTGGCAAAGATGTCAATAAAGTCCTGGACGAGATGCGCCAGGCGTTGCATTCCCAGCGCATCTGGTTCGGCGAGCTGACCGGCCGGCGAAAAAATGGGTTGGAATACGATGTCCAGATCACATTCACCCCGCTGCGAGATGAGAGTAATCGGGTCATTGGTTACGTTGGCAGCCAGCGCGATGTCACCCGCCAGAAAGAACTGGACCGACTGAAAGACTTATTCGTGTCAGACGTTTCCCATGAGCTACGCACGCCAACGACGAATATCAGCCTCTATCTCGAGCTGCTGGAGAATGCGCCGCCGCATAAGCAAAACGAATACCTGGAAGTGCTAAAGGAGCAAACCAAACTGCTGAGAAAGTTGGTCGAAGATATTCTCGATCTCTCCAGGTTATCAATGGGCAAGCAGCGGAAGATCGAATTTTCTGATGTCGATTTGAACAGCCTGACGGAGCAGGTTATCACTGCCCATCGCCCGCTGGCGGAGGCATCGGGGTTGGATCTGGTGTTTACGCCGGCAGACGATCTCCCGCCTATCTGGGGGGAGGCAAATCAGCTCGCCCGGGTGGTCAACAACCTGGTTGCAAACGCCATCCACTACACGACCAAAGGCGGGGTGTTCGTGCGCACATATTCCAATGATAAGGAGATTTGCCTGGAAGTGCGCGATACCGGTCTGGGCATCGACCCTGAAGATCGTTCCCATATCTTCGAGCGCTTCTATCGGGGGCAGCGAGTGCGCCAGACCAAGGTGCACGGCACCGGCCTGGGCTTGGCGATTGTCAAAGAGATCATAGATCTGCATGAGAGCCAGATTGATATCGAGAGCGAAGTAGGCAAGGGTTCCACATTCACCGTTCGATTCCCAATACAGGTTAAGGAATTATGGCAGGAGAAAGTGTATTAATCGTAGAAGATAACGACGTGCTGCGCCAGGGTCTGCAGGCGCTGTTGGAAGCCGAGGGGTTCTCCGTGCACACCGCGGTTCATGGCCTGGACGGATTGGAAAAGGTGAAAGCCTACCCACCCGACCTGATCCTGGCAGATATTTCCATGCCCGAGATGGACGGATACAGCTTCTTCGAAGCGGTTCGGGCACGCCCGGAATGGGTGTCGATACCCTTCATCTTTCTGACTGCCCGCCGTGGCCGGGAAGATGTGTATGCGGGTAAGATGCTGGGCGCGGAAGATTACCTGGTGAAACCGGTCACCCGCCAGGAGCTGGTGACCACCATCCGCTCGCGTCTGGCGCGCAATCAACAATTGCTGCTGGCGCAGCTCGAACAGGCGTACGAATCCAGCCTGATTATGCTGGCCAACGCCATCGAAATGCGCGACCAATACACGGGCAGCCATGTGGAACGCGTGCGCGATTATGCCAAGGCGATCGCTGTGCAAATGGGCTGGAACTCAACCCGCCTTTCCCACCTGAGTTATGGCAGCATCTTGCACGATATTGGTAAGATTTACATCCTGGAAAGCATCCTGAGCAAGCCAGGTCCTCTAAATGAAGAAGAGTGGGCAGAGATGCGCCGGCATCCAATCATCGGGGCAGAGATGATCAAGAATATCCCCTACCTGGCGCCGGCTGTGCCGGTGGTGCGCTCTCATCATGAGCGTTGGGACGGGACTGGTTACCCCGATGGTTTGGCTGGGGAGAATATCCCCCTGGAAGCGCGCATCGTCGCCGTAGCAGACGCCATAGACGCCATGACCACCTCTCGCTACTATCGGCCACGCATGACGCCTGACCAGGCTTACGAGGAAGTGTTACGGTGCAGTGGTGCTCAGTTTGACCCGGCGGTCACCCTGGCATTCCAGTACGCCTGGAGTGAGATCCGCTCAATCATGCTCCAAGAGTAAGCGCCTCAGTCCTTCCAGGCGCTGGCATCATCCAGAAGGCTTTTTTCTTCCGGCAAAAGCCTGAGGCCAACAGCACCCAAATTGTCCTGAAGCTGTTCCAGGTTGCGCGGACCTATGATTGGGCTGGTGATCACCGGGTCGGATAACAGCCAGGCGAGGGCGATCTGTGAGATCGTCTTGTTGCCTTTTTGCCTGCCAACGGCTTCGATCTTATCTAGCAGCGCCCAATTGGTCTCATTGAAATAACGGCTGACGCTCTTGGCGCGGGCGCTCTCTGGAGTGCTCCCTGGCCGGTATTTGCCGGTAAGAAAGCCACCAGCAAGCGGGCTATAGGGAATGACCCCAAGGCCGTACGAGCGGCAAACCTGAGCCAGCTCACGTTCAAATTCCGCGCGCCGAACCAGGTTGTAATGCGGTTGCAAAGAGATGAAGTGCTCCAGATTGTGTAGTGTGGAAACCCAATGTGCTTCCACCAGGCGCCAGGCAGGATAATTCGAGCAGCCGATATAGCGCACCTTCCCCTGGCGCACCAGATCTGTCAGGGCGGAGAGGGTTTCTTCGATTGGGGTATTCTCGTCATACCAGTGGGTCTGATAAAGGTCAATGTAATCGGTGCCCAAACGCCGCAACGAGCCCTCGATCGCGTGGAAAATGTGCGCCCGCGATAACCCTTCGTCATTAGGACCTTCACCCATGCGACCGCGAACTTTGGTCGCTATCACCAGGCTGTGGCGAGGAATACCAGCTCTTTTCATCCATCTGCCGATAATGTTCTCTGCCACACCGCCAGGATTTCCCTCCACCCAGCGGGAGTAGATATCGGCGGTATCAATAAAGTTTATACCTGCCTGATAAGCATGGGAAAGGATGGTATGCGCAGTCTCCTCATCGGCTGTCCAGCCGAATTGCATCGTCCCCAGGCACAACTCAGACACTTTCAGGCCCGATCGGCCAAGATTTCGATATTCCATCGCCCTACCTCCCCGATCGCGCTCAATGGGGCTCGAGCAGCCCTTTCTGCAAAGCCAGCAAAACGCCAAGCTGCAACGAGCCGTCGATGATCTCTCCGTTCAAGATCATCTCAAGCACGGCGCCGACAGGTAAAAATACCAGTTCCAATTCCTCCCCCACATCGAGTTTTTGGCGGCTGGGCGTCAGATGCGTGGCGAAGAACAGGTGGGTGCCGGCGCGCAACGTTCCGGGGAATTGATTGTAATACCCCAATTTCTCCATTTGATGGGGAAAAAATCCCGTCTCCTCCTCGAACTCGCGCCGGGCGCCATCCAGGGGATTTTCGCCGGGGTTTAAATGACCGGCGGGCAAGTCGTAGATGATTTGCCCGACGGGGTGGCGATACTGACGCGTCAGGATGATCCTCCGCTCATCGGTGAGGCCCACAGTAGCCACAGCCTCCACCGGGCTGACCAGATAGAAATGCGAACGTTGCACTCCGTTGTGCTCGAGTCGATCGACCAGGATGCGCGCCCGAGCATTTTCGAAAAGAATCTGGCTGGAAATTACAACGTACTCAGATTGGTCCATATTACTCCGCCGTGGAAACTTGTTTCTCAACCGTTATGGTTGCCAGATCGCGGAAAAACTGCTCGCGATCCTCCGAATCAGCGATCATCTCACCGGCTGCTCTGGCTTTTTTCAGATAATAGGCGCATTCTATGAATCTGTTCTCCAGCGCGCAAACCCGCGCCAGGGCTTCATACGCATACGCCAGGTCGAAGTCGCCAATACAATTCGCCTGGCATATTTGTAAACAGCGCCGGGCATGGTAATGAGCCGGTTCAGCCCGGCCCAGAACAGTGTAGACGCGGGAAATTTGCCATTCGCCGCGGGCAAGGTTCACGGCATCGCCAACGCATCCCCAGTGATAACGCGAGGCATGGGCAGCGTGAATCATTTCGTCAACTTCTTCCGCGGTGCGCTCACTCTTGTCTAAAAGGTTCCAGACAAAATTAAACAATTCCACGGCGAGCTTCCTGTGGAGCTGCTTCTCTGAATCCTTCTTTGTCGGCATAGTTCCCTCCTTAAGAAGGGTAGTTGCTCAGCGTGCTTTAGATATGCGGACAGCGGCGATTGGATCATCAGCCCGCTAATCCGTTCTCGGTTGACGCAGAATTGAGGCTATTATATCGAGATTTTGAACGCTGCTTCCATGAACAAGCGAGTTGCTGCCTACTGGCATTGTGAATAATAATATTAATTTGCGAGAACACTATCACTACACAAAATCGCTTGACAAATTGAGATATTTATCTTAAGATATGGTTAACAAATACAGGTTTGCGCAGGTATCAGGTCCTAATTCGTTGTTAAGAACATTCCCTGTAGAGACCTGGGTGATAGAAGGGAGGTGAAACGCAGGTATCGACCATCGCACGATCGAACAGGACAAATCCACCTTGCCGGGCAGCTCCTATGTGTAACATTCCGTGACGACGCTCTGGAGCTCATCGGGAATCCGAAAGGGAGAGCGGCGCTCTCCTAAAGGTCAAATTCATCCAATTATTTTGATCAGTGGAGGAAATCAAAATGACCAAGCGGCGCGTACTAACCTCGGCAATGTTATTGGCTGCCTTGCTGATCCTACCCATCAGCGCGCTGGCAGGCTCCTTCAGCGTGGGTGGGGTCACGGTCACCGTACCAAATTCGTATACTTCTTGCTCCCCGGCAGACACAATCGTCTTCGACAACCCTGGGAATGTGTATTTCACCTACACCTTCTTCCGCTATGACGCTGCCACCAACACCATGATCTGGCTTGGCGGCGGCAGCGCCTCGACATCGCTCTCCGTTCCTTTCCCCTATCCGTCCTCAATTAATGGCACGCTCACCTTCGTCGTCGAGATTCAGGTTGGCACAAAGAAAGGAGGAGCGCAGTGGTCAATCACCTGCACACCGCCTCCAGGTGGAGAAGGCTGCACTCCGGGCTACTGGAAGAACCATCTCTCGGCTTGGGTACCTACGGGCTATGCCACCACGGATGACTTCGATATTGCTTTCTCGACAGATTACTTCAACCCGGATATCACCCTGCTCAAGGCTGTCAACCTGGGTGGCGGCGGCGTCAACCGTCTCGCCCGGCACGGCACGGCTGCCCTGCTGAACGCTGCCCATCCCAACGTGGATTATCCTTACACAGTGGCACAAGTCATTTACATGGTGCAGAACTGGATGGCGGACCCGCTGGCACAGGCAAACGAGCTGGGCTGCCGAATCCCATGACGGCATGAGACCATACTGAAAGCATTACCAACCCACACCCCGCTCTTGATCAGCGGGGTGTTTTCTTTATCAAAGGGCAAACGCCAAGCCAAACGATGTCGTCCGGCTGAGATTTCCAACCCGGAATAGAGACGAAACCGGCGCTGATTCTGTTCGCAGTTGCTCTGGAGAGCGGAAAAACATTCAAGGCACCGGAATTTGGAGAAATCCTTCCATTTTCATAAGCTAAGAAGGACTGGTAAAGGTATATAATTATTCATGCCAAGCGATTGGGGGGGCAGAGCAGAAGCGCTCACATCAGACAGCCAGCGTGGCCTGAGCAGGGATTGGATATGAACGGACAAACCCATTGCAAACTTGTCATCAAAGTAGGGCCGCAAATCGGGCAGGAATTCGAACTGACCCAAAACGAAGTCACCATCGGTCGTGACCCTGCCTGTGAGATCGTCATCCCCCTGGGGTCGGTCTCGCGCCGCCATGCCCGCCTGAGCCAAAAAGGCGGCGTCTACAACCTCGAAGACCTGGGCAGCAGCAACGGCACCACCCTGAACGGCAAACCGCTCACCAGCCTCGCTACACTGAAAGACGGCGACCAGATTGGGCTGGGGCAAGAGGTCTTCCTGATTTTCAGCAGCCCATCTCAACCGCCTCCGCCAACCCGCCTCTCCAGCGCAAGCATCGCCGAAATCCAGCAGACGATCCTGGAAGAAGGCGGGCAAACGCTGGCAGCCCCCGCCGACGCGCCTGCATTATCCGTAATAGTTTCGAATACAGCGCCGCAAACCTACCGCCTGACCCACGAACAGATCACCATTGGCCGAGCAGAGGACAACGATATCGTGATTCCCTCGCGCATCGTCTCCCGGCGGCACGCCCGCCTGGAGCGAGTACGGGACGGCTATCAGATTATCCTGCTACCGGAAGCGACCAATCGTTTGCTCTGCCAGGGAAAGCCCATCGCCGAGCGACATCTGTTGCGCGATGGCGATGCGATCAGCGTGGATAGCTCAATACCCGATCTATCGGTGCGGCTTGTCTACCACGCAGGGGGCGCTGCAGTAGCACCAGCTGCCGAAATTCAAGCCCCGCCCACCGATAAGACAATGCTGGACGCCGGCTTTGAACTGGAGTTGCTCACCATACCTCCGGAGCTGATTGTCACCGTCGCTGGCGAGCCACCGCAAACATACACTTTGATAGGCGAGCAATACACCTTGGGACGGGCAGAGGATAACGACATTATCATCCGTTCGCGCATCGTCTCGCGCCACCACGCTCGCCTGGAACGGACGCCTGGCGGGTACTCGCTGGTGGTTTTGCCAGACGCCATCAATTCCCTGGTGGTGCATGGCCGACCCGTGCGCGAGCGGCACGACTTGCGCCATGGCGATGTGCTGCGCATCGATAGCGCCGTGCCCGGGATGATGGTGAGCATGACTTACAACTCGCCATCCGAGGCGGCGATTCGGCGCGAATCACGCACGATAACCTTTGGGGAGAAGAATCTGCTCACCATTGGACGAGATGCCAGCAACGACATTCAATTGGACGCCCCCACTGTCTCGCGCTTCCATGCCCAGGTTGAACGCGTCGGTCGGCGCTACCGCGTGCGCGATCTGCACAGCTCAAACGGAACTTTCGTCAACGACCAGCGCATCCGCGTCGAAACCTGGTTGGAAGCTGCGGATACCATCCGCATTGGACCATACCGCTTCGTGGTTGGCGAAGATCAATTTGTGCAATACGACGAGACCAGCGGTTTGCGTGTGGAAGCCTTTGGGCTGAATAAGTGGGTGCGCAAGAACCTGAACATCCTGGAAAACATCTCTCTGGTGTTTGAACCGCGGGAATTCATCGTCGTAGTCGGGCAGAGCGGCGGCGGTAAGTCCACACTGGTTGATGCCATCGCTGGCTATCGGCCAGCCACACATGGGCGGGTGTTTGTCAACGGCGTTGATGTGTACCGCAATTTCGATGCCATCCGCAACGAGATTGGCTTTGTGCCTCAACGAGACATCATCCACATGGAACTTACTGTATACCAGGCGCTGGATTACGCTGCCCGCCTGCGCATGCCCCGCGACACCACTAAAGAAGAACGCCACCAACGCATTCTGGAGGTGCTGGAGGAGCTAGACCTCACCAGCCGCAAAGACGTACAGATCAGCCGCTTGAGCGGCGGTCAGCAAAAACGGGTTTCCATCGGGGTTGAGCTGCTCACCCGCCCAGGGCTATTCTTCCTGGATGAACCCACCTCGGGTCTCGATCCGGGCACGGAAACTCTGTTCATGCATTTGATGCGCCGTCTGGCAGATCAGGGACGGACGATTGTCATGGTGACTCACGCTACTAAGAACGTGATGCTGGCAGACAAGGTGGTCTTTCTGGCGCGCGGTGGCTATCTCGCCTGGTTTGGCCCACCGAACGAAGCGCTGGAATACTTCGACCAGTATCGCACCGAGCGCGAGCGCCTCACCCAGGACATGGAATTCGATCAAATCTACGCCATCCTCGACGATCCCAGCAAGGGCAGCGCCCAGGAATGGGCAAAACGCTTTCAGGAACACCCGGCTTACCAGAATTACATCGTCAATCCCCTGCAACAGCGGCAAGGGTCATTGCCACTGGCGTCCAGCCAGACGGCGGGGAAATCCGCCGCCAGACGGCGCGGGCGGGTGTCTGCGCTGCGCCAGTTTGCAGTGCTATCCAGCCGTAACCTGAAAATCCTGACCCGCGACCGCTCCAGCCTGATCTTGATGTTGCTGGCTGCTCCACTGGTGGGCATGTTGGACTTTGTGATAGCGCCGCTCATGGGCAGAGAGCCCTTTAACTATGTCAACGGAGACGCCGGCAACGGGGCTATTACCCTGTTCCTGCTCACGGTATATGCTCTGCTGGTAGGCGGCCTTTAGCAGATGCGTGAGATCGTCAAGGAAGCGGATATTTATAAACGTGAGCGCCTGGTCAACTTGCAGATTCTGCCCTATGTGGTGTCAAAGATCTGGGTAGCCGCTCTGCTGGCTTTTTATCATGCTCTGGCTTATGCTGTGATTCACTACCTGGCTTTCAAGATGCCGGGAGGAGTGCAGGAGTTTATCTCCATCTACTTCACCCTCGTCTTGGCGGTCATGGCGGGGATGGTGGGAGGCATCCTGGCCTCCGCCCTGGCGCCCAATGCCAGCTCAGCTCCTTTGATAATGATCTTGCTAATCGTTCCGCTGATCGTATTGAGCGGCGCCCTCGCTCCGGTACCCAGCACGATCAGTTCGATTGCCTCCACGCGATGGGCGTTCCAGGGAATGATAGGCATCACCGGCATGGGTTCCGATGTTGAAGCCGATCCATGCTGGAAGTTGCCGGAGACAATACGTGAAGAGATGAGCCTGGAAGAGGCAGAAGTAGCCGGCTGTCGTTGCCTGGGCGTGGCGGTGTTCAACCCCGAATCGTGCAACTTCCCTGGCGTAGGTCAATACTACGTGCCGGAGATTGATCAACCGGCGCCAACCGAACCGCCTCCGCTGGCAGAGAGACCGCCCAAACCGCAGATCCCACCCGCGCCGGAACAGCCCGCAGACAAGTTCGATCAGGTGGCTGTGGCGCAATATCTGGACAGCCTGCAAGCGTATATGGACGAGGTCAATCGCATCCAGTCCGCCTACGAAAATCAGATGATCCTGTATGAGGCGCAGGCTAAAATCTACGAAGCAGAGATGATGGAGTACCAGAAGGCAAAAGCCAGGTGGGAGATCGCCCGCAACTCTGCAGTGCAGGCAGCCGTTGGGACGATCAGCAGCCTCAGAGAGGAATTCGGCTGGGCGTGGGTCAACAAAGAAGACCCGGAAATCTACCGCCGATGGCTGCTTACTGTCTGGTCTGCCCTGGGAGCAATCATCTTCGTCTATTTCCTGATCATCCTGGTGTTGATCAAGCGCAAGGATGTCAAATAACCGCACCAGAGTTTCCCCATACATTTCGAGGTGCCATATGGATTTGCACACGAGGCTGAAGGTTCGCGGATTTAGTTTGCTCCTGGTGCTGTTGCTGCTGATTCTGGCGTGCAACCTGCCAGGCCAGCAAGCCACCCCTGACAGCTCCCTCCAGGAGCTTAAACAATCGATTGCCAGAACCCAGACCGCCAAGGCAGTCGAGGAAGCCAGCGCCAACGATCTTGCAACAGCTCAAGCCGCTGCCACCCAAACCAGCCAGGTTGTCATTGGCACACAGACTGCCCTGGCTGTGTCACAGGATGAGAGCCAGCTCGCCACCGCCACCATTGCTGCGCCGATCCTGGCCGAGTTACCGCTCTACAAAGTCGATGTCAAGGAAGGACGAGCCGCCTGGGTGCACCAACCGGTGCGGATTGAGCTGCAGGGTAAAAACCAGTTCGGCTACGCCAACGACTACATGCAGATCATTGCCGCCGATTTTGTGATGGCGGCAGACGTCACCTGGGAGACCCAGTATGGCACTTCCGGCTGCGGTTTCATGTTTCGTTCGGACGGGGATAAGAACAAACCCAATCAGTATATGCTGATTGCCACGCGCCTGGGGAATGGACACATCATTTTCAGCGCGACGGCAAACGGCGAGCTTGCCAATGTACATGATTTTTACCCCAGGAGCGAAGATAAGAGCTTTAATGCCGAAAACGGCTCTACCAACCGGCTGGCTGTGGTTGGACGAGGCAATTTGTTCGAGATTTACTCAAATGGGGTGAAAATCGGCGAAGTAGATATCACCCAACCCCCAAGCACACCCAAGCTGCCGCCCAAACCAGCCATGCCCACCAACCAAAACGATCCCAAGCAGACGGATCAGTACCGCAAGTTGTTGCAGGAATATAAGGAACTGGAATCGCAGGTCACCTCAAATTACAACATCGCCCTGACCAATTACAAAAAAACCAAAGCCGTGTTCGATAAAGGCTTTGTAGCTATGTTAGCAGTAAGCGAATCCGGAAAGACGATCTGCGAGTTCAAAGATGCCTGGTTATGGTTGATTGAGAAGTGATCGCGTCAAGCAGGATTTGACGGGGCGAGCTTTGATCTTCTCGCCCTGTTTTGTTTCCCTGGAGTACCCGATTAAACCGACCCGGATGCTTGCCCTATTTTGCGCACAGCCTGGAATTCATTTAAAAAACTTGAGCCCATATAGACAGATAAGGAAATATGTGCTATAAATAGAACAAATATTCTATCTAATAAATGCCATGTACACTGGTGCGGAAGAAGCAACTTCTACTGGTCCGGACATCTTCGCCTGGGTCGCCCTGGCGCTGGCTTTCTTCCTGGGCGCCAACCTGCTCCTGGATCGGGTGGCCGAAAATCCAACCATCCAGGCAGCTACTCCCACGACGCCCGCCTACGCCGTCATCGCCCCATACGAGCAGTACACCATCACCCAGGGTATCCACGGCGCTGCCTACGGGCATATGGCTATCGATCTGGCCGCCGGAAAAGACGCGCCAATCCTTTCGCCCATCGAAGGTGTAGTCACCGAGCGTTACCGGGACCGCTATGGCAACACCACCCTGGTGATCGAAAATGATGTCTATCGGATAACCCTGCTGCATGGGGTGTACATTGTGGTGGAAGGCGAACGGGTGAAACAAGGGCAGGTCGTGGGCAAAGAGAGCAACAAGGGCTACACCACCGACATGCAAGGGCGTTCCTGCAAAGGTCGTAAATGCGGCTACCACACCCACCTGAACATCTATGACAAGCGTGTTGGTGCAAACGTGAACCCTCTGGAGCTTTTGAACAAACCTCCCTGAAAAGCATTATTCCCCAATATAATTGGTCTGACATTAATCCAATATTTTGGGCATGAGGAGAATTTCCAATGGCTTTCAATTTGCGCAACCGTAGCTTTGTCAAGGAGCTCGACTTCACCCCCGATGAACTAAAATTCCTGCTTAAGTTATCTGCGGACCTGAAGGCAGCCAAGTACGGCGGGTACGAGCAACCTCGCCTGAAGGGCAAGAACATCGCCTTGATCTTCGAAAAGACCTCGACCCGCACCCGTTGCGCCTTCGAAGTGGCTGCGTTCGATCAGGGCGCGCATGTCACCTATCTTGGCCCGGAGGGTTCACAAATCGGCCATAAAGAATCTATGAAGGATACCGCGCGGGTGCTGGGGCGAATGTACGATGGCATTGAATATCGCGGCTTTGCCCAATCTACCGTGGAAACGCTGGCGCAATACGCCGGCGTGCCAGTGTGGAACGGCCTGACCGACCAGTTTCACCCCACCCAAACCCTGGCCGACGTGCTGACCATGATGGAGCACAGCGCAAAACCCCTCAACCAGATTGCCTACTGCTACCTGGGAGATGCGCGCAACAATATGGGGAACTCGTTGATGGTGATGGGCTGCAAACTGGGCATGGATGTGCGCCTGTGCGCTCCAAAGTCCCTGTGGCCCGAAGAGAGCCTGGTGCAGATAAGCCGCCAGATTGCCGCTGAAACTGGCGCTCGCCTGCTGCTGACCGAAAGCGTGGAGGAAGGTGTGAAAAATGTGGACTTCCTCTACACCGATGTATGGGTCTCGATGGGCGAACCCAAAGAAGTTTGGGAGGAGCGCATCCGGCTGCTAAAACCCTACCAGGTGAACATGGATGTGATACGGAAGACCGGCAACCCCAAGGTAAAATTCATGCATTGCCTGCCTTCTTTCCATAACCGCGAAACCCGGATGGGCGAGGAAATCTATCAAAAGAGCGGGCTGGATGGGTTAGAGGTGACCGATGAAGTGTTCGAATCCGAACACTCCATCGTCTTCGACCAGGCGGAAAACCGCATGCACACCATCAAAGCCGTGATGGTTGCCACATTGGGCGACTGAAAGCCCGGTTATTCTACTGTCACGCTCTTCGCCAGGTTGCGCGGTTGATCCACATCCAGCCCGCGCATAGCGGCGATGTGGTACGCCAGGAGCTGCAAGGGGATCACTGCAGTCACCGGGCTGAGCATCCAGGGCGTGTCTGGCAGCCAAAGCACGTGGTCAGCGACCCGCTCAGCGAGTTCGTCGCCGTCAGTTGCCAAGGCAACGACTACGCCTCCGCGCGCCTTTGCCTGCTCAATCTGGCTGAACATTTTTTCATACCAGGGATCACGGGGCGCGATCACCACCACCGGCATCTCGCGATCAATCAAGGCGATCGGACCATGCTTCATCTCCCCCGCCGGGTAGCCTTCGGCGTGGATGTACGAAATCTCCTTGAGCTTGAGCGCGCCTTCATAAGCCGTGGGCATATTGATTCCCCGCCCCAAATACAGGCAATGCTGGGTGTGAAGCAGGGCGCGCGCCACCGCTTCGACCGCGCTTTCGCGATCCAAACATTGTCCCGCCAGGTCGGGCACCAGGCGCAGATCGTGAATCAACCGGCGGCGAGCTTTGGCATCCAACACGCCGCGCAGGTCTGCCAGGAGAACAGCTAACATATACAGATCAACCAAAGGCGCAGTGTATGCCTTGGTAGAAGCCACGCCGATCTCCGGGCCGGTCTGCATCGAGATATAACCATCGGCTATGCGCATTGCCTGCGAGCCAATCACATTGACAATCGCCCATAGCACCGCCCCTTTGCGACGCGCTTCTTCCATCGCAGCCAACGTGTCGGCAGTCTCCCCAGACTGGCTGATTGCCAGCACCACCGTCTGCTCATCAACAATCGGGTCTCGGTAACGAAATTCCGAGGCGATGTCGACCTCCACCGGTATGCGGGCGATGCGCTCGATCAGCACTTTGCCCACCATGCCGGCGTGTGCTGCCGTACCACAGGCAGTGATGAAGATTTTTTCAATCCGCTGAGCCAGTTCGGGCGTTAAATTTAGCTCTGGCAGGCGCACTCGCCCTTTTTCAAAGTCAACTCTGCCGGCAATGGTGTCGGTCAGCGAGCGCACCTGTTCGTGGATCTCCTTCTGCATGAAATGCCGATATTCCCCCTTCTCGGCAGCGATTGGATCCCAGGCAACATGGTGTACCTGGTATTCCACGGCTCTGCCATCCAGGCTTTGCACACTCAGCCCCCTTCGACTGACTATTGCCATCTGTCGGGACTCCAGAAATACCATCGAACGGGTATGCTCTAGAATGGCGGGCATGTCTGAGGCAATAAACATCTCCCCCTCTCCCACTCCCACCACAACCCCGCCGGCATTGCCGATGCGGGCGGCAATAATTTTATCCGGCTCGCGCGAGGAAAGGACGACAATTCCGTGCGCCCCCCTCAAGCGGTTAAACGCCCCACGGCAGGCTTCGGTCATCCCTTTGCCGCTGGCGAGGAAACGTTCGATCAAATGGACAATCACTTCGGTATCGGTATCTGAGTTGAAAACCGCCCCTTCCGCAGCAAGTTCCTCGCGCAACTCAAGGAAATTTTCGACGATGCCGTTGTGCACCACCACCACTTCGCCAGTCATACCCAGGTGCGGATGGGCATTGCGCGCGCTTGGTTCACCATGGGTCGCCCAGCGAGTATGGCCGATGCCCACATGCCCTGATATAGGCAATTCCTCAATCAATGTAACCAGCCGCGACAGTTTGCCGGCGTCGCGACGCACCTCGATGTGGCCATTTTGCAACACCGCCAAACCAGCCGAGTCGTATCCGCGATATTCCAGCCGCTTCAAGCCATTCAAAATGATTGGCGTAGCGTCTCGCGGACCAATATATCCTACGATTCCACACATGAGAGCTCCCTCCATCGAGATGGATATATTCCCGAACCAGATGCTTCTCACCTGGCGTCGAGATCTGCCATGCTCTGCGCTTTTCTCCTTCCAGTCGCCTGGATAGCTTTGTACGCGAGCTTTTGTTGGAGGGAAAGATATCGGGGCTGGCTGACCCGGAGGGCATCCGCTGATCACTCGATTTTCTCCCCGGCGCTGGCAGTGCTGGTTGCCCCCTGCCGGAGATTAACCCGTCCGCGATGGACGGGAACCCTCATCCTCGTCACCTCTGCCTGCAAATTGGAAACTCATCACTGCCTGCAGAGGCCATGCGCTGTCTTTCCCGTTAAAATTCTCCCTTGCACCTCCTGCTAGCTCAAAGTTCGCCCATTATACTGCAAATCCGAGTTCCGAAACGAGATTTCCAAGGGAAGATCCGCCAAACGAAAATCCAATTAGCGCAACTTTGATTCCTCCCTTCGTTATTTGATCGTATCATACCCGAAAGTTGCTCGGTATGCTATCCCCTTACGGTACCGGCAATTACAGGCAGAACGCCGCGTTGCCAAAGCAAACGAGCCCAATTCCGCATCTCACAGCCGCCAACCCGCTTTGAACAATGCCAGCGGTTCTTTGGTATAATCCAACACGATGCTGGACAATCCAACATCAATCTATTCTGGTAAATGCGGGAAACGGGTGGGTAAATTGGTCCGCCCCGTACACCCCTGGCAAAACCGCTGCGCGCGTTAAGGAGCCTGATTTGGCGTTCAATCCCCTCAACTGGTTGCTGGGGTTCTTCTCTTTAGACATCGGCATCGATCTGGGCACCTCCAACACCCTGGTTAACGTGCGGGGGAAGGGAATCGTCATCAATGAACCATCGTGGGTGGCGATCGAGAAACGCACACGCAAGCCGCTCGCCATCGGCGCAGAAGCCAAGGAGATGGCCGGCCGGACGCCCGCCAATGTGATTGCCGTGCGCCCGCTACGAGATGGCGTGATCTCCGAATTCGAGATCACCCAAGCGATGCTCGAGTACTTTATTGGCAAGGCGCATGAGCAGAGCATCGTCCCTGTGCCGCGCCCGCGCGTGGTCATTGGCATCCCTTCCGGAGTGACCGAAGTGGAAAAACGCGCCGTCTACGACGCAGCCATGTCAGCCGGGGCGCGTGAGACCTATCTGATCGAGGAACCGGTAGCTGCGGCTCTGGGGGCGGGGCTGCCCGTTGCCGAAATACGCGGCAGCATGATCACCGATATCGGCGGTGGCACGTCCGAGGTAGCGGTGATGTCCATGGGCGGCGTTGTGGTGTCTCGATCCTTACGGGTTGCCGGCGACGAAATGGACGAAGACATCGTCCAATACATGCGCAATAAGTACAACTTGCTCATCGGTTTGCGCATGGCTGAACAGGCAAAGATAGCCATCGGTTCAGCGTATCACCTGCCGGAAGAAAAAACGATGGTGCTGCGCGGCCGGAACCTGGTGACCGGGTTGCCGGAAGCTGTCGAGGTTTCGTCGGTCGAGATTCGCGAGGCGATTTCTGGATCGGTGCAGACAATCGTTGATACGATCAAGGACGCCCTGGATGAGGTGCCCCCAGAAATCATCGCCGACCTGATGGAAACCGGCGTCTGTCTGGCTGGCGGGGGCTCCCTGTTACAGGCGCTTGACCGCCGGCTAACCGAAGAGCTGAAAATCCGCGTTTGGGTTGCTGAGGACCCGATGAGTTGCGTGGCGCGCGGTGCCGGGATGATCCTGGAAGACCTGGATCACCTCAACCATCTGTTGGTAGGTTTGGAGCGCGGCAGCACCAGACACGGGAAGACCGAGCCGGTTGCTTAGTGTTGGCTTAAACTGTTCTGCCGCCGACAGGTCGGTTTCCGGATTTGCTGATACAATCGGCAAGAACAGAGTAAATTAACATGAATTCGACGAGCACTCGCTCTTTGCAAACCATCATCCTCATCCTGGTTGCCTTGGGGTTGATAGCGCTGGCGTTGGGCGGTTACCTCTCTCCACTTTCGCGACTCATCCTGAATCCGATTATCAGCACGCAAACCTGGATTGCCAGCCGCTACCAGGCCGTCCAGGATTTCGTGCGCGCCCCGCAGGATATCACCCGCCTGCGTCAGGAGAACGCTCTATTACGGGCAGAGAACTCGCGCTTGCAGACCCAGATTATCGAGCTGCAACAACAACTGGCAGAGACCAACATCCTTTCGGCGCTGGTCGGTTTCGCCCGCGCCAACCCGGAGAACCGGTATCAGGCGGCTGCGGTGATTGCTCGCGACCCGAGCCCGTTTCTCAAATATGTAATCATCAATCGCGGCTCAGACCATGGCCTGCGACGGGGTATGCCGGTGGTCACCCAGCAGGGCCTGGTGGGCAGAATTGCCGCGGTCACCGCCAGTGCTGCCCGCGTTCAACTTATCACTGACCCGGCTTCGACCGTCAACGTGCGCATTGAACCTTCGCAGGCGCTGGCAGTGCTCAATGGTAGCATCAGCGGCGAGTTGGCACTAGACATGATTCCGCAAAATGCAGATGTGCAAGCTGGTAACCTGGTGCTCACCTCAGGCCTGGGAGGCAGCTACCCCCCCAATATTCTGATCGGTCAGGTGGCAGGCGTGCGCAGCCGCGATCAGGATGTATTTCAGCGGGCGGTACTCCAACCCATGGTGGACTTCAGCCAGCTTGAGATTGTGCTGGTGATTACCAACTTCACCCCCGTCGAGGTGAGTCCATTGCTGCCAACCCCCGAAGTTATCCAGCCATGAACCGTTCGACGCGCTTTCTGCTCCCCAACACCCTTGCTGTGTTGACGGCATTGCCCGTCTTGACCGGATTGATGATCTTGCAGACGAGCCTGATCAGCCGTCATCCCCTGCTCCAGGGGACTTCTGACCTTGTGCTGCTGGCAATCATCGCCTGGGCGCTGCAAAAGCGCGTGGAGAGTGCCTGGCAATGGGGGATTATCGGCGGGCTGATTTACAGCCTGGCTTCTGCTCTGCCGTTCGGCGCAGCGATTGTGGGATATCTGCTCGCCACTGCCCTGGCGCGAGCGCTGAGGCGACGCGTCTGGCAGGTACCGCTGTTGGCGATGTTTGTGACCACCTTCTTTGGCACTCTAATTGTGCACACAGTCTCTTACGTTGTCCTGGTCACCGCCAGAGATCCCCTGCCTTTACTGGAAACTTTCAACCTGATCACGTTACCCAGTTTGCTGTTGAACCTGCTGCTGGCTGCACCGGTTTACACCCTGATCAGCGATCTGGCGAAATGGCTGCACCCTGAAGCGTTAGAAACATGAACGACTCCACGTATCTGAACAATACCATACAGACCTGGCGCATACTTATCTTTGCCGCGGTAATCTTTTTGCGCCACTAGGTGCGTACGCCACGTCGAAAGTCAATCTGCGACTTTTTACCGCCATTCTTGCCGCGGTCATCTTGCTGGTCTTCGGCATCTACGTCCTGCGCCTGTTCAGCCTGCAAATCTTGCAAGCACCGGAGTGGGTAGCCAAGGCAGACGCCAACCGCATTAAGGAGATAAACATCCCAGCGGCGCGCGGCGTCATTTATGATCGCAATGATGTGATCCTGGCGCGCAATGTTGCCTCGTACAACGTGGTGATCACTGCCGCCAACCTGCCGGACGATGAGGGCGAAATTCAGGAGATCTTTCGCGAGCTCTCGGCGTTGATTGACATGCCGGTAAACCTGGGGGAACTTAGCGAAGAGAACCCATACGTTCCGTGCATTTCCGAACACGGAATTGCTCAGATTGTGGAATATGGCGAGTCTGCCACACCCTTCTCGCCAGTCAAGGTGAAATGCGATATCGACCCTACCATCGCCATGATCATTCAGGAGAAAGCTGTGGACTGGCCAGGGGTTTCGATCGAAGTGCAACCGATTCGCGACTACCCCACCGGCTGGCTGACCGCCTCGCTCATTGGCTTCCTTGGCCCTATCCCAGCAGCCCAAGAAGAGGATTTCAAAGCCAAAGGTCTTGAACCCAATCGCGACAAAGTGGGTTATGCCGGTTTGGAACTGCAGTACCAGGATCTGCTGGCAGGTTCGAATGGGAAACGCATCATCGAAGTGGATGTGGCCGGTAAAGAGATCCGCACAATTGGCGAGCCACGCGATCCGGTGGCTGGCCTGAACCTGCGCCTGACCATCGATACCCGATTACAGCAGGCAGCTACTGCCATCCTGGAGCGGGAGATCAACTTCTGGAACACCTACTTGAATGAAATACGCTCCACCAGCGGCGTTGTCATCGCCATAAACCCGAAAACGGGCGAGATTTTGGCGATGGTCTCTTACCCCACATACGAAAACAATCGCATGGCGCGGGTAATCCCGGCATATTATTACAATCAGCTTATCCAAGATCCAGCCAACCCACTGCTGAACCACGCGGTCGGGGATGTGTTGCCGGCTGGTTCGGTTTTTAAGCTGACAACCGCCGTCGGCGCCCTCAACGAAGGCGTGGTCACGCCAGAGCAGATCATCGAAACGCCGCCCGAGATCGTGGTCGAAGAAAAATTCAACCCCAACGATCCTGGCATTCAACGCAAATTTGTGGACTGGAACAAAGCCGGCTTCGGCAGACTGGATTTCCTGGGCGGGATCGCCAACTCCAGCAACGTTTACTTTTACAAACTTGGCGGGGGGTATAAAGATGAAGTACCCGAAGGTCTGGGCATCTGCCGCCTGGGCACTTATGCCCGCGCCTTGGGCTACGGCGACTATCCGGGCACTGGTCTGCCAGAAGAGGAAAAAGGCCTGGTTCCCGACCCTCAATGGAAACGCCTGACCCATGGTGAAAGCTGGTCAACTGGTGACACGTACATTGCCAGCGTTGGCCAGGGTTATGTGCTGGCGACCCCCCTGCAGGTGCTGCTCTCAGCCGCCACGATTGCCAACGACGGCAAATTGATGCAACCTCAACTTGTCAAAGAGGTTCTGGACGGTGAAGGCAACGTGGTGCGCCCCTTCCAACCGATCATGAAATGGGATATCACCAAGGATAACGTCATCCAGGTATATGGCGAAACCACCACCCGCGGTTGTGAGCCGATCGAAGGACAGACAAAGAACGTCGAGCCATGGGTGATTGACAAGGTTCAGGAGGGGATGCGGCGCGCCGTCACCCAGGGAACGCTGGCTAAGGAATTTGTCCTCGCCACCGTACCCGCCGCCGGAAAGACCGGTACCGCCGAATACTGCGACAAATTTGCCCAGGCGAAGAATCGCTGTATCCCCGGTCTCTGGCCCTCGCACGCCTGGACGGTAGCCTATGCGCCTTACGACGATCCGGAAATTGCTGTGGTGGCTTTTGTGTACAACGGCGGAGAAGGCGCTAGCGTTGCCGGCCCCATCGTCCGCCAGCTTTTGAATGCCTACTTTGAGCTCAAGTCCATCGACAAGGCTGCTGAAGCACCTTGAACATTCGTGCTATAATTACTCGAGAGTTATGGCCAATCCGATAGTGCAGATCAAGGGACTCGGCGAAGGCCTGCTGGTTATCCCGGCAGATGGGGAATGGGACGAGATTCACCACGCCATTCTGAAGCACATCGATGAGCAAACCGGTTTTTTTCAAGGTGCCCGCCTGGCTCTCGATTTGGGCAATCACGTGCTCAAGGCGGCTGAGCTTGGCAAACTGCGCGATGAAATCTCGGAGCGCGGGCTGACCTTGTGGGCAGTCTTGAGCAATTCGCCAACCACAGAGCGCACCGCCCAGACCCTTGGGTTGGCCACGCGCCTGACCAAGTCACGCCCCGAGCGCGGCGCCCGTCCGCTGGAAACCACGCTTCAAGGCGGCGAAAACGCCATCCTGGTGCGGCGCACGTTGCGATCTGGCTACAGCCTGCAACACCCCGGGCACATAGTGGTCATCGGCGATGTCAATCCAGGGGCGGAGGTCATCGCCGGCGGCGACGTGATCGTCTGGGGGCGGCTGCGCGGCGTGGTGCATGCTGGCGCGTTAGGAAACGAAGAAGCGATTGTTTGCGCTCTTGACCTGGCGCCTACCCAGCTCCGCATCAGCGGACAGATTGCCACCACCCCTGCACGCCGCGGCAAACCCCAGCCAGAACTGGCGCGCCTTAAAGACGGGCAGGTGGTGGCAGAGCCCTGGAATGCAAAGGGCAAATAACAGAGGGATGAAAAAATGCCTGGAAAAGTAGTAACCATCACATCTGGCAAGGGAGGTGTCGGCAAAACCACCGCAACCGCCAACATCGGTGCCGCGCTGGCTTCCTTTGGGCACAAAGTGGTTTGCGTGGATGCCGATATTGGCCTGCGAAATTTGGATGTCGTCCTTGGCCTGGAGAACCGGATTGTTTATGACCTGGTGGACGTCATCGAGGGTCGTTGCCGTCTGCGTCAGGCGATGATCCGCGACAAGCACCTGAGCGAATTGTTCTTGATTCCGGCTGCTCAAACGCGCGATAAGAGTGCCGTCTCCCCTAGCGATATGGTGCGCTTGTGCGACGAGCTCCGCCCAGATTACGATTGGATCCTGATCGACTCGCCGGCCGGCATCGAACGCGGATTTCGCAATGCCATCGCCCCCGCGGATATCGTCCTGGTTGTCACCAACCCCGAAGTCTCCGCAGTGCGCGATGCCGATCGCATTATCGGACTGATTGAGGCGGAAGAAAAAGGACCCGCCCGCCTGATCATCAACCGCCTTAAGCCAGAAATGGTGCGCCGCGGCGATATGCTTTCCGCCGAAGATGTGCTCGATTTGCTTGCAGTTGATCTCATTGGTTTAATCCCGGAAGATGAACACGTGGTGATGAGCACCAACCAGGGCACACCAATCGTTCTCAACGGTAAAAGCAAAGCTGGGCAGGCGTTCCGCAACATTGCCAGGCGGTTACGGGGCGAGGACGTGCCATTCGAGACCCTGGATGATCAAAGCAGCATTTTCAAACGCATGGCGCGGCTTTTCCGCCCAGGAGGCAACTGATATGAGCAGCTTCATCGAACGCCTGCTAGGCCGCGACCAGAAAAGCGCCCGAACCGCCAAGGAGCGCATGCGCCTGGTGCTGGTTCATGATCGCACGGACCTGCCCGCGGGTGAGATGGACCGATTGAAGGATGAATTGATCGACGTGATTTCGCGCCACGTCGAAATCGAGCGCACCGCCGCCCGGATCGAGATGCGTCAGGACGGACGCCAACAGCGTCTGATCGCCGATATCCCGCTCCGCCCCACGCGCCGGAGACGGGCAGGAGTCTGAGAGACCGTGCGTTCTGCAAACGCTAACTGGCGTCATTTCGATTTCTGGCTGCTGGGCGCCGTGGCCGTGCTGACAATCTTCGGCATCACCATGATTCGCTCCGCCGTTGCCGGGAACATCGAGCTGACCACCGAAACGAATTTGGTCAACCGTCAGCTTGCGTTTGCCGTGATCGGTTTTGTGGTTGTCATCCTGACCGCAGCCATTGATTATCATCTGTGGTTGTCCATCAGCCGAACGCTTTACCTGGGCATGGCTGGTTTGTTGGCGATCCTGGCGGCGGTTGGCGCAGTGTTTTTTGGCTCGGCTCGCTGGTTCGACACCGGCATCATTCTGATTCAACCTTCGGAACTGGCCAAGATTGTGATGATCCTAGTGCTGGCCGAGTTCTTTACCCACCATCAAGCTGAATTGCATCAGTTTCAGTGGGTGGTGCGCAGCCTCCTCTTGACGCTCGGGATAGCCGGACTGATTCTGATCCAACCCAATCTGAGTACTGCCATTGTGATCCTGGTGCTCTGGTTCGCCCTGCTGTGGGCAGCCGGGCTGCACCTCAAACATCTGGCCATCTTTGCCACCCTGGCGGTCATTGTACCCTTCGTTTCCTTCCCCTTTCTGGCAGACTACCAGCAAGACCGCATCACCAACTTTCTCTTCCCCAACCCGGAAGCCAGTTATGGCGATATCTATAACATCCAGCAGGCTTTGATCAGCATTGGCTCTGGCGGTTTGCTGGGCAAGGGATACGGCAATGGCTCGCAGGTGCAACTGCGCTTCCTGAAAGTACGCTGGTCTGACTACATTTTTTCCGCCCTGGCTGAAGAGTTTGGCTTTATCGGTGCGATTGTGATCCTGTTGTTGTTGGTTTTTGTCGTCCTTCGCTGCCTGCGGGCGGCGCGCCTGGCGCGGGATACTTTTGGCGCGCTGATCGCATACGGCGTCGCCACGCTGATCGCCTTCCAGGCAGTGGTCAATATTGGCGTCAACCTTAATTTGCTGCCGGCTACCGGACTGACCCTGCCATTTGTCAGTTATGGCGGTAGCTCGTTGTTGTCGGCGTTGCTCGGCATTGGACTGGTGCAAAGCGTTGTCCTGCGTCATAAAGCCCTGGAATTCTCGCAAGGCCAAGCCTGATGGCGCAGATGTGAAGCCGCGGTCTCACAACCGACCCGATGGGCTGGTTGTGGCTACCGGTTTGTCGAGGTGAATGAATGCAGAATCCAATCCGACCCGTTCGGGTGCGCATGGCGCCCTCCCCCACCGGACGCACCCACATCGGCAGCGGACGCACCGCCCTGTATAACTACTTGCTTGCCCGGCAAACCGGCGGGCAATTCATCCTGCGCATCGAAGACACGGATCGAAAACGCTATGTACCTGGCGCAGAAGAAGAGCTGATCTACAGCCTGCACTGGCTCGGACTGGATTGGGATGAAGGGCCAGAGGTCGGCGGCCCTAACGCGCCATATTACCAATCCCAGCGCAGAGAAATCTACCAGCAATACGCCCGTCAACTGGTCGAGAGCGGCCATGCTTACTACTGTTTTTGCTCGCCGGAGCGACTGGAGATGGTGCGCCAGCAACAGTTCAAACTCAAACAGCCTCTGCTCTATGATGGCACCTGTCGAAACCTGGACCCCGACCAGGCTGCCAGGCGGGTGGCAGCTGGCGAGCGACATGTAATCCGTTTCAAAATGCCCCGGGAAGGGTCCATCACCGTGCAGGATTACCTGCGTGGCGCGATTACTATTGAAAACCGCGTGCTGGACGATTACATTCTGGTCAAATCTGACGGGCTGGCGCTCTACCATCTGGCGGCGATGGTGGATGATCACTTGATGGGAATCACGCACGTTCTGCGCGGTTCGGAATGGCTCTCTACCTTCCCGCTCCATGCTCACATCATTCGCGCTTTTGGCTGGCAGGAGCCCGTTTGGGTGCATCTATCGGTTTTCCTCAAGCCCAGCGGGAAGGGCAAGATGAGCAAACGCGATACTGCCCAGGCCATGCAGGATGGTTATTCGATCTTTATTAAAGACCTAGAAGCCCTGGGATATATCCCCGAAGCGGTGGTGAACTGGATTGCGCTGATGGGTTGGAGCTACGACGATCACACCGAATTTTTCACCATGGCAGACCTGATCGAAAAGTTCAGCCTGGACAAGCTCAACCCTGCGCCAGCGGCGATCAATTTCACCAAATTCGACCATTTCAATGGCATGCACATCCGCAACCTGAAGATTGACGATCTGGCACGGCGCATCAAACCTTTCTTCCTCTCCGCGGGTTATGAAGTGGACGACGAGCGCTTGCTGGCCATCACGCCGCTCATTCGCGAGCGCCTGGTCACCCTCGACGACGCCGTTTCTTTTGCTGGATTTTTCTTCCGCGAAGATGTGCAGCCCAAGCCGGAGGAACTGGTCGGCAAGGACATGACCGCCGCCCAGTCGGCTCAGGCGGCACGGCGCGCCTATGAGGTGTTACAAGGTCTGGAGGAAATCAACCCGGCCAGCGCCGATGCACCGCTCCGTTTGCTGGCCGAAGAGCTTGGTTTGAAGACCGGTCAGCTCTTCGGCATCTTGCGGGTGGCTGTGACCGGACAGACGGTCAGCCCGCCATTGCTGGAAAGCATGGCGGTGATTGGGAAAGAAAAAGTGCTGGAGCGCATCCAGCGCGCCAGCACAATTTTGGAGCAAATGAGCTAAGCATCGTCTGTCGGCCAGATTTTCGCTCTGGCTATCAATCCACTTGCAGCGTTTTCTCGATCTTAGCCCAGGTATCCTTCAGGCCGACAGCGCGGTTGAAAACTAATCTTCCCCGGCTGGTGTCGGGATCAACGCAAAAATAGCCCTGACGCTCGAACTGGTATATCGCCGGGGTTTCCGCACCTTTTGGCACCGGGGAATCTGCCAGGCTGGGCTCAACAAAACAGTTGGGTAGCACCTCCAGCGAGTTAGGATTCAAATTGGAGAGGAAATCCTTTCCCTCTTCAACATCATCCGGGTCTTCTTTTAGGAACAGACGGTCATACAAGCGTACTTCTGCGGGGAGAGCATGCGCCGCCGAAACCCAGTGCAGGGTTGCCTTGACCTTGCGCCCATCCGGAGCATCACCGCCGCGCGTCGCCGGATCGTAGGTGCAATGCACTTCAAGTATCTCCCCCGTCTGCTCGTCTTTGACCACGCCCACACAGGTGACAAAATAGGCATAGCGCAGGCGCACCTCCCTGCCCGGCGCCAGGCGATAATATTTCGGGGGCGGCTCGAAAATCATCCTGTTCGATATACAACACCTTGGAAAAAGGCACCTTGCGTGTTCCAGCAGAGGGGTCTTCCGGGTTGTTCACCGCCTCCATCTCTTCTACGAGGTCGTCGGGGTAGTTGTCAATTACCAGTTTGAGGGGGCGCAACACAGCCATTTTCCTCGGCGCGCGGCGGTTCAGGTCCTGCCTCAGGCAATACTCCAGCAGATTGATATCCACAACGCTGTCGTTCTTGGCTACACCGATGCGTTCGCAAAAATCCAAAATCGCCTCCGGCGTATAACCGCGCCGCCGCAAACCGGAGAGCGTTGGCATTCGTGGGTCGTCCCAGCCAGACACGTGCTTCTCCTGCACCAGACGCAACAACTTGCGCTTGCTCAGCACCGTATAGGAAAGATTTAACCGCGCAAACTCGATCTGCTGCGGATGATAAATCTCCAATTCATCCAGGAACCAGTCATAGAGTGGACGGTGATCTTGAAATTCCAGGGTGCAAATCGAGTGGGTAATCCCTTCGATGGAGTCGCACTGGCCATGGGCGAAGTCATACATCGGGTAGATGCACCACTTGTCGCCAGTGCGATGATGGCTCTGGAACAGAATGCGATACATAACCGGGTCACGCATATTCAGGTTGCCCGAAGCCATATCAATCTTGGCGCGCAAAACGCGTGATCCTTCGGGAAACTCGCCTTTGCGCATCCGCTCAAACAAATCCAGGTTTTCTTCCACCGAACGGTTGCGATACGGACTCTCCTTGCCGGGTTGTGTCAGGGTGCCGCGATACTGGCGAATCTCGTCGGCGCTGAGATCATCCACGTAGGCTTTTCCTTTGCGGATCAACTTGACGGCGTACTCATACAGCGTCTCGAAATAATCTGAAGCGTAAAACTCCCGATCCTCCCAGTCGGCGCCTAACCAGCGCACATCGGCTTTGATCGATTCGACGTATTCGACTTCCTCTTTAGTGGGATTGGTATCGTCGAAACGCAGGTTGAATTTGCCGTTGAATTCCCTGGCAAGGCCATAATTCAGGCTGATTGACTTGGCGTGGCCGATGTGCAGGTAACCGTTTGGTTCAGGCGGAAAGCGGGTGTGAACACGCCCGCCAAAACGGTTGGTGCGAATATCCTCACGGATGATCTCACGGATAAAATCTGTGCGTTCAGGGGGTGTTTCAGAAGGCATTTCCATGTTCATTGTCCATTTCCGGGCATATCTGACCTGAAAATCGAGGCATATTCTAACAAACTTTGGCTTTCTTTGGGTGTGGGGAGCAGAATCCAGCTTCCAGATTCAGGGATTTAATCCAAGCGGAGTGGATGGTGCACATACCGAGGACAGGCTGAAATTTGACGCTGGTCGGTAATCATGGTACAATCCCTCTGCAAACGCTGGGGGTTCGTCTAGCGGTAGGACAGCGTACTCTGGATCCGTATGCCGAGGTTCGAATCCTCGACCCCCAGCCAGCAGCGACAAAACACCCGCCAGGGTGTTTTGTCTTTTATCCGGCAGCCAAGCCAAGCAAACCCTGGCTGAAGCCTTCAGGCAAACGCTGAACCGCGCCCATAAGAAATATCCATGCGCAAAGCGAAAAGATTTGCTACAATTATGAAAATTAGATTAAAGCTAGCCGAAATTGCGGTAGTTGCTGATTCAACCGTCTCAACGCCATCCCTGTCGACCAAACCAGAACTTTGTAACTCATGAGGAGGATAAGATGCAAATTGGGAAAGCCTTTACCTACGCCTTTGAAGATGCCAAGTGGTTCTCCAAGCTGTTGATTGGTGCGCTGATCTCCATCGTTCCCGTGCTAAACATAGCCTGGGGCGGCTATACCACCGAAATCATCCGCCGCGTCTCCCGGCAAGCTCCGGAACCGCTGGCTGATTGGGACGACCTGGGCAAGAAGTTCATTGACGGGTTGATCCTCTTTGCCGCTGGAATCATCTACGGTCTACCACTGCTGGTTTTGTTCGTGCTGATGATCCCGATTTTCATTAGCGCCGGCGCTGCCGAGGGAGATTTGCAGGACATATTGACCGCAGCCAGCGCGGGCATCAGCATCCTGCTTTCCTGTTTGGCCATCCTGTATGGCTTGTTCTTGTCGCTGATTTTCCCGGCGGTGCAGGTAAACTTCGCCCGCAAGGGCAATTTTGCTTCCTGTTTCGAGATCAGGAATATCGTCCGACTGGCTACCGGAAACCTGGGCGATTTCCTGCTCGCCTGGCTGGCTTATCTGGTATTTTCCGTGATCGCCGGGACGATAGGCAGCGCGGCGATCAGCATTCTGGCAATCATCCCCTGTATTGGCTGGGTTCTGGCGCTGGTATTGGGCGCCTTAATCACGCCCTTGATTGGCGTGGTGTACGCTCACCTGTTTGGCCAGGTCGGAGCTAGCCGTTGACTGGTAAGTCCCTGCCCTACCCTTTCGACGATTAACAGCGCCTTCAGGGCATCCTGAGATGAGCATGATGCCAGAAAACTTCCTGCAAAAGATGCAACAAGGGCGGGCTGGAGTGGCAGGCAATTGGTCGGCAAAGGACGTGGTCGCCCACACTGCCTGGTATGAGCAAGAGAAGGTAGGCGCTGGCTGGCTCAGACCGGTGGAAACTCTCCAACGACGAGAGCAATCAGAACATGTCCAAACAAATGCGTAAAAACTAATCAGGGATATAATAGTCTTGTACAGCAGCGAATCGGGAGCATCCCCAACCGACAAGAGCCACGTAGCAGTATAAGAAGACCCTTCTTCTCAAAGCGGTACGTTGGAGGGTGCTTTCCTGCCAAGGGAGCAACAAAACGCAAAGTTGTTCCCCTCAACCAATCTCGATCACCCGATATCGTATTCCTAACCACACCTACAGGAGGTCAACCATGGCAAAGCTCGAAACAATCGAAGGCATTGGCGGAACATACGCGCAAAAACTTCGGCAGGCAGGAATAACCACGGTCGAAGGTCTGCTGGAAAAAGGCTCGACTCCAAAAGGGAGAGAGGAGATTGCTGAAGCCACCGGCATCAGTGGGAAATTGGTGCTACGCTGGGTAAACCATGCCGACTTGTTCCGCATCAAGGGCATTGGCGAGGAGTACGCCGATTTGCTGGAAGCCGCTGGTGTGGACACCGTTGTCGAGCTGGCTCAGCGCAATGCTCAGCAACTGTATGAAAAAATGGCTGCCACCAATGCAGAGAAGAAACTGGTTCGCAAGATGCCCACCCAGGAGCAGGTTAGCGATTGGATCTCCCAGGCTAAGGAACTGCCGCGGGTGGTTACATATTAAGAGCCGCTCTCTACCTGAGTAACCCCCGCAGGGCAAAGTTAGCAATTTAGACCCGATTATCTGTGCCGGAGAACTTCTTCTCCGGCATAGTTTTTTCCAAAAAGTCGCTCATCCAGGCAAAATGGCTTGCATTTCTGGCGTTTTTCTATTATGCTCAAGGTGGTCGCGTATTTGTAGCCAGTGTTCGCCCAGCACATTGGTTGAGATGTGTTACCTGGCTGCAGTTTATTTCAGCCTTGCTTCTCTGGTGTGTCCGAGCAACACAACCGTGGGCGGTCCTTTCGAGACGCCCTGCAACGACATATGCTTTCGCTCAACTGTCAGGTGTGACAACTTGCTGATCACGCTGAAACGCATTCTCCTTTCAAGCATCCTGGCGCTCCTGATGCTGTTTATCCCGCAGGTTGTCGGCGGCAAAGTGGCGCTATTGCCGGATGTAGACACCCTCTGGGAAGAAGTACCAACCGCCCATACGCCATCTGCCCGTTACATTCATGGCATGACTTATGACAGCAGCCGTGGTGTGCTGGTGCTGTTTGGTGGCGATGGTACCGGACGTGAACGGCGGAACGACACTTGGGAGTACAACGGAGAGGATTGGACGCAAATCCAACCGCAGCAATCGCCGCCTGGACGGGTGAACATTCAACAAGGCATGGTATATGACGCCCACCGACAGAAGGTGGTCTTATTTGGCGGACTGGGAGTTGCGGGTTACCTGAACGACACCTGGGAGTACAACGGCGTCACCTGGACGCAGGCCTCACCGGCAACTTCGCCGCCAGCGCGCGATTCTCACGCAATGGTGTACGATCCTGTGCGGCGGGTAATTGTCCTCTTCGGTGGCTACAACCCAGGCAATCCCTACCTGAACGACACATGGGAATATAATGGCGTCACCTGGCAGCAGGTGACCACCGCGCAAAGCCCCCCAGGCCGGTTTCATCACGCCTTGGCATACGATGCTCAGCGCAGAGTGGTGGTGCTCTACGGAGGACGGAGCATCACTGATCCTCAGAGGAACGACACCTGGGAGTACAACGGCAGTGACTGGCAGCAGGTTGTGCCTGGGCAAAATCCGCCCGGACTGGAAAGCCATGGAATGTCTTATGATGCTCAGCGCGGGGTGGTGGTTCTTTTTGGAGGCACCGAGAACGGTTCTGACCCGGTGAATGAAACCTGGGAATACGATGGCGCGAGCTGGACCATTGGGAGCACAATTTTACGTCCGCCTGCCCGCCTTGGCTTTCCGCTGGCGTACGATAGCCAGAGAGACAAGCTGGTTCTCTTCGGTGGAGGATACGGTGACGGTCGCCCAACCGTCTTCGCCGATACCTGGGAATACGACGAGGATACCGGTCCGGGCAACGCCATCGCCCAGGAAGCACGACTGGACAGCGGCATGCCATATGATGTTGATCGCGGCTGTCCAACGCCCTATACAGGCTGTGGTGGAGATTATCACGGCTTCAGCGCCGGCGTCTGCACCGACATCATCCTTGACGCCTACAACTTTGGCGCCAGCTTCGACCTGCAACAAGCGCTCTTTCAGGATTACCTGGTCAACCCATGGCGCTATCGCTATGGCACAGCCCGCCATGCCGAAGACTTGCGCCGGTACTTCGCGAACAACCAGCAGATATTTCCCCCCGATCAACCATACCTCAAAGGAGATGTCGTCTTTCTGGATTGGGAAACCGATGGCCTGGCTGACCACGCTGTCGTCGTCACCCAGGTCAGCCTCACTGGCCGCCCGCAAAGGGTGATGGACGCGCGCGGATATACCGCCGATAACCTCCACGGCGTTGCCGCTGAGGCGGTCTGGTCGAGCGCATATGAGGGGTCGGCGCGCGAACACGCCCGGTTGGGTACCCCGCAATTAAGTCTGCCATTGACGATCACTGAAACGACGCAGGCGTTACGTATCCGTCTGAACAATACGGCGATTTCAGCCCGTCTGCAAGACGCCACCGGCAAACAGACTTCGGCTTTCTACGATGAGAATATGGCTGCCAGCAATATCCACAACTTCATTCCCTATATTCCAGGTGGCAGCTACAATTACTCCCCTTCCGAAATAACCCTGCTGGTTTACCAGCCCCTGTCTAATTCAGAAAATTACACCCTCGACCTAACCAGCTCGGCATACGTAACCTACACCGCATACATCGAAACACTACAGAATTCCAACCCGATCGAGAGTGTTGCCTACACCCGCACCCTTGCCAGCGGAGAAACCCACAAAATTAATATCAGGCTGGAGTTCAAGCAAGGCGCGCTGCGCCTTAAATCCACCTCATTGGCAGCCGCGCCAACCATCACTGCCCCGTTGGCGCTGGAAATAAGGGCCCAAACCGGAATTACAGCCACCACAGATTTCACCATCAGCGAAACAGGGAGCCTCCTGCCGCTCAACAACGCCGATCTTTCGGCAACTAACCTGCGCAATCAGGCGGGTGAACTTTTGCCATCAGCGCGACTGAGCTTTTCTCCCGATCCGTTCAGCCTGCCGGCGGGCGGGAGTCAGACAGTGACGCTGCGTGTGGATTTGAATGGAGTGCTACCAGGCCTGTACCAGGGAAGTGTGCGCATGACTTCGGGGAACAGCAGCCCATTGAGCATCCCGCTTTCGGTGTTGGTAGAGCCTTACCGACGCTACCTGCCGATGCTCTCGCGCTAGGAATTGAGAAATCCCCAACCTTCGCTCTCTTACGACATTAGAGCCCGCGGTAACCGTCATTCCCGGCGACGCGCCGCCAGGCTTGCCACCGCCTTGGGGTGAGCTGTATTCATGCCCACCCAACCCTCACGGTAAATCAATATTTGCCAATCCTGAAAAGCAGCCAGCAGCTCTCCAGGAGCAAGCAAATACGCCGGCTCAATCTCTGGGTGAATCGAGCACATCTCCTGGGAGAGTGTCTCAATCAGCAACAACCCCCCTGGTCGCAGGGCACGGCGATACTGCTGCCAGAGGTCGCGCTGCAAATAATAGAAATTCAAAATCACATCAAAGTAGTTCGCAGGCAGTGCCAGGCGCTTCAAATCCACCACCGCTGCCATCAGCTCAGGCATGCAGGATTTGGCTCGCTGTACGGCCACCCAAGAGACATCCAGGCCGATCACGCGCAGGCCGCGTGCCAGCAGAAAAGCGGCATTCCCGCCTAAACCCATAGCAGCGTCTAGCGCTAAACCGGTTTCAGGTAGCAACGGGGCGCATTCCACCAGAAACTGCCGCGGCTGAGTGAAGCTGGCAAAACGCTCCTCGGTTGAATAGCGTTGATTCCAACGTGTGGCGTCTTCGGCGCACATGTATAAGCATCATACCAAATGGTCTGCCCGGCGGCAACCATTTCTACCCCTCTTGTGGAATTCAGATAACCTTGCTAAGATTAGCTCATGTGTGGACGATTTACCTTAACCGCAGATGTCACCGCTCTGCAGGAGAACTTTCCCTGGTTGGCGATTCCGCCGGGACTGGCGCCCCGCTATAACATTGCCCCTTCACAACCCATCGCCGCTGTCCCCAACGATGGCAAGAACCGGCTGGATTTCTTCACCTGGGGCCTGATCCCCTCTTGGGCTAAAGATCCTGCCATTGGCAACCGCATGATCAATGCTCGCGCTGAGACGTTGGCCGAAAAACCCGCTTTCCGGGCATCTTTCCGCCAGCGCCGTTGCCTGATTCTGGCAGACGGCTTCTATGAATGGCAGGCTGGTGAAGGGCGGCGCAAGACGCCAGTGTACGTTCGCCTTGCCTCGGGGCGACCGTTCGCATTTGCCGGGCTGTGGGATATCTGGAATGCGCCGGATGGTTCTCAAATCATCTCTTGCACTATCATCACCACTCAGCCAAACGCTCTGCTAGAGAAAATCCACAATCGCATGCCGGTCATCCTGCCAGAAAAAGCATATTCCTTATGGCTGGAACCAGGTGATGCCGACATCCGAAAGTTATCCAGCCTGTTGACCCCCTACCCGGCACAGGAAATGGTGGCTTATCCGGTGTCCCCGCTGGTGAACAGCCCGAACAATGACCGGCCGGAATGCATCCAGCCGAGCGGAGGGCAAACGCTCTCATCTGCCTGAAATGGAGCTTTCCAGGCTGTCATCAAACACCATCAGCGCTCATCCCTGGGGACAGCGGATTCAGCGGGTGCTGGCGGCAGCGCTGCGCGCCGCCGAGCCACAGGAGGCCGTGCGGGGCGCACTCACACGTCGCTCAAACAGGTTGATCGTGGCAGATCGCACCTACATCCTCGATCATTATCAGCAAATATTCCTGATCTCCATTGGCAAAGCCGGCGCACCAATGGCTGAGGCGGTTGTGGACCTGTTGGGCGGCCGCCTTTCTGGGGGCATCATCCTAACCAAGGACGCTCATGATCGGCAAATTCCCGGGTTGAACGTTTACACCGCTGGACACCCCATCCCCGATGAGCGCGGTGTGCTGGCTTCCACAAAAATTATCGAGCTACTACACCGCACCGGAGCGCAGGACCTGGTGATCTGCCTGCTCTCCGGTGGCGGCTCAGCCTTGATGACCGCCCCTGCCGCAGGCATCTCCCTCAACGACCTGCAACAGCTTACCGAACTGCTGTTGTCTTGCGGCGCAGATATTGGCGCCATCAATACCTTACGCAAACACCTCGACCAGCTCAAGGGCGGAAACCTGGCGCGCCTGGCTCAACCTGCTCAACTGCTCACCCTGGTGCTCTCCGATGTAATTGGCGACTCGTTAGACGTGATCGCGTCCGGACCTACCGTACCCGATCCAACCACCTACCAGGACGCCATGGAGGTGCTCATACGCTATGGAATCCTGGAAAAGACGCCGGCTGCAATCCGCCAACACCTGACGCACGGCTGCGCCGGGAAGCTCCCCGAGACGCCCAAACCCGGTACGCCGCTTTTCGACCGAACTCACAACCTGATTGTCGGCAATAACGCCCTGGCGCTCCAAGCAGGTCTCGAACAGGCGCGCCGCGAGGGCTTCGAACCGCTCTTGCTCACCGCCACCTTGCAAGGCGAGGCTAGAGACGCCGGTCGCTGGCTGGCAAGCCAGGCATGCGACTATCCCATCCGTCGCCCGGCCTGTCTGGCGGCAGGGGGCGAAACAACTGTCACCTTGAAAGGCAACGGGCTGGGTGGGCGCAATCAGGAGATTGCGCTTGGCGCTGTGACCGCTCTGGCCGAAGTGCCGGGGGCGCTGCTGGTTACCCTGGCTACCGACGGCGGCGATGGCCCAACCGACGCCGCCGGAGCTGTAGTGAGCACAGAGACGCTCAGACGAGCTGCCGCCTTGGGCCTCGACCCTCAGGCTTATCTGGAGCAGAATGACTCCTACCACTTTTTTGAAGCGCTCGGCGATTTGCTCAAGACCGGCCCGACCCTGACCAATGTCAATGATCTGGCCTTCTTGTTCCTCTTTCCACCCGAGAGCATGAACGTCGGAGCGTAACAAACGAAAAAATGTTCCTGGTTGTCCCTTGCACCGGCAGCCAGCCTCCAATACAATACATAACATGCCGATGAGTTACCCGTCCTACCTCCGATTGCTGCAGTCAGGGGAATTGCAGCAACGCGTCCGAGAGGCTTACCAGCGCCTCTCGCCGTGCACGATCTGCGCCTGGGAATGTAAGGTGGATCGCCGGGCGGGGAAACTGGGCGTCTGCCGCACGGGCGAGGTGGTGCGGGTGAGCAGTTATGGTCCACACATGGGCGAGGAAGACCCGCTGCGTGGCTGGCGCGGTTCTGGTACTATTTTCTTCACCCGCTGCAATCTGCACTGCCAATATTGCCAGAATCACGACATCAGCCAGACAGATGCCGGCGATCTAACCGAACCCGAAGGGCTCGCCGCCATGATGCTGGAGCTACAAAGCTGCGGCTGCCATAATATCAACCTGGTTTCACCCAGCCACGTGGTGCCGCAGATCCTGGCAGGGTTGCTGATCGCTGCCCAGGCAGGCCTGCGTTTGCCGCTGGTGTATAACACGGGAGGCTATGACTCCCTCGAGACGCTGGCGTTGCTCGACGGCGTGGTGGACATTTACATGCCGGATATGAAATACGCCAGCGCGCAAATCGCCCGCTACTACTCGCGCATCCCCAACTACCCCGCCGTAAACCAGGCTGCCGTGCGCGAGATGTACCGTCAGGTTGGCGACTTACAACTGGACCAGCATGGGCTGGCGATCAGAGGGCTGCTGGTACGCCACCTGGTGCTGCCGAACAACCTTGCCGGCACACAGGAAATTGTGCGCTTCCTGGCGCAAGAGATCTCCCCACAAACCTACCTGAATCTCATGGACCAGTACCGCCCGGCTTTCAAAGCCAGTCAGTACCCCAAGATCAACCGCCGCATCACCCCCCAGGAATACCAGGCAGCGGTGCAAATGGCGCTGGAGGCTGGGCTGCATCGCCTGGACAATCGCCGCTCTCTGGTCTGGCTATTTGCCTGAAGCAAGCGCCCGTGGCTCTGCAACGCATCCTCCGCCTGGCTCTATCCGTTGGCTTGATTCTATTGGCAGTTTATCTTGGGCTGACTCTGGCGCTGGCGTGGAGCTTTGCCTTTGCCCTGACCCATCCTGGTTGCGACGAAGAGCCAACCCACCTGGTGGGCGTCTCCGAACCGCAGGAAGTTTGGTTGACCGCCAGCGACGGTGTTTCGTTGCGCGCCTGGTATTACCCTTCTCTCAATGGAGGCGCCATCCTGGCTGCCGGCGGCATGGAAGGCGCTCTCGGAGACCGGTTGCCACCAGTTGACTTCTTGATCAATGACGGCTTTGGCGTTCTTCAGCTCGATAGCCGCGCTTGTGCTCGACCTGCCGCCCCGGTGACGTTGGGCGGCAAAGAAAGCCTGGATTTAGCTGCCGGCTTGCAATTTCTGGAAGCGCGCCCAGAAGTCTTGCAAGTCGGGGCGTTTGGTTTCTCCATGGGCGGGGCTGCGGTCATCCGAGCTGCCGCGGTTCACCCACGAATCGCTGCCGTGGCTGCAGAAGGCGGATATTTCAACCTGGGCAAACACTTTACTGAACCCGGCAGCGATCAACCCTTACCACTCGGACTCTTGTCGACAGCCATTGCCGGAGCATACTGGATTCAAAGCGGCGTAAATCCCTGGTTGCTTAGCCCAATTGACGACCTGCCGCGCCTCAGCCCCCGACCTGTGTTGCTAATCTATGGCGAGCAGGAAGCCGACAACGGCCGCGCCTGGGAACAATATGCAGCAGCCGGAGAACCCAAGCAGCTCTGGATTGTGCCTGGCGGCCGCCACGGCGGCAACCAGAGCGCCGCCCCAGAGGAATACCAGCAACGCATCCTGGAGTTCTTTGCCCAGTGCTTGCTCCAGAAGTAAGCTTGCACGGCGCAATTTCATCAGAGCTTTGGTGGACAGTTCGCCAGGCCTGTGCTACACTTCCCAGGCAAAGGGCTTTGGATGTTCAAGAATATCCCCATCACATTTATCGGTAGAAGATGCTCATGGAATTAGAAAATAAACTCGAACTTCTCAAGCGTGCGTTGATTGACCTGCAAAGCGTGGCGGTTGCATATTCCGGCGGCGTGGACAGCTCCCTGCTGCTCAAAGTTGCCCATGATTGCCTGGGCAATCGGGCAGTAGCTGTGACGGCGGTATCCCCTAGCCTGCCCGCCGGTGAGCTGGCGGAAGCACAGGAGATTGCCCGAACAATTGGCGCCCGTCATGTGCTGCTGACCAGCCACGAAACCGAAGACGAACGGTATCTGGCTAACTCTCCCAACCGCTGCTATTTCTGCAAGCGCGAGGTCTACGCCGAGTTGAGCGAATTTGCCCGTCGGGCAGGTTTGCATGCCATAGTGGATGGCACCAACGCCGACGACGCAACCGATCATCGTCCCGGCCGCCAGGCAGCTCAAGAGCATGGGGTGCGCAGTCCACTGCTCGAAGCTGGCCTGACAAAGGCAGAAATTCGCCAGCTTGCCCGTCAGATGGGGCTGCCCAATTGGGATAAACCCGCAGCAGCCTGCCTGTCCTCGCGTATCCCGTACGGAACCCCGATCACGCTCGACATGCTCTCGCAGGTGGAACGGGCAGAGCAGGCGCTCAAGCAGTTGGGCGTCCGCCAGGTGCGGGTGCGTCATCACGGTCAGGTGGCGCGCATCGAAGTCGATCCAGCCGACTTCCCGACTTTGCTGGCGCAGCGCGAAAGCATAGTGCGCCAGCTCGAGGATATTGGCTTTGCATACATTGCCCTCGACCTGGTGGGCTTCCGGTCTGGCAGCCTGAACAAGGGATTACGACTAAATGGACGCTGACAAGCTGCACCGCCTGCTGAGCGAGGTGCAGGCTGGCAAACTCACTGTAGACGAGGCACTCGCCTGCCTGCGCAACCTGCCCTATGAAGACCTCGGATATGCCCGTCCTGACCTGCACCGCGCGCTGCGCAAAGGCTTGCCAGAAGTGGTTTTTTGCCCGGGGAAGACAGCCGAGCAGGTGATTGCCATTTTTCAGACCCTAGCGAGACATCATGAACGCATCCTCGGGACGCGCGCCACGCCTGAATTAGCCCGCCAGGTGCAACAGACGTTGCCGCAAGTGCAATACCAACCCATCTCTCGCCTGCTCACCCTGAGTCAACGGGAGTTGCCGCCCCCCGCCGCCGATGCACCGTATGTGGCTGTGCTCTCAGCCGGCACCGCCGACCTGCCAGTGGCGGAAGAGGCCGCCGGGACGTTGGATTTCATCGGCGACCGGGTTTACCGCGCCTACGACGTAGGTGTCACCGGGCTACATCGCCTGTTGGATCAGCAGGAGCTGCTCCAAGGTGCCGATGTGATTATCTGCGTGGCAGGAATGGAGGGGGCGCTGACCACTGTGGTTGGCGGGCTGGTATCTTGCCCGGTGATAGGTGTGCCCACCAGCGTAGGTTATGGCGCCAGCTTTGGCGGCACAGCGGCTCTGCTGGCGATGCTGAACTCATGTGCCCCTGGAGTGGCAGTGGTCAACATCGATAACGGCTTTGGCGCGGCTTTAGTTGCTCACGCCATTCTATCCCGGATCAGGAAAAGATGAAGATCGCCTATTTTGACTGCCCGACCGGAGCCAGCGGCGACATGCTCCTGGGCGCCCTGATCGATGCCGGGCTGGAACCGAACGTGTTATACCAACGATTGAGTGCTTTATCCCTGGAAGGGGTTGGTTTGGAGACCTTGCGCGTCCAAAAGGGGGGCATCTCCGCCGCGCAGGTATCCGTGATCGTTCGAGATGAGCAAAGCGAGCGTCGCCTGCCCGAGATCGAAAGTCTGGTGCGGCAAAGCGCGCTGCCAAAGCAAATTGCCGTGCGGGCGCTCAAGATCATCAGGCGCATCGCCTCCGTCGAGGCGCACATCCACGGCGAAGCGCTCGATCAGGTGCATCTGCACGAGCTGGGCGGGCTGGACACACTGATCGACGTTGTCGGCGTGCTTACCGGTCTAGAGGAGCTGGGGGTGGAGAAAATCTTCGCCTCGCCTTTGCCGCTTGGCCGCGGATTTGTGGACACCGCCCATGGCAAGCTGCCCTTGCCTGCTCCAGCCACTGTTGCCCTGCTAGAGGGAGCGCCAATCGTGGGGAGTGAGCTGGAAGCTGAGCTGGTAACCCCAACCGGCGCTGCGCTGCTGGCTGAGCTGGTGCATGCCTGGGGACCGATCCCGCCGATGGTGCTGAAATCTGTCGGCTACGGCGCAGGTCATCGCGACCTTCCGATTCCAAACGTGGTACGCTTGCTCCTGGGCGAAGAAGCAGACGGCGCTGAGACCGAAATTGAGATGCTGGCGCAGGTGGAGACCAATCTGGATGATCTAAACCCCCAACTATACCAACACACCTTAGAGCTGCTTTTCCAGGCCGGCGCATTAGACGCCTGGTTGGAACCCATCCAGATGAAAAAGAATCGACCTGCGATCCGGCTGTGCACTCTGAGCCACCCTGCAGATGCAAAACGATTGGCAGAGATTCTGTTCGCCGAAACCACCACCCTGGGAGTGCGCATCCAGGAAGTGAAACGTCTGACGCTGCCGCGCCATATTCACAAAGTGGAAACGCGTTATGGGGTGGTGCGGGTGAAGGCAGCCCGCCTGCCTGGAGGGGAACTCAAGCTGGCGCCTGAATATGAGGACTGCCGGGCGTTGGCGGTAAAATTGCGCCTGCCGTTGCGCGAAATCTATCTAGAGGCAGAGCTGGCAGCCCGGAAAAGTCTGCAGCCCTTGACAGGTTCTTAACCTTTGGTACACTTTGCCGCATATGAGCCGATTCTCTCCAGTCCCTGCTCCGCCTAAACCCGACCGGGCTTTCGGTCTCTAGGGACGCGGCAGGGCTGAGCCCCTCAAAAGAAACAGCGCCCTCTGGACTGAAAGCCCAGAGGGCGAGCTTTTTGGAGGATGACCATGCGCATGTCGCAACTGTTCAGCCAAACCTTGCGGGAAGCCCCGGCTGAAGCCGAAATCGCCAGCCACCGCTTGTTGCTACGAGCGGGTTTCATTCGTCAGCTTGCCGCCGGCATCTTCACTTATATGCCGCTGGCGCGCCGCTCACTGACCAAGATCGAAAATATCATGCGGGAAGAAATGAACGCCATCGGCGGTCAGGAGATGACTATGCCGGTGGTTCATCCTGCAGAAATCTGGCAGGAGACTGAACGCTGGTACCAGATCGGCAGCGAGATGGGGCGCTTCAAAGATAAAAACAACCGCGATATGGTGCTGGCGATGACGCATGAGGAGGTTGTCGCCGACCTGGTGCGCAAGGAAATTCGGTCGTACCGCCAGCTCCCCCGCCTGATCTATCACATCCAGACCAAGTGGCGAGATGACCCGCGCCCGCGCGCCGGGTTGATTCGCGTGCGCGAGTTCACCATGAAAGACAGCTACAGCCTGGACGCGGATTGGGAAGGTTTAGACCGGCAATACCGCGCCCATTACCAGGCGTATTTCAATATCTTTCATCGCTGCGGATTGCCCGTTGTGGCGGTGCGCTCCGATGTGGGCATGATGGGCGGGAAAATGGCTCACGAATATATGTATCTCACCCCTGTCGGTGAGGATACGCTGCTGCTCTGCGACAACTGTGGCTACGCCGCCAACCGCCAGATCGCCCGCTTCCGCAAGCCGCCAGCCTCGGCTGAACCGCTCCTGCCCGCCGAACCGGTGGCAACGCCTGAATGTAAAACCATTGAAGAGCTGGCAAATTTCCTGGGCGTACCCAAAGCGCGCACAGCCAAAGCGGTCTTTATGATGGCTACTATCCCCGAAGGCAGGCAAACCACTCAACGTTTCGTTTTTGCCGTGGTGCGCGGCGACATGGAAGTCAACGAGACTAAGCTGGCAAACGCCGTCAAAGCCAGCGAACTCCGACCTGCCACCGAGGCGGAGATCAGGGCAGTCGGAGCTGAGCCCGGATATGCTTCGCCAGTTGGTCTTAAAGACGCCCTGGTGGTGGTGGACGAAGCCATCCCAGATTCGCCCAACCTGGTTGCCGGGGCAAACCGCGAAGGTTATCACTTGCGGAATGTGAATTTTGGGCGCGATTATCAGGCGGACATCATCGCCGACATCGCCGCCGCTCAGGAGGGAGACGCCTGCCCGCAGTGCGGTGGAGCCTTGCGCACGGTGCGCGGTGTGGAAGTGGGTAACATTTTCAAACTGGGTACCCGCTATTCCGACGCGATGGGCTGCACCTACCTGGATAAAGACGGACAGCAGAAACCGGTGATAATGGGCTCTTATGGCATCGGCAGCGGACGCCTGCTGGCATGTGTAGCCGAGGAGCATCATGACGAGCAAGGGTTGATCTGGCCGGTGACGGTCGCGCCTTATCATGTGCATCTGGTATCCCTGGCGGGCAAGGGCAACCCTGAAATCCTGACCGCCGCCGAGCAACTCTATCACGACTTGACCGCTGCCGGTGTGGAAGTGCTCTACGATGACCGGGAAGAAAGCCCGGGTGTCAAGTTCAACGACGCCGACCTGATCGGCCTGCCAATCCGGCTGACCGTCAGTGAGCGGGCGCAGGAACAGGGCGGTGTGGAGTTCAAACGCCGCGACCAAGCAGAAAAGCACATCATCCCACGCCCGGACGTAATCGCCTATGTGCAGGCTGAAATTGAGCAATTGCGTGCGGGAATCGCCGCCACCGTGGTTCCAATGGCGTTTGACGAAGAAGCCAATTAAGGTTTCATAACGGGTTGAATCATTTACCCGTTATTCTTACATACCTTCAGGGGAACCTCAGATGGAGGGAGCGAAGCAATCCAAAGCCCATGCAATCAGGCCAATCCAGCCTGAAGGGGCGCCGGATGCTTCGCTCCACTCAACTATCTGGCGTCAACTCGAATCGAGATTCTCAGTGGCTGCCCTAACTCCCTGACATCTTAAAGAAACTGGTGAGCTTCATCGCCAGGTTGAGATCGCCGGAAAGCTTGAGCTTGCCCTGCATGAAGTATTGCATGCCGTTGGCCTTGCCTAACAGCACATCGGCGAAGTCCCTGGCGTCGGCGGTCAGGGTCATGCGCGGATTGGGTGCAACGCCTTCTGTGACCGTGCACTTGCCGCCGCGGATGTCAATGATCCAATCGCCGCCTTCTTCGCCAGTGAGATGGTACTGGATGACAGCTTCCACACCCTCAGCCGCTTCGGGCTTGAAGGCTTTCTCGTGATTGCGGATCAATTGTGCGACAGTATATTCTGCCATAGCTAACTCCTTGGAGAAATCAAACAACGGGCATTCAGAGAACTCAGTTAAGATTCTCAAAGATGCCGGCAGCGCCCATGCCGCCGCCGATGCACATGCTCACCAGACCAAAGTGTACGTCGCGGCGCTTCATCTCATAGATCAGCTGGGTGGTTAGCTTGGCACCCGTGCAACCCAGGGGGTGCCCCAGGGCAATCGCACCGCCGTTGACGTTGGTAATGGTCTCGTCCAGGCCAAGCTCTCGAATGACAGCCAGACTCTGGGCGGCAAAGGCTTCGTTCAACTCGATCAGGCCGATATCCTTGAGCGACAAACCCGCTAATTTCAAGGCTTTGGGGATAGCCACTATCGGCCCAATGCCCATAATCTCCGGCGGCACACCGCCAACCGCATAAGCGATAAATCGCGCCAGCGGCTTGAGGCCAAGAGCTTCGGCTTTGGCGCGCGACATAACAATCACCCCGGCAGCGCCGTCAGACATTTGCGAGGAGTTTCCTGCTGTGACGGTGCCGCCCTCTTTGAACGCCGGTTTGAGTTTCGCCAGCGCTTCCAGGCTGGTATCGGCGCGTGGGCCTTCGTCGCGGTCGAAAACGAAGGAGCGCGCAACTGTTTTGTGCCCATTCCCTGCTGGTTCGACGATCTCCACTTGCAAGGGGACGATCTCCGGATCGAAGCGCCCAGAAGTCACCGCGGCGACAGCTTTTTGATTGCTTTGCAGGGCAAAGACATCCTGATCCTGGCGAGTTACACCGTATTTAGCCGCCACATTCTCCGCTGTCAGCCCCATGCTGGTAAAGGCGGCCGGGTATTGTTCCGCCAGGTAAGGCATGGGTGAGAATTTAAAGCCGGTCATCGGAACCATGCTCATCGATTCGGTGCCGCCAGCGATGACAACCTGAGCCTGGCCGGCCATGATGGCATAGGCTCCATGGACAATGCTCTGCAATCCGGAGGAACAGAAGCGGTTGATAGTCTCCGCTGGAACGGAATTGGGCAACCCTGCGCCGAGAGCCACCATGCGCGCCATGTTCATGCCTTGCTCGCCCTCAGGAAAGGCGCAACCCAGGATGACGTCGTCAACTTCAGCCGGGTCCAAAGCCGGAGCGCGGCGCAACAGTTCGCGCACCACCGCAACGGCCATCTCGTCTGGTCGGGTTGTAACCAGAGAGCCGCGCTTCGCCTTACCCACAGCCGTTCGCGCTGCAGCTACGACAACAGGATCACGAGAGGCATCTGTTTTCATCTGTGGATTTCCTCCACCGTATTCATTATTCCAGGTATGAAATTCCTAATTCCTCAGCGGCTTGCCGGTCTGCAGAATAGCCCACATGCGTTCCTGGGTCTTTTGCTCGCCGCATAGGGAGAGGAAAGCCTCGCGCTCCAGGTCGAGGATATATTGCTCCTCCACCCAGGCAGGCGCGCTGATATTCCCGCCGGTAAGCACGTTTGCCAGCTTGCCAGCAATGTGGGACTCATACTCGGTGATGTAACCGCCTTCTTTCATCATGTAAATGCCGACCTTGAGGGCGTTCAGCGCGTCGCGACCGGCGGCGTAGACCTTTTCCGGCAACGGCGGCTGGTAGCCACTGGCAACCAGATGAAGCGCTTCTTTCTTTGCCTCGGTGAGAAGCAGATCGCGATTGAGCACCACCCGATCGCGCGGGCTGAGAAAGCCCATCTGCCGAGCTTCTTCGGCGCTGGTGGCAACCTTTGCCATGCCGATCTGCTCAAAAGCGCGCTGCAAGAAGGGCAAAACTTCAGCGTTCTTGGTTTGCATGGGAGGGTTGATCAGCCGGCGCACCATTTCTTTGGTGCCACCCCAGGCAGGGATGACGCCGGCGCCGATCTCCACCAATCCAATGTATAGCTCAGCGGCAGCAACAATGCGGCTGGCGTGCATGGGTATTTCCGCCCCGCCGCCAAGAGCCAGACCGGCTGGCGCAGCCACCACAGGTTTGGGGAAGTAGCGCATGCGCATGTTAATATCCTGCCCGGTCTTGACCATACGCTCCAGGTCGTCCCACATACCGCCCTGAGCCGCCATAACCGCCAGGAACAGGTTTGCACCAGCGCTGAAGTTCTCAGCCTCGTTGCCAATCACCAGAGCATCGAAATCAACCATGACGCAATCGAGCGCTTCGCTGATCATGGACAGGATATCCGCGTCGAGGGTGTTCATCTTGGTGTGAAACTCAACGCAGGCCACGCCATCGCCCAGGTCCACTAATGAGGCGCCCAGGTTCTTCTTTACCAGCCTTCCAGCGTCTTTCTGCTCCTTGAGCTGCACCAACCCAGCCGGTCGCGGGATTGGCTGATACTTCCCTGCCGCGGGATCATAAACGCCGATTTTTGTGTTACCGGCATATTGATAGAAGGTTGGGCATCCGTTGGCAAGCATGGCTTCCACCCAAGGCGCGGGTGGGAACCCGGCGGCAGTCATAGCGGGGATGGTATCCGCCACGCCTAACATGTCCCATATTTCAAACGGTCCAGCCTCGCGATTGAACCCCCAACGCATGGCATCGTCAATCGGCCGGGGCGTGTCGGCGATTTCGGGGATGCGCTCCAAAGCATATGCCAGACTCTGGTAGGTGAGATCGCGCACCAATTGCCCGGCGCGGTCATCAGCGCTGATGAGCATTTTCAGGCGCTTACCAAGATCGGGCTCATCCTTCGCCTTGCCGAGCGATTCGAAGCGCACCTTTTTCGGCGGCTCGTATTCCAGCGTCTGCAAGTTGAGCACATAGAACTCTTTGCTGCCGTCAGGTTGACGCACTTCCTTATAAAATCCTTGCTTGGTCTTCGTCCCCAGCCAACCGCGCTCATTCATGGTGCGGATGAGCTTCTGCACCGCTTCGGAGCGCATGTAGCGCAACGCATGTTCATCGTGCGGGATGGCGGGGGCGAGGTTCCTGCCAACATGCTCCCACACATCCAACCCAACCAGGTCGAACAGGCGGAAGGTTGCCGTCTTTGGATTGCCAATCGGCGGCCCGGTGATGGCATCAACCTCCTCCACGGTGTACTGGTTCTTCAACACATAATCGGTCAGGAAACTGGCGCTGCCTGAAAACAGGCGATTGGCGATGAAGTTAGGCGTATCTTTGGCAATGACGATGCCCTTGCCCAGTCGGTATTCGCCAAAGCGGCAGATGACCTCAAGCACTTCCGGCAAGGTGTCTGGCGTCGGGATAACCTCCAGCAACTTGAGGTAGCGCGGCGGATTGAAGAAATGTGTACCCAGGAAGTGCTGGCGGAATCCCAGGGATAGCCCTTCAGCGATCGAAGCCACCGGGATGCCTGAGGTATTGGTGCTAACGATGGTATGGGCAGGGCGCACCGCGTCAATACGTTGCATGAGCTGACGCTTGATCTCCAGATTTTCGATGATCGCCTCAATCACCCAGTCGGCACTTTCGATCGCCGCAAAATCGTCCTCCAGGTTGCCCAGCGATACGCGGGCAGCATGCTCAGGTGTGAAAAAACTGGCTGGGCGGGATTTCAGCGCCCTCTCAAAGCCTTCGCGCACGATCCGGTTGCGCACCTGCGGATCTGCCAGGGTGAGGCCCTTAGCTTCCTCATCTGCAGTGAGCTTATTGGGGACAATATCCAGCAGTGTCACCGGTAAGCCGGCATTGGCCAGGTGAGCGGCAATCCCCGCCCCCATCGTCCCCCCCCCAATCACAACAGCTCGGTGGATCTGATACTTCATGGTGCCTCCTTCCTTGTTAAGGTTTATAGATGGCAAAATTATCGAACCTGACTTCAATCCCCCCGTCCATGCGGGTGCCCGCCAGCAAACCGACTTCACCGGCGTCGAGCTGGTCGTCTTGAGCTTCGATTAGCTTCTGACCATTGACAAATAGACTCAAACGCTCCCCGATGCACTCGGCACGCAAGCGGTTGCCTGCTTCACCGCTGCGGATGATGCCCGTCTCATCCATCCCTTCCTCAAGAAACTCGAACTCGCCAGCCAGCATTCTGGCAACGCCATAGAAACCATCACTGCCAACCACCAAGGCATAGTAGTCATCTTCTCCCTTATGGCGGCAGGTAAGGCCAAAGTAGCCGCTTTTGCTCCCGCTTACGCGAGCCGCGTCAACCTCGAGGATGACGTTGGATAAGCTCAGCTCGCGCACACTCCAAACCGCGGCGTTGAGGATGTTGACATAGATGTGGTAACCGCCGTCTTCGAGTTCAAAACCGAAGTCTGGATTTTTCTCTTCATACCAGTGGCGATCTTTTGAGAAATCATCTTCGAAGACCAGCTCAACCGCAGGAGTAGGGATGAGTGTCGGCGTTGCGGTAGGTGTCGGCGAGGCCTGGCTCGTGGGCGTCGGCTCCTGCGTGGGAGAAGCGGTTGCAACGGTCGTATCTACTGGCAAGAGCGGGGTAGTAACTGGCGGCACTGTGGTGGACAGGGCAGTCAGCTGGGCAGAAACCGTCTGTGCTGCTTGCGTGTAAATCAGGATCGGATCGGCAGTCGGCGGCTGGGAAACACCGGGGAGGTTACAACCAGCAAAGGAAACCAGAGAACACATGGCTAAAAGTCCGACCCTGACCAGCCGTGTCAACCTTCGCGTATTCATCTCTTTTACCGTCCTCTTATTCATCTCTTTTACCGTCAATAAAAGAAGCTGCATGATCTGGTAATGGCTGCACCAGAACCTTATCCACGCGGAAACCATCCATATCCACCACCTCAAAATGAAAGCCCGACCAATCGAAGGCGTCAGCAGTAGCCGGAATGCGACCCAAATAGGTCATAATAAAGCCGCCAACGGTCTGGTAATAGCCGCGATCTTCTTGTGGCAAGGCGCGCAGGCGAAAGAGTTCTTTGAATTCATCAATCGGCAGCCGCCCATCCACCAACCAGGAACCGTCCTCACGCTGAACCACCTCGGGTTCTACCTGCTCTTGTTCGCCGGGGATCTCCCCCACGATCGACTCGAGCAGGTCAAAGATCGTCACCATACCTTGCAGACCGCCAAACTCATCGATCACCAGAGCGGAGTGCATGCGCGACTGACGAAAAAGTTCCAGCACCTTCAGGGCAGGCATGCTCTCCGGCACGATCAACGGCTTCATCATAGCTGCCCGTAAATCGAGCGGCTGGCCTCGCAATTGGCGTTCGAGCAGATCTTTAGCCTGCACGATGCCAATTACCTCGTCCAGGCTGCCCTGGGCTACCGGATAACGCGCATGGTGACTTTCGATGATCCGGTTGATTGTCTCTTCGAGGGGTGCTTCGAGATCCAACCACACCACTTCTGTGCGCGGCGTCATCAGCGCGCCGACGGTGCGATCGCCCAGGCGGAAGACAGCTTCGAGCATATCTTGTTCCGCTTCGGCAAAGACCCCCGCCTGCCGTCCCTGGTCGATCAACAGCTTGATCTCCTCCTCCGAAACCGGCTGCTCGCCACCGGGCCGATGTCCCAACAGGTGGAGAATCCCATCGGTGGACCAGCTCAACAGGCGCACCAACGGCATACCCAAGCGTGAGAGAAACAGCATCGGTCCAGCTACCGCCGCTGCGATGCGCTCCGCGTTGCTGAGAGCCAGACGTTTGGGAACGAGCTCGCCCAACACCAGCGAAAAGTAAGTGATCAGCAGCACCACTAGAACCACGCCAAGCGCCTGGCTATAGGGAGCCAGCCAGGAAATTGCAGCCAGTGATGCCGAGATGTGCGTCGCAACTGTGGCACCGCCGAACGCGCCAGCCAGAATTCCCACCAGGGTGATGCCAACCTGTACGGTCGAGAGAAATTCGCCAGGGTGTTTAGCCAGCTCCAGTGCTGCGCGCGCTTTTTCATTCCCCTCGTTGGCAAGTTGCTGCAAACGCGCCCTGCGCGCTGAAACAATGGCGATCTCCGCCATCGCCAGCAATCCGTTCAGCAGTATCAAGCCCAAAATAACCAACAGTTCGAATGTCATCCTACCCACCAGACGACTGACTCACCCCGAAGTGACCACCAGGTATGAGCCAAGTCATTCCTGTACTCCCAACCACCGCATAAAGAAATTGGTGCTGCGCTGGATGAAAAGCTGATCCCCATCTCCTTGAAAGGTATGAGCCTGCCCGGGATAGGTGTAACACTCCACATACTTCTGCATACTTCGCAAGCGCTGACAAAGATCTGCCGACCAGGTTGGAGGTACATCTATGTCCTGTTCGCCGTGATGAATGCTCACCGCGGCGCGAATGCGATCCAGGTACTCAACCGGTGAGATGCGCGCAAACACCTCTGCGGGCGCGCTCAGTTCTTCCTGGCCCCGTTGGCCGTTGGAAAAATAGCTGAAGATGCGTTCATAATTTAACCGATCGTCGGCGCTCATCGAACCATACAACACAGCCGCTTTGATGTCCGGGCTGATTGTGAGAACACGGATAGCTATGCCACCGCCCATGCTGTGACCCCACAATCCAATCCTCTGTGGATCAACCGCGGCAAGCAAGCCAGGCTTGCCGCCCAGCTCCTTTACCAGGGCAACCAGATTGAGCACATCCACCGCCATGCCAACACGAAAGCGGTTATCGCCATCCATTGAAGGCGGGTAGCCGCGCAGGTTGGGATGCAAAACCATGAAACCAGCTCTTGCCAGGGCGTCGGCGTACCGAGTGGTATAGTCCAACGTGTCATAGACCTGCGGATCAATGTAACCATGAATAGCAATCACCATCGGGTATGGCGGCGTTCCGCGCCGGGGTGTGTTGAGAAAGCCATAGATGGTCAATCCATCGCTGGGGTAAGTGATCAGGGTTCGCGTGAAGTAACTATTTACCGCCAGCGTCTCCACAGCCAGAATTTCGCCGCCGCCATAGCTCCGTCCAGACAGGTCGTCTATCGCCAGGCCTGCGTAGGCATCGGGGGTCGTGGAGACCGTTGGCGGCAGCGATGGCGCTGGTGTCGCCGTCCATGCCACGCTTGGGTGGTACCCAGGCTCCTCCGCACTATCAGCTTTATCCGTCGATGCAGGGCTTGCCAATGCCGGGGTAACCCTGACCTGCGGCGGCGGCAGAGTCTGTGAAGGTGCTATGGAGATCGCCTGCGTCACGGGCTCGGCTGGAGCGCCATTACACGCCCACAACAAGAGGCTCAGCCCAACCAATATAGCGATTTTAATGTGCATAGATCGTGAGCGCATTCCCTTTACCAATAAACATAGCTTTGCCTCAACCTGTCCAACACCAATGTGCTGCTCTGCAACGGCTCAGGCGGGCGCGGCGATGAGCTTGTCATCGCCAGCGCCCACATCGCCGCGCCTCAGCGCAATTCGCGGCCGCTGTAACCGAGGATATTGCGCGCCACCACCAGCCGATTGATCTGTCCCGTACCCTCGTAGATGTCGGTGATCTTGGCATCACGGAACCACTTTTCGAGCAGCAGATCGCGGCTGTAGCCAATCGGCCCCATGATCTCCACCGCCTTCTGGGTGATGCGGGTGACCACATCGCCGGCACGTAGCTTGCTCATGGAGGCTTCCAGCGAATTTGGCTGGCGGTTATCCGCTTGCCAGACGGCTTTGATGACCAACAGCCAGGCCGAGCGCAACATGACCTCCATGTCGATCACATCTCGCTCGATGCTGGTTAGTTTCTGGCGCGGCAACCCATAGCGAATGGTGATACCCTGCTGAGCAAGCAGCTCTTTGAGCAATTCGAGCGAGGCGCGCGCCACGCCAATGCCTGTCGCCGCCACCAGTGGGCGCGTGGCGTCGAAGGTCGCCATGGCGCCTTTGAAGCCGACGGTGGTCTTGACTTCCACCTCCGGACTGCCCAGGATATGATCGAAGGGAACGCGCGCATCCTGTAAGACAATCGAAGCTGTGTCGCTGGCGCGAATCCCCATTTTGTGCTCGAGCTTGGTGACTTTAACCCCAGGCGTCCCAGCCGGAACGACAAAAGAGCGCATACCCGCCCGACCAGCGGAGGGGTCGATTGTCGCCCAGACCACCACAAAACCGTCGGACTCACATAAGGATTTATGCCCGGCGGTCACGAAGATCTTCTCGCCGTTGAGCACCCACTCATTGCGTTCCCGATCCAGCACGGCAGTGGTGCGAATAGCAGAGGTATCGGAACCGGCTTGCGGTTCGGTCATCGCCATAGCGCCAAAGCAAGGTTTATCCTGAGCAAAGCGAGCCAGGAATTTTTGCTTCTGCTCAGGCGTACCGGCAGCCTCTACCGCGGCTGCGCCCAGACCGCCGCCTGGAGTTACCAGGTACAGGCCAACATCACCCCAGGAGAGTGTCTCTAACATAAAAGCCAGCGACTGATAGCCGATGGGCGGGCGCTTCTTCTCCGGAGCCTCGCCTTCTTTCTCTTTTCTTTCTCTCGGCGCGAGCGAGCCGGCGCCGGTGGCGCGCATTGCCATATGCATAAAGTTAATGTAATCCCAGGGTATCTCGTGCTCATGCTCGTCATAATAGCGCGAGACCGGGCGCATCATGTTCTCAGCCACAGTTTTCAATGCAAAGCTCTGCTGAGCGATGGGCTTGGGGGGTTCAAACTCGATCATCGTTTGCCTCCTGATGTAAATTCATCCACACTACACCAGCGCCAGCCCGGTAAAGGTGGCAATGCCGCGCCCGTTGCGCATCCATAGCTCCACGGGATGCTCGCGGATGTAACCATGGCCACCCAGCACCTGCACCGCACGATCGGTGACCATCATCGCCATATCCATCGCGCCGATGATTGCCAGGTAAGCCTGCTTGCTGGCTTCCTCCTTGTTCACATCCAACATCCAGGCGGCTTCCCAGGTGAGCAGGCGGATGGCTTCAATCTCGGTGGCCATCTCGGCCAGCATGAAAGCGATCGCCTGCTTCTGGGCGACTTTAACCCCGAAAACTTCGCGTTCTTTGGCGTAATCGCGCGAGTATTCGAAAGCCGCTCGAGAAAGACCAACAGCTAGGGATGCCATGGCTACCCTGGCGGCAGCCAGGATCGGCTCAAAATCGTGACCAGCCTCTCCACCCAGCCGATTTTCCACTGGCAATCGCACATCGCTCAGACGCAGCGAATACAGCGGCAGGGCGTTTATCCCCATCAGCTTCTGGCGCTCCCCAACCTGCAAGCCTTCTGCATCTCTGGGCATGAGAAAGCCCTGGGTCTTACCTTCGAGATTGGCGTAAACAATCATTGCTTCTGCATCGGCGGCGTAGGGCACGTAGGTCTTTTCTCCGCTGAGTACATAATATCCATTCTCCCGTCGGGCGAGGGTGCGCAGCTCATTGGGATCAAAATCAAACGCCGGTTCTATCAGTGCCGCGGTATAAGGGCGCCATTCGGCCTCGATGACGGGCGGCAGCAAGCGTTGCTTTTGTTCCTCGTTCCCAGCTAACAGGATGGGAACAGCGTACAAACCGGGGGTCATCACCGCCAGGGCACCCGCCAGATCACCCCAGGCCAGTTCCTCGGCAGCCAGGACGCCCGTGACAACCGAGCGTTCGCCAAAGCCGCCATACGCCTCCGGTATAGAGGCTTGCAGCACGCCCAGCTCCCAGCCCTTTTCCACCAGGCTAGGGGGAAGCTGGGCAGATTCTTCGGCCTCATGCGCTTTGGCGCGCAGGTCGGCGCTGGCATAGCGCCCAGCCGTCTCGACCAGCATCCGCTGCTCTTCTGTAGGTTCAAAAGAGTACATGTTCGGCTCTCCTTCCTGGTTTGAATCGCTCGACAGTATAGACAGCAATCCCGTGACGAGTGCAGAATGCGCAGCCTGGTGCGCCCTACTTCACAGACTACGTCTTCCCTGGAAAGAACGACGCCCGGCGGTACCGCAGCGCACCAGGGGAATTGCCGTTTTCCAGATCTGCCAGGTTGGCAATCTCCAACCGCCCGCGCTGATACAGATATTCCACGTGGGCGCCGCTCTCTTCCAGAGCCAAGAGGACATTGTATCCATGCACCTCCCCAAATAAGGCTCGCGAAATCTCGGCGATCGTTTTTGGTTCATCTAACAGGGCTAGAACCTGCGCCAGACGCTCGCGGTGCAGCGTTCGGATGGCGTTCAAGCGAGCCGGCAGGTCGAAGATGGGGTCCTCGTGACCGGGCAAGGTAAGCCGGATTCCCTTCGCCCAGGCCTCCAAGGCATCCAGAGATTTCAAGTAATGCTCCAATCCGGTGAAGTTAGTCAGGTGCTCAGGGGATTGATGCGGGCTGATATCGCTGAGGACATGATCACCAGAGAAAAGCACATCATGCAGACGGATGACCACATGGCCAGCGCAATGCCCGGGTACGTGCAGCAGCTCAAAAGGACCCAGGCGCATGCCAACCGCTTCATAGGTGAAATCCACCCGTACCGAGGCATACATGCTCTTGGTGATTTTATAGAGATCGAGCAGGCGAATGCGTTCTTCATCGGACACGCCTGCTTCTGCCAGGAACTCGTCCAGACGCCGGCCAACCACCGCAAGCCGCTCCTCATACTGGGTGAGATTACGCACATCCAGTTCATGGACGCCAACCAGCGCCTGCGTGCGTGGGCGAATATATTTGAGCCCGCCGAAGTGATCAATGTGGGCGTGGGTGATCAGCACATGGGTGAGATCGGAGAGCCCAATTGGCTGTCCTAACCAGGCTGAAGCAGCTTGTAAACCTGCTTCCAGGTCCTGGCTGGATTCGCCAAAGCCCGAGCCGGCATCAATCAGCACGCGGTAGGAGCCGTACAGGGAATCGTCAACCAGCACTAGATACACATGCCCGCGCAGCATGGGAAACTCACGCAAGGGTATCTGAAAGATGCGCGCTCCCGCGGAGGATTCAAAGAAACGGATGGCGCTGTGATTGAGCTGCGAGTGCGTGTTCATCGTTCAGGTGCTCCGAGCCAGTAAACCGTTCAAGAACAAGCTGGTGAACTCAGTAGCCAGCTCAACCGGCGTCAGCAATCCATCCGGGCGATACCAGGTAATCGTCCAGTTTAGCACCCCCAACAGGTAACGAGCAGCCAGGGCAGGATCGGCACAGTTGAAGATACCCGTATTCATGCCTTCCTGAATCATCTCACGCCAGAGCGATTCGAAGCGATCGCGGCGGGGAGCGTGTCGGGCGCGATATTGCGGCTCGAGCGAGCGATGCTCCAACAGCAAAACAGCGGCCAGATCGCGATTGTCAAGCATGGTTTTCAGGTAGGCCGAGATCGCCCTGCGGATCTTCTCATCCGGCGGGAATGACCCACCGACAATCGGCTCGAGGATCTCGATCAACAGGTCGAGGGCGCGATCAAGCAGGGCCAGGAGGATATCCTGTTTGCTGGAGACGTGGTAATACAGGCTGGCCTTTTGCAGCTTGACAGCCTGAGCAATATCCTGCATGGATGCAGCGTGAAAGCCTTTTTCGCGGAAAATTTGAGCGGCGGCGTCCAGGATTTCGTCGCGCGTCATCTGATAATCCTACCGAACGGTCGGTAGATATAGCATAGCAAAAATGGAGGGGAAAGTCAAGTTAAACTGGCGGTGACTTCATGGCTTTCTCAAAGTTGCGAATAACCCGAGAAAAGGAGGGCGAAAGCCTGGTCAAGGTGCCCATCAAACCATCTTCGAGCCTGGGCAG
>FWPU01002309.1_pt1 | contig 53340 bp, 40 predicted proteins | sample 2228361 | NCBI WGS metagenome assembly FWPU01 (sample SAMEA103939777, study PRJEB20133) | metagenome | reverse complement strand
CTGCTCTCTGCCGTCGCCCGCGCCGAGGGCACACTTCCGCCCTGGATGACGGGCCAAAGCCGCGGCGAGGACCTGGCGGTGCTGCTGGTCACCTTCGGGCCGGGCGACCAGGTGGTCGAGTGGTTCGGCCACACCGCTCTGGCCATCGAGGACCGGCGGCTCCACCACGGCCGGCTCTACAACTACGGCTACTTCAGCTTCGGCCCCGACATGCTCGGGCGCTACGCCATGGGGCGGCTCACGTTCTGGGTCGGCGACGACCCGATCGTCCCGGTGCTCGAGCACTACAAGCGGGCCGGCCGCGACGTGCGCATCCAGGAGCTGAACCTGTCCCCGGCCCGGCGGCTGAAGCTCGCCCAGGCGCTGGCCACCAACGCGCTCCCCAAAAACCGCGAGTACCTCTACCACCACTACCGCGACAACTGCGCGACCCGGCCCCGCGACATGATCGACCAGGTGCTCGGGGGGCAGCTCAAGCGCGCGACGTCCGTCACCGGGCGCATGACGCTGAGGGACCACACGCGCCGGCACTCGGCGGTGTTCCCGCCGATGAGCGTGCTTCTCGACTTCCTGATGAACGACGAGATCGACCGGGAGATCTTCCAGTGGGACGAGGCCTTCCTGCCGGTCGAGCTCGAGCGGCAGGTGGCGGCCCTCTCCATCACCACGGAGGACGGGCGGAGCGTGCCTTTGGTGGCGCGCGCGTGGACGTACTTCGACGCGAAGCGGCCGGAGGTGCCCGAGCGGCCGCCGTCCTACGGACCGTGGCTGCTGCTGCTCGGAGTCATCCTGGGCGGATTGCCGGTGGCCATTCGGAACCGGCAGCGCCTGCTCGGCGTATACGAGGCGCTCGTCGGGCTCTTCTTCGGGCTCCCGGGCATGGCGCTGTTCATCATGTGGGTGGCCACCGAGCACACGGTGACGTGGCGGAACGAGAACCTCTTGCTCGCCAACCCGCTGACGTTCGCGCTGTTGCCGCTGGGGCTCAAGCTGGCCTTCGGGGCGAAGTGGGCGCGCGCGGCGGCGGAGAAGCTGGTGGCTGTTCTGGGAGGGATGGCGCTCGTGGGGTTGCTCCTCAAGGTCGTGCCCGCCTTCGACCAGGACAATTGGAGGCTCATCGCGCTGTTGTTGCCGCTGAACCTGGGAAATTCGGCGGCGTTCTTGTACGAACGGCTGCTGGGGCGCCAAGGAAGCGCCAAGGCGATGGTCTTCGGCAGCGCCGCGGCCTCGCCGAGCGAGGAAGGACATGGGAGCTGACGCCACTTCGAAGCTGGTCGACCTTCGCGAGCGCCTGAACGCGCTCAGGGGGCATCTTTGACCTCGATCGCAAGCGGTCGCGCATCGCGCTGATCGAGCGTGATGCCAGCCAACCCGACTTCTGGAACGACAACGTCAAGGCCCAGGCGCTCCTGAAGGAGAAGGCCGGCCTCGAGGCGTCGGTGAACGCCTTCGAGAAGGCCGAGCGCTCGCTCGAGGACGTGAAGGTTCTCTTCGAGCTCGCCGAGGAGGCCAACGACGAGGCCACGCGCCAGGAGGCGCTCACGACTCTCGAGCAGGTGGCGTCTCAGGTCGAGCAGCTCGAGCTGTCGCGCATGCTCTCGGGGCCGCACGACCGGGCGAGCTGCTTCTTGGAGATCAACGCCGGCGCCGGAGGCACCGACTCGATGGACTGGGCGTCGATGCTCCTGCGCATGTACACGCGCTACTCCGAGTCGAAGGGCTGGAAGACGGAAATCTCCGATTCCACGCCGGGCGAGGAGGCGGGCTTCAAGAACGTGACGCTCCACGTGATGGGCGAGTGCGCGTACGGCTACCTGAAGGCCGAGATCGGCGTGCACCGGCTGGTGCGCATCAGCCCGTTCGACGCCAACGCCCGCAGGCAGACCGCGTTCGCCTCGGTCGACGTCTACCCCGAGGTGGACGACTCCATCAAAATCGAGATTCCCGAGTCGGACGTCGAGCTGAAGTTCATCCGCGGCGGCGGAGCGGGCGGCCAGAAGGTGAACAAGACGTCGTCGACGGCGCAGCTCCGGCACATTCCCACCGGCATCGTGGTGACGTGCCAGACCGAGCGCAGCCAGCACGCCAACCGCGAGATGGCCTTCCGCATTCTCCAGGCGAAGCTGCTCGATCTCGAGATGAAGAAGCGCCAGGCCGAGCGCGAGCAGGCCGAGGCCCAGAAGATGGACATCGCCTTCGGCTCGCAGATTCGCAGCTACGTGCTGGCGCCGTACCGGCTGGTGAAGGACCTGCGCACCGGCGTGGAGACAGGCAACGTCGACAAGGTGCTCGACGGCGAGTTGGACGCGTTCATTCAGGCCCAGCTCCTCGGGGTGAAGAACCCCAACCGCAGCGCCGCCCCCGAGTAGCGGGAACGTTTCTGACGCCCAGCGGGTTTTGAGCGGTCGAGAGGCGATGAGGCGAGCGTTGGCCCTGCTGTTGCTCTCCACGACGGCCGCGGCCGAAGACCGCGTGGCCGCCGCGCGCAAGCGGGCAGAGAAGACCGTGCGCGAGCTCTTCCGGGCAGCCGGCGTCGACTACCCGGCCGACGAGCTCTACATCCGCGCGTTCAAGCACGAAAAGGTGGTCGAGGCCTGGGCCGGTAAGAAGGGCAAGCCGCTCGTCAAGGTGAAGGAATGGCGGTTCTGCCATGCCTCGGGCAATCTGGGGCCCAAGCGGAGGCAGGGCGACCTTCAGGTTCCCGAGGGCTTCTACCGCGTCGTCCACTTCAACCCGCGGAGCAACTTTCATCTCTCGCTGGGCGTCGACTACCCCAACGCCTCGGACCGCATCCTGGGCGAGAAGGGCAAACTGGGCGGCGACATCTACATCCACGGAAGCTGCGCCAGCATCGGCTGCATCGCCATCGAGGACGGGCCGATCGAGGAGCTGTACCTGATGGCCCTGGACGCGAAGACGCGGCCCATACGCACCGACATCTTTCCGCGGAAGCTGGACGAGGCCGGCATGTCAGAGCTGGCGAAGGGGCATGACGAAGCGCTGGTCGCGTTCTGGAAGCAGCTCCAGCCGGGGTATTTGTACTTCGAGGAGCACAAGCGGCCTCCGCCCTTCAGCGTGGACCCGAAGACGGGCGCCTACCGCGTCGGAAAAGCCGTCGCCGCCCAGCGGTAAGTGGGCGAATCGACTCGGTTGGATCGATTCGGAACCTGCCGCGTTCCCCGTTGTCAGAGCCCGCTGCGACCTGTTCGTTACACTCGGGGAGAGGTGGGCTCGTTCGACGAGGAGGGCGACTTGGCGAGCGACGTGCTCGAGATTCCCCTGGCCGAGCCGGTCGGTGCGAGGGGAGAGGACGTCTCCGAGCGCGTGTTGATGTTCCGGCTGCGCCGCCGCGAGCCCTCGGCGTTCGAATGGCTGGTGAAGACGCACCAGGACCGGGTGTTCGACTTCTGCCTGCGCATGCTCGGCGACAGGGAGGAGGCCTCGGACCTGACGCAGGAGATCTTCGTCAGCATCCACCAGAACCTCGACAAGTTCCGGCAGGACTCGAAGCTGTCGACGTGGATCTTCCGCATCAGCAAGAACCACTGCCTGAACCGGCTGAAATACCTGAAGCGCCGGGGCCGGGGCAAAAGCGAGGAGTGGGGCTCGGTGCCGGAAGGCGCCCTGAGCGACGCCGCCTCTGCCCCGGTGAAGCCCGACGAGGCCTACGACGCGGCGTGCGAGCGCGAGCTGGTGCAGCGCGCCATCGCGAAGCTCGACGAGGAGCAGCGGCTGCTCGTGGCGCTCCGCGACATCGAGGGGCTCTCGTATGGGGAGATCGTCGACATCACCGAGCTGCCCGAGGGCACCGTGAAGAGCCGCCTCCACCGCGCGCGCGAGAAGCTGGCGGACATCATCGCCCGCCTTGAGGATGGAGCGGGGCATCGAGGAGACTAGAGCCGTGCAGACGCAGCTTTCACACCACGAGGCCAAGGGCCTCTTCCTCCGGGCGGTCGACGACGAATTGGCCGACCGCGAGGAGGTGCGTCTTTTCGAGCACCTCGACGGCTGTGCCGACTGCCGCACCGGGTACGAGAAGTACAGCCGCGCCGTTCTGATGCTGAGGCGCGTCGAGCGCGAGAAGGCGCCGGAGGCCCTGTCGACGATGATTCTCCGCCGCGTGCGCCGCCGTCGACTGGGCGCGCGCGCGCTGGCGCTCCACCACGCCAACTACCGCGTGCCGGTGGAGGCGGTCATCCCCGTTCTCCTCGGAGCGCTCGTGGCCGCGTTCCTGGTGCTCGCCGCGCCGTGACTGGCGGGGAGCCTGAGTCTCTCGGGCGCAACGGAGCGTTCGGTGGCCCGGAGGCGTCGGGCAGGGTTGTCTGTCGCGCGGCCTTTGTACGTGCTGCGAGAACCCCATAGGAAATCGGGGCGGATTCTTATGGGGTTCTCGCATTGGCGGCAAAAGCGCCGAAAACGGAGGTGCCTGGCGGGCGGCGAGCCGGCAGGGGACGTGCGCCGGCGAGGCTGCGACCCGGCGCATTGGCCTCGGTGCCGACGCGGTTGCAAGCTCAGCGCTTCGCGTACCGCTTCTCGCCCGCTTCGATGCGCACGTTCAGCCGGTTCTGCTTCGAGGGGAGCGGGCAGGTCGCGTACGGCGTGAACGCGCAGGGCGGGTTGTACGCGCGGTTGAAGTCCAGGACGACGCTGCCGTCCTTCGGCAGCGGCGTGTAGAGGTACCGGCCCGCGCCGTAGGACTCCTTGCGGTTGGTGAGGTCGCCGAAGACGAAGAAGAGCGACTCGCCTTCCTGCGTCGCCTGCAGCCGGTACTCCTTGCCCCCGTGCGTGAAGACGGCGGTGCCGGCCAGTGGCGTGTCGGTCGAGTCACCCAGCACGTTCGGGACGGAGATCGTCTCTCCCGGGCGGGCGGGCTCCCAGCGGGCCTCCTTGCGCCACTCGGCGGTCACCGGGAAGCGGTCGATGCCCCGGAACTCCTTGCGCGTCTTCGCCTCCGAGTCCTTGACGCGAACGCCGAGGCGCTGGCCGCGCGCGATCACCATCAGCTTGAGGGTTCCGGTCTCGAGCACGTCGGGCGTGCCCTTTTCGTCGGTGCGGAGCTCGCCGCCGGTGAAGGGCTTGCCTGCGAGCGTCACGCTCTGGCCTTCAGCGGGCGAGAACGACACCTTGCCGCCGCGGCGGGTGAACGTGCCCAGCTTCGCGGGAGCGGACGCGGGGAGCAGCACCGCCGCGCCCTTGCCCGAGCCGGCCACGTTCTCGCCCTCGTCCAGCCAGTGCAGGCCCACGAGGGACAACCAGCCGTCCTCGGCCTTGAGCCGCTCCAGGCGCTTCTCGTGCCACGCGCGCGTTTCCTCCTCGAGCGTCGCGGAGGTGGCGAAGAGGGCGGTAGTGAGGGCGAAAGTCGCGGCCAAAGAGCGCATGCGTCCCATCTAGATGAATGCGCGCCTGACCACCAGTCGCGGTCGTGGTCATCGAGGGCAAGTGGTACCCCACGAGCGCTGCTTCGGCCGTTGGCCGGGCGCCGAGCACAACGGCCGGGTGCTCCAGACGCCCCGCCGCCTCTCGGCCGGCCCGTCCCGCTGCGGCACCGCGGTGTAAGCAAAGCCTGGGCCGGTGGCCCCATTGTGCTAGGTTGCCGCGCCCTCCATGGCTGAAGAAGGCGTCAAGGAACAGGAAATCTACGCGCAGCGCCTGGAGAAGGCGCAGAGGTGGCGCGAGCTGGGGTTCAACCCGTACGGCAACGGCTACCGGCCCGAGCACCTGGCCGGCGACATCGTCGCGCGCCACAAGGACGACACGGCCGAGCAGCTCGAGAAGAGCGCGCCCGTCTACAGCGTCGCCGGGCGGGTGATGATCATCCGCTCGTTCGGCAAGGCGGCCTTCCTCAAGCTGCGCGACCGCTCGGGCGAGATTCAGGTCCACGTCAAGAAGGACGCCCTCGAAGAGCAGTTCGAGCTGTTCAAGCTCACCGACGCCGGCGACTTCATCGGGGTGGTGGGCACGCTCTTCCGCTCGAAGACGGGCGAGCTGACGCTCTCGGCGACGCGGTACACGCCGATCACCAAGTCGCTGCGGCCTTTGCCCGAGAAGTGGCACGGGCTGACCGACACCGAGGTGCGCTACCGGCAGCGCTATCTGGACCTTCTGGCCAACCCCGAAGTGAAGGACGCGTTCATCAAGCGCACGAAGCTGGTGCAGCTCATCCGCCGCTTCCTCGACGAGCGCGACTTCGTCGAGGTCGAGACGCCGATGATGCACCCGCTCGTCTCGGGAGCGGCGGCCCGGCCGTTCATCACCCACCACAACGCGCTCGACATCGATCTCTACCTGCGCATCGCTCCCGAGCTGTACCTCAAGCGGCTGGTGGTCGGCGGGCTCGAGCGCGTCTACGAGATCAACCGCAACTTCCGCAACGAGGGCATCTCGACCCGGCACAACCCGGAGTTCACGATGCTCGAGTTCTACCAGGCCTACGCCACGTACGAGGACCTGATGGAGCTCACCGAGGAGATGCTCTCGGAGGCGGCGCGCGTGGTGGCCGGCACCACCAAGCTCGAGTACGGCGAGCACACGATCGACTTCGGCAAGGGGTGGAAGCGGCTGCCCATGGCCGAAGCCATTCGCGAGGCGGTGCCCGGCCTTTCGGACAAGGACATGGCCGACCCCGAGCGGCTGCGGCACGAGCTGCTCCGGACGAAGCACCAGGACGCCGAGGCATCTGCCATCGAGCAGATGACGCACGGCGAGCTGGTGGGAGCGCTCTTCGAGGAGCACGTCGAGCACACGCTGGTGCACCCGACCTTCATCACCCACTTCCCCACGGCGGTCAGCCCGCTCGCCCGCAGGAACGACCAGCGGCCGGAAATCGTCGATCGGTTCGAGCTGTTCGTTGCGGGCCGGGAGATCGCCAACGCGTTCTCCGAGCTGAACGACCCGCTGGACCAGAAGGAGCGTTTCCTCGCCCAGGTCGAGGCGAAGCGGCGCGGCGCCGAAGAGACGATGGATTACGACGAGGACTACATCCGCGCCCTCGAGCACGGCATGCCTCCGACGGCGGGGGAGGGCATCGGCATCGACCGGCTGGCCATGCTCTTCGTCGGCGCCCCGTCCATCCGGGACGTCATCCTGTTCCCCCTCTTGAAGCCGCTGCCGAAATGACGGGTCCGGATCGCCAGAGCCGATACGACTGGAACCTCGCAGGGCCCGGCGCGCTGCTGCTCGTCGTGGGAGCGGTGCTCCTGGTCATCGGCGTGGCCACCATCCGGGGCTTCGACATCATCGGGGTGGACCTCTTCGCCGCCACGTTCGGGTGGGGCACCTTCCTCGAGGCGTTGGCCGCGGGAGGCGTCGCCGCCGCGTTCCGCCAGATCGCCGAGGGCTTTCGCCAGATGGCCGTCGAGCCGATTCCCTCGGTGGCCAGCACTTGGCCGTACCTCGCCGGCGGGCTCGCCTGCTGGACGGGCGGATGGCTCCTCTTGGCTTCTGGCATTCGTCCCGGGGCGGCGGTCGATGCGACGCCGAGCGAGGCCGCGGGCTCGCCGTTGTACCCGCGCCTGGCGCGCTACGAGGACTTCCGCTGGGGCACGCTCGCGGCCTACGGGGGCGGCATCCTCGGCGCCGAGCTGACGCTCGTCTTCGTGCACACGCTGCTCGTGGGCCGCTTCCTGTCGCCGCCCGCGGCCTTCTCGGTGGCGCTGCTGGTGGGGTTCGCGGTGGCCTTCTTCGGCGGCTTCATCGGCGCCTCCTCCGCCCGGCGGCTGGCCACGCCCGAGGCCACGGTGGCCATTCTCTACTTCGGGTTGCCGCTGCCGCTGTTGCTCTCGGCGATGCGCTTCGTGCCGTCCTTGCAGCTCACCTTCGGCCACCGGCTACGGGAGATCGTCTACCTCTCCAGCCTGCTCGGCGACTCGCGGCCGGAGCTCGGCTACTGGCTCACGTTCTTCGGCCTGGTGCTGCTTCTGGTATTGGGCATCAACGCCGGCTTCGTGGCCAACTCGAGCGGCCGGCTGGATCTGCGGTCGGGCTTCGAGCTGTTCGTCGCCTCGCGGCACGTCTCGGTGTTCCGGCCGGGGCTGCTCCTCGGCACGTTCGCGGTGCTGATCCTCGGCATCATCCCGCCGCTCATCGTCTACGCCATCCTGCACGCGGCCGGCTCGGCCGTGGAGCGCACCCGCATCAAGAAGCTGGGCCTGGTCGACCCGCTGAAGGCGGCCGAGGCGCAGCACCGCCTCAAGCTCAAGGAGCTCAAGCCCACCGCGATGATGACCGCGCTGTCCGTCGGCGGCGTCGGCGTGGGCGTGATGGCGCTCATCATCGTGCTCAGCGTGATGAGCGGCTTCGAGGTCGACCTGCGGCAGAAGATCCTCGGCACCAACGCCCACGCCGTGGTGCAGAAGTACGACGTGGGCATGCCCGAGTACGAAGACGTCATCGAGAAGGCCAGGGGCGTGCGGGGCGTCGTCGGCGCCACGCCGTTCATCTTGAACGAGGTGATGATCTCCTCCGAGGGCAACATCTCGGGAGCGCTCATCAAGGGCATCGACCCGGCCACGGTGGGCGAGGTCACCGATCTGCCGAAGTACATCCAGTCGGGCTCGCTCGAGGCGCTCGAGCACCCGGAGAAGATTGCTCCCAAGCGGCTCTCGCCCAGCCGAGGTCCGGCGCTCGACGACCGGCCGGCGAACCCGCAGCCGAACAAGGCGCAGGGGCGCAGGCCTTCGGGCGAGGGCACGGCCGCGGGCGAAGGCGGCGGGCCCGTGGACGACATCATCCGCGAGGTGGGCGACTCGATCGAGGACGACCCGCTCATCGAGATGCCCGAGGGCGACCAGGGTGAGCCGGCGGCGCTCCCCGGCGTGCTCTTGGGCCGCGAGATGGCGGCATCGCTCAGGGTGGTCGTCGGCGACCGGGTGAACATCGTCTCGCCGGTGTCGACCGAGCTTTCGCCGCAGGGGCCGATCCCCAAGAGCCGGCCGTTCCGCGTGGCCGGCATCTTCTACTCGGGGATGTTCGAGTACGACTCCAAGTTCATCTACATCGCGCTGACCGAGGCCCAGAAGTTCTTCGGAGTCGAGGGCGCCACCGGCGTCGAGCTGAAGGTCGCCGACGTCGACGACGCGCGGAGAATCGGCAAGGCCGTCTCCGACCGGCTCGAGGGCTACCCGTACCGGGTGCGCGACTGGGGCGAGATGAACAAGAACCTCTTCTCGGCCTTGAGGCTCGAGAAGCTGGTGATGGCCGTCATCCTCTCCATCATCGTCATCGTCGCCGCCGGGCTCATCGTCGCCACGGTCATCATGCTGGTGCTCGAGAAGCGGAAGGAGATCTCGGTGCTCAAGGCGCTGGGGGTCTCCGACGGCGGCGTGGTGAAGATCTTCCTCGCCGAGGGGCTGCAGATCGGCGTGGCCGGCGGGCTGCTCGGGCTCTTCGCCGGGCTGGCCTGGTGCTTCTTCATCGAGAAGGTGGGCATCAAGCTCGACCCCGAGGTCTATTACATCCCCGCGCTGCCGGTGCGCATCGAGCCGGTGCAGACCGCGCTTTCCGTGGTCATCGCGATTCTGGTGACGTTCCTCGCGTCCATCTACCCGGCGCTCAAGGCCTCGCAGGTCGAGCCGGTGGAAGGGCTGAAGGCGGAATAGATGGCGTTCCTCGAGGTCAGAAACGTCTTCAAGAGCTTCTTTCTGCACGGCAAGCGCATCGACGTCTTGCGCGGCGTCTCGCTCGACATCGAGCAGGGCGAGCTGGTGTCGCTGGTGGGGGCCTCGGGCGCGGGCAAGAGCACCTTCCTGCACGTGCTCGGCACCCTCGAGCCACCCGCGGCCGGCGAGATGCGCTTTCAAGGCCGTTCGGTGTTCGACATGTCGGACGCCGAGCTGGCCGAGTTCAGAAACCGCACCATCGGCTTCGTCTTCCAGAGCCACTTCCTTCTGCCCGAGTTCACCGCGCTCGAGAACGTGGCCATGCCGGCCCTCATCCAGCGGCGCGAGAGGGCCTCGGCCTTCAAGAAGGCGCGCGAGTTGCTCGAGCGCGTCGGCTTGCTCGCGCGGGTGGACCACAAGCCGGGCGAGCTGTCGGGCGGAGAGGCCCAACGCGTGGCCCTGGCGAGGGCGCTGGTCTTGGACCCGGCCATCCTCCTCGCGGACGAGCCGACCGGGAACCTCGACCCGGCGACCGGTGAAGGTATTCACCAGCTCTTGCGCGACGTGAACCGCGAGCTTTCCATCACCGCCATCGTCGTCACCCACAACGAGCAGCTCGCCCAATCGATGCCCCGTCAGCTCCGGCTCGCGGGCGGCAAGGTGCAGCCCGCCTGACGGAAGCTCCGACCGGCGTACGGTTTGCCGCCAAGGCTTGCGATGGCCACCCTCCGCGCCCCTGGAGCGCGCATGCGGGTCCTGGTGGTCGACGACGAGCTGAACGTGCTGCAACTGGTGCGCACCGTGCTCGAGGAGCGCGGGTGCGACGTGGTGTGCGCCGAAAGCGGAGACGAGGCGCTGGTGCTCGCCGCGCAGCGGGTGTTCGACGTCGCGCTGGTGGACTTGTCGATGCCGTCGCCCGATTGGCCCGAGCTGGTGCGGAACCTCCGCGCGCACCAGCCGGCGCTGCGCGTGGTGCTGCTCTCGCCGTACGCCGGGGCCTCGCCCGCCGAAGGGAGCTGGCCGGTGTTGCCCAAGCCTTTTCCGCTCGCGTCGCTCGAGGCGGTGGTGCTGTCGGGCACGACGTGAGGGCGGTCGGGGAGCGGCCGTGCTGCTTGCAGGGCCCGACCTGGTGTATCGAGGCGTTGTCACACACCGGCCCATTCCCTAGAGTGCGCCGTCCTTGAATCGGCCGTACCTTCGCGAGGCGTTCACCTGAGGCTCATCGCCGCCATCTCCGTCCTGGTGTGCACCGCCGCGCCCGCGCTGGCGCAGGACGGGGGACAGCCTCCTTCGGCCTCACCCGCAGAGCCCGACGTGCCGGTGGCCGAGGGAAGCGACCGCATCGTCGAGGTCCGGGTCGAGGGCAACCGCCGCGTCGAGCCCGAGGCCATCAAGCGCGCGCTGCACAACAAGGAGGGGCGCGCGTTCGACCCGACGCGCACCGCCGACGATTTGCGCTCTTTGTGGGCGCTCAAGTACTTCGCCGACATCGAGCTTCTCGTGCAGCGTCTGCCCAAGGGCGGCATCGTCTACGTCGTCCGCGTCGAGGAGCGCCCGGCCGTGCGCGAGGTAAGGCTTTCGGGCAACGACGAGCTGTCGAAGGACGACCTCAAGGACTCCATCGACATCCGCCCGCATTCCATTCTCGACAAGGAGGCGGTGCGGCGGAACGCGCGGAAGATTCAGGAGAAGTACGTCGAGAAGGGCTACTTCCTCGCCGAGGTCACCCATCAGATCGTCCCCGTGCCCGAGTCCTTCGAGGTCGACGTGGTGTTCGTCATCCGCGAGCACTCGAAGGTGATGGTGAAGGAGATCCACTTCCTCGGCGTGGAGAAGGTCGACCCGGAAGAGCTGAAGGCGGTGATGGCCACGCGCGAGGGCGGCTACCTCTCGTTCCTCACCGGCGAGGGCACCTACCGCGAGGAGATGTTCCAGCGCGACGTCGCCGCGCTGCAGGCCGCCTACTACGATCGCGGTTTCGTCAACGTGAAGATCGACAAGCCCTGGGTGTCGATCTCGCCGGACAAGAAGTTCATCTACATCACGCTCAAGGTCGAAGAGGGCGACGCATACAAGATCGGCCAGCTCGACTTCAAAGGCGATCTGGTGACCGAGAAGTCGAAGCTGTTCGACATGATGCTCTCGCGCGAAGGAGAGACCTTCAACCGCTCGAAGCTGGTGAAGGACATCCTCTCGCTGACCGACGTCTACTACGACGCGGGCTACGCCTACGCGAACATCACGCCGGTCACCGCCGTCCACGCCGACACGAAGACCATCGACCTGACGTTCGACATTCAGAAGGGGCAGCAGGTCTACATCGAGCGCATCGACATCGTCGGCAACACCAAGACGCGCGACCGGGTCATCCGCCGCGAGGTGCGCGTCTACGAGGGCGAGCTGTTCTCGGGCACGGGGCTGCGCCGCTCGAAGGAGCGCGTCACCGCGCTGGGCTTCTTCGAATCGGTCGAGGTCTCGCACAAGCCGGGCAGCGACAACTCGAAGGTGGTGGTGGTGGTCGAGGTGAAGGAGAAGGCCACCGGCACCTTCCAGCTCGGCCTGGGGTTCTCCAACGTGGAGAACTTCATCTTCACGATGCAGGTGTCGCAGAACAACTTCCTCGGCTGGGGCTACGCGGTCTCGGCCAGCGCGCAGCTCTCGGGCCTGCGCAACTTCGTGCAGCTGTCGTTCTACGACCCGCACTTCGCCGACACGGACTGGATCTTCTCCTTCAACCTCTTCCGCATGCAGGCCGACTACTTCGGCTTCGTGCGCGACTCGACCGGCGGCGACGTCAACCTGGGCTACCATTTGCTCGAGGACCTGATGCTCAACTTCACCCTCACCCGCGAGTGGGTGTCGGTGGAGCCGGGCCGCGAGCTCGGGGCGGAGATCCCGCTGGCCAATCAGTTCAAGAGCGGCAGCACCAGCTCGATCCGCCCGTCCATCACCTACGACAAGCGCGACAACCGGCTCTTCCCCAGCCGCGGCTTCATGCTCCACGGCAGCTGGGAGTGGGCGCCGGACATGAGGGGGCTTCTGGGCCACGCCGTGGGTGACGCGGTGGGCGGCACCTTCAACTTCCACCGCACCACCCTCTACGGCCGCTACTATTTGCCGGTGGGCGACTGCGTGCCCTTCTTGCAGGGCTTCGTGCTCAAGGCCAACGCCACGTTCGGGTGGATCAAGCAGCTCAACCCGAAGGAGCCGCTGCCCATCTCGGAGATGTATTACGTGGGCGGCATCAACACCGTGCGCGGCTATCAGCTCCGGTCGATCAGCCCGACGGTGATGGTGCCCCTCTCCAACCGGCCCGACGCAAACATCACGCCGTTCAACGTCGGCGGCGACAAGCAGGTCATCTTCAACCTCGAGCTCGAGTTCCCCATCTTCGAGAAGGTCGGCATCCGCGGCGTGCTCTTCGCCGATGCGGGCAATGCGTACGCCAAGGGCTCGCCGTTCTTCCACGACCCGCAGCACGATTTGCCTCTGGGCATGTTCTGGTCGGTCGGCTTCGGCTTCCGCTGGTTCTCGCCGATCGGGCCGTTGCGCTTCGAGTGGGGAATTCCGCTGACGCCGCGCTCGAAGGCCGACTTCCTCGGCGGAGATCCGCCCATCCTGTTCGAGTTCACGATCGGGAACTCGTTCTAGGTGCTTCGGGGGGCGCGCGCTCCCGGCCGACGCGGTCTGCTATGCTTCCGCGCATCGTGCCCGCACCCGAAGACCCCAATTTCGCCGCCATCTACGGGAAGCTCGGCGAGCTGGACGCCCGAATGCTGATCGTGGAGGACCACCTGAAGGGCGTCGAGGAGCGCCTCAAGCCGCTCGAAGACATCAGGGCGTTGCTCCAGGGCATGGCGGAGGATCAAAAGGCCGCCACCGATGCCATCTTGAAGATCGCCCGCTTCGTGCCCGAGGTGGAGCAGATCCCTGCGCGGCTCGCGCGCTTGGAGGCGGCGGTCTTTCCCTCGAAGCATTGAGTCTCTTCTCCCGTCCGTCTTGGTTTGCCCTCGCCGTGCTGCTGGCGGCCTGCAGCCGGCTCCCGCCCGGCCCGGAGCTCACCGGCGTCGAGCCGGCCGAGGCCTACGTCGACGAGGCGATCGCCGTCACCGTCAGCGGCTCGAATCTCCTGCCGAGGACGAAGGTCGACCTGGACGAGCCGCATCGATCGCCGCCCCCCGACAGCACCTTCCGACTGGCGCTCGTGCGCGATGGAGCGCGATCCGACCTGGCCGAGGTGATGCTGTCCGAGCTCGGCTCGGCGGTGACGGGACGCCTCGTCCCGCCGCTTCAGGTCGGCACCTGGTCCGTCGAGCTTCTGGACCCGTACGGGCGAACGGCGACGCTGGTCGACGCGTTCCGGGTGAAGGCCCGGTGCGACGTCGACGCCGACTGCCAGGCGACCTGCCGGCTCGGCCGGTGCGTCTCGGCGGTGTGTCGGTACGAGCTGGCCCCGGATGGCCTGGCCTGCGACGGCGGGAGCTGCCTGTCCGGCGAGTGCAGCGGCCCGCCGTGCTCGTGTTCCGCGGCCGAACCGTGTCGGCTCGCGCGGTGCCTTCCGGACGGGGGCTGCGAGACGATTGCCGGGCCCGACGGAGCGAAGTGCGACGACGGAGAAGCCTGCACCTTCGATGACCGATGCGCCGCCGGCGCGTGCACGGGGACCGCGTACTACTGCACGGGCGGGCCCTGCATGCTGGGCGTGTGCCTGGGCGACGGCGGGTGCGCGCTCGAGCCCGACATCGGCCGCTCCTGCGACGACCAGGACCTGTGTACCGCGCGCGACGTCTGCGTCGCCGATGGAGGATGCAGGGGCGAGCGCTACGCGTGCGACGGCGGCCCGTGCGGAAGGTCGGCGTGCGCCGGAGACGGCACGTGCACCTTCACGCCGGACCCCGCGGCGAACGGCCGCGCGTGCGACGACGGCGTTCTCTGCACGCATTCCGATCGGTGCTCCAACGGCTCCTGCTCGGGGACGGGCTACACCTGTGTCGGCGCGACGGGTGGCTGTGGCGTGGAGCCCCGGTGCGACGGCGACGGCGGCTGTCCGTTGCGCGCGGCGGTCGACGGCGAGCGCTGCAACGACGGCGTCATTTGCACCCACCTCGAGACGTGCCAGGCGGGCGCCTGTCGCGCCGGCGTGGACTTCTGCGGCAACACCGCGCCGCGGGCCTGTTTCTCGGTCTCGCCGACCGCAGGTCCGGCGGGGAGCTCCTTCACCTACGATGCGACCTGCTCGGTCGACGCCGAGGACGGAACGGGCCTCCGCTACCGGTGGGACTACGAGCGCACCGGGCAGCTCACTCCGTGGACCACGGCAAAGGTGACGACGCACGTGCACCGCTCGCCCGGGCTGTACACCGCCGTGCTCGAGGTGCGTGACGACGGCGGCATCAGCGCATTCGCCGAGCGCTTCGTTGCCGCGTACGTGCCCGCGGACGACGTCGTGGTCACCACTCTGGCCGACGAGGACGATCCGCTCGCCACGCCCTCGCGGCCGGGCGGAACCGGCCTGTCGTTGCGCGAAGCCATTCGCTACGCGAACCGCTTCGATGGGGGTGTGGTGATTCGATTCGACGGCGGCATGCGGCTGAAGGCGGGCGTGCTCCCCGCGCTGATGAACGCCCGGGCCTCGATCGTCGGGCACGGGACGTCGGTCGATTTCCGCGGCGCCGCGGGCGATTGCCTCGAGCTCGACCAGGGCGCCAGCGCGTTCGGGCTGGAGCTGTTCGGCTGCGCCGGCACGGTCGTGGTCCTGGGAGCGGGAGCGCAGCTGGCCGAGGCGCGGCTCCATCCCGGGACGGCGGGCGGAGCAGGTCCCAAGCTGGTCGGCCCCGGCGCGGTGTTGGGCCCGCGCAACGAGGTGTTCGGTTTCGACGGCATGGGCGTATCGGTGCGAGGCACCCCATCGCGCATCGTGGGCAACGCCATTCACCACAACAAGCGCGGCATCGACATCGGCCCCGTGCTGGACGGCGTCGTCGTCGAGCAGAACGACATCTACGCCAACGACAGCTTCGGGGTGATGGTGGGCCGCTCGGGGAACGTGGTGCGCTTCAACACCTTCCACGCGAACGGCGGCGCGGGAGTGAATGGCGGCCCGCTGACGCAGAACACCGAGGTTCGCAACAACCTCTTCACCGCGCACGGGGGAACGGCCGTGGACCTGCCCGAAGGAGACCTGGGCGTTCGTGAGCCGAACGGCTTCTTCGGCAATGCGGCCGATTTCCTGCCGGGCGTCGATGGGGGGAGCTCGAACGTCCTCGCCGACCCCCGGTACGTGAACCCCGACGCGGGTGACTTCCGGCTGATGCCGAAAAGCCCGGCCGTCAACGCCGGCATCGACGTGGGCATCGACGTCAACGGCGCCTCGCCCGGCCGGTACGACTTCGGCTCGCCCGACCTCGGCGCCCACGAGAGCCCGTACCCGGACGCGGGGTAGGGAGGCGGGCCGGCCCCGGGCTGCGTCCCCATCCGCTCCTTGACGGTGTGCGCCGTCGCGCCTAGGGTGCCCGCGCTCCGGAGGCGGGAATTTCAGCGCCGGCCCGCCGTCGTAGCGCCAAGACCAGGAGTTTCAGCGCCATGCGTCGTACCGCCATTCTCGCCGCCATCCTGCTCCCCAGCTTCGCGCTTGCCGACGTGAAGCTGGGTTACGTCGACCTGCAGCGCGCCCTTCTGGAGATCGAGGAGGGCAAGCAGGCCAAGCAGAAGCTGCAGGTCATCCTCGACCAGAAGCAGAAGGAGATCGACAAGGAGCAGGAGGCGCTGCGCAAAGAGAAGGAGATGCTCGACAAGCAGGCGGCGATGATGAGCGAGGAGACTCGCATCCAGAAGCAGACCGAGCTGCAGAAGAAGCTCTTCGAGCTGGCCCAGAAGTGGGAGAAGGGCCGGGCGGAGATGGCGCAGAAGGAAAAGACCGAGCTGGCCGCCATCTTCCAGAAGATGGACCCGATCATCGCCGACATCGCCCAGCGCGAGGGCCTGACGATGGTGTTCGAGAAGACCGACTCGGGCTTGGTGTATGCGCCGCAGTCGCTCGACATCACCAACGAGCTGATTCGCCTCTACAACGACCGCAACAAGGTCGCGAAGAAGACCGACGCGCCGAAGCAGGCTCCGAAGAAGTAGCCGTGGGCAGGCCGCTCACCGAGCTCGCTGCTCTGGTCGGCGGCGAGATTCAAGGCGATGCGTCGCTCGTCATCACGGGCGTGAATGCGCTGGGCGAAGCCCGTGCCGGCGAGCTCTCGTTCTACGGCAACCCGCGCTACAAGAAGCAGCTCCTCGAGACCAGGGCCGCGGCCGTGCTGGTGGGAGCGGACGCTCCGCGGCGGGACGGCGTCACCTACGTGCGCGTGCAGAACCCGCACCTGGCCTTCGCCAGGCTGTCGCGCCTGTTCCACCCCGGGCCGTCGTTTCCGCCGGGGCGCTCGAGCCAGGCGTTCATCCACTCCAGTGCGCGCGTGCACGAGTCGGCCACGGTGATGGCCTTCGCCACGGTGGAGAAGAACGCCACCGTCGGGGCGCGCACCGTGCTCTTCCCCGGCGCGTACGTGGGCGAGGGCGCGACCGTGGGTGACGACTGCATCCTCTACCCGAACGTCACCGTGCGCGAGCGGTGCATGGTGGGTTCCCGGTGCATTCTCCATGCGTCGTGCGTGATCGGGGCCGACGGGTTCGGCTTCGCCTTCGACGCCGAGGCGCTCGAGCACGTGAAGGTGCCGCAGACCGGCATCGCGCGCATCGAGGACGACGTGGAGATCGGCGCCTGCTCGTGCGTCGACCGCGCCACCTCGGGCGAGACGGTGGTGGGGCGGGGCTCGAAGATCGACAACCTGGTGCAGATCGCCCACAACGTGCGCATCGGGCCTTTGAGCATCGTCTGCGCGCAGGCCGGCATCTCGGGCTCGGCGGAGATCGGCACGGGTGTGGTGTTGGCCGGCCAGGTCGGCGTGGTGGGCCACATCCGCGTGGGAGATCTGGCCAAGGTCGGAGCGCAGTCCGGCGTGGCCCATTCGGTTCCCGACGGCGCCACCGTCTCGGGCAGCCCGGCGATGGACCACAAGACGTGGCTGCGCGTTTCGGCCGCGTACAAGGAGCTTCCCGGGCTGCTCGCCCGCGTGCGGCAGCTCGAACGACGCCTCGAGTCGCTCGAGGAGAAGGGCAGCCGATGATGGACGCGCTGCAGATCCAAAAGCTGTTGCCCCACCGCTACCCGTTTCTTCTGATCGACCGCGTGGTCGAGCTGGTGCCGAACCAGAAGCTCGTCGGCTACAAGAACGTCACCGTCAACGAGCCGTTCTTCCAGGGCCACTTCCCCGGCCACCCGGTGATGCCGGGCGTGCTCATTCTCGAGGCGCTGGCGCAGGCCTGCGCCATCCTGGCGTACGAGAGCGAACGGCTCGATCCGAGCCGGAAGGTGACGTACCTGATGGGCATCGACGGAGCGCGCTTCCGCAAGCCGGTGGTGCCGGGCGACCGGCTGACGCTCGAGGTCGAGGTGGTGAAGCACAAGGGAGCGGTCTGGAAGCAGAAGGGCACGGCGCTGGTCGACGGCCAGCGGGTCGCCGAGGGCGAATTTCTGGCGACGGTGGTCGACAAGGGGGCCGCTTTGGCGGAGAAGGGCGAATGAGCGTGAGCATGTCCCGCATCCACCCGACGGCCATCGTCCACCCCGAAGCGCATCTCCACCCGTCGGTGCAGATCGGCCCGTACGCCATCATCGGCCCGAAGGTGAAGATCGGCCCGGACACGGTGGTCGGCCCGCATGCGGTCATCGAAGGCGACACCACCATCGGCGCGCGCAACCGCATCTTCCAGTTCGCGTCGGTCGGCGCCGTGCCGCAGGACCTCAAGTACGCCGGCGAGGACACCAGGCTGGTCATCGGCGACGAGAACCAGATCCGCGAGTTCGCCACGCTGCACATCGGCACCGCGGGCGGCGGCGGCGTCACCCGCGTCGGCAACAAGAACCTGTTCATGGCCTACAGCCACGTGGCGCACGACTGCGTCATCGGCAACGGCTGCATCCTGGCCAACTCGGCCAACCTGGCCGGGCACGTCGAGCTCGGCGACCACGTCATCTTGGGCGGGCTCTCGGCAATTCACCAGTTCACCCGCATCGGCAAGCACGCCTTCATCTCGGGTGGAGCGATGGTCACCATGGACGTGCCCCCCTACTGCACCGCGCAGGGCGACCGCGCCGAGCTGGTGGGGCTCAACACCGTCGGGCTGACGCGCCACGGCTTCACCGAGGAGCAGATCCGCCGCATCAAGGAAGCCTACAAGGTGCTCTTCCGCTCGAAGCTGGGCCTCAACGAGGCGCTGGCGGCGCTGAAGGCCCAGTACGGCGGTCACCCCGAGATCGACGAGCTGCTCGAGTTCGTCGGCAACTCCAAGCGGGGGATTACGAGGTGACGTGGGGCCTCTGGCCAGCTTTTCCGTCTTCATGGTCCATCCCCCTGGCGACAAGACCGCCGGCCCCATGCCCCGGGCCGCGAGCCCCTCGGTCATCGGTCTGATCGCCGGGAACGGGCGGTTGCCGCACCTGTTCGCCCGCGCGGTGCGGAAGCGGGGCCAGCGCGTCATGGCGGTGGCCCACCGGGGCGAGACGGATCCGGCCCTGGCAGCCGAGGTCGACTCGCTCGAGTGGGTGCGGGTCGGCCAGGTGGCCCGCATCGCCTCGCTGCTCAAGCGCGCCGGTGTCGAGCGCGCGGTGATGGCCGGCGGCATCGGCAAGGTGCGGGCACTCCGCGAGGCGCGGCCGGACTTCGGAGCGCTCCGCGTCCTGCTCAAGCTGAGCAGGTTCGGCGACGACGAGCTGCTCCGCGCCGTGGCCGCGTTCTTCGAGGACGAGGGCATCCGAGTCGTCTCGCCCACCGAGTGGCTCGAGGACGCGCTCGCGCCCGAGGGGCTTCTGGCCGGCCCGGAGCCGACCGACGGACAGAAGCGCGACGTGGCGCTCGGCGTCGAGGTGGCCAGGGCCATGGGCCGGGCCGACGTGGGCCAGACGGTGGTGGTGAAGGGCGGCAGCGTGATGGCGGTCGAGGCCATCGAGGGAACCGACGAGGCCATTCGCCGCGGCGGCACGCTCGCCGGCCCGGGCGCGGTGGTGGTGAAGATGGTCAAGCCGGGGCAGGACGAACGGTTCGACCTGCCAGCGGTGGGGCCGAGCACGCTTCAGACGATGGCCTCGGTGGGCGCGAAGGTGCTCGCGGTCGAGGCGGGGCGGACGCTGGTGCTCGACGCCGCCGAGGTGGCGCGCCGGGCGGGCCGCTCGGCAATCTCCGTCCTCGGCGTGCGCTGAGGGCCGGCGACGACCCTGCCCAGGTTGCGACCGGATGAGGTACAAGTCGGGTACGGCATGCCTTCGACGACCCGCAAGCAGGTCTCCGCGCCGTTCGCGCACCGCGAATTCAACGGCGAGACGTTGCTCGAGGAGCTGGAGGCGCTCCGCGACGCCCAGGTGCGGCAGATGCACCTGAACGACTGTGCCCTGGCCCTGCGGCAGCTCTCGGGCCTGCGCGTCTCCGAGGCCGCCGCGCGCATCCGCCAGCTCGCCACCTCGAGGTTCGCCAAGCAGCCGGCTCTGGCGTCGCTTCTGGTGCGGTGGGCGGCGCGGCTCAAGTCCGAGGCCGACGTGCCGCAGCTCTCGTCGCACGTCGAGCGGCTGGCCCTGGCATCGGCGCTCATCGGCGCGATGCGCCGCGGCGCGTCCCGGCTCGCTGGAGGGCCGTCGTGACCAGGAAAGCCGGCTCCAACGGCTTCGTGGCCGACGACGAGGGCGAAATGTCGTTGGATCTCGACCTGTTGTCGGCCGAGGCGCGCCTTCGGCTCGAGAAGTGGCCCGCCGACGAGCAGCAGCTCTTCGCCGAGCTGCTTCGACGGGCCGAAAGCGACGTGCAGCGCGAGGTGCTGCAGCGCGCCCTGGTCGCCGGGCACGGCCTCTCGGAGCTGGGCCCGTTCGCCGACGCCATCCGCGGCATGAGCGACGACGCGGTGTACGACGCCTGCACGGTGGCCGATGGCCGGGGCCGGGCCGCTCCGTCGGTGGTGGCGAGGCTTCGCGCCGAGGCCGACCCCATCTACGCCTTCGAGCTGAACGGCAACTCGCTGAGCCGCCCGAGGGCGTACGCGCCGCCTCTGGCCCCGACTCGCATGCGCCTCACCTTCGGCCCACCCGAAGTGACGCCGCCAGGCCGCGCCGGCCGGCCCTCGTTCGAGGCCGAGGCGTCCGAGAGCCGGGGCCAGCGGCTCGACCCCAACGAGCTCGGAAACAGCGTCGACGCCGCGCCGCAGCCGGCCGCTCCCGCCGAACGGCGCATCGCTGAAGATCTGCTGAACGAGGCCGTCAGACCGCTGGGCCTGTCGTTCCAGGAGCAGGCGGTGGACGGTCCGAAGCTGAAGCTGGAGAAGGCGCTGGAGTCGGCGCATGCGGCGCTGGCCCGCGGCATTCCCGTGCCGGTGCTGCTCGGCGGCCGGGTGGGTGAGTACCGGCGATACGCGCTGCTCCTCCAGGTGTCGAATGCCGGAAAGACGCGCGCCTTCCAGCTGCACGACCCCTTCGCCCAGGAGACGGTCTGGGTGAACGAGGGCGACCTGTTCGGGCGCTCCGAGCTGCCTTTGTCGGACAAATCGCTCAAGCGCATCACCGCCATCGCGTTGCCCCGAATGGACAAAAAACCGTTCTGACCATGCACGCCATGAAGAACCTCCGAGTGCTGTTGGCCTTGTCGCTCGTCCCGGTGGCTGCCTGGGCCGACGCCATCCACGTCTCGCTCAAGAGCACCGCGCTCCTCGGCAAGGAGCTGCCCGCCGTCAACATCCAGATCCTCGAGCCCATCTCGGGCTTCGAGCTCAAGCTCAAGCGCAGCGACGGCAAGGACGTGTTGGTGCGCGGCGGCGGCAAGCCCGGAGTGACGCGCAGCATCGAGCTGGCGCAGCCCGAGGGCCGCTTCAAGTACGTCGGCGAGCTCTCCATCAACCTGCCGGACGGCAGCACCGCCTCGATGCCGCTCGAGTTCGAGGCCGAGCTGACCGGCCCCGCCCGCATCAGCGTCGAGAAGAAGGACGTCGACGTCGAGGGAAGAAAGCTCAAGTTCCGCCTCAACAAGCCGGCCAGCAAGGCTGCGCTCAAGGTGGTGATGGACACCGGCCGGGTCGCCTTCGACGGCGAGATTCCGCTGAACAACGAGCCGCCGAACACGCCCATCGAGCTGACCTGGCCCGACTCGCCGGGGCGGGTGATGAAGATCGCGCTGAAGGGCTACTACGTCGGCGAGGGCTTCCACCTCGAAGACGGCATCGAGCTCTTCCCGTGGCAGGTGAACATTCCCCACGAGGAGGTGAGCTTCGACACCGGGAAATGGGACATCCGTCACGAGGAGCAGCCCAAGCTCGACAAGAGCTACGAGCTCATCGAAGAAGCGGTGACGAAGTACGGCCGATTCGCGCAGCTCAAGCTGTACGTGGCCGGGCACACCGATACGCAGGGCGGCACGGCGTACAACCGGAACCTGTCGCTGAACCGCGCCAGGTCCATCGGGGCCTACTTCCGGAAGAAGGGCCTGCGCATTCCGATCTTCTACGAAGGCTTCGGCGAGGAGGCGCTCTTGGTGCGCACGCCCGACGAAACGGACGAGCCGAAGAACCGGCGCGCCGAGTACATCATCGCCATCGAGCCGCCCAACGTGGAGAAGGCTCCGTTCGCTCCGAAGTGGCAGAAGCTGTGACGGGCGCGTTCAGCGCGCCTTCGCCCGCCCGCGCTCCCGCTTGACCGGGGCCACCGTCCACCGGCCCGGCGGGAGCCGCGCAAGGAGCGAGGCCAGCTCGTGCCCGGACCGGCCCGAGACGAGGGCCGCCCGGGCGAGCGCCGTCAGCGTCTCGTCGTCGAGCGCGCGGCCCAGCCGGCGCGCCATGCGCCGCCCCAGCGCCATCAGCTCGTCCAGCGTCAGCGGCTCGAACGCGGCCACCGCCTGCACCAGCGGCAACAGCGCCGCCGGAGCGACCTCCGCCAACGCCGACGTCGACAGAAACGGCACCTCGGCGTCGTCGTCCTTCAGCGTGAACAGCGGCGCCGGCATCTTCCCGCGCAGGGCCACGAGCGCGCAGCGGCGGCGATCTCGTTCGAGCCACTCTGCCACCGCGGACAGCTCGGAGGGCGGCGCGCCGTCGACGAACGCCCAGCGCGTCGCGTGCTGAAGCTCGGCCGCCGAGGCAACGTAGCGGCCCAGGCCCTGCGCGGCGAGCGAGGAGAGGTACGTCGTCTTACCGCAGCCCTCGGGGCCGACCACCAGCGTCAGGTGCGCGTCGCGCTTCATCGCGGCCTCCACCACCTTCCTGCCGGCGAGCTGACCCACCACGGGCGACTCGGGCGCGTCGGGAACGTCGGGCGCTTCGGAGGAGCTGCCGATCAACTCGTCATCCGAGCTCACGACCCGACTGTAACAGAGCCGGCCCGACTCGAGCGCCGGCGCGCTACAGCGGGAGATCGAGCTCGTACCCCAGCGAGAGCAGCACGGCGAACGGAGCGTACGGCTCCTGCACCGCGTAGCCCTCTGCGGCGACGCCGGCAACGGCGCGGCCGGGGCCGAGCTCGGCGGTTCCGCCCACCATCAGCCCGGCGCCTGGAGCCAGCCCGGTGACGACCGGGGCGACCAGCCCACGGAGCTGAAAGTAGGGGCTCAAACGACCGGTGCGCGATGGGTGAAACGCCAAGGTCGCGGCCACGGCCCAGCCCGCTCCCAGCGCCGCGAGGGCCCCGACGTCGACGTGCGGCGTCAGGCCGTAGCTGGCGCCGACCTCGGCCCCGATGCCGGCCACGAGCACGCTGCCGAACCCTCCGCCATAGGCATGCACCGAGCCGCCGGAGCTCGGCGGGAGCGTCGCCACCAAAGCAGGGCGCGTCTGGGGTGGCTTCTGCGGCGGCTTCGGCAAACCGGCAACGCGCTCCACCTCGGGAGGCGGGGCGGCCACGGGTACCACCAGCGTCTTCGAGACGGCGACCACCGAGCCGCGGCCATCGAGCGCGACCGCGGTGAGCGAAAGCTCGGGCGGTTGAACCGATGCGCCGCCAATCGTCACCGTCGCGCGCGGAACGGCCTCCGACGACACATCGCCCGAGTCGGGACCCACCTTCCACTCGACGCGGACGAGCTCGACCATGCCGAGCGGGTCGGCGACCTCGACCGAGACGTTCACCGGCCGCTTCGCCACCGCGCCCTCGGCGCTCACCGTCACGGACGGAGGCGCCCGCGACTGCCAGTACGCGCGCGCGTCGGCGAACGGGCTCCGCACCTTGGGCCCGACGTTCTCGGGAAGCTTCCAGTCGGGATCTGCCGCGAGCGCGCGCTTGAAGGCCTCCTCCGCCGCGTCCCTCCTGCCGAGCACCGCCCACGACAGGGCGAGGCCACCCCAGGCGCGCGAGAGCTGCGCACGTTCGAGGCGGCCGGCGTCGATGGCGCGCTGAAACAGCCGCGCCGCGCGCTCGAAATCCAGGCGGTCGTACGCCTCCTCGGCCTCCGAGATGACCGGGTGCCGGTCGCCCGGAGCGGCGAGCACCGACGCCACCAGCGCCATGGCCAGTGCGCTCACCGGCGCCTCCGGCTCCCCGCCAGCAGCACCGCCGCCAGCGCGACGGACGCGCCGCCCGAGACGCTGTTCTGGCACGTGCAGCCGCGCACGTTCTGCTTCGCGGGGACGGGCAGCGTCAGCGTCTTGCCTCCTCCTCCGCCGCCCGCACCGCCGCCGGTTCCGTTGCCGCCGCCGCTTCCGCCGCCCGCGCCGCCGCCGGAGCCTCCGTCGGGCGTTCCGGCATCCGGGTCGGGGCAGCCGGCGCCGATGCAGCAGACGTTTCCGGCGCAGCGGTTGGTCGAGCACTCGGCATCGACGGTGCAGCTCGCGCCGGGCGGCCGGTTGGAGATCGACGCCACGCGGACGCGGCGGTTCCGCACGCCGGATGCGAAGTCGAGCTTCTCGAACGCCGTCAGAATGCGGCCCGTCGACAGGGCCGCCAGTTGTGGCGCCAGCTCGTCGGACGAGGGCGAGCCCACGGTGATGGGGACGTCGGCCACCGCCGCGAGCCGCGCGAGCTGAACGTCGTACCCGGCGGCCTCCTGGTGCGTCCATGCCAGCCAGAAGTCCTGGCCGTCGAACGTCACCGCCGGTCGCGTGTCGACGCCCGCGCGCGAGATCTGCACCGCGGCCGACAGCGCCGTGCCCGACGTCGCGTACCGCCGCGCCCAGATGCGCCCAGCCCCCGAGCGGGTGTCGGACCATGCGACGACGTATTCACCGCCGCCGAAGGCGATCGCCGGCTCGTCCTCGGCCGCCGCGCCGGCCGCCACCGGGATTCCGGACGGGTCGAGCACGGTGCCGCCCTGCGAGATGCGCGTGCCGTACACGTCGTCGTTCCCCGACCTGAGGTCGTGCCAGACGACGAAGAAGTCGGTGCCGTCGGAAGCGACGGCGGGCTTCTGCTGCACGTTCGTCGCCTGCACCACGACGATGAGCGACGCGTCGAGCTGGCCCAGCGCCCGCGAGAACCGGAGCCCGCGCACGCCCTTGTCGGTGGCGCTGGCCGCCGTCGTCCACGCGAGGAGGAACGCGTTGCCGCCGAACGCGAGCGCCGGCTCCTGGTCGACGAAGCCCGAGCTCGCCAGGAGCACGCCGTTCGAGTCGATGACGGTGCCGCTCGTTGAGACGCGCGCTCCGTAGATGTCGCCGCCGCCCGACCGGTAGTCCTCCCACGCCACGAGGTAGTTGGCGCCGTCGAACGCCACCGCCGGCCTGACCTGCGTCGCCACGTTCGTGGTCAGCGCCAGGCCCGTGGCGTCGAGCAGGGCTCCGTCGGCGGACACGCGCGCCGCGTAGATGTCGCCCGGGCCGGCGCGGGTATCCGTCCACGCCACGAGGAACTGATTCGCGCCGGCGGCCACCGCCACGTCCGTCTGCGCGTTCGCCGCGCGCGTCAGCACCAAGGGGTTGGTCGCGTCAGGCGCAGCGCCCGCCGAGGTCAGCCGCGACGCGAGCACCTCGCGCCCGGAGGTCTGCGTCGACGTCTCGAACGCGGCCAGGCAGCTCCCGCTCATGCAGCCCAGCGCCACGGGTGCAGGCGCGAGCGACGTCCGGCCCACCTGGACCGCGTTGAGGTCCACCGGAATGCCGTTCGTGCCCACCCGCACGCCGTAGACGTCGTGCGTGGCGAACCCGTTGCGCCGGTCGGACCAGACGACCCAGTAGCCGGTGCCGTAGAAGCCGACTGCCGGCAGGTCCTGCTCGTTCTGCGCCTGGGCGATGGCGCGCCCGTCGCCGTCGAGCGGCTGGCCCAGCGACGAGATGCGGCCGCCGTAGATGTCGGTGGCGTCGCCGCGATCGTCGACCCACACCGCGAGCCACCCGTTGCCGTCGCTGGCCACCGCGGGCGACGTCTGCGTGACCAGGTTGGTGCAGATGGGAATGCCCGCCTGCTCGAGCACGGCGCCGGCGCGGCTGACGCGCGCTCCGAAGATGTCCTGGTCCGAGCGCCGGTCGTCCCAGACCACCAGGTACGTGGTGCCGTTCGAGGCGACGTCGGGCAGTTGCTGCAGGCCGGGCGCCGTCGAGACCGCGATGCCCGTGCCATCCAGCGCGGCACCGTTCACCACCCGCGAGGCGTAGATGTCGTCGTTGCCTCCGCCCGGTCGCGCGTCCTGCCACACGACGAGGAAGCCCGCCGCATCTCCCGCCACCGCGGGGCGCGACTGCACCGCGGGCGAGGCCGACACCGCGAGCGAGCCGAGCACCTGGCCCGTGCGAGACACGCGCGTCGCATGGATGTCGAGCTGGCCGGCGCGGTCGTCCTCGTAGACGACCAGCCATTCGCCCGGGCCGTACGCCACCTTCGGGTTGGCCTGTGAGCGCGGAGCCACCGCGATGGGAATGCCGCCTGGGTCGAGGAGCTGGCCCGTCGCGTCGACCCGCACGCCGAAGATGTCGTTCGGGCTGGCGTGCCGGCTCCGCTGGTCCGTCCACACCACGAGGAACACCTGGCCGTCGGAGGAGACCGCCGGGTCGAGTTGATCGGCGCGCTCGGGCAGGTTGGCGATGGGCTGGTCGACCGCCGCTTCGGGCGAGACGAGCGGATCGAGCAGGGCGGGGTACCGCGAGCGGGTCAGCACCTCGTCGGGCACGGTGATGCGGATGTGGCCGGCCTCGAAGCGTGCGGGCACGGGCGTCGCGAACCCGTCGCCGTCGATCCACGTGGCGTGGCCGTAGCGGAAGCCTTCGAAGTGCAGGCCCGTCGCGGTGGTGGCCAGGTGCGCTCCGCCCTCGACGCGAATGCGCAAGTCCACGCGGTCGGGCCGCCGCTCGTAGCGCCAGCGCTGCTCGAAGCCGTGCTCCGACAGCTCGAGCTCCTCGACCGCATCGGCGCGGCGGAGCTTCAGGGCGCCGCTCTCGGTTCGCTCGGCCTTCGCCGGTGCACCGCGGAGCGACAGGCGCCTGCCGGCGGCGGACCGGAGGTGCACCGATCCTTCCGGATCGACTTCGACCCTCAACATGGCGCCGGTGGCGACGAACCACGTTCCATCCGCGCGGAAGCTGCGCTGCACGCGCGAGACGATGGCCCCGACGTCGAACGGCACGGGGCGAATCGATTCGGTGGCACTGCGATGGGCGCCTTCGGTGTGGCCGCCCTCGCTGCGGTTGGGCAGCCCGCTCGGTGCTCGAGAGGCTGATTCGCCGACGGGCCCGCCCAGGACGAGCGGGAGCGCCGCGAAATACACGAGCGCGCCTCGCCGCACGGCCTACTCCACGGCCTTCAGGCCATACTTCACGACCAGGCGGTGCACGTAGTTGCGGTTGAGCTTCGCGGTGCGGGCCACGGCCGAGAGGTTCCCCTTGTGCTGCTCGAGCAGCGTCGCCAGGTAGTCGCGGGCGAAGGCATCGACGATCTGCTCCTTGGCGTCGCGGAACGGCAGCGCCTTGAGCGCCTCGGGGGCGAAAGGCACGCCCAGCACCGGCTTCTCGGCGCGGTCCTCCGCTCCTTCCCGGAGGTCGACGCCGGCCAGCGCGCGGTGCACCACGTTCTTCAGCTCGCGCACGTTGCCCGGCCAGTGGTGGGACTGGAGCTTCTGGAGCAGCCCCGGCGGCAGCTCGAACTCGCCGCGGCCCATCTGCTGCACGAAGTGCTTCACCAGGGCGGGAATCTCCTCGAGCCGCTCGCGCAGCGGCGGCACGTTGGCCACCACCACCGCCAGGCGGAAGAACAGATCCCGGCGGAACCGGCCGGCCTCGACCTCGGCCTCGAGGTCGCGGTGCGTGGCCGAGATGACGCGCACGTCGACCTTCCGCGGCTTGTCCTCGCCCACGCGCCGCACCACGCGCGACTCGAGCACGCGCAAGAACTTGGGCTGGAGCGAGAGCGGCAACTCTCCAATCTCGTCGAGGAAGATGGTGCCACCGTCGGCCCGGAGGAACGCGCCCTGCCGGTCGGATACCGCTCCGGTGAACGCGCCCTTCACGTGCCCGAACAGCTCGCTCTCGATGAGATCGGGCGCCACCGCCCCGCAGTCGACCACCACGAACGGGCCGTCGCGCCGCTTCGACTCGCGGTGAATCGCCTGGGCCAGCACCTCCTTGCCGGTGCCGGTCTCGCCCAGAAGAAGCACGTTGATGTCCTGCGGTGCCACGCGCTCGAGCAGGCCGAAGAGTTGCCGCATCGCGGCGCTCTTGCCGATGGCGCCGCCGAACTGATCGCGGCTGGTGGACGCCTTGCCGACCTCGAGCTCCTCGAGCGCGATGCGCAGAACCGAGCTGCCGATGGTGAGCACCGCCTCCTTCTCGACCACCACCGTCTCGACCCGCGTTCCGCCCATGAACGTGCCGTTCGTCGAGTTGACGTCGCGCACGCGCACGCCGTCCTGCCGGACGCGGATCTCCAGGTGGTAGCGCGAGACCGATGGATCGGTCAGGCACACGCCGCTCTGGGGGTGGGTGCCCACGAAGACCGTCCCGGACAAGGGCACGCGCTTGCCCGCATCGGGCCCGGACAGCACCGTCAGCACGTACTCGCGCGAACGCAGCGTGCCCGTGTCGCGGTCGAGCCTCAGAATCGCCGATCGGGACAGAGGTGCGGTGGTTGGCGACTCCATCGCGTGAAAGTGTACCGATGTAGACTCGTCGGGGTCGAGTGAGAGACGGCGTTCCATACGGTGACTTCTTTCTCTTGCAGAAGCTTGCGGCGGGGGGATTCGCGGAGCTGTTCCTCGCTCGGGCCCGGTCGCGCACCAACCTGCCGCCGATCTTCGCCATCAAGCGGGTCAACCCGGACTTCGCGGCGGACCCGCAGTTTCTGGCCACGTTGCTCGACGAGGCCCGGCTGGTGGCCCAGGCCGCGCACCCGAACCTGGTGCAGGTCTACGAGATCGGCACCGCCGAGGACGACGTGTACATCGCCATGGAGTACGTCCACGGCGTCGACCTCGCCCAGCTGGTCAAGGCGGTGCGCAAGAAGGGCGAGCGCTTCCAGTGGCCGTTCGCCGCGAAGATCGCCTGGTGCCTGTGCGAGGCGCTCGACTACGCGCACAACCTGATCGGCCTCGATGGGCAGCCGCTGCACCTGGTGCACCGCGACGTGAACCCGACCAACGTGATGGTCGAGTACTCGGGCGGGGTGAAGCTCATCGACTTCGGCATCGCCAAGGCCGCGTTCCGATCGCAGGAGACCCGGCCCGGCATGGTGAAGGTGAAGCTGGGCTACGCCGCTCCCGAGCAGTACCGGCAGGGCCCGGTCGACGCGCGCACCGACGTCTACGGCGTGGGGGTGACGCTGTTCGAGATGCTCTCGGGCGATCCTCCGTTCAAGGGCGACCGCATCGACGAGATCCTCTCGCAGAGTCCTCCGAGCATCTCCGAGGCCCGGCCGGACGTTCCCGCGGCGCTCGCCTCGGCGGTCGACGCGGCGCTGGCGAAGGATCCCGACCGGCGGCCGCAGTCGGCCCGCGAGCTGGGGCAGATCCTCTCGGGTGCGCTCTCGGAGTGGACCGAGCCCATCGGCGCCGAGCAGCTCGCGGCCTACGTGTCCGTGTTCGTCGCGGTCCCCGAGTACCCCGATCCGGAGAACACGCAGGTGGGCCCGCTCACCGCGCAGGCCAATGCCGCCGAGCCCGCCACGCGCGAGCGCACCATGCCGCGCACGGCCGAGGTCCAGCCGATGCCGCTGCGCATCGGCGACCGAATCGGCCGGTACGAGATCGTCGACAAGATCGCCGTGGGCGGCATGGGCGAGGTGTGGCGGGCCCGGCAGCTCGACCGGGACGACCGGCCGGTGTGCCTGAAGACCATCTCCGAGGTGTGGGCGTCGAACCCCGAGTTCCAGCGGCTGTTCCTCGACGAGGCGCGCCTCTCGGCCCTGCTGGCTCACCCGAACGTGGTGGAGATCTACGAGCTGGGAATGGACCGGGGCCGGCACTTCATCGCCATGGAGCTCCTCGACGGGCTGGCGCTGGTCGACATCGCCGAGCGCATTCTCGCCCGCGAAGAGCGCTTCCCGCCCGAGGTGGCGGCCGAGGTGCTCATCGACGCCTGCGCGGCGCTGCACTTCGCGCACGAGCTGCGCGACGGCTCGGGCAAGGCGCTGGAGATCATCCACCGCGACGTGTCGCTGGAGAACATCTTCGTCACCTGGGCGGGGCAGGTGAAGCTGCTCGACTTCGGCATCGCCCGCGGAGCCGTCAGCTCGCACCACACGCAGCCCGGCGTCGTGCGCGGCAAGTCGAGCTACCTTTCGCCCGAGCAGGTGCGCGGCGCGCCGGTGGATCGGCGCATCGACGTCTGGGCGCTCGGAGTGGTGGCCTACTTCCTGGCGTGCAACCAGATGCCGTTCCGCGGGGGAAGCCGGCAGGAGGTCGCCGCGGCCATCCTCACCGCCACGCCGCCGCCGCCCTCGGCCGTCGCTCCATCGGTGCCGCCCGAGCTCGATCGCATCGTCATGCGCGCGCTGCAGAAGAACCCCGACGAGCGCTACGCCACCGCCGCGGCGATGCAAGGCGACCTCGAGGCGTTCCTCCGCTCGCGCGAAGCTCCATTCGAGCTTCGGCTGGCCCAATGGATGCGCATGCGCTTCGGGCGCGCCGAGCACACGCGCACGGTGGTGGTCGGCTCGCCGTTCTCCGACGAGCCCGAGGGCCGGCGCTTCATTCGGCCGGCGGCTGTCACCGTCGCGTCCGCTCGGGTCGAGCTCACGCGCGTCGCCGAGCCGGCACGGTCCGACGACACGCAGGAGGTCAGCGAGATTCGCGCCGTGCCGCGCGAGACGAGCGGCTCGAGCTCGACCTCGACGTTCAGCGTGCGGCAGCGCCGGGTCGGGCCCATCGCGGTGGGCGCGGTCTCGGCGGTGCTCGTCGCTGCTTTCGCCCTGTGGTGGGGCTTCGGCACCGTCGTCGAGCGGGTGCCCGCGTCGACGAGCCGCATCGAGCTTGCGCCCGTACGCGAGGAGAGCGGCACCGAGCGCGGCCAGAAGCGCGACGAGGCGCAAGAGGAATCGCGCGCCGTCCGCCCCGTCGAGCGGGAGCGACGCGAGCGGCCGCCTCAGACGCACACCGCCATGGCTCGGCCTTCTCGCGCCGCCGAGCCGGACGCTCCGCGCGGCGGCACCCTGGTCATCACCAGCAACGTCGAGGCCGACGTCTACATCGACGGACGCAAGGTGGGCACCACCGACGCCATCGTGCGCGACCTCGCCGCCGGCAAGCGCCAGCTGCGCGTCGTCGCCCCGACCGGCGCGCGCAAGGAGCTCTCGGTGAAGATCTCCGCGGGCGCCGTCACCAAGCGAACGGTGAGCTTCGGCCAGGGCACGCTCGCGCTGCGGGTGCAGCCCTGGGCCAACGTGAAGATCGACAAGAAGCTCGTCGGAGAGACGCCGATGCCGCCCGTTCCGCTGGTCGAGGGGCGCCACGAGGTCGTGCTCGAGAACCCGGAGATCAACCGGCGCAAGCGGCTCTTCGTCACCATCCGGCCGGGCCGCGAGGAGAGCCTGGTCGTCAACCTCAAGGACTGAGCGGGGCCGCCTCATTCGAGGTACGGGCCGGGCCGCGCCAGCGAGACCCGTTGTGAGAGCTGGGAGCGCCGCCGTTCCCACTCGGCGCGGGCACGGCTGACGCGCACCTCGAGCTGGCGCGACTGATCGCGGAGCTCCTCGAGGTCCTCCTCGCAGCGGCGGGCCTGCTTCGCCAGCGGCGCCTCGTCGAGCTCGTCGGCATCGGCGAGTCTGACCTTCTTCGCCACCTGGATCTTCGCGAGCTCGTAGCGCGCTCGGGCGCAGTGGAGCGACAGCCGCTCGAGCTCGACCCGGTCGGCGGCCTGGGCCTCGGCGGCGAGAGCGTACTCGAGAAACGCCTCGGCCTCGTTCGCCGCGAGCGTCGGAGCGTCCTTCTCCGCGTCGACCGCCTCGACCGCCTTCGCCGCCCGCGCCAGCTTGCGCTCGGCCGACGCGCGCGCCTTTCGGGCCCGCTCGTGCTCGGCCTCGGCCTCCTCGAGCTTTAGCTGCGCCACCGCGAGCTCCTCCTCGGCATCGAGCAGCCAGAGCCGGCCCTCGTACGACATCTTCCGCACCACCCAGCCCGGGGCCGACTTGCCGTACGGGGTGGCGCAGCCCACCATCGCGAGCGCGAGCAACGGCAGCAGTCGTCTCATTGCACCACCGCCGCCTTGAAGCTGCCGTACACCGCGCGGCCGGCGCCCACCTGGTGGCCCTGCACGAAGGTCGCCGACATCGTTCCGGTGACGGTGTCGCGGGTGAACGGATCGGCCGACAGAAGGAGCTTGCCGCGCTGAAGGTCGGGCAGCTCCTTCACCGGATCCTCGAAGACGTGGCGGGTCACCTTGGCGCGCTGACCGCCCGCCGGAGCAGGGGAGGCGAGGTCGATCTCCGCGCCCGGCTCGATCGCGAGGCCGGTGGTGATGACCGACACCTTGAGCACGATGTCCTCGCCCGTGCCGCGCGGCCTCAAGAAGCGCAGCGACAGGTTTTGATCCGTGAGCTGCAGCTCGACGCGTTCGTGGGTCACGTCGAGCACCTCGAGCAGGCTGCCGGAAAGCCCGTATTCCTCCCCGCCGCAACCGGCGAGAACGGCCAACAGCGAGAGGGCGGCGAGCACCTTCGTTCCGTTACCGTCGACTGACCGCATGGACGCAACTCCTCCATTCGGGGTCCACATCCGGCCGACCGGACAGGGACGACTGGTCCTTGATCTGTTCGAGCTCCTTCCGTGCGCCGCCGCGATCGCCGACGCGGCACTTGAGGGCCGCCAGGTTGGCCCGGGCGATGTCGTTGGCGGGGTCCGTCTCCAGGGCCTTGCGGTACGCCGCGGCCGCGGCCATGGCGTCGCCGGTGAGCAAGAGCGCGTAACCCATCGCGCCGTGGGTCGACGAGCGGTTCTCGTCGAGCTCGATGGCCCTGGCCAGAGCCAGCTTCGCCAGGTGCGGCTGGCGGCGGCCCAGATAGTCGAGGGCGAGCGCGCTCAACGCGTCGGCATTGGGCGTCTTCTCCACCTTGCTCTGCAGCTCGGGCGTGCCCGGCCTGGCGGAGGCGCGAACGGCCACCGCGATCGGCTTCACCTCCGTCTGGCGCGTGCGGCAGCCCAGCGCGGCGCTGGTGTACACCTCGAGCCGTTCGGCCTGCTGCACGCACGAGTCGAACGCCTCCTTGGCCTGGCTGCGCAGCGTCTCCACCTGCGCGGCCAGCTCCTCCGACGGCGTCTCCGAGAGCGACTCCACCGCCGAGGCGATGTGGCTGAACGTCGTGCCCATGCGCCACAGCGCCGCCACCGTCCACTCGCGCGAGCCCAGCCCGGCCACCTTGGCGTACAGCTTCTGGAGCTCTTGCATCAGCGCCACCTTCCGGTCGAGCTCCTCGGCGCTCACCGCCTCGAATTCGCGGCGCAGCACCTCGCCGGCGTGCCACAGCCCGCGCGCGGCCGCGTCGGCGTCGTTCGAGTCCATCAGCACGGCCACCCACGGGCCGATGGCCTCGGGCGTACTGTCGCTCGAGCGCGAGGCGATCTCGACGAGCACCGAGGCGGCGCGGGCGTTGCGCGCGTCGACGGCCAGGGCCCGCTTCGCCACCTCCTGCGCGGCGGACGCATCGCCGTGGTCCAGCCACACCTGGGCCAGGTTGCCGAGCATCTCGGCGCGCAATTGGCCCGAGGCCAGCTTCGCCGCCGCCTCGAGGCCACGCGCGCCCTGCGAGAGCTGCCCGAGGGCGATGCGCAGGTTCGCCGCCGAGCGGTACAGGTCCACCGCGCGCTGGCCGCTCATGCGGTCGCCGGCCCGCTCGAGCCAGGTGGCGGCTTCGTCGAAGCGGGCGATCTCCGCGGCCCTCCGCCCCACCGAGACGAGCACGTCGCCGGCCTGCGGGTGCTTGGGGTACTGCTGGAGGAAGCGACGGACGAGCTCCTTTTCCTGCGCAAAGTCGGCCTTCTCACGGGCCGCTCCGATGGCGCCCAAAAGGGCCTTGGCGCCGATCTCGTCGTTGGGGTTGGCCTCGGCGACCTTGAGCAGGCCCGACACCACATCGCCGGTCTCTTCGGCGCTGGCCAGGGCGATCTCGCGCAGCTCCTCGCCCTTGACGTCGGCCAGCACCTTCCTCGCGGCGTCGCGGAAGCTGGCTGGCAGGTTGGAGGCCAGCAGCTTCTTGCCGGTGTCCTGCAGCCGGTCGAAGTCCTTCAAGTGACGGAGGCTGTCGAGCGCGAGGTGGCCCGCGGCCGGCGCGTCGGCGTGATCCGGGTGCTGAAGCGCGAAGGCGGTGAACAGCCGCGCCGCCTTGGCGTACTCGCCGTCGTCGTAGTGGGCGCGGGCGATGTTGAACTTCACCTCGGCCACGCGGCGGCTCTTCGGGTAGCGCGCCAGGTACGCCTCGCCCACGAGCTTGAGCGCCTGGCGGGCATCGGTGGCCTCGAAGGCCGATCGCGCCTCTTCGTCCTTCAGCGCCGAGCGGTGCGCGAGCAGCGCGCCGTAGAGGGCCTCTTCGTGCTTCTTGTCGTCGACGCCCTCGACCACGCGGGCCAGCTCCTCGAACTGACGGGCCGCGGCCACGTGTTGGTTGGAGGCGTACAGCGCGTCGGCGCGGTTCTTCATCACCTCCGCCACGTGGCGGGCCGGGCGGAAGAGGGTGAGGTATTCGCCGTAGGCCTCGGCGGCCTCGGCGTACATCTTCTCGTCGTCCTTCTGTTGGGCCTTCAGGTGCAGCGTGGTGGCCAGATCGCGGGCCATCTCCTCGAAGCCGGCCAGCTCCTTCCTGCGGGTCGCCCAGTCCTTGGTGGTGTCCGAGCGCACGTGCGTGGCGGCGCGCACCAGGTAGCGCACGTCGTCGGCGGTCGGCGGAATCTTGCCCTTGGATTCCTTGATGAGGTCGTAGAGCTGCGCCGATCGCTCGACGTCCACCTCGGGGTCGACGCGGATCTCCAAAAGCCGCCGCAGCGCGGGCGCTGCGAACTCGGGCTGCTGCTTGATGACGTAGCGGTTGGCCAGCTTCTCGAGCGCGAGCGCGTACGTGGCGCGCGAGTCGGCCAGCCGCTCGAAGTACTGCAGCGCCGTCTTGCCCGACCGCGCCTCGGTGTAGCTGTAGACCAGGTCGAGCAGGGCTTCGCGCTTGACCGACAGCGCCTTCTTCGGATCCAGCCCCTTGCCCGCGCCCGAGGCCGCCGCCTCGAAGAAGGTGACGGCTTCCTTGTGGTTGCCCTGGTTCACCCGGACCCAGCCCATCTTGTAGCGGGCGAGGTCGTGGCTTGGAGACTCGGGCAGCTTGAGAATGGCCTTGTAGTGCTTCTCGGCCATCTCCAGGTCGGCCTTGTCGAAGAAGTAGTCGGCGATGATGAGCTGCGCCTCGGGCCGGAGCGGGCTGCTCGGGTGCTTCTGCACCAGCTCCTCGAGGGTGCGGATCATCTCGTCGAAGACGCCGAGCTCGCGCTGCTCGTGCGCCATGTAGAAGCGCACCTTGTCGGCGTCCTTGTAGTCGGGGTGCTCGCGGAGCAGCCGCGCGTACATGGTGACGGCCTTCTCCTTGAGCAGCCGCACCTCGGGAGAGACGAGCGCGCCCTTTTCTTTGGGCGGCCGGGTCTCGTTCTGCAAATGGTAGACGTAGCGGCTCTTCTCGACGATGAGCTCGCAGAGGCGGAGCTCGAGGTCGGGCAGGTATTTCGCGGTGCGCGACTTGGAGATGAGCAGCTCGGTCTGCTCGATGGACCGCTCGACCTTGTACAGGTCGTCCTGCAGCTTGCGGATGAGCTGCGCCTTCCGCGGCGAGGCAGTCGCCGTCTCGACGGGCGCGGCGAGGAGCACGGCGACCAGGATCGCGGTCATCGGGTCTCCTCCTCGCAGCGGTTCTTGAGCTCGAACCGGTAATCGCGCAGCTCGTCGTTCCAGTACTCGCCGTTGAAGCCGTAGGCGACCTGCTCGGGCGACAGCGCGTCTTCTTCGACCGGTACCGGGGCCTTCGCGTCCGCCTGGATGCGCCGGTACAGCTCGAGGCCGACCTCGTACTCGACCAGCCGCACCTGCTCGGCGGCATCGAGCAGCTTGTTGGCCTCGTACTCGACGGCCGCCTTGAGCTTCACGTCGCGCACCCGCTCGGCCTCGGCCAGGGCGATGCCGTACACCTCGCGCAGGTGGCGGTAGAGCGATTTGCCGAACGCGCCCTCGTCGTCGTGCAGCCGTTCGGCTTCGGCCTCGAGCAGCTCGAGGAAGCGCTGCGCCCGCTGGGCCGCGCCCTTCGCCACCGCCGCCCGGCGAAGCTGCGGGTCCTGCGTCAGGTCGGCGCGCCGCTGAATGGCTTCGAGCGAGCGCGAGAAGCGGCGCAGCATCTCGCGCGCGGCGCGCTTGGCCGGCAAGTAGTGGCAGACCTCCTGGAAGATGATTGCCCTCAAGAGGTACTTGTCCGGCAGGAACTCGTCGCGGAACGACGGCGCGTCGAGGGTGGTGAGCACGCCGAGCGCACCGGTGAGATCGCGCATGCGGTACCGCGTCCAGGCCTCCTCGAGGTAGAGGGCGGCCCGGCCGGGGTCGAGCGGCGGCAGCTGCACCGCCTCGTAGGCCTTGAGCGCCTGCTCGTAATCGCCGTTCTCGTAGAAGAGCCGCGCCACCGCGAGCTGGGCGTCGATGCGCAGCCGCACCGGAGCGCTCGCGTCCTCGGCGATGCGCTTGAAGCCCTCGAGCACCTTCTGCGGCACGTTGCGGGCTCGCTTCAGGCGGGTGACCAGCACCGCGTAGGTGGCGCGGTACGCTTCCGGCGAGCCGTCGGTCAGGTGCGCGAAGTGGGCCTTCGCCCAGCGGTCGTCGCCCGCCTTCAGGTCGGCCAGGCCCTGCTGGAAATGGGCGTAGGCCTTGAGCGACTCGGGGAGGAACGCCACGTCGAGCGAGCCGAACACCTGCTCGTCGATGAGCGATTCGTGGTGCGGGCCCTCGGCGATCTGCCGCAGCTGTTCGAGCGCGCGGGGCAGCACCTCGGGGTTGGCGCGCTCGCGGGCGATGCGGGCGAACCACACCGCCGCGCCGTGCGTGTAGCCCTTCTCGAGGAGCATCCTCCCCAAGAGCAGCTGTGCCCACGGGTAGTGCTCCTCGGTGGCGGTGGCCCGCTCGAGGTACGCGTACACGAGTGAGGCGTCGTCGACGTCGAAGGCGCGCTCGTCGGTCATGAAGGCCTCGACGACCTCGAGGGCCTCGCGGCGGAGTCGCTCGTCCTTGCGCTCGTCCTTCCGCTCCTCCCTGGGCGGCTCGGCCACCTCGGGAGCCCTCTCTTGCGCGGGAGCAGCCTCGGACTCCTTGAGGGCGCGCTCGTCGTCGGAGAGCGACTCGTCGGGAGGCTCGCTCACCCGCACCGCCTCTCCCTCGGGCTGGCCCTCGGCGCGAACGGGCGCGCGCTTGCCGGCGCTGGCCGCACTCGAGGCGAGGACGATGGCCAACAGAACGCGCATGGTTCAGTCGAGCGAGCCGAGGTTGATGGCCAGGCCGACCTGCAGGTCGAGCACGTTGAACTTCTTCTTGCCCATCACGAAGTGGTTGGAGACGTCGACGCGCACCGAGAAGCGATCGGTGGCGAAGAAGCGCAGCCCGCCGCCCAGGGTGAACGCGGGCTGCACCGAGATGTTGGGCCCGGTCTTGATGGACAGGCCCGAGCCGCCCGCGGCGACGAAGAGCTGCAGGTACAGCAGCGTCAGGTTCATGAAGGTGGTCTTTCCGTACAGCGGGCTCCACATGAGGTCGCTGCCGGCGATCCACTGCACCTCGTCGAAGTCGGTGGTGAGCACGCCGAAGTCGCGCTCGAGCTGGCGCCTCAGGTTCGTGTAGATGCTGCGGCTCAGCGTCATTCGGCCGACCTGCCAGCCGAAGTGGTCGTTGAAGTGGAAGGTGTAGCCCACCTTGCCGACCACGCCCTTGTAGAAGGCGTCGAGCGGCAGCACGCCGGCGCCGAGCGTCAGCTCGTGCTTCATGCGGTAGAGCCGGTTCTGCACCACGCTGACGCGGCCCGGCGGATCGTCCGGTCCTGCCGAGGCGGCGACCGGGAGGAAGAGGGCGAGGAGCAACGTACGCATGGCCATCTCCTTCGGTCTCAGTAACCGACGCTGTTGAACATGAACGGGTAGCTGACGATGACGACGCCGCCCCTCGCCGGTGGGAAGCGCCACGTCTTCAGGCTCGAGAGGATGCAGCCCTCGACCGCGCCCGACCGCAACGACGAGCTCTTCGTCTTGGCGCTGGCCACGACGCCCGAGGTGTTGATCACCCACTCGAGCACCACCTTGCCGGCCAGGTTCGGGTTCTGCAGCAGCTCGCGCTCGTAGCAGGCGCGCACCTCCTGCAGGTGCGCGTTCACCACCCTGGCCACGGCCTCGCGGTCGATGGTGCCCCGCACCGCCACGTTGCGGGCCGAACCGCGCGTCACCGTGCCGCCCACCCGGCCCGAGCGGCCGTACCCGCCCGCGCCGCACGCGCCGATGCCGCCGCCGCCCTTGCCGCGGCGGCTCTCCGCGCCCACCGTGCCGAAGCCGCCCCCCTTTCCCCCGCCCCCGAGACCGAAGGTGCCCAGGCCGGCATTCGCGATCGGCGCCTTCCCGATCAGCCCGGACAGCCGGTAGTCGGAGGTCTTCGCATCCTTCGATCCCGGGCCGTTGCCGAGCTTGTCGACTGCCGCGAGCAGATCTCCCATCGCTGGACCGGCGGCGGAGATCTTCTGAAGCGCCTTGAGCGCCTTCGTCTCGGGGGCGGGATTCGTCTTCGCCCCTTTTTCCTTCTGGACGACGACCTTCTCCGTCTTGCGCCGCGGGGTCTTCTCCACCTTCTCGGCGACCTCGGGCTTCTCCTCGTTCTTGGGCTCCTTCTCCTCGACCTTCTTCTCCTCGGGCGGCGGCTCGGGCTTCTTCTCCTCGGGCATGATGAGCTTCACCGCCGCGGGAGCGAGCTCGCGTTTGTCGAAGTCGGAATGGTCGATCTCGTCGGGCGCCAGCGCCACCAGGGCGAGGAACACCGCGCCGAACGCACCGGTCAGCGCCAGAGGCAGCCTGGGCAGCTCCTTCACCGATCGCGACGGTACGCGCTTTGGCGGCAGGGCCACCTGCGCCACCAGCGACATCTGCCCCTCGGAGAAGCGCACCGCGCCGCCCTTCTTCAGGTGCACGTAGCGGCCGCCCGCGTCCTTCTCGAGCTGCTCGCGCGGCACCGGGTAGAAATGCTCTCCCTTGCGGATCTCCACCTGCGCCTTGGGCGGCACGCGCATGCGGAACGAGTCGGTCCACGCCTCGGCCAGCACCATGCCGCCCGAGGGCACCGAGAAGCCCCACAGCGGCACCTGCGCCTTGTCGCTGAGATCGCCGATGACGTCCTCGATCTCGGGGCCGAAACAGGCCGCGCTCTGGCGCACGAGGCCCCAGTACAGCTCGACGAACAGGTGCGGCTTCGCGTCGGCCGGCGCGCCGTCGGAAAGGTCGCCCTTCGGCGAGGGCTTCGCGTTCAGCTCGGGCTTCGAGGGACGGCGCTCGGACCTGCCGGAGCCTCCCCTGGAAGCGACCTCGTCCGCGCGGACGATGACCTTCTTCGAGTCGACGCCGCCGGAGATCTTCCGCAGCCTTCGGTTCGAGCTCGCATTCCCCCGGATGGGGTTGGTGGCCATCGACGGCCCGGCATCGGCCAGCGCCACGTCGACGCGGGTGGTGTGCTCGCGAACCACCGGGTTCATCGGCCGCGTCTGGCGCGAAGGCGGCGGTGCGCGGAAGAGTTGCTCGATGGCGGCGGGCATGGTGGCGTTGGCCCGCACCGACTTGCGCCGCACGGGGATGGCGCGGAGCTGGAACGGCCCGAGCTGCACCAGGTCGGTGGGCGAGAGCTCGCAGACGGTGATGCGCGCGCCGTTGACCAGCACGCCGGTCTCCGACGCCGAGTCCTGCACGGCCACGCGGCCGTCCTTCACGTAGATGACCGCGTGCTGCGCCGCGATGCTGCGGTCGATGAGTCGCACGTCGCAGTCGGACGAGCTGCCGACGCTGTAGGCGCCGTTGCCCAGGGCCTCGACTCCCACCACCTCGCCCCCGTGGAGGACGACGATGTCGACGGCGGCGGGGTCGGCAGCCAGCGCGCGGGCGGCGGAGCTAAGCGGCATGGCGATCTCCCTGCCCAACGCTTCCAATGGCCGACGCGAGCGGACGCTCGAAGGGCGAAGAATGCATGGCGCACCGGTCCAGAAGGTGACGGGCGCGCTCGGGTACAGGAAGCGTGCCGCGCGCGCGGCCGCGGCGCGTTCCCCGGCCGGTTCGGCCCCTTAGCGCCGACCCCGGCCGTCGGGCTGCTGCCTCCAGTAGGCATTTGGTGTGAAGCCGCCCCTGCTCGTGAAGTGCAAGGCGGAGCGTCCGTGCGCCAGTTCGAATGTGAGTCCGCGGTATTCGAGGGCCCCGACGTGGGCATGGTTTCTGAAGCGGGGCAGGCGTCACGCGATGTGAGAGGTCTGCCCATGACCGCCCGAACCTTGAGTGCCGCGCTGATCGCCGGTTGCCTGGGTTGCGCCGACACCGAGCTGTACCTCCCCATGGTGCCGCCGCCCCCCGAGCCCGAGGTGATGCCGAACGAGATCAAGGGCACCTTCTGTACCGAGGACCCGAAGACGCTCGTCTTCCCGCTGAAGGTCTGGTTCATCGTCGACGACTCGGGCTCGATGCAGAACAACGACCCGGGGCAGAAGCGGTATTCGGCCATCAAGGAGCTGGCCAACAAGCTGAAGGCTCCGGGCGAGCGGTTCTGGGGCGGGCAGATCTTCGCCGGCGACAACCGCGGAGCGCGCCGCTTCGCCATGCCCGTGCGCTTCACCGACGACATCACCGTGCTGAACGCGGGCATCGATGGAGTCGCCACTCCGGGCAACGGCGGAACCCCGTACCTGGCCGCGCTGAACTTCGCCCACGGCGAGCTCTCGGCCGACGTCCAGGAGGATCCGGTCAAGGCCAAGAAGACGCGCTACGTCGTCATCTTCCTCTCGGACGGCCAGCCCACCGACTCGGGGCCGGCCGAGATCCTCCCCGTGGTGGACACCATCATGTCGCTCCGCGACAAGGTGGGCGACATCGTGGTGAACACCGTGTGGCTCGGAGGCGGCGATGCCGCGGCGCAGTCGCTGCTCCGCGACATGGCGATTCGGGGCAAGGGCATCTTCAAATCGTTCCCCAACGGCGACGCGCTCGATTACTCGGGGTTCGACTTCTCCAGCATTCGCCGCACGTACGTTCACCGGTACTTCTTCGTCATCAACCGCAGCATGGTGCCGTGGAACCGCGGGCAGTCGGTGGACAGCGACGCCGACGGCCTGCCCGACTCGGTCGAGCGGGAGATCGGCACGGATCCCATCAAGCGCGACAGCGACGCCGACGGCTGCGGTGACCTGATGGAGACGCGGGTGGGGTGGGATCCGAAGGTTCCGCGGGTTTCGGCGGCGGGGCGGGGCGAGTGCGGGTGCAGCCCGGCCGAGGTGGCGAACGACACCGACAAGGACGAGCTCACCGACTGCGAGGAGAAGTGGCTGGGCACGTTGTCGACCGATCCCGATTCGGACATCGGCCGCGACAAGCAGCTCCAGGGAGACCTGGTGCCCGACGGCATCGACTACATCTACCTCGACGACGCCACGTTCCCGAACATGGGCGCCGACCGCGACGTCGATGGCTTCCTCGACCTGCAGGAGCTCGAGCAGCACACCAACGTGAAGGTGAACGAGGCCGAGGAACGCGATCGCTGGGCCTACAAGTATCCGCTCTTCGCGCAGCGCAAGGACGAGCCGCGCTGCTACGATTTCTCGGTGGACAACGTCACCCTGGGCCGAACGCTGAAGACGGCGGACCACGCCGAGAACGAGAACGTGCTCGAGTTCTACGTGGCCCAGTCTCCGCAGGACGACCCGCACACCGATCGGCTCTTCCGCGTCGCGCGCAAGTCGGTGCCCTACGCCGAGGGTGGGCTGGTGCTGAGCATCACGCCGCAGGACTTCACCGTCGTCCTGCAGCCGCGCGGTCCGACGGCGCCGTGACGTTTCAGGGGCAGCTGCCCCCGGAAGCGGCCGCCGCGTAAGGGTCGGCCGGCGCGTAAGGCGGGCTGTTGGCCCCATCGACGGCCACCGTGTACGTCGGCCCATTGCCACACCAGCGGGTGAGGTCGAAGGACTGCGTCGGCGAGTCGAGCCGGGTGACGGTGAGTCCCGGGTAGGCGAGCGGCTGCCCGGGAGCAACCCGCCGCGCGGCGCCGCCGCGGATGAAGTAGGCCGCTCCGGAGCCTGCGCGCTGCTGGACGACCGAGGCGATGCCGCGCTTGTCCACCACCACCGCGGTGGCCTCGTCGATGCCGAGCCCGAGCACCGGGCCGCCCGTGGCGCCGTCGGCGATCTGCCGGGCCATGAAGGCACTGAGGCGCCCGAAGCGATCGCGCTCGCGGAAGTGCGAGTCGGTGATGACGTTCTTCAGATGAACGAAGGCAAACAGGTCGCGCGTGAAGGTGATGGATGAATGGTAGGGGTTGGCCACCGCCTCCGCGGTGATGGGGCTGCCGGCGAGCGCGTCGAACACGAACTGGCCCATGATGGCCAGCCCGGCGCTGGTTCCGCCCACCACGCCCCCGCGCGCATACACCTGCTCGACGGCGGCGGAGAGCGGCGACTGCTTCCAGCGCACGTAGTCCGACTGGTCGCCACCCGCGAAGAATACCGCCTCGGCTTTCTTCACGTACTCGGCGGCGGCGGCGAGGTCGGCGGCCGCCGCGGGGCTGCTGATGCGAATCGTCTGGGCCGAGTTGAAGTCGGCCAGGCCGTACAAGTACGCGTCGTACGCGTTGGCGCGGCTGGCCCGAAGCACGACGACGTCGCCGACGCGCCCGGGGGCTCCGCCGGAGATCGTCCGCTGCATCCAGACGAACGCCTGGTCGACGTCGGTGCCGCCGCCCATCAGCAACAGGCCGGGGCCCTGCGGGATCGCGGTGCTGTCCTCGGTGCTTCCCACCCGCGGGTACACCACGATGTTGGTCGGCCCTGCGTCGACGCCGCCGTCCCAGCCGCCGTCGGCGCCGGAGTCGGTTTCGCCCCCGTCCGAGTTGCCGCTGCCATCCGTCGCCGCGAGCACCGGCCGCACCGGCGCCTGGAGCGTCTCAGAGGGCTCACAAGCGACGAGCGCGAACGCAACGAACGCGGCGACTCTCATGGCCGGGCGGACATGCCGCAGCGCCGGTCAGGCTGTCAAACCCTCGCCGTCACGGCCGCCACAGCTCCCGCGCGCCCTCGGCGATGAACTGCACCGCGAAGGCGGCGAGCAGGAGCCCCATCACGCGCTGGAGAATCGCCACGCCCGTCTGGCGCAACAGCTTCTGCACGTGCCTCGCCGCGCGCAGGATGAGGTAGGTGGCCACGAACGTGCCGGCGATCGCCACCAGCACGGGCACGACGGAAGCCGGCGTCTGCGCTTTCGACATCAGCACCATCACGGTGGCGATCGAGCCCGGCCCGGCCAAGAGCGGAATGGCGAGCGGCACGATGGCCACGTCTTCCTTCTCGGTGCCCTCGCGCCGCTCGGGCTCGCTCGAGCGCGTCTCCGACGTGCGCGCCTTGAGCATGTCGAGCGCGGTGATGAGCAGGAGAATGCCGCCGGCCACCCGGAACGCCGCCAGCGAGACGTTGAGCAGCGTGAACAGGAAGCCGCCGAAGAGCGCGAAGAAGACGAGCAGCCCGCCGCCCACCACGCACGCCCGAAGCGCCATCGAGCGCACCTTGTGCGGCGGGTCGTCCGAGGTCATGGCGATGAACAGCGGCACCAGCCCGATCGGGTCGACCACGAAGAAGACCGCCGACAGGGACACCAAAAAGAGCTGGCCGTACTCGAGCACCGTCATACGGTGAGCCGCAGCTTCCAGACCATCACCAGGGCCTCGAGGAAGATCTTTCGGCTCATCTTCGACTGGCCGACCCGCCGGTCCTCGAAGACGATGGGGATCTCCTTCACCCGGAAGCCCTTCTTCAGCGTGCGGTAGGTGAGCTCGATCTGGAACGCGTAGCCCGAGCTCTGCACCGACTGAAGGTCGATCGACTCGAGCACGCGGCGGTGGAAGCACTTGAACCCGCCGGTGAGGTCCCTGACGTTCACGCCGAGGATGGTGCGCGCGTAGAGCGAGCCGCCGCGAGAGAGCACCTGCCGGCCGATGCCCCAGTTGACGGTGCCGCCGCCGTGGACGTAGCGCGAGCCGAGCACCAGGTCGGTGCCCGATTCGGCCTCGTCGATGAGCCGGGGCAGGTATTTGGGGTCGTGGCTGAAGTCGGCGTCCATCTCGATGATGTAGCGGTAGCCCTCCTTCAGCGCCCAACCGAACGCGTGCAAATACGCGCGGCCCAGGCCCTGCTTCTTCTCCCGGTGCAGCACGCGGATGCGCGGCTCCTTCGCGGCGAGCTCGTCGGCGAGCTGGCCCGTACCGTCGGGGCTGTTGTCGTCGACGACCAGGACGTCGACGCGCGAATCGGCCTTCAACACCGCGGCGGTGATGGCCTCGAGGTTCTCACGCTCGTTGTAGGTCGGGATGATGACCAGCGCCGGGTTCATGGGCGCGCGCCATAGCAGCACAGTCGGCAGGTGGCCAGAACGATGGCGCCTCGCGGGCCGCGCGCTTCGCCAGCTCGCCCGCCGGCCGCGGGGCCCGGAACAGTATGATGGCTGCCGATGGGAGAAACCCTCGGCCGCTACGTGCTCGAGCGCCGCATCGGCGCCGGCGGAATGGCCGAGGTGTTTCTCGCGCGCGAGCGGCTCCCCGGCGGCCGCGATCGCGTCTGCGTCGTCAAGCGGGCCTACCCGTTCCTGTCGGCGAACGCCGAGTTCGTCCGCATGTTCCTCACCGAGGCCAAGCTGGCCGCCCAGCTCGACCACCCGTACATCGCGCAGATCTACGATTTGGGCGCCGTCGACGACGTCTACTTCATCGCGCTCGAGTACGTGCCCGGGTTCGACCTGCTGACCATCATCCAGGAGCACGAGCGGGTCGGCGCGCACGTGCCGCTCGGGGTGGCGGCGCGCATTGCCTCGCAGGCCGCGCAGGCGTTGCAGCACGCGCACGTGGCTGTCGGGCAGGACGGCCGGCCGCTCGGCATCATCCACCGCGACGTGAGCCCGCAGAACATCCTCCTCTCCACCGACGGCTGCGTGAAGCTGATCGACTTCGGCGTCGCCAAGGCCAACCTCGAGGCGCAGAAGACGAGGGCCGGGGCGGTGAAGGGCAAGTATCACTACCTCTCGCCCGAGCAGGCCAGCGGCGAGGTGCTCGACTGCCGGTCGGACATCTACTCGCTGGGGCTGGTGCTGTACGAGCTGCTCACCAACACCCGCGCGCTCGCGGGCAGATCGGAGCTCGAGCTGCTCGACGCCGCCCGGCACGCTCGCATCCGGCCCGTCGAGCAGCTCCGCCCCGACGTGCCCGATTCGCTGCGCGCGATCGTCGGCCGTTGCCTCGCGCCCGATCGCCGCGACCGTTACGCGTCGGCCGAGGACCTGTCGGGCGCCCTCGAGGAGTACATCGCCGAGAGCGGCACGCCGGTGACCGCCCGGGACCTGGCCCTGGTGCATCGCGTGGTCGCCGCAGATCCGGTCATCACCCTCGACGGGCCGTCGGCTCCCGACCTCGCCACGCCGCCGATCACCGGCGTCGACCGCACCGTGGTGCGGCCCTCGGCGCCCGTCCAGCCGACGCGGCTGACCACCGAGCAGGCTTTTCTTGCGCTGCGGCCCACGCCCGCCGGCAGCGAGTTCACCTTTCACGGCGACACGCTTTCTCCCGGCGCGGTCACGCCGCTCCAGTCTCTGGCCGGGAGCGAGTTCACCTTCCACGGGAGCAATCCCGCGCAGACCGAGGTGGACGTGCCGCTCAATGGAGAATCGCGGCGCGCCGGCATGAAGACCGAGCTCGTCCACGTGGCCGACGCGTCCCGGACGTCGCCGGCGGTCGAGGCGGCGGAGGACGCCGACACCGCGCGACGGCGCACCGAGCGCGAGATGCCCGCCTGGCTCGGCCGTCCGTGGCTGTGGGGCGTGCTCGCGCTCGTCGTGGCGGCGGCGGGAGCGGGAGGCTGGTGGCTGTCTCGCGACAGGGGAGAGCCGCTGCCGCCGTCTGCTCCGCCCAAGCGCGTCGACCCGAGCCCGTCCGTGAACGTCGCGCCAGCGGAGCAGCCGCCCACGGCACCCGAGCCGGTCGCTGAACCGGTGAGAGAGCCCGTTTCATCGACCCGCTCCGACTCGCAAGAGCCGCCCGAGGCTGCGTCGGAGGCGCCGACTCCGCGTGCGGCCGCAGCGGAAGTGGCGAGCGAGCCTCTGGCGTCGACCCGCGCCGAATCGGCCAGGCCGGCCGAGACCGTGCAGCGCCGAGGGAAGCTGAAGGTCGCTTCGACGCTCCCGCTCAGCGTGAGGGTCGATCGGCAGACGCACCAGGCGCCGTTCACGATCGAGCTCGCGCCGCGGCAGTACACGCTGGAGATCTCCGGCGGTGGTCTGGCGCTTCCCGGCAGGCGCAGGGTGACCGTCGAGCCCGGACGAACCTCGACGACCACGCTCGAGACCGGCACGCTCGCGGTGCAGATCGACCCCTGGGGCGAGCTGAAGATCGATGGTAAGACGCTGGTCTCGACCACCTCGTACACGGAGCTGGTGTTGCTCGCCGGCTCGTACCGGGTGAGCGCCTTCAACTCCGCCACCGGCCGCCGCGCGGAGAAGCAGGTGCGCGTCGGGCCGGGGAGCCAGAGCGTTCAGCTCGACCTGCGCTTAAGCAGCGCCAGCACCTCGGTGGCAGCCCGCGACGCCGCCCCGGGCCCGCCGAGCACCTTCGGGAGCGACGCGAGCTCGGCCACCATCGCCTCGCGCGCCGCGCCGCTCCACAGGCGCGTGACCTCCGTGCAGATGGCCTCGGGCGTCATTCGCTCCTGGAGCAGCTCGGGTACGACGGCGCGGCCGAGCAGCAGATTCGGCAGCGAGACGTGGCGCACCTTGAGCATCAGCCGCCCGACGAGCGCGGTGAGCGGAGCGACGCGGTAGACGACCACCATGGGTCGTTGCATCAGCGCTGCCTCGAGCGTCGCTGTGCCCGAGGCCACGACCGCCACGTCGCCGGCTCCCACCACCTCAGGTGCGCGCCCGGCAACCAGCGTCGGCGATAGCCCGCAGGCGCGAAACGGCGCGGCGATGGCCTCGGTGTCGAGCCCCGGAGCGACCGGGATGGCGATCTGCAGCCCATCGATCGTCAGCCTGCGAGCCGCCTCCGCCATCACCGGCAGGATGCGCGCGATTTCCGACGGGCGGCTCCCCGGTAACAGCGCGAGGGTGGGGCGGTTCTCGAGCCCGAGCTTCTGGCGGAACGCCTCTGCCGGGCCGGGCGGCGGCACCTGCTCGACGACCGGGCTGCCGACGTAGATGGCATCGACGCCGTGGCGGCGGTAGAAGGGCTCCTCGAACGGGAGGATGCACAGCATCCGATCGACGCGATCGCGCACCGTCTCGACCCGGCCCTCCCGCCAGGCCCACACCATCGGGCCAACGTAATGGGCGATGGGAATTCCGAGGCGCTTGAGCCGCCTCGCCAGGCGCAGATTGAAATCGGGAATGTCGACCAGCACGGCGCACGCGGGGCGGCGGCGCCGCGCGGCACGCTCGAGCCGGTCCATCACTTCGAGGATGCGCCGCAGCTTCGGCAGCACCTCGGCGATGCCCATCACCGAGATTTCGTGCGCGCCGTGAACCAGGTCGACGCCGGCCGCCGCCAGCTTCGGCCCGCCCATGCCGAAGAAACGCAGGCCGGACCGCATCGCGGAGAGCGCGCGCACCAGCTCGGAGGCGTGCTGATCGCCAGACGCCTCGCCCGCCACCACCATCACTTCCGTCATCGTCGACACGGGTGCCTCTCGCAGGGCGCGCGACGGACCATCTGATAGATTGCCCCCGTTGAAAACCGTTCTCCTCGCCGAACATCACGCGCCCACGCTCGAGCATTTGCGCAGCGTGCTGACGCAGGCGGGCTATCTGGTGAAGCCGGCCACGGACGCCGGGAAGGCGATGGAGCTCTTCGTCTCCGAGCGGCCCGACCTGGTGGTGGCGGCGGTCGATCTCCCGAAGCTCGACGGAGCGCACCTCGGGCAGCTCATCCGCGCCAACGCGTTCGGCAAGCAGGCGGTGGTGGTGGCCATCGACAAGGGCCACCTCGGCAAGGCCAAGGGCCTGCAGGCGGTGCTCGATCTCAAGGTGAACGCCTATGTGGCCGACCCGGTCGGCGGGAGCGAGCTGCTCCAGAAACTGGCGGCGCTCGCTCCCGCACCGAGGCCGTCGGGGCAGGACGGCGGGTTGGCGGCGACGCTCTCGCGCACTCCGGTGGCGGCGGGAGACCTTCGGACGTTGCCGCTGCCGGCGCTGCTCCACTCGCACTATCGGCTGGCGCGCAACGGCGTGCTGGTGGTCGCGCACCGAGAGCTCACCCGCCGCGTGTTCCTGCTCGGCGGCCGCATCGTGGCCTACGACTCCACCGCGCGGCAGGATGCGCTCGCCAACTGGCTCTGCGAGCGGGGCGAGCTGAACCAGGCGCAGGCGAACCAGGTGCTCGAGGCGATCTCCGCGGGCACCCGCATCGGCACGGCATTGGCCGACGCCCATTCGTCGCTCGCCGGTGAGGAGCTCTTGCAACGCATTCGCGATTACACCCGCGACAAGGCGGCGCAGCTCGTCGGCATGCGCGAGGGGCGCTACGCCTTCTACGCCGGCGACGAGTTCGCCTCCGACGTGGCGCCGGTCGAGATACCCGCGTTGGCGCCCATTCTCGAGGGGGCGCGGCGCGGCTACCCGGTGAAGGTCTTCGCGCAGGCGCTCAAGGCCCACAAGAACGCGTTTCCCTACCGCACGCCGGAGTTCGGCAAGGACCTGCCGGTGCTGGGGTTGGGCACCGCGGATCTGAAGACGGCGCTGCAGATGAACGGACGCATCCGCCTCGACGAGCTTCTGGCCCACGGGCGAGGCGATCTGCGCGACGCGTACGCGCTGGTGTGGTTCCTCGCGCTCACCGGCGACGTGGGGTTCGCGGACAAGCCGCTCCCCATCTCGGACAAGGTCGGGCACGGTGCGGCCGACCGCATCTCGCCGAAGAAGAAGAAGCCGCTGCCGGCCGACAAGCTCGCCGAGCTCCGCGACGCGGCGGTGAAGATCATCACCGGCAGCTACTTCAAGGTGCTCGGGCTGGACATCACCGCCGACACCGAGGCCGTCGAGCGCGCCTACCACGAGGTGGCCACCCGCTTTCACCCCGACAGCTACCCCGAGTACGACACCTCGCCGATCAAGGACCTCCTCGAGTCGGTGCAGGACAAGCTCTCGGCCAGCTACCGGGTGCTGTCGGTCGAGGAGAAGCGGAAGGCGTACCTCCAGTACCTGCTCTCGCGGCTCGACGTGCGCCGCACGGTGGTGAACGCCGAGGCGGAGATCGCCCTCAAGCGCGGAGAGGCGGCGCTGAAGCGGAAGGACGCGCGGTCCGCGATCGCGGCGTTCGAGGAGGCGGTCGCGCTCAACCCCCGCGAGCCCGAGTACTACTGCTTCTTGGCCTGGGCCACGTACCTGGCGGGCGAGGGCAACGCCGAGAAGCGGGCCAGGGCCGCACAGAAGCTGCTCAAGAAGGCGCTGAGCCTGAACCCGTACCTCGAGCGGGCGATGGTCATCTCGGCCATCATCGAAGGCGAGACCGGCGACGCCGCGTCGGCGCGCAAGCGGCTGCTCAAGGTGCTCGAGATGAACCCGGGCTCGCAGCTGGCGAAGGCGGCGCTGCGGAAGGTCGGGCGGTGACGGGGCGCGGCGGAGCCATCGAAATCCTCCGGACGGTGCTGCGGCTGTTCGCGCTGGGCCGGCCGCACTGGCGGTTGCTCGCGCTCGCGTTCGCCTGCATGGCGGTGCTCGGGGCCACGAGCGGCGCCTACGCGCATCTCATGGGGCCGGCGCTGAAGTTCCTCTTGACCGGTGGCGAAGACGGCCTTTCGGCCGCCTCGAGGCTCTTCCCCTTCCTGCGCGGGCTCGATCGGTCGCGGGCGCTCCTCGCGTTCCCCGCGCTGGTGGTGGCCATCGGCGTCGCGAAGGGAGCCGCCTATTTCGGCCAGTTCTACTGGATGGGGCTGTACGGCCAGCGGGTGGTGACGGACCTGCGCCGGCGGCTCTTCGCCCGAGTGACGTCGCTGTCTCCGTCGCAGCTCTCGCAGAAGCTCTCGGGAGATCTGCTCAGCCGCTTCTCCGCGGACGCGGCGGCGGTCGAGACCGCGGCGACGTACACGCTGGCGTCGTACGTGCGCGACGGGCTCCAGATCGCGGTGCTGCTCGCGGTGGCGCTCTCGCTCGAGTGGCGGCTCGCCCTGGCCACGCTGGCGGCGATCCCCATCGCCATCTTGCCGGCGTCGCGCCTCACGCGCTCGCTGCTCCGGCGCGTCCGCGAGGCCCAGGGGCACCTGGGAGATCTCGCCGCGCACGTGCAGGAGGGCCTGTCGGGCCTGCGCGCCATTCAGGCCTACGGCGGTCAGTCGGCGGAGAAGGCCCGGTTCGAGTCGCACGCGCGCGCGCACCTCCGTGCCACCACGTACGCGGCGTGGACGAGGCTGGCGGTGCCCGCGGTGATGGAGGTGCTCGCCGCCCTGGCCATCGCGTCGGCCATCGCCTGGGCCGCCTCGTCGCGCGAGCTGCCGCCGGAGACGCTGGTGTCGCTCCTGGCCGCGCTGGTGCTCGTCTACCAGCCGGCGAAGGACCTCGGCCGGGTGAGCCAGTTCGCGGTGCAGGCGGCGGCGTCGTGCGAGCGCATCTTCGAGATCCTCTCGCTCGAGGAGCCGGTGCGCGACGGTCCGGGGGCGAGGTGGGCTGAGCCGTTGAAGCACGGCATCCGGCTCGAGTCGGTCGCGTATTCGTACCCCGGCGGTGCTCGCGCGCTCGACGGCTTGACGCTCGAGGTGCCCAGAGGCCGCGTCATTGCGCTGGTGGGAGCGAGCGGCGCCGGAAAGAGCACGGTGACGTCGCTGTTGCTCCGCTTCGAGGAGCCGAGTGGCGGCCGCATCCTCATCGACGGAGTGGACGCGCGCGAGCTCGCCGCAAAGAGCGTGCGCGCGCAGTTCGCGCTGGTGACGCAGGAGCCGCTCCTCTTCTCCACCACGGTGCTCGAGAACATCCGCTTCGGGAAGCCGAAAGCCGCGTTCGACGAGGTCGTGGCCGCGGCGAAGGCGGCCGACGCCGACGGGTTCATCCGCGCGCTGCCCCAGGGTTACGACACGCCGCTGGGAGAGCGCGGCGTCAAGCTGAGCGGTGGGCAGAAGCAGCGCATCTGCCTGGCGCGCGCGGTGCTCGCCGACGCGCCGGTGCTGGTGCTCGACGAGGCGACGTCGAGCCTCGATCCGGAGAGCGAGCGGGAGGTGCAGCGAGCGCTCACGGGCCTCTTGAAGGGGCGGACCGCGCTGATCATCGCCCACCGGCTCTCCACGGTGGCCGGCGCCGATCGCATCTACGTCCTCGACGATGGCCGCGTCGTCGAGAGCGGAACGCACGAAGAGCTCCTCCGGTCGCAGGGGTCGTACGCCAGGTTGTGGGCGCTGCAGAATGCGCCGGCGCGGGCGGGAGCGGCATGACGGAGCCGCGCCGCGGACTTCCGCCCGACTTTCCCCGCCGCCTCGTCCGGGCGCTGATGGGCCTCGTGTTGCTCCTGCTCGCGTGGGTGGGCGTGTACTCGATCGCTGCGGGCGGCAAGGAGTACCCGGTGACGGGACACCCGGCGCGGCGAACCGGCGTGCGCGGAGCGTTCCACGTCCACGGCGAGGCCTCGCACGACGCCGACGCTCCGCTCGAGGAGATCGCCTCCGCCGCGCGGGAGGTCGGGCTCGACTTCGTGGTGATGACCGATCACAACCGCGAGTCGGTGCCCGACCCGGCGTACGTCGGCGGCGTGCTGTTCGTGCACGGCGTCGAGCTCACCACGCCGTGGGGGCACCTGGTCGCGCTGGGTGTGCCGCGCGGGCTCACCGAAGACGAGCGCCAGCGGGATCCGATCCGCACCATTCACCAGCTCGGCGGCCATGCGTTCCTCGCGCACCCAATTCAGGAACGAAACGGCTGGCGCGACTGGGACGCGGGCAGAGCCGCCGATGGCCTCGAGCTGTACTCGGGCGACAGCTTCTTCCGCGCGGCGCCGGTCGCGAATCTTGCCTGCGCAGCGGGGGCGTACTTCGCGAAGCCCCTTCACGCGGCGATGGTGCTGGTGCGGCCGGACGAGGCGGCGCGACGGAAGCTCCTGGACATCTCCGCGGACCGGCCGAAGGCGGCCCTCTGCGCGCACGACGCCCACGGCTTCCCGTCGTATCGGCTGGCGTTTGCCGCCATGGCCACGTACCTCCCGGGCGTCGAGCTGAACGACGACGCGCGCGAATCGGCCCGGCGCGTCGTCGAGGCGATCGGCGAGGGGCGGTCGTTGTGCGTCTTCGACCCGTTGGGCGATCCCGCGGGCTTTGGGCTCGAAGGGCTCGACGGCGGGCGTGAATTGCCGGTGGGCGGTACGTTCAAGGTGTCGCTCCCGCGAACGAAAGACGCGCGGTGGCGCGTGGTGGTGGCGGGCAGCGGCGAGCTCGCGGACGACGGCGTCACCGTCCGGGCGGCGCGCGAAGGTCCGATGCACGTCGAGGTGCAGATCGAGGCCCCGGGCTGCATCGTCCGGCCCGAGTGGAGGCCGTGGATCGTCCCCGGCGTGGTGATGGCGACCCCGCGGTGATGGCGCCTGGCATCCCACCGAGCGGCAGCGGATCCTGCGGCAGCCTCATCACCGTATGGCGACCTTCAGCGTGCGCGCGCCAGAGTCTGGCCGCCGCTCTGTTCGAATTCCGCCGCGTGGCGCGGACGCAGCGGCATCTTCCCCTCGAGCAGCGGCCGCGCCTGGCCGTCCTGCAGAAGGGTGAACTCCACCACCATCGAGCGGTCGGGGGCGGCGGGCGCGTTGCCGAGCACCAGGGCGGCGGCGAGTGGCAGGGCGAGCTTCATGCGAGCCTCGAGCGAAAGATGGCCGCGGCGGCCGGCGCGCTCCATGCGCGCACCCGCGGCCGGTTGAACGCTCGCGCGCGGAGAGAGCAACGGGCGTGCCCGAGCCGCCCCACGGCGAGCTCCCTTCACTGTCCCACTTTGGGAGGGTTGAAGCCCTCGCCTTTAGGCGACAGCTTCAGCGTCGGTTCGGCTAGGGTGGCGAT
>FWPU01002307.1_pt1 | contig 53392 bp, 78 predicted proteins | sample 2228361 | NCBI WGS metagenome assembly FWPU01 (sample SAMEA103939777, study PRJEB20133) | metagenome | reverse complement strand
CTCCTGCGCCAGCCGTGGAATCATCCAGCCTGCCACCTCGACGCGCACGGCCTGGCCAGCGCGCAGCAGCTCCACAGCCTGGTCGTAGTCGCGCACCGCTTCCCGCGGCACGTTGTGCTGGTAGCCCAGGCACAGTAGCCGGCCGTTGCGCAGGTAGACCAGACGAGACGGCACCCAGCCGCCGGAACCGGCAATGGCCATGACTATCTCTTCCTCCTCAACAACCGTCGCCGTTGCTTCTCCCGTTCGATGATTTGGCCAACTGCGCCACGGCCGCCACACGTCCGGTGAACTGCCTGCTTGCTGCGTCGATACAGGCTGTCATCAGGCCGTCCCGGCAGCTCAATGCGCTCCATCCAATCGCACTGTCTCATCCTGGACACCTCCCAGCCAGACGGCGACGGCTACCGGCACCGTGTAGAACCGCCGGCCCGACGCGAACCACGGAATCAACGGTGGCTCTGGCTCCACCGCCGAAATGAACCCGACTACCCGGCCGTCCTGCACCACCACGCCGCCGGAATCACCGCTGCACACTCGGCCGCCGTCCACCCGCCACAACTCCACCACCTGGACGCCGACCACGAACCAGCCGCCGTACTCGGCCAGCCGCACCCGACCCGGTTCCCGATAAAACGGACAGATGCCGAACACCTGTGCTACGCCCGGCCTGGCAACGGCCAGTACGGCCGGTTCGGCCAGCGGAAGCGGCCGCGTGGTGTGCACCAGCGCGAAATCGGCGCCCGGCCACAGCGTCACCGACGCCAGCCCCACCGCCGTACCATCCCGGGTGGCTACAGTCTCGGCGCCCCGGGCGCAGTGGGCCACCGTCAGGACCAGGCGACGGCTTACAGCCGCACCAGCACAGTTCCCCCAGGTATCCCGGCCGGCTTCCCGCAGGTAGACCAGGTAGCCCGGCACCGGCCCCGGCTCGACGATAACCGGCTCATAGTCATCCGGCACCACCGGCATGCACCCGGCCAGCAGCAGGGCCAGGACGGCCAGTAGCGTCCTCATGGCAGCCCCAGCAGCCCATTGATGTACTCGCCCAGGCGCACGCCCAGGGTCTGCGCCGCGATGATGGCCACGGCCACCACCACCACAAACATGGCCAGCAGCATGGTCAGGCCATAGTCCCGATAGATGGTGGCGATGGCATTCTGCAGCCACCGCAGGAAAACGCTCATCCCCCCGACCTCCACCAAAGTACCGCAAACTCCACCAGCATGGCCACCCAGGTGACACCCAGGACGTAGTAGAGCCTCTTCAGATGGCGACGCATCAAAGCCATCTCGTCCAACAACGGCCGTATCTGGCGGCTGACCAGATGGCCGTCGGAATAGAACGAAAGCGAACCGTCCATCGGCTTGGCCGCCTCGTAGGCGCCGTAGAAGTCGCCAGTCACCAGCAGCTCCTGATAGAAACTGATGGCCGTGCTCCAGGCCTGGGTGTCGTCGATGTCGGCGTTGGTGGCGATGACGGCCGGAATGCCGTGATCCACCGCAAACTGGGCCAGCCTGGCGCTGGCGCATGAGTTCAGGTATACCAGTTTGGCGCCCACCGTCCTGGCTACACGCTCCACGTCGTACATGGTGAGGCGCGTACCGCCGGACATGAGTAGCCCGTCAGCGTCGCCGTGGGCGGCGAAGTGGACGATGTCAAATTTGCGCCCGGCTACAAAGTCGTACAAACCATCGGTTGTCGCCCTCGTCCCCTCCAGAATCTCAGTTTGAAATGTACGAGAAATCCAGTCAGCCTCGGCCGCCTGGCTGATTCGCGTGCCGCCGTCTGGCAGCACCAGCAGCACCCGATACACGCGTGTCTCCCTGTCCGCGTCGATGTTAGCCACCGGGTGCCGGAGCTGGCTCCGGCACCCGGCACGCCCTGGCAGGCAACGCAAAACGCCCTGGCAGACGAGTCGGCGAAGCCGTTGTTGCCTGCCAGGGCGTTTACGTGCTCCTATGATAGCACATCAGTTCTGACGATTCAACTGGTGGCGCCAGTCCAGATACCACGACAGCACCTCCTGCGCCTCTTCCAGACTGCGCACCACCGCGCAGCAGTGGTTGAGCTTCTGCAGCCTGGCAATCCATTCGTCCTGCTCCGGCGTCGTCTTGTTCCGACCCCATTTCAGCTCCAGCCAGAGGCCGTAGTAGCCGCGACGCGCCACGGGCAGAAATAGGTCCGGCACGCCAGGCCGAATACCGGGTTCAGGTCGCTGGCCGGGCCGATACTGGCCGTTGGGGATGGCCATGAGCACGTCGTACTCGGGACAATTTCGCAGCTGCACTTGGACCGAATACCAGTTCAGGATGGCTTGCTGCAGCTCCCGCTCAGAACTGATATTCACAGCGCTGGCAGGAGGCGGCTGGATGGCCTCGGCCAACGTGTCACGGTTGAGTTCGGCCACGTCAGGAGACAGGTTGCGCAGCAGCTGGATGATGTCACGCCCCATGACGGCCTTCCTCCCTCAGCCATCCTGCTCTGGCAACCGGCATGGCACCTGGTTGCGCCGGTCCCAGTACGACGGTCGGATTCCATAAAGTATGCCGCCACGCTCTGGTATGGCTCGCATGAGCCGCCCGCCCGGCCCATAGACGCTCCAATCATGGTCCCATGGCTCTACCTCCCAACGAATCACGCGGCCAAACCCCTGCGCTGTTTTCTTGCCAATGTGGGTCATCGGTGCCAGCAAACGCTGGATAGCAACGTAGTCTCCGACCACGTACCAGGACACCCAAAGCGCGTGCCGATAAAAAACCGGCATGCGGTAAGCTTTGTAACGGCCCTGCCCCACAATGACCTTCCCGCGCCGGCCACGGAAATCCACCAGGTGCGCAGTCTTCTGATCGAACCGCTTCGTCCAGAATGCCTGTCCATCCGCATGAGGTCCCCACTGCGCAAACGAGGCAGCATGAAACCACACGCCGTCCACTTCCACGTGCTTGAGCGGCAAGGACGCCGTTTTGGCGTCCGGATTGCGGCCTGGCAGCGTGACCAGCTGTGGCCCGTTGAGCTGCGCCATGGCCGAATAAAACAGAATGGCGTCAATCGGCAGGTGAGTGTCCGTGATGACGCCACAGCGCAGCCAGGCCGTGATTTTCAGCGGCTCATACCTAGACATAGTTGCGCGCCTCCGGAAATCTCGCCGCAAACTCGTTGAACAGGTCTGGCCAGCCGCGCTTGAGCAATTGCAACTGACCATGTCCCAGAACTCGTTCGACGGCAAATGGCCCGATACGTTGATGCTCCAGCGGGACGTCCATCTCTGCCAGCCGGTCATACGCCCGATTGTACGGAACGTCGTAGGCTGCGATGTAAGCCCAAACGTCCTGTACGGTCCACCACGCGATGGGGTTGCATTGCCACACGCCGTGCTTCTCGGCGTAGAACAGTGTGCCGAACGTGCGCAGATGTTTTCGCCTGGCCGAACTCTCCTCCGCACGCAGCCCGATGAACACGCCATCATACCCCTGCTGCCTGGCAAATGTCTGCAGGCCGTCATTGCGCGGCGCATCCACCCAGATAGTCCCCTCTGGGAGCTCAGGAGTATCCGTGTCCCAACTCGTGAACCACTCGGCATGCCACACCCTTGCCGCGATACGGTAGCAGTTGGGTGTGGCTTCCACGAGCTCGTACGTTTCCGGCAAGTTCCACTCGTCGTCGCTCCACACGGCCGGCACGTCCGGTGCCATCGAGCGTACCAGGTGGAGAACAACGCTAGAGTCTTTTCCGGCACTGAATGCCACATACGGTGCCTGCATCACGGAAAGCGCCTCGGCGATGACTTCCCGCGATTTGTCCAGCCTGTGCGCAAACTGCCGCGTGCTGGCATGGAGACGAGACAGCAGCCGCCTGTTCACTCCAGTCCCTCCAAGAGCTCGCGGATACTATCGCCGTTGCGCTCCAGGTGCTCCTGGTAGCGCCGCCCCAGCGGCGTGTCCACCTCCGTGCCGTTGGTCGCCACGCGGCTGTCGATGGTGTGCCAGTTGTCGAAATGCACGGAGATTTTGCCATGGCCGACATTGCTTTTTGCGCCAATGTACGGCGTCCGACTGAACTGTGCAAGCGTCACCGCGAAAGCGTCAAATTCCAGGTCGGTCACCTGGTCCAGCACGATAGACCAGTAAAAGCGCGTGCCGGCAGCGAACGACTCCACGTAGTACATCATCTGCTGTTTCTGGCCGGTGTCCTCCTGGGTAACCGGCTGGACCGGCGCCTGCCGCTTCTCGAACGCCTGCGTCTCCAGCAACGCCCGCACATCCGGCGCAATGAGATAGCGCCGGCGCTCGTCCTTCTCGTCGTCTTTCCGTGTGTACATCTCCTCCTGGAGGTAGTCCCAAATGGAGAGCAGTTTCATGCCACGGTAGCAGGACGGCGGCAGCAAATGCGCTGTCTCTGCGCAAATCGGCATCAATTTATCTACCTTCAATTTACCAGGCATGATTTGATTGCCCAGAGCACCGCCAAACACACCCACCAGAGGGATGGCCTGGGCCAACTGGCGAGCCCGGTCAATGTCCAGGCCGCGGCTGGTATCCTGGGTCAGTGCACCGCCGGAGAAGAGGAAATAATACGCCGACAGGGAGAGGCCGCGCGGCTTTCCTTCCTCGTCCGGCTCGCCGTAGCCAAGCATTCGGCACATGTGGTACATGCCGATGTCACGCAGTAGGCCGCGGATGCCGTTGCCGCTGATAACCGGCACCTCTTCCACTGTGCCGTCCGGCTGGACAAATTTTTCGCGGCGCAACTTGGCGTTGATGCCGATGGACTGGCCACCGCCATGGTGAATACTGGACAACGCCGTCACGATACCGGTGAATTCGACAGTCTGATATTGAGCAGTCATTCGAACAATCCTCCCGTCTCTGTGGTTTCAGTTCCGTCGGCCAGCACGGCCTCCATCGCGTCGTGCTCCTCCTGCCATCGCTGACGCCATTCGGTTTTTCGCTTCTCGTTCTCCAGGCGCACCATCAGCACCAGCGTGGTGGCCTCCTCCCGCAACTGACGCAGTAGCGCGCGCTCGTTCTCGACACCGACAGACTCCACCACATCCTGCAGAGCGTCATTCGTCACGTACACCTGCAGTTTCGAACAGAGTGAGTTGATGAACCTGCTCAGACTGCTGGTATACGCCGCCGAACGAATGTTGCTCTCGAACTGTTCCCAAATGTTCCGCGCGTACCTCTGCTTGTACGCGCCGTCCAGACCGCGCCACAGTGGAATCAGCAGCCGCAGCGCCGCGTGATACTCCTCCGGGTAATCGCTCAGGTCCGTGTCCGCTTTCCTTGCCATCTGCAGCCTCCTGCTTTTGAGCCAGAAAAATAGCCAGTTCAAACGGCAACGTGCCGCGAACCGGCGCCAATACACGCTCCAAATCCAGAAATTTCGCGAGGCCGAATTGTGCTATTCGGCGCTGACCATACACGCCGGTGGTAATTTCGTCCTTGCTGAACGTAACGTACAACCGTTCCACCACATCCAGCAGCCTAAACAACTCGTCAGGGAACGGAAGCGACGATTGCTCCTCAACCTGCCACCATCCCGGCTGGGCGCGGAAAATGATGTGTTTCTGGCCCGACGTTGCAATGATAGCCAAGTCTGGGTTGCGCCGCAGACAGTCGGCCATGCCGGATTTGTCACCTTTGCTCAATGGCACCCAGCGTCCGTCCACGACAAAATGGCTGTAATTCCGCATCCGCTGTGGCTTGTCCTTGCCGACCAGTCGCGCCAGCTGTTCGTTCCGCTCGTCGAACGCAAACAGGCAGGAGTGGCAAATGATTTCACCAGGCGATAGCTTGTCGTGGTCCGTGAACGTTGTCTTTACCCAGGCGTTAAACGGCTCACCTAGACCCGGCTCACCACAAACGCGACACTGGCCGGCTGTATCGCCAGGCATCTCCGGCCGTCCGGCCGCCTCGTACAGGATGTGTGTTGCGCTCACGCCCCCTCCTTCCTCACCGGCCACTCCTGGAAAAAATACAGCCCCCAGCGACCACGCTCCAACACGTAGTCAGCCTGCTCTCTGGCGACGCCGAGTCGCTGGATGTCCTCCCGGCTCAGCGCGTAGTACAGCGGCTCGATGTCGCCGGCATCCCGAACGGCGGCCAGCACGGCCTCGATATGCCACCGGCGGACCGGCTCCACGTCCGGCGCGTAGTACGCCTTCAGCACCTCGTCCAGGTCGTCCGGAAAGTCCATGGACGACAGCCTGTCCAGGATGGTTAGCGCCACCATGTACACGCCCGGCCATCCGAGGACCTGGGCCTCACCTGCTGCCCGAGCCGCGATTTTCAGAATGTCGTTGCCGCTGACAATCATTGCTCTTCCTCCAACCGATGCAAAAACTCAAACAACCACCCCGCTTCTTCCTGGTTCAACTCCTCCTCGCCCACCAGGCGCGCCGCCCGCACCCGCAAATCTGCCAGTGTCCAACGCCCGGCCAGCTCCCGGCGCAGACGTTGGATTTTGGCGTCCTGGCGCTGGATGGTGTCAGCCATGGCCCGGACGTGGCGATTCGTGGCGTCATCGGCCAGAGTTGGTAGCTGGTCCAGGAAGTGCTCCAAAGTGGAACGAACCGTACGGCTCGAGAATTGCCGCCAATACCGCTCTGCGCAAGCACACACGTCTTCCGTAGTCAGGTACATTGCGCCTCCTCATGGCAGGACTTCCTGGATTGCCTGTCGCTCTGCATCATCGTCCTTGCGACACCCGTTTTCAACAAAACGCGTGCGGTACTTGGTGATTGCGAACCGCGCCGCCCACCAGTCGATATCATCCAGCGGGTCCACACCCAGAACGTCCCGCACGCGATGACAATCGACGTCGTCCAACAACGCCTCGATGCTGGCAGGCTCGCCAGTCTTGAACGCATGCAAGGCGGCGTAGTAGGCCACATCCGCCAGCTCAAGGGCGACAGCCTCCCGGTCGCCGTCCTCGACAGCCTCCTTCAGCTCTTCCAGCTCCTGTTCCATGCGTTCACGGAAGACGGGTATTGGTCGGCTGAGCCCCGTCGGCCCGCGCTGCGCCAACAGCACGATTTGCAGCACTTGGATGCCGTTCATGGGCGCTCCTCTTCTTTGCCTCCTGATCGTCTCATCGGCTTCTTTTTCAATAGCCAGAATAAGACGCCCTACCAGCTCTGCCACCTGGGGAACCACTGCGTTCCCCAGGGCTTTCACTCTGTCCACCCGATGGGGAATCCCATAAGCCATTCGAGCCACTCGGGGTTCAGCGGCCCAGGGATTATTTCTTTCAGCGGCTGCGAGCCATTCCTGGATGGTGGCCTGCGCGTCGAATAACCACCCGTCGCATCCGACGCTCGCGGCGTCGGGTACATCACCGGCAATTCTTGCGATGATGAATACTCGCTCGCGAATGTGCGGCGCGCCCAGGGCCGCAGCCGGAAGAGTAAACGCCCCGACGGTGTAGCCGATGGTTTCCAAATCAGTCCACACCGTGTCGAGGTAGGAATAGACAATTCCAGGCACATTTTCAGCAAGTACCCAACGGGGTCGGACACCTTCAACAATGCGGCGCATTTCCGGCCAGAGATTGCGGCCATCATCCGCGCCTCGCCGTCTGCCTGCCAGGCTGAAGGGCTGACAGGGGAATCCTCCCACAACGGCATCTGCCTGCGGCAGTTCGTCTGTCCTGACACGGCGAATGTCCTCCCATTTCGGCACATCAGGCCAGTGTCTTTGAAGTACGGTCAGGCAATATGGGTCATGCTCCACCTGAGCCACGCACTGCCAACCGGCCCGTTCCAGACCCAGGTCGAGCCCACCAATGCCGGAAAAAAGCGAGATGAAACGCATTCTCAGTTCTCCCACAACACCGGTCACCGGATGGTAGAGACCATGTGGCGACTTACGTTATTTTCCATCATCGTCATCATCGGCGCAGCGGTGGCCGCCCTGTTGCGGTTGCCCAGCCCAGGACGGCATTCAGTCGGACCACTGACGAGGTAAGGAGCCCCGGCGCGCTCCCCCACGCGCACTCGGGTGAAAAACCCCGGCAACCGCTCCCAACCCCGCTGCGCCGCCGGCGTTGTCATGCCACAGGCGCTCCATGCCGGGCCCGGATTCGCTCCAGGCGCTTCACCAACTCCGCCTCCAGGTCCAGACCAGGTACCGCCAGTATGGCTGCCAGCGCCCTGGGCACGCCACGAAGGCTGCCATTAGCCGGCGCCTGACCAACCTGGTAGGCCACCTCGCACAGAGCAAACTCCATGTCCAGGTGGTCTCCGTAGGCCCGCACCCGTGCGTCAACTGCCCGCGTCATGTACTCGTCCCACGGCCGCGACATGGCCGTCAGCAGCATCATGGCACAGTCGGCCAGTTCGGCTGCCACGGACATGTCGCGCTCGTTGTTGCGCGCGTAGTGGCCGAACTGGCGCAGGTAGGCGTCCACCGCCTCGCCGGCCTCGGTGAACGCGAACAGAAGCGCGTGCTCCCGGGACGGCGTAGGCCAGGAATCCTTCAGCTCGCGGCGTGTCTGCCAGACGAGCTCATGGCAGCGCCGGGCGATGGCGCCAGGCGTGTTAGTGCTCATGGGTAGCCTCCTGGACAATTAGCTGGTCCTTGCTGAACCCTGGCGGCAAGTCTCCGATGCGGAAATACTCGCCACGAAACGCCTGGTAGAATGTGGCCGTCCGGCCTCGATTCTGCTTGTCGATTCGCAGGGTGGCAATCGGCGAGTAGTCGCCAGGCTCTGCGATTTTCGTGCCGTTCGCGTCCCACAGCCCCCCCTCGCCGACAATATCCCTGGTCAGGATGATGACCAGTTGCGCCCGCTGTGATTTGCGCCCGCTCCCCTCAATGTCCTGCCTGGTTTTGATGCGGCCCTGGTCTTGCATCCCCTTGTTGCCCTGGGTAGCCGTGAACACAGGGATGCCGTGCTTCTCGGCAAAGTTCTTAAGCAGATTCATGTTGTCGCCTTCCCGCAGGTAGTGCTGCTGGCCAAATAGCTGCAACTGCCGGCGGTCTGGCTCGCACTTGTCGATGTAGTCCAGCACGAGAGCTTCGCACTGTCCCTCCGCAATCAACTTCTCCACCTCTGCCAAAATCTCAGTCATTGAGGCGCCGGGCATGTGGGTGTAGTGCAAGTTGTCCACCCACGGCGCCATGAGATGTTCGGCCTCCCGGATGGCCTCCTCCTCAGCTGGGCTCAGGGTGCCATCCTCGATGGCAGACAGCGGGACACGGGCCCAGCGGGTCAGACGCCGGTTGATTTTGTACTCGTGGTCGTCTTCCAGGTGGACGAGAACCACCTTGTTGCCTCGCTGGGCCCAGTGCTCTGCGATGTAGTCCAGGTACGTTGATTTGCCGATGCCGTCCGGCGCAGCCAGGACGCCAACCCACCCTGGAATGCCCGGGCGAATGCGGTCGTTCCAGGATTGCCACGGCCAGTCGAAGCGCCGCGCAATTCCCAGCTGTGCCTCTTCCTGGTGGCGCCGAATGATTTCCCGGGCAAACCGCAGCGTGTCCCAGCCGTACAGCGTCACACCATTGCGCCGCTTCGGTGCCAACAATTGCCAGCGACTTTGGGCCTCGGCGTAGAGCTCGTCCGGATCTGGATTCATCTGCAATGCCTCCACCAGCCAGCGCGCATACTCGCCGGCATTGCGCAACCAGGCCAGACGCCGGACTGTGATGGCAGCACGAAGCGCGCCGCCGCGATTGACGGTCAAGGTATCCAGAAATTCGCCCGGAATCACGACCGGGTTTTTGGGCATCATCTCCCTGGACACGCGCCTGGCCTCGGCCAGCACATTGTCCCTGGTTAACGGTTCCACACCGCACAGCAGGCTGTTGATGGCAGCGAACAGGATTTGCCGCCGAATGTCGTAGAAATCCTCTGGGGACAGCTGCTGCACCAGTTCCACAGCCAGATTCTCGTCCTGGAGCATGGTACCCAACACCATGCTCTCTGCCTCATGGTTGATGAGCCCAAGCTGTTCGGCCACACTTTGCACAGGTCGCTCCTTTCGCTAGATGCTGGAAAAATCTATCTGGACGCTACCGGTCACAACGGGCGTTGCCTCGCCTGCATCTCGTGGTGGCCCGGCTGGGCCACGCCCTTCCGCCCTCCATCGCCGGAGGATTCCCTCCACGTAGCGCAGGTTCCTCTTCTCCGCCTTCACAGCGATCTCCATGGCCTCCTCGAGCCACGCCGGGTTGTAGTCCTCCATCAAATCGCTCAATGATTCCGCAATGGTCGGGGTCAAAAGGCCGAAATTGTTCTCGTACTGCGCACACAGCCTCCCGTACGTTGGATCTCGCTCCCGCGGCAAACCACTACTACCACCACCACCACCACCACCACCACCACCACCACCACCACCACCACCCGCGCCACTACGAGGATAGTCGCCAGTAGTAGTAGTTGTCTTTATATTGTTTTTTGTTGTTGACCGTACGGTCAAAGGTTTATTGACCGTACGGTCAATTTTTTCGCCGCCAGCGTTGACCGTACGGTCAAAATTTTTGTTGACCGGCGGGTCAATTTTTGACCGTACGGTCAATTTTTTATTGACCGGCGGGTCAATTTCTTCGTTGACCGGCGGGTCAATTTTTGACCGTACGGTCAATTTTTCGTCCTCTTCGCGGGCACCCTCATCGGCCTCTGTCTGCCGCGGGTGAATCATGCTGGCATTGCGTTCGAACAAGCGCTCGTCCCATGTTTCCATATACTTGTTGAACTCGTACGTGTGACAGTACGGGCGCTGGCTGGGTGAACGCCGGATGACATTTTTAGCGATGAGCGAGTCAATGGTGCGCTTGATCTGCCCTTTGTCCGTGTTGGTACCCTCGGCCCATTGGGCCAGGGACAGCTCGTCGCTCTTTTTGTTGTAGCCGTAGGTTTTCCGCAGCAGAAAGCAGACGGCGCGGAACTCCGACGCCGTGAACCGGGCAACGGCCAGGGCCTCCAGGATGGCGTTGTGGAGGCGCACGAAATTCCCATCGTCAATCTGAATATCCGCACCTGTTGTGTGCATCATGCTATCCTGGCCTTTCTGAAAAATTCATCGGTCCGGCGCTCTGCCAGTTCCCGTTGGCGTACGCGCGCCCATTCCCTGGCACGTTGAATGCTGTGAGCCAGGTACTGAACAGCGTGCGGGCCCTTGTCGTGAAATTTCCCCTCTTTTCCGATGGGGTAGTGCTCAAACACCGCCCGGATTTCGTCGTCACTGGCGCCGCGCAGAACCAGCGCCGTGATGACGGCCTGGTCTGCCTCCGAGCGTTCGCCGCGTCCGGGCGGGTCGTTGATGAGAGAGAGAATGCGAGGGGATAGACGCCAGATGGACAGGTCCGGTGCTTCCGTCTGTGCATCCGAGAATGCAACGGAGACGGGTGCGTCATTGCATTCATCCAACAATTGGCGGAGACGCTCAGGAACGGGCAGAGGATCTCGTTCGTGTGGGCCATATCCCAGCTCCCACTGATAGGGTCGGCTCGATGGATGAATGCTGGGAGGGGCCACGAACTGGCCGCCGTAGCCACGAACATCGATTCCCGGGGGAAGGGTGCCGGTCGCGTTGCCATAGGAGGTCCCTTCTGGCATGGCGTAAATGAGGTGGCTGCCGCCGCCACCCGACAGGCTTGTGAGCGTCTCCTCGTCCTCCGGGCTGAGGAGCTCTGCGCCAGCATACACGTCCTTATAGCTGTCAATGTCGAGCATCAACAGCCCGGAGCGGCCGGCAGCGATGCCTACGTTGGCGTTGGGCCAGCGGCGCCACCAGCTCGCCACAACGCCCGGATCGTTGCTGGCGTTCGCCTCCCAGTCGCGCAACCTGGGATGCTTGCCCGGCGTGGGGCAGGTATAGTCCGGCGTCGTCCGTCGTCGCCAGGCCTCGCACGTGCACCCAACACACATGCCGCCATCGTCGAACAGCGGTGTGTGTAGAGGGACGACGTACCAGCCTCTAACTTTTGCGTACCAGAGGGCTGCTTTGGCCACGTTGCTCATGGTCGCCTCCGCTGCAAATCGGGGTCTCCCTCGTTGCCGTGATACTCCTCGTGGCAACGGGGGCACAGCGTGACGCATTCGAATGCGAACGAATAGCCGACACGGTTGAACCCGACATAGGATTGGTGGTGAATGTGGGCATCCATGTCTGTTACGTGACGAAAACAGTTCTGGCACCGGTAGCCATCTCGCTCCAGGACGGCACGACGCAGATTTTGCCAGTGTGAGGAGCGCAGATACTGCGTGTACCGCATCCACCATGCGGCGTCTCGCCGCTCTCGCTCCTGTTGATAAGCCTGTTGACGTTGGGTCCACCTGTGTTCGCGTTGCCGCTCGCGGAATGCCTCATCGAACCACGGCAACGTCGCCACGTCGTAGTCGGCCTTGCGCGCTTCGCGCACATTTTCGCCACAATCGGCACATTGCAGGTAGACGCACACAACGCCGTTGCTTTTTCGGTATTTTGTCGGAACAACAGTGTCGTGTGCGCATTGGCCTTCCTGAATGTACGGCGTTTGGATGTCCATGGGTCCTCTCCCGGCATGTTGACATCGACATGATGCCATGCTATAGTGGCATCAATACGCTGCTACCGCATGGCGTCATAATAGCAGCATAATGCTGCAATGTCAACACGAGGCCCGTGTCCAGGGAGGAGAAATGGAAGAGAAAAGAATCACTATTCGGACAACAACTGAGCTCCATGAGCGGCTCACCCAGGAGGCGGCCCGTCAGCGGCGTTCCCTGAACGCTCAGATCGAGGAGATTCTGGAAACCTATTTCGACGTTCGACGCCTTGAGCTCAGGCTGGCTGAATTGAAAGGAGATACTAGCCATGTCCACTGACCTCCGCCTGGCACTGTCCCAGGGCCGCATCCGGGCCGAGTTCACCATGATGGATGTACTCGGCCACCTTCTCATCTGGGCCATCATCACCGTCGTCACTCTCGGCATCGGCATCTTTTTCTGGCCGTATGCTGCCTGTCGCCTGGTACTCAACGGCATCGCCATCTACGATGCCTCTGGCGCCAGGCTTGGCCGGTTGCGCTGCAACCTGTCGGCCGGCCAGCAAATCGGCCACATCCTGCTGTGGACGGTCCTGTCCCTGGTGACTGTCGGCCTGGCGGTGCCATTCTACCTGTTCGGCGTGGTGCGCACGGCCGTCAACAGCACCGACGTCGTCTAGCGCAGCAGGACGGCCAGCACGCCGGCCAGCACCCACACCAGCAGCGCCAGCGCGTAGTAGGCTGCGTCGCTCACGTCCACACCTCCACGGCTGCCTCTACTGGAGCGCACGGCAGGTGTCCGTTGCGCTCCAGGTACCATTCCTCGAACTCTTCCCAATCCTCGTGCACATCCAGCATGTGCCGGCGAAATTCGGCCAGCGTGCCGCGCAGCCAGGCCCGGGCGGCTTCCTTTTTCGCTTTCCTCTGCGCCTTGACACCGGGCACGTCCATCACCGGCTCCGGATTCGCTCGGCACAACTCTGCCGGCTCCACGTCCAGCGCGGCGGCCAGTATCACCAGGCGCTCCAGCGGCGGTTTGTGCCGGGCACGCTCCCAACCACGGATTGTACTCTCTGCCAGCCCGACCTTTTGCGCCAGGTGCTCGACCGACAGGCCGGCCTGCAGGCGTAACGCTCGTAGCCTGTCGCCGTTGAATTCAGATACGCCACAGGTCGGCATTTTGCGCCTCCCACTCAGGCATACTGACGCTTCTCCCGTCTCTCCTGCCGGACGGCGTGTTGGAAACCGTGGTCATACTGCCACCACGCGTCCGAGCCGACACGGTACGGATTGGCGTAGATGTGCGCGTAGCGCGCATCCTCAAATCCACGCTGCCATGGCGTTACCGGTACCGGATACCGGTTGGCCGCCAGGTCGCCTGGCAGTACGTCACTGGACGACACCGGCCACCTCCTCCTGACGCTCCTCCTCATGCAGGCAGGAGCGAAACTCGCCCAGCCTGTGCACAACTTCGTCCAGTGCAGCCTCCAGCTCCACCGTCATCTCGTCCAGGTACGCCGCGTCGCCGGATGAGAGCGTGTAGCCGTCCCGCTGGCTCAGGACGTCCAGCAGCAGTTTGGATGCCACGCTCGCCCGGTGCGCTTTCTCCACGGCCTGGTGGACGGACAGGGCGCGCTCATACAACGGTTCCAGGTGGTTGCGATAGATAGCGTTCATGGTTGGTTGCTCCTCTCCCGATGCCTGCGCCAGATTTCCTGGGTCAGGCGTCCGATTTCCGCTCGCAGGAAGATCGCATCTCCCTGTTTCTTCCGTAGCCTCTCCCGTAGCGCCACCAACTCCTGCCACAGTGGTGCCGTCTCCTCCGTCGGCCCCAGGTAGCCCCGGGCCCGACGGCTGTCATTCCCCGTCCCGGTAGTCGAGCAGCTCATACAATTTCGACACCCTCTTCGTCTTTTCAGCCAGCAGGCCGGACAGTATCCGGATAGCGGTCACGTTGTCCGTGGCCTCAATCATGCGCTGGATCAGCGCCACCTCCTGGCGCTCTGACTGGATGAGCTCGACAATCTCCTGGCGCCAGTTGTAGCCACCGGCTTTCGGCGTGTAGCCGCTCATAGCCGCGGCTCCCGGTCGTCCCGGATACTGGCCAGGATAGCCAGGGCCTCGGCGAATACGCCGGTGGTGGCCAGTGCAGCAAACACGATGGCCACGTTTTCAACGCCGATAAATGGCGTGGTGGCGGCCACCGGGATGGCGATGACGATGACCCGGCTGGTGGCCAAAATCAAAAACAGGTTGCGCCGGGCGTTCTTGTGGAGCCACAGAATCCACAGGCCGTAGGCAATGCCGACCAGGGACAGCACGAGCCCCACGAAGGCCAGTTGCCAGATGTTCCACATGAGATTTCCTCCCGATTTGGTCCCGAGTTCAGCCAGATTGCTGGACATCGGGGCGAGCGCCTGCTACATTTGTCGTAGGCGACGGCCTGCTCTGGCAGACGGGCCGTCGGTGGTCCGGCGGGTCGTCGCCTGGCAACCACCCATGTCCAGACGACGGATTCGTGGCCCACCCGGGCCGTCGCTTGCGCTCCTACTCCCGCCAGCAGGCCGTTCAAACGGCCTGCTATTTTTTGCCGATTTCGCGTGCGCCATTTGACGCATGCCAACACGCTGATTTTGGATCCAGCATGAGCCTGTCTATTTCGTTGCCCAACCACACCGAACTAGAAAGGCATACCCCCATGCTGGACGCCATCAGTCTTCCCCGCCGCGATGAGAGCATCGACGCGCGCCTCCTCACCACCATCATCCAACTCTACCTGGACGACAAACTGCGCACTGGCGCCATCAAGCAGGATACAGCCGAGCTGTACCTGAGACACCTGGCGCCGTTTGTGGCCTTCTGGGAAGAACACGCCGAAAAGTACGGCCATCGGCTGTCGCCGTCCATTCTGCAGGACGCCCTGCGCTGGATTCGGTCCGAATATCGTACCGGCCGCGGCGAACGCCTGAGCCGCCCCTCTGTGGCCACCTGTTTTCGGCGCCTGCGCCAGGTCTTCAACTGGGCCTACGCCAACAACTGCACAGGCCCCGTCAACCTGGCTTCCTGGTGCCCGGACATCAGCGAGTCCGCGCCGCGCCGGTACTTTCCCACCCTGGCCGAGCTCCAGCGGATGTTCGACGTTACGTCCGGCGAGTACCGACTCCGTGACATGGCGCTCATGGCCTTCCTCCTTTCCACCGGCGCTCGCCAGCAGGAGGCCGCTCTGGCTCAGGTAGGCGCACTGGAGTTCGACACGCCATTCGTCAACATCGCACTGGGCGACGACCACCGCGGCACCTGCCACCTGCGGCGCACCAAGGGCGACATGGCCGGGGAGGGTAATGGGCGCTACGTGGTGTTCGACTCGCCCACCGGCCTGCTGTTGAAAATCTACCTGCGTTCGGTAGGCAGGTCACCGGACACCACGCCGGACGAGCCGATTTTCGGCATGACCGGCAACGGCATTCGCCTGATGATTGAGCGACACCGCACCGAAGCTGGCCTGCCAGAAATCAGCGCGCACGCTTTCCGGCGTGCATTCGCCGATTACTGGGATGAGCATAATGGGCCCGAACTGAGAATCGTTCTCAAGAAGCAGCTGGGGCACAGTGTCGCCTCACGGGACGTAACGGAGCTGCACTACATCAACCAGAACCCACGCCGGGCGGCCCGGGAAATCATGCAGCATCACATCTCGCCTATGCGCGAGATTCGCATCGACTGGCGGCTGCTGCCGGTTCATATTCAGGAAGAGGTCTCAGGAGCGTAGAACTGCGGATTCTACGCTCGGAAGCGCGCTTCCTGGCTGTTAAGGTACGTCCCCTCGTAGCTCAGTGGATAGAGCACCGCCCTGCGGAGGCGGAGGCCCCGGTTCGAATCCGGGCGAGGGGTTTGAGTAGGCGGGAGCGCCTGCCACACGCCTGACGCATCTTGGTGATGCTCCCCCGTATCATCGACGACTACGACGACTACGTTTGATGGCGCTCCCGCCAATGGCCGGTCCCGGAGTCGAACCGGGCACACCACTACCGGCCAGAAAATAGCAACGGTCACCAGCGCGCAAGCGCCGGTGTTTCGTGGCCACATCGTCGCCCCGGCTGCCAACCTGTCGACGATGTGGGTTCCCCTTATAAAAGCCTCGTGCCAGAGCTGGTGCGGGGCTTTTGTTTTGCCCCATCACCACTCTGGCACTAGTTATTGCTCATGGTCTCCAGAGCCAGAGCCGTTTCCGGCGATGGGGCCGAAAATTTTGGGTCCACCGGTTGTACCGGCTTCAGCCCCAGAGCGGCGGCCCTGGCGTCCAGCATGATGCGCAGCTCATCCGTCATGCTACGACGGGTGAGCTGCACAATTTTGCGGAATAGCTGCTGGTATTCCTCTTCCAGGCTAAAGCTAGCTCTCTTTGTAGCCATATTCCCTCCTTTCCGATACCCGGTGTCATTATACACCCAACCACCAGATTTGTCAACAACATTATATAATCTCGCGTGCGCCATTGTCAATTCAATCGCGCAATTTTTATATAAAGGTATTGACAACGGGGCGGGTTTGGTGTATAATGGCGCCAGACACCAGTAACGAATTCGATAACACACAAAAGGAGCGAAGATGAAAACGCGACACCTACGAACTCTGGTCCAGGCTTTAGAACATGAAAGCTTGGAGTGCGACGACCTCATCGCCATTCTCCAGGAAGAGGGGCTGTCCGAGGCTGATGCCAAGGCTGTAATTGCCGAGGCCGAGGCCCGAGACCTCATAGTCGGGGAGTTCTTTGGGGAGGGGGACGTGCCCGGCTGCGAGTGGACGGGCACCTACTACATCTGGGGAGAAAGTGAGGAGCTAGAGAGGTGTCTAGACTGATTTCTCCCCTGCTTCCCGGTGCGTGACGCCGCCGGTGGCGGTGGCTGGCAGGAGCTAGACGGCCGGGAGGCAGGCGCACACGCCCCCGTAGCTCAGTGGACAGAGCACGGGTTTCCTAAACCTGGAGCGCAGGTTCGAATCCTGCCGGGGGCCATGACGGAGGCAACGGGCCTCCAGAAGAATAGAAAGGAGAAGGAGATGATTTATATCACAAACGCCTTTAGCATCAACATGCTGAAGGCATCAACTAGCCCAGTCGATGTGCGCTTTCTGCCGGTTAGCACGGAAACTGTCATCGCCGAGCTGGCTGAGGCAGACTACATCAGCGCCATCGGCCACGCGGATTTAGCCGCCGTAGTGTCGGCGGAAATCGGCCGCGAAGTACCGGCCAACCGCATCAACGTCACCCTCTCGCCGGGTGACGTTCTTCTGGTGGCACAGTACCGGGGCCCGCGGCTCCCGGAAGGTGCCACGGAACTACCGGAAGGCGCCACTATCGAATGGTGGCACGTGGAATTGTGTGAGTGAAGAAATGGCCTGGCGCCATCTGTGTCACAGCAGGTGGCGACCAGGCCATTTGTCGTTGCGGGAGGTGTCCCAGGTGGCCGCCACCACCTGGGACTGCTGAGGATGGAAATGGAAGAGGAACGGAGCTCAGCGGCTCCAATTGTATCACAAAGGAGCATAGTATGCCAGTCGACATCAACGACCCACACAACATTCTGGACAGCCTATCCCGGCGTCTGGACGCCGAGGCTGCGGCCCGGGCCGACTTGCGCCTGGACGCCGAGGATGGGCGCCTGCTCCTCAGCCGCCTGGAGGCGGCCTGGTGGGAGCAGGGTGTGGCAGCCTACGAGATGGGCCTGTCGCCGGACAGTCTCTGGAACGAGTTCCAGCGCCAGGGCTACCGACAGGCCCAGGCGCTGGCCAAGCTCCAGGAGGTGCCGGCATGAGCGCCAACTGGAACGGCGAGGAGAAGCCGGGCGACGGCTGCAGCCTGGTGGTGCTGCTGGTGCTGGCACCGGCCATTGTGGCGTGTGTGGAGGTGCTACGATGGCTGGCGTGAGTGTTTGGCAAGAGTTTGCCGAGTACCTCGTCGGTGTGCAGCGGTTCCGTCGTCGTGAACCGTTGTGCGCCTGCGAGAACGATGCGCAACGTCGTGGCTGGCTGGACGAGGCCAGCCACGACACCGATACGCTAGAGGGCGAGCCCGGCTATCTCGAGAGTCGGTGCCCGTATTTGTTTTAGGAGGGAACATGGGACTGTTCAAGAAAGCAGTCAAATCCGAATCGAAGCTCCGGCTGGCCCTTGTCGGGCCGGCCGGCAGCGGCAAAACCTACACGGCATTGACGCTGGCGACGCACCTGGCTGGCAACGGCGGCGTCGCCGTAGTGGATACCGAGCACGGCAGCGCCAGCAAGTACGCTGACGTGTTCGAGTTCGACGTAGCGGAGATGCATCCGCCATACCACCCGGACAAGTACGTCGCCGCCATCAAAGAAGCGGAGCAGGCTGGCTACGACGTCATCATCCTGGATAGCCTCTCCCACGCCTGGAGCGGCGAGGGAGGCCTGCTGGATATTGTGGAGGAAATTTCCCGTCGCATGCGCAACCCGAACTCGTTTGCGGCGTGGAAGGATGCCACACCCATTCACAATCGTCTGGTGGAGGCCATCCTCGGCGCTGGCTTGCATGTGATTATCACCATGCGAGCCAAGACTGAGTACGTCATTCAGGCAGACGAGAAAGGCCGCCAGGTGCCGAAGAAAGTCGGCATGGCGCCAGTGCAGCGCGACGGCATGGAGTATGAGGCCGATATCGTGATGGAGATGGACATCGACAATAACGCTATTGTCACCAAAAGTCGATGTCCTGAGCTGGCGGGACGTGTGTTTGCCAAGCCGGGCGCCGATGTGGCGGCCATTCTGGCACGCTGGCTGCATGGCGAGAACTCGGCTGTGCAACGTAGCCGGCCGAAACGCCGTCGTGTCACTCAGGAGAGTGCACCGGCCACCGAGGCCGACATCGAACACGACGACAACGAACCACTGCCTGAGTCCCTGGACGATGTCGACGCACTGTCGTTCGAAGACCCGGAGCCGGCGGCACAGTCCACCAACGGCCACCACGGCCGGCGCCCGGACTGGAAATCGCCGCCGGAGGCCCAGCGGTGGGCCGTCGAGGTTGGCGCCTGCAAAAATGAGTTCGAGGCGCGCAACTCATGGACCAAAATCGCCCGGGAGCTGCATGGCGAGCGGAGCATCAAGCCGGGCGACCTGCCGGCTCTCTATGACGCCTTCTACCGGCGCCAGGTGGAGAAGCTGGCACAGAAAGAGGAGACAGCAGCATGAACAGAAATGAGCTAATTGAACTACAGAATGCCTGGCTAGAGGCAAAAAAGGCTTTGGAGCGTGATGGTGGGCGTGACAACGCTACAAAGCGCGTTTACTACCATCTGCAAAGCCGTCTCTACGGCCTGAAAGTTGAAGGCGTGCAGAGTGGTGACGTCTATCAGGTCATAGACGTCACCGAGGCGGATAACATGCCAATGCTGGTTCTGCTGCGTTCTGACGGGGCAATCACGCAGGCCAGCGCAGGCAATCTAATCCCGTGTATAGGGGGGGATGGATGCAGAATAAGCTGTTGACGGAAATGGACGAGGCTGAACACAAAGCGTGGGATGCCTTGTCCAGGTATAAATTCTGGATGTTCGGGTACTGGGCAGCGATATGGATCCACTTGAATCGGGTTTCTGGGGCTAATCGGCCGAATCCATGGAAAGGCCTGGTCAAGTATGCACGCAAGCAGCAGCGGGACAACGCCGCGGCCACCAGAGCCACCGGCGAAAACCGGGCCATCTACCAGGAGGAGGCGGATGACCTGGACCAGGCACTGGGTGCACTGGAGAAGGGAGGTCAGGCATGACGTATTGCAATTCCGGGCGCCATGCCTGGCTCAACCCGGACGACGCCGAGAAGTGTTGCCATCCGGAATGGCAGCGTGTGCTGCTGGTGCCTTGGCCGGGCGAAACGTTGCCGCTACGCGGACGCCACATCGTAGTGGCCGGCACCACGTGCGCCTTTGCCTGGGTACGCAAGCCAAAAGGGGAGGAGGGCCAGCCATGAGCGCCAGGCGCTACACGCCTAAGGTTCGCTACGATTTCTCCAGTGGGATGTGCTGGGAGTGCACATCCCACCCGGCCGTTTTTGGCGCCGAGGCCGGGCCGGACGATTGGGAGCTCCTGTGCATCACGTTCTCGGACCATGACGCCACCAACGCCGCGTTGTTCCAGGCCATGACCGACATCTGCCGTGACCTGGGTATCCAGCGGCTGGATTTCCGGCCTCGCCTGAATCCGTACGCCACCCGTGGCGGCCGCATGCTCCTGTCGGCCAGCGGCCGTGACGACGCCGAGATTGCATTCGGCGCCATGGCCACCGGCCACGACCGCGGCAGTTTCGCGCGGGTGGACGGCCAGCGCTGGATGGCCATTGAGTCGGCCAGCGTTGAGGGTCCGTGGTACTGGGACGTGGTGGTGCACGCCGAAATGGGCGTGTGCAGCCAGTTTCTCAACAAGTTGTACGAGTGGAATTTCTCGGAGGAATCATGAGCACTGTCGACATTGATGCCGAACTGAGACGGCGTATCACTGAAGCGATGGAGCACCACGACAACGTCGTGGCGGCTTATCGTGTCCTGGGAACCCAGCTCGGCTATTCCGGCATGGACCTGGACATCTGGGTGTCCAGATGCGAGGAAGTGCGTCGCTCCTACGACAGCCTGCTGGCGTGGATGCGCCAGCAGGACATCCGGCCGGCGCAGGAGGTGAGGAAATGAAGTTCAACGTCGAAATCGCGGAGGAAGACGGCAGTGTCTTCGAGTATATCGTGGACGAAAACGGCTGTCGGGTGGCGCTCGTTTACGAGGATCCAATAGTCCTGAGGGACGAAAACTACGGATTCATCGACTACGAGCCGGGGCCGTTGGCTCGTAGTCTGCTGGCGGCCCTGAACGCCGCCGAAGAGGGAGGCATAAAATGCGGGACGACGGTATGGTGGTAGCTGCTATCGTGATCATCGCCATCCTGGCGGCCATTGCCGGGGTGGCGCTTGGCTACGCGCTGGGAGGCCTGCTGTGAAACGCTGCGACAACTGCCGGCGCGCGCCGGTGTACCGGTGGCAACGCTGCCTGGAGTGCTGGAACTACAGGCAGCTGTTCGGCCGGGAGCGGCCGCCACGATACTGGCACACGCGCGCCGTGCACGGCTGGTGCGACTGTGGCGAGCCGGCCGTCTGCGTGGTGCGTGTCCGGGTGGCCGGGACCACCATGCCGATGCCGCTGTGCCAGTCCTGCTGGGAGCTGGAGCAGGAGATGTGGCGCGACGGCACGGATGTGCGCATTCCGGCCGGCGCTGCCATCCGCGCCACCATGAGGTGGTGAGATGACCAAGATGCGCACGTGCTCGCGCTGCGGTGAGCCGGTTCGGCGCTTCACGGACCGGTTCACCGTGACGTTCAATAGCCTAGACGACGAGCCGGGCAGCTACACGGCGGAGTTTATCGTCCGGCTTTTCGTCTGCCCGGCCTGTGCATGGATAGGCGTGGAAGATTACGAGATGTTTAGTCTCGAGAAAGGAGAACTAGATGGCGATTGCTGATGCCGGCGCGCTACTGGCTGCCGTGCAGATGGCGGCCAGCGCCCGTGACAAGAAGGCGCGCCTGCCGATTCTGTCTCATTTGCATATTTTCAGCAATGCTGGCGCCGACACGCTTTTCGTGGCCGGCGCCAGCTACGACAGGCGGGCAATGGTAGAGCTGGATGCGCAGGTGGAAGGCGCATTCGACGTCGTGGTGGAGCCGGAGCGCTTGTTGGCGCTGCTGCGCAGCGTCGACGGCCAGGTGCTACTGGAGCCAGGTCGGGCTAGCCTGCGAGTCGAGGCCGACGGGCACCATCTAGCACTGCCGTCCATGGACCCGCAGGACTGGCCTGCTGCACCGGCGCCACAGCCACACATGGAACAGGCGCAGGTACCGGCGTCGCTCTGGCACGACATCGGCACGCTGGTGGCCTACGCCACCGGCACGGATGAGGCACGGCCAGCCCTGCAGGCCATCTATTTGCGCGACTACGACGGCGAGGGTCTGGTGGCCATGGCCACGGATGGCTACCGGCTGGCCGAATACGTGACGCCTGGCATTCGACTTGGCACAGGCGATGACGGCCTCCTGCTCCCGGCACCGGCTGTGGCCGCCATGGGCCAGGCATCCAACCTCGTCCGATCCGACACCGGCGCCCTGACGCTGCGCGGCGATGGCGACGGGTGGCGCCGCGTGGAGTACTCGCTGGCCGCTCCGGCTGCTGACGAAGGCGCAATTCGATGCATCTGGCTGTCGTCGGCACTGGTAGCCGCCAGATACCCTGACACGCGCGCCGTCATCCCGACGCGCCACAACTACCTGGCCCATGTGGTGACGGCCGAGCTGGTATCTGCACTCAGACTGGCTGTCGCCGTCGCCGGCGACGGCCACCGCGTCGTCCTACGCCTGGACAGGCGGAGCCTGGCCATTTCGTCTTCCGGCGCGGACGGCCAGGAGTACGACGTCGAGCTCCCGGCAGACACCGTCGACGGCGACGGTATCCTGACGGCGCATTTCGACGGCCGCTATCTGCTCCAGACCGTGCAGGCCATCGGTGCAGAGCTGGTGGCGCTGCGTTTCCTGGATGATAAGCGGCCACTCGTCATTTCCAGCGCCGGCGAGAACCGTGGCCGGCATGTCATCATGCCGATGACAACGCGCTAGGAGGGTGGTATGCGCCACATCAACAGCTTCCTTCGCAGCGAGGCAGCAACGCTGGTACTGTTGGCGCTGGCGCTCATTGCCCAGGCGCCACATGCTGCCACCGTGTTCCACCGGCTGGCGCCACCGGCAGAAGGGTTCGGCGCTGTCCTGTCGTGGATCCACGCCTCCAGTTACGCCATTGCACTGGAGCTGGCCACGCTGGTATTCGTGGTGCGCGGCCAGAAGCGCCTGTCGTGGCTCTTCGCCGGCGTCTCCGTGATGGTGAACGTGGCCTACTACTGGCGGCCCGACATCCCGCCGGTGGATTTGGCCCGCGCCATGCTCATCGCCATCGCGCTACCGGCCGCCATCGCCACCTACAGCCACGACGTGGCGCGCCACAGCGCGCGCGACCACGCACCAAAGGCGCCAGAAGCGCCTAGAACGCCTGTTCCGGAACAAACGGACGACACGAAAAAGCCCCAGAACGCCCGTTCTGAGGCGTCTGAGCGCGCCACAGAGGCTGCTGAGGTGCCGTCCGTGTCGGCAGCCGAGCGCAGGGCACTGATTGCCGGCCTGCTGGAACGTGTCGGCATGGACGGCATCGACCGCGCCGAGCTGGCAGAGCGATTCGGCGTGCACCCGTCCACTATCGGGCGGGATTTGCAGGCGCTCAACGGGTTGGCGCGCGGCGGGAAATGAGGGGTGCTGTTGGCGCGCCACCGATTGACGCGCGCGTCAACATGATATAAAATGTGCGCCAGCAGAACAAACGTGCGCCGTGGATGTTGTCGGCATCCACGGCGCACTGACCGCACCGCGGGAGCAGGCCGCGGCACGGCTGGCGACATGATAGCATCCAATCACCCGGCTCGCAAGTGGCCTGTACCGCATTGGCGCGGTGCGGGCCACTTGCGTTTCGGAGGGAATCATGCGTCAGGTCGCCATGTTCGCCATCGGGTGCGCTTCGCTCATCTCGATGGCCATCTACTACGACAACCGGGAGCAGGTTGCAGCCGTGGTGATTGCAGCCGCACAGATTGTTGCTGCAACCGTCGCGGCTGCAATTGCGCTGCTTGCACTGCTCGCACTGTGCATCGTCGTGGCCATTGCGCACGCGCAGATGCAGCGCACTCGGCTGCCGGTGCGCGGCGTGTTTGCGCTGCGTGAGTACCACCTGCTGCCGTGGTGGCGGCGCATGCTCAACTGGCTGAGCGGCCGTCCCAGCCCTCGCCTCCTCTACAATCCCAACCACGATATCGGCGCGGCCGTCATCGTGCACGACAACATCTACCAGGTGCAGCCTGCGGCCGGGTGGCCGTTGCAGGAGTCGTTCGCGCGCACAGCGCAGACGACATTGCATCTCAACGCGCTGGCAACCGACGCGCTGGTGCACGGACGGCCACCCGTCGCCAATGCGTCGACGGCCAAGTTGCTGGCCGGCTACTACCACCGGCCGATGCGCGCACAGATTGCAGAGGTGGCGCAGGATGTCGAGTCGACGCAATTGCATGCACCGCTGACGTTGCAGGAGGCACTGGCGCAATCGGAGCAGCAATCCTGGCCGACCGGCCAGGATCCGGACAGCGGCGCTCTGGCCACATTCAACCCGGCGTTGCATGCACATGCAGCCGTAGTCGGTGCAACCGGCACCGGCAAAACCACCGGCGCTGCATTCGCCATTGCGCTGCAGGCGCTCATGCATGGCTGGCACGTCATCATCCTGGACCCGGACGGCGGCGCAGACTGGCGCGATTTTGTGCCGGTGGCCGAATGGTATGAGACGGACTACCGCGCGTTCCCGGACCAGGTGCGCGAGCTCTACCGGCTCTACGAGCAGCGGCGACGGCTGCTGGTGGAGAGCGGCGCCGTCAACCTGGCGGCGCTCAACGGCCAGGCGTCCGCGCGTGTGTTGGCCGTCATCGAAGAGTACGGTGGCCTGATCCAGCAGGTGCGCATGGCGCACGGCCGTGCGGCCGGCCACGTAGACGACATGTTGGATGTGATTCTGCGTGGCGGCCGCAAACTGAGCATGTCGCTCCTCTTCGTGGACCAGTATCCGGAGCACTGGAGCCAGCAGGTCATCGCCGGGACCAAGTGGCGTGCCGTCTACCAGCTCGGCCCGGGCCAGGGCGCCAAGTTGGAGGAGTACCACGCAGCGCGGCTGCCGGGCCGTGGCGTGTTCTTGCACCGGGAGCGCCAGTATCGCTCCTGGCACGTGCGGCCGGAGCTACCGCGCCTGCTGGCAGCCTGTTCGGCTCCGAACGCCGGTGTTCGGTTGCTCGGTGGTGCCGAACGCACCGAACGAACGGCTGCACCAGAGGTGGAAGTGGCTTCGCCGAACTCGTTCGGCACCGAACGTTCGGCGAACGGAGCCGGATACCCTCCCCCCACACCGCCGAACGAACCCGGGCGGGATGCGCCGAAACGGGAGCTCATCCGGTGGTGGATGGAGCATGTCGGGGGTACCCAGGCTGAGTTTCGGGACTGGTGCCGGGCTCGTGGCATCAGCGTGGCCCGTGGGTACGTGAGTGAGGTATTCAATGAAATGGAAGGAGGAGGAAAATGAAGCGCGTAATCGTAGGCGGATTGTTTCTGCTGGCCTCGGCGGCCGTATGGCGCATCGGCGGCGAGCTCAACAGCGACGCGCTGGCCATGGCGGTCGGCGTGGTACTCGGCGTGGCTGCCACTATTCCGTCCACGCTGCTGGCGCTGTCGAACGAGCGCCGACGGCAACTGGAGCTGGAGCGCCACCAGGCGCGCGAGCTGAATCAGCCGGAACGCCGGGTGGTCGTCGTGCTACCGGGTGACGACTCTCCCCGCTAAAGCGGGGAGAGTCGTCACCCCAGGTGGTATGCCGGAAAGGTGGGTGGGGCCACCGTGCTATATATGCGGAAAACCAGAAGCAACGGAGGCAGCACGCCGAGAAATGGAAGAAGAGGATGTCCGTGGTGAATTTTTGTGTTGGAATGCGGACTGGAGGGACCATCATGACAATTATCGAGTTTATTGTGTCGGTGATGTTCTAATTCTTGTAGAAGAAATAGAGAGGTTGAGAGGCCTGAAAGGTGAGTAAATGGATGTAACATCGTGGATCGCCGGGTTGATGGCAGAAAACACAGATGAGTTAGGCTTTATACCTGATACCACGGTCAGAAATCGTTACATCGCTCAGAATAATTATGTTCTTCAGGAAGACGAAAGGGGAAAACCAGTTGGATACATATTGCACGGGCCAATAAAATACGGGAAGCCGGTAGTTATATCTCAAGCCTGTATCCAGTACGAAAAGCGGTTGCGTGGATACGGGGAAAAAGCTTTTTTCGAACTGCTAAATCGAGCCAGGATAGCTGGTGCGTCCAGCATACGCTTACGCTGCGCGGATGATTTACCGGCGGTTCAGTTTTGGCAGTCTCTTGGATTTGAAATTATAGATGTTGAGCCTGGTGGAAAAAGCCGTAAACGTATGATATTCAAGATGGTTTTTAGATTAGACCTCCCGCTATTTCGCTAATATTATTGACGAAAACAGGTGGATATGCCATATTGTTTGCAAGATTTTCCAGTAACAATTTTGGTTCTGATGTCTACTACTACGAGTCTGTGGATGGTTATTTCCTTCATGTAGCATCCAAAAGGTTTGAAAACCCGCTTCCATAGAAATTGCGCCAGGGGACACCGGGCTTTAGCCCGGTGTCCCCTGGCGCAATTTCTATGGCGAGTTGGCGTCCCGGGCGCCGACGCCGGTACGCCGCACAGCCAGTGAGCCCGTGCGACGCTGATGCCAGGCCCGGCAGGAATGCCGGGCCTTTTCTATTGCGCCGTAAGGTCGGCTGCGCATAGTGCTGCGATTTTCGGCCGTTCCTGACGTTCCTCCGTAAGGTTTGGCGTCGGAAATCACCCAATTTCGTCGAAATTCGACGAAATTGGGTGTTGACATTTCGGCTGAACCGCGGTATGATTCAATCAAGATGAGGAAATGAGTTGACGGAGGTTACGAAAATGATTACTCGAGTGAAAGTTTGGACAAAGGAGTGGAAGGACTTCAAGGAAGTCCGGATTTACATCGACTATACGGACGCCAACGGCGTCTTCCGGCAGGGCTGCTGGTACAAGACCGGCAACCCTTACGAGAAAGCCCGGCTCGAGAACCTTTCTTCCGAGGTGCTGGAAGAGGCCAAGAGGCTGGCCGTCTGGGACGGATACTGGCACACACTCTATAAAGAGGAGTGCCAGCGACGGTATGCCGAGCTCGCCCGGCAGCAGGAGCAGCTGGAAGAGCAGCCCCAGGCCCAGGCCCCGGCCCAGGCTCCGGTCCAGATGCCGGGCCGCCCGATGGCCGATGGCAGGCGCTTTTTCCCCGCCCGCCAGCGGGTGGGGGAACCCTGGCAGGCCCGGGACGGCAGCTGGTGGATTGTCACCGGCTCCGCGCCGGTGACGGTGGAAAACGACCGCGGCTGGGCGCACACGGTGCGTCTGGCCCGGCCAGAGGAAATCCCTGTGGACCTCGCTCCCCAGGAGGCGAAAAAGGCGTACCTGGATTTTCTCGAGAATCTTGACTAGCGTGGAGGGAAAAATGCAGCACAATTGCAACGGCACTCACGACATGCCCGGTGGCGCGGCATCATTGTCTGCCCGAAGTGCGGGCGGGTGTGGCGCGGCGACTACTACGCCCTGGCCCGGCGACACCGGCGCCACGTGGGCCTGGAGAGAGTAGTCGCCCCCGTCGTAAGGTCTGAGGCCGGTTTCGGCCAAAATTCGCCAGAAATTGGCGAAATTGGGTGTTGACATCTTGATTGAATCGTGGTACAATTCAATCAAGATAGGGAAACAGAACAGCTCACAACTAGAGGAGGATAAAATGATGCTCAGTTGCCGTGCTTGCGGATATCCTGTCGTGGACGAGTCTGAGGCCATTGAGGCGGTACTCCGGGAGTACAATCTCTCCCCGGAGCGGGCCGCCGAGGCGGTCCGGGTCTGGCACCCGGGCTGCGCGGTGGCGGACGGGCAGATTGACGACCCGTCCGAGGCCGAAGGAGGCGAGTCTGGATTCTACTGGGATATTCCAGGTTCCGTCTTCGGCCGGAAATAGCGCCAGTCGTGCGGGCCCGGGACGTGTCCCGGGCCGCCACCGTCGAGTCGGTGGGACCTCGCAGCAGCGAGGTCGGCGTGGCGAAATAAGCACAAACAGGAGGAAAAAATGAGTCAATATAGCGACTTGTACCAGGCCGAGGAAGAGGCTTTTGAGTCTCTGGCCGGGGACGTCGGCCCCGAGGCGTTCGACGGGATGCCCGTTGAAGAGGCCGTCGACTGGCTCCTGTCCATCCACGGCCTGGATGGCACCCAGGTTCGCCGGGTGGCCGGTGGCCTGGAATACTCCGAGCGTGAGCTGATCCAGGGCTACCTGGAGCGCATGCGGGAGGAACGGGAGGAGGAGTTATAGGCAGTCTCGGGGCTCCAGCCCCGACCAGGCGACAGAATCTGTATTCTGCCTCCTGGCTGTGGCTGGAGTTGCCTGTTGGTGGCAAATCGCGCTACCTAGTGCCCGGGGGGTAGCTCTGCCGGGTTGGCATCCGGCGAAGCGCGAGCCAGCAGGAATCAACAGCTCCGGCGTGGGAGCCGTCACAGGGCGGCGGATGAAACAAGCCGCCGTGCCAGAACTGACAGGGACGGCACGCCAGCGCAGGTGGGGGCGCCGGCCGGAGAATCCAGGCAAGTGCCCCGCCCGGCGGGCGACAATAACCGGGCAAGGAGGAATGATGAACCGCCATCGCATCATGTCTGTCTGGAACGCAATTTGTCTGGGGCGTAGGCTGGCCCAGGCAAACAGAGGGCGGGTGTTTGTACCCTCCATACGAGCAGACGGCACCCGGGCCGTGGTTATTGTGGGGCCACGGGGCGGATGGAAAGTGAAGCCAGTACCAGTACAGGAATCGTCTTCTGAGGGAGCCTAAAAAGGAGGAAAAAATGGGATACCATCGGAATTATCGGAACCCTGCCCCAGAGCGAGCGGCCGAATGGCTGCGAGCAGAGGCTGAAAAAGCAGGGGTAGAGTATCGCCGGGATGGCGTCACGGTGTCTCTCCGTATGCCGTGGCACCGGTCACCCAAGACGGCTTTGCCGTCCTGGGGGGAGCACGATGGCTGGACGCATTACGATGTGTCCACCATTGTGTGGAACGTGCCAGATACCGAAAATAGCCCACAGAACGCCACCTCCGAGGACCTCAGGGTCCTCGCCCGGCATCTGTGGGGCTAAGCCGAAACGCCCCGGCTTCGGCCGGGTGTCCGCCGGGGCTGGCCTCCCGGCGCTGATGAGGCAGGCCACACGCACCCCCCAAGCCCGGGCAGGGGTGGGAAGCGGGCAAAGGAGGATAATTATGAAGATCGTAAAGATTTTCGCAAAGCATCCCCGCTTTGCGAAAAAGTATTTTCCCCATGTACCCGTAGAGTACACCGGGGAGCCCTGGGGCCCCTGGGCGGGAATTGTTTACTTCGAGGGAGAAGACGGGGCTCTCTATAAGGGAGAGCTGCCGGAATACGCTGGGTGCGGTTGGCCGAATGAGCCCATCGCCAACACGGCGTGGCGCTTCCTCGCAAACGGAAGCGCGCGTCTCGATTACAAGAGACGCCTGACAGAGGAAGAAGCAGCCGAGATTCAGCGCTCTGTGCCACCTTACGCAGGTGGCACAGAGCAAGTGGGAAACACCATGAACCTCGAATCCACCGCCCTGGCCGCCATCAACGACGCTGGCGGCCAGGCGCATATCGATAATCTCGACGACCAGGCCCGGGCCAGCCGATTGATGGCTTCGGCCCGGGACCTGGTTCAGGAGCACGGCGTCTCACTGGACGTGGCGCGCCGTGCCGTCGGTAAAGCCCTGGCCCGGGAGCGCGGCCGGGCCGTTCGTTCTCGCTCCAGTTCTGGCTGGGGCGGCCCCCGGCCAGGCGCAGGCAGCGGCGGCCCCCGGCCAAACACCGGCCCGTTGCCGAGGTACCTGCGCTGGGAGCCATTCGGCGCAGGAGAGAAGGGCGCCAGTGTGATGTCCGCCGCGGACATCACACTGTACCGCTGCAACGGCTGTGGCGCCTGGGCCTGGGAGCCCTACGTGGAGGCCGTCCACGGCCATGGCGAGAACGAGGTGTTGGAAGTCCACCACCCGGGCCAGCCGTTCGAGCACCGACCCGGGTGTCCCATGGCGGAGACCGGCAAATAGCAAAGGCCCGGCGTCAGTTGGCCGGGCCTTCCTCTTTCCCCTCCCCCCCCTCCTCATCCATCTCCCTCAGAAACTCCCGGCACATGGCGATTGCGCCTTGCAGCCGCGCCAACTGTGCATTCGCCTGTTCGAGGAGCTGTTTCTGCGCGTCTTCCAACTCCCTGATTCGTTGCTCCAGCCGTTCACGCGTTAATGTTTTCATGTAGTTTCCTCCACGGGTTCCACCGGTGGTGTGTAGGCGGCCACCCGCCGCTGGATCACCTCCCGTGGTGCCACCTGGCGCGCTTCAACGTCGCCTACCATTACCGGCACCGGCGCGGAAAGCCACGTCTGGAACGCCTTCCACACCGCTATCACATCCTGATATTCGCCGCACAGCATGCCGTCGGCGAACGGTTCCCACGGTTCGGCCACCAGCGCCTGCTGTAGCGTCGGCGTGTAGCGGATGGCATCTTCGATGGCCGCGCCACTGACGATCACCTCCCGCATGGCCTGGATCGCCTGACGAATTGCAGCCGCCACCTCCTGGCGTTCGTTCGCCGTCGCCTGGCCTTCCAGCAACGCCAGGCGACGTAGCGCGTAGCACAACTGCCGTTCTAGTTCGTTGTAGCTCATAGTATTCTCCGATTGCGTTCTCCGATTGCCATGAATCACCAGTCTTCGGCTTCCCGCTCTACTTGCCGGACCGCCGCTTCGATGGCGATATGCCGTCGATAGCTAAGCGCCTCTTCCCGCACGCGACGCGCTAAATGGGACAAAAACCAATCAAGTTGTTCCTGGTTGGTGGCCATCACCGGCCCCCCGTGGGCTTCCATATATTCCTGTATTAGCCTTCCCCCACGGACGTCCGCAAACTCGAAGGTTGACGAAAATTGACCCACTGAAACGCTGAGCGATCCCATAAATTCCCCCTGTTTGCTATGGTGCGGTGGTTGTGTGCGTCCACGTGACACCCGTGCCGTTCAGATCCAGGTATTTGTACCGAATGGTTCCGTTATCGTTCCACTGGACAACAAGCTTGTCGCTTTTTACATAAATATTTGCTTTGTCGCGGCTAGTCGGGCTGGCTGGTGTTGACGCCTGCTCCACCAACTGCACATACGAGTCAAACCCAAATTTCGCCCCGTAATACTTCACTTCTGCGGATTTGCTCCCCAGCGTAGCTCTTTCCTGGCGGAAATATCCCGTTTCGGATGTTGGCGAGCTACGATAGGATATGCCAGCAATACCGGCATCACTGCCCGCGATAGCTTTAAACCCAGTGTTGTCCAAGAGTAAATAATTGTTGCCGCTTCCTATCTGAATCTGACCAGATCCATCCACGTAAATTCCTGCGTTGTCCAGGACAACGTTACCGCCCCCGGCTTTCAATTTCCCATCGGTATCCATGAAGACTTGACGGGTGCCGCTCCCCCACATTTCCACCAGGCCTACTCCCCCCGATTGATAAATTTTTAACCCAGTGGTGGGCGATCCAAATGAACCCGTACCCTGCCAGATTCCACCCGAGGTGCCAATGGTAATCACGCCGTCGAACGTGCTGTTGTCCAGGACATGTAAGATCCCTGCTACATCTAACGTGCCTGCACTGTCGTCCCAATGGATGTAATTCGGCACCCGGCCAATAAGCACGTCGCCCGGTTCCAGCGTGCGGCCGCCCCAGCTTTTCGTGGCGTCCCCGCCGTAGATGCCGAATGCTTCGTTGCCCGCTAGGCTACGCACCCAGAGCCCTTCCTCATCCACCCACACCGGCGACCGGGACGGGAACCGGCCGCCGAAAACGCTGGATTCGGCGAACACCGGCGCGTCGCTTTCATAGATGGAGCGGATTTCGTCGGCACTGGCGGCACGGCGGAGGAGCACCAGATCGTCGATGAGCATGCCGCCCACCAATAGTTGCTCGGAAAAGGCTGACAGACCGAACGCCATACGCTGCAGGTTCGCGTCTGTGGAGGGCCACGGCGTGATTGTGTTCGAAAACTTTTGGACACCGTCCAGGTAGCCCGCCAACGTCGCCGCCTGCGGGTCGTACACGATGGCGACATGGTGCCACTGTCCCGGCTGGATATCGCCATAGTTGGCCAGCGTGGGGTAAGAGATATTCCCGTTAGCTGCGTACCGCACGAGGATAGATTTGCTCGTGGCGCTGTTCTCGTACAACTGGATGCTGGCCGTATTGCCGCCATCAGAGCGGATGGAGCCCAGAACATTACTACTGCCGCCCCCCTGCAGGCCAGTCTCGCTGCGCAACCAAAACATCCACGCAAACGGGCGATCATGCCGTGCGTAGTCGCCACTCCAACGCACGTAGCCGTAGGGTCGAATGCTTTCGCTGGCATGCGCAGAGCCTCCCCAGCTGTGCCCCGGCATGTCGCCGATAGCAATCGGGGAAGGCACCGATCCTACCTCAACCTGGACCGCCCCGATCAACAATTCGACGCCATCCCCGGGATCGCCCGCCCAGCCGACGCGTGCCTGGACCGTCGTCACGGTGGAATCGCCCGAGATGGCGTCCAGCGCCACCCAGATGTGCTGCCAGTCTCCGGTGGTAGTAAATGTCGCCGACCGGTCGTATGCGGCTCCCCCGCCGTACTGGAAATCCCGAATGAGCCGTACTGCCAAATTTGTCTTCCCGGCCTGGTTGGCCTTCACCCAGGCGGACAACACCACCGGCTGTTGATTTTGGATGGTGCTGAAAATATTTTGGTATACGGAATAGTGGTGGACGCCCGATAGCCCACCACTTGCCACCCGGGTGATTTTGGCTGCGTACTCGCCATAGTACGTGTCGCCGGTGATCACCTGGACGCTGTGATAGGTGCCGGGATCGTTGACAGTCCAGTACCCGGACAGGGTGCCACCACCGGCGGCAAACCGTGGATCTCTGATGTAGTTCGTGGTCCCCTGTGCCACCTGCACGGCCTTATGGAATTTCCCTGGCCGGTAGATCACGCCGCCGGACTCCACCGGCACCTGGCCCAGGTGGCCTACAGCGGTGCCGGTGTAATCCCTGTTGTACGGCAACGGGCCGTCGAAGTGCACAATCATCTCGGCATCGGCCAACTGGAGCGCATGCGGGCCAATCCACCAGTCGGCGCGAGCGGGGCCGGAAATGTCCAACGCGAACTGTGGGTCCGGAGCGCGATTAACACCCACGGACTGCTGCGACACATCCACGAACAACACGCCCGGACTGGCGTATGAGGGTCCGACGGTCAGGTCTTCCCACACGTCCAGTGCCCCCAGGATGTCGCCGCTTCCCGCCTCCAGGTGCCCGGCGATGTCCACATCTCCTGCCGCCACCAGCGAATAGCTGGCGTTTGGCGCCTGGCCTAGGCCCAAGCGCACGAGCTGCAACGCCCCGGCGGAATCGCTTTGCAAGATTTTGGCCGCCGCGCCCGGGTTGCTGGAAGAGTCGATGTCGTGGGTGTGGGTGCCGGATGTCACGGCATTGGTTGATGATACTGTCAACGTGGACGGCGTACCCAGGGCCAGGCCGGACGAAGAGCGAGACAGGCCGTGATTCGTCGGCAGCTTCACCCGCACGGCGCCGGAGTTGAACTCTAGGCCGCCAGCAGAGTCCAGGTTTACCTGGATGTTGTTGCTGGCATCCTCTTTTAGGCCGGCCAGCGTATCGATGATGTCCGTGACGTCGACTGCGACCGAGTCGGCCAACACATCGATGCCGTCGCCGGCGCCGACGTCGAACGTGCGGTTGGCCGACAGGTCGCCTCCGCCCGTCAAGCCCGCACCAGCCGTCAGTGTGCGGCTGGTGCGTACTACTGTGTTATCTACGGCCAACGTGAGCACGTTGGCGCCGGCCGTGCTGGTCAGGCCGGCGCCGCCTAGAATCTGGATGCGATAGTCGCCCGCCGGCGACACAGCCGTCGCGGCATCGTCTTCCAGGCCAACAAACGCCGCATGATGTGCGCCCGGCGTAGCGACGTGGACGTCCAAATCCACGCCATCCACTGTCAACCCGCTATTGAGCACGATGTTGCCGGTAAATGTCCGACTCCCGTCCAGTAGCGCAAACTGTGGCGCCTGGTCGTTGGTCAGCGTGCCGCTGTGATGTTCGCTGGCCAGGCCGTGCGGCGACGGCGCGCCGGCGAGCACGGAACCGCCACCACCGCCACCGCCTCCCGGAGTAGCAGCGATGATATCCTGGATCCATCGCACGATATAGGGTTTCAGGTTTCGTGCCAGACTGCTATATCGCTCGCTCATCCCTGCCTACCCCTGCCTACATCCCACGGCGAGCGTACATTGCCGGCCTCCACAGACAATTGTGCAGATGACACGTTATACTCGGACCGTTCCACGAACAACGGCAATACGGGAGCCACATTGTCCGCCAGCGGAACGCTAAAGGCGGCCTGCAGCCATCGGCCGGCAATCAGCTGACCGGGTTCGGCCCGTCCCCCAACTGCATTCTCAATGATACCGTCTGCATCGATAGCCAAATCGATATCTCCCTGGTCAGGGGCCACGGAAATCCGAACGCGCTTTTCCGGCGTGACAGTGGCCAGCAACCGCTTCCCTGTGCTGTTTCCCATGTCCAGCAGCGCTTCTGCCTCCTCCAGGATGGTTGTGTCGCCGGCCCGATATTGCCACGTGCTCACGCCCGACGTGTCCAACACATCAACACCGGTCACGAATTCGGACGCATTCAACATGCTGCTGAGCTGGCTGGTGGTCTCCTCCCGTCCTACCAGCCGAAACGGCATGTCGGCATTCGTGCTTCGATTTATCCAGCTGTAGCCATTGAAGACCTTCATCACACCGCCGCTGTACCCCAAATCCTCATCCAGCGCAACCTCGTAGTAGTTGCGGGGGTCTTTGGCCCCATCGCGCTCAACCACCAACCAGTAGGTGGTCCCGTAAGTCAGCGTCAAGGAGCTGCCCAGGTTGAATTCCACCCAGGCAAACTTGGCCGACAGGCTGCTTCCGGCGACCGTGGCCGACACCAACAGGCTGCCGGGGGCTCCGCTGCCATCGGAATAAATGGACAACTTGAGATTGTCTACCGGGTTGCCCACGCGGCGGGCATGCACATACCCGTACGCCACAGCCCAGCTGGTATTGACGCCCAGCGTGAACTGCTGGGCCACCTTGTTGATGCGAACCTGGGCTAACTTTCCCTTTCCGATGGACACTTCTGCACCGGCAGCCTCGTACACGAACAGGCGTTCTACCGTCTCGACATTGCCAGCTCCGGCGGCTTTGGTCGTGTAGGTGCCGTTGTTGCTGACGGAGCCCTCCACCGTGAACACGTCGCCGACGGACAGGAACCCCAGCCCATTGGCGCTATCATACATGTCGTCATCGTTGACGCCGCCTGGCTCCGAGAACGAAATGGTGGTGGCCGTGTAGTGTGCGCCGATGGCCTGTACCTCATTGCCGATGTCGGTATGTTCCTCCACCCCGGCCAACTGCTGATAATACTTCCAGGACAGTCGCCGCCAATACCCCACGCAGCGGATGGTCGCCCCAACGTCGCCCGGCTCTACTCGCAACGTCGGAATTGGCTGCTTGCGTTCGGCCAGTACCCGATTGCGCAACGTGGCCGCCGCCGCGCTATCTGTGTCCGGCGCCGATACCAGCAGCTCTCGTGTGCCGTAGCGGTCCTGGCTGGTGGCGTCATCGGTCCACGCGGTGGTGCCACGTTCGTCAGCCCCACCCGCATTCGTAGCCGTATAGGCCACGGCCACACGATTAGCCATGTCGTCCAGTGACAGACCGATAACAAGCCCGCCGAGGGAAACCTCGACATCGTTAATCACACCCCACCAGACCGGCGTGCCCAACTTGTTACGGATGGTCACTTCGTAGCCCAGCCAACGCAGCGTCTCTGTCAATTGCTCCCTGGGCCCAGCCACCTCGATGACGGCGCTATCTGGCCCACCAACAGCCGAATCCGACCATCGACGGGGGCGCAGTGATAACTCAGAGGGGACAATCGTATAGGCGTTACTGCGGTCCTTCAGCTCAACCGTGAACATTACAGCACCTCGCGAGAGAAAGCCCACGGCTTCCAGCCGTGGGATGAATCGAGCGCGATGCCAAGTACAAGGCCAAGTCCAATGTTTAAGTTATTGGCTTTGTCGCGTAAGCGTGCTATAATCATAGCATGCGCAAGACCTACAAGTACCGACTCTATCCAACGCCGGGCCAGACACGACTCCTTGAGCGCGTGCTTGAGGAATGTCGCTGGCTGTATAACGAGACCCTGGCCTACCGCAGGCGGGCTTGGGGGGAACGGCGGGAATCGGTGAGCCTGTACACTACCCAGCGCCTGCTGCCGGAGTGGAAGAAAGCCCGCCCGTCTTTGAAGTTGGTCCATTCCCAAGTCTTGCAGAATGTCCAGGTGCGGGTTGACCTGGCCTTCAAAGCCTTCTTTCGCCGGGTAAAGGCGGGCGAGACGCCAGGATACCCTCGCTTTCGTGGCAAGGGGCGCTACGATAGCTTCACCTTCCCGCAGTTCGGCTTCAGCCTCGACCCCGACAAGCAGCGGCTGAACCTCTCGAAAATCGGCGACGTGAAGATCGTGCTCCACCGCCCAATTGAGGGCACGATCAAGACCCTCACGGTTCGCCGGACCGCAACCGGCAAGTGGTACGCCTGCTTCTCGGTCGAGTATGAGTGTGAGCCGCTTGACCCGTCGCCGCACGTGGTCGGTGTAGACGTTGGCCTTGAGAGCTTCGCTACCCTGTCCACCGGCGAGAAAATCGCCAACCCGCGCTTCTTCCGCCGGGACGAAAAGGCGTTGGCGAGGGCACAACGAAAGTTGAGCGCCGCCGAGAAGGGGACGCCGGAACGAGCGAAGCGCCGCAAGGTCGTTGCCCGGATTCACGAGCGGATCGCCAACCGTCGCAGCGACTTCGCCCACAAGCTGGCCCGACGACTGGCGAGCGAGAATCAGATTGTCGTCTTTGAGGACTTGAACACGAACGGGATGCTCAAAAACCGCTGTCTCGCCAAGAGCATTGCGGACGCGGCGTGGAGCCAATTGATTCAGTACACGACGTACAAGGCAGAGTGCGCCGGTCGTCGGGTGGTACTGGTCAATCCCCGCAACACGTCCAAAGCCTGCTCCGGCTGTGGCGAGTTGGTCGAAAAGTCCTTGAGCATTCGCCTTCATCAGTGTCCTTCGTGCGGTCTCGTGCTTGATCGAGACCATAACGCCGCTTTGAACATTTTGGCTCCGGGGCTACAGAGCCTGGGTGCAAGTCCCTAGAAGCCCACGCATTCTATGCGTGGGAGTAGTCACAGCACCAATCTCCGTGGCCGGTACCAGATTTGTGCCGTGAATTTGCGGCCAGCCACAAAACCGCTGCTTTCCCGAGCCAGCACTCGCAGCCGCTGTGTCCGGTTAGGCCAGACGTGAATGGGCGCATTCAGCCCGCGCATGACGGGCAGGCGATCCGAGTCTGGCTCCTCTCCATACACCAGCCCTTCAATGCCATCATCAACCAGGGCGTCGTTGCTCTCCATCGCGAACCCGAGCTGGCGCACACGTCGATATATGCCGTGTCCGGTCGGCGTAAGCTGCACAAAGTCCAACGTCAACGAACCGCCACCCGACTTGCGCGCGCGGATGGCCAGGGCCACTGTGGCCGTATTCGGGTTATAGCCGCCTGGCGGCAATGGCACCGCCCCCAAGTCAACGAGCTCTTCCCCGTTGTGGTACACCTCGCCGCCGACATAGATGTCGATGTACAGGCCACCGACACCAAAAAGGACAACCGGCTGCAGGTAGACGCCCGTGGATGCGCTGCTAAACGCCGCCAGTACTCGGAAATAGCGGCCGGCCGTATCGGCCAGCAGAGTACTGGCCAGGTCCCACGTGTACGCGGTCACCTGGCTGCTGCTGCTCCACGAGAATGTCGCGCCGCCGGCCGCCTCTGTACCGAGCAAGAACGGATCCATGCCGGTTGGGTCGCTGAACACGTTGTTGGCAATGAAAAACTCGCTGTAATTGAGCGCGCTTAACTCTGCGTTCGTCAACTTGAGCTTGATAGGGGCCGGCAGCACGCCGGTTACCTGGCTGCTGGCGATGCCTATCCAGTTGGTCTGCGTGGCCGTCGCGTCATCGTTGTTGTACAGAGTGACCGGACTGGTTGTCGGCGTCGAATTGGCCGAACTGGTCAGCTTGAGCTGCGTCTCCGGCCCCTCCCAGTAGTAGCGACGCGTGATGTGCAGTGTGGCCCGTACCCGGTTGCGCCACAGTTGGTCCGGCGCGTGCTCCAATGACACGCGTCCGGCCAACACCTCGCTACGCCAGGTGTTGGCTTCGTCGATGGACACCTGGATATACACCCGCGGGCCGGCATTGTCTCGCTGCCGCTGCCGCGCCAGGTCAAACATGCGCTCTATGACGTTCAAATTGCTGCGAGCATTGTTGGTGAGCACGACGTCAATGGACTCGGTCACATTGCGCAGAGGGGCGTTGACGACCGTGCCTCCGCTCTCTGTCCCGGCTATTTCCTGCAGGTCAATCCCCGGTTCGGCGATGGGATATGACTCCGTCAGGATATCTCCGCTGTTAAGCTGGATGGTTGTGGTGCCATCGGTCAGACTGAATACATTGGCCATCTACCGTTGCCTCCGCTGGATGACGCGCGCGATTCGATAGGCCAATTCCTCCACATCTAAATCATTGTTGAGGGTGGCGTTGACGATAATTTGAGGACCACCGGAACCTACCAGCTCCATGGACTCCCGATTGCTGAAAATCCGACTTCCCCGTGGCAATGCAACCAGCTCCGGCCCGCGCTCACCAACCCACGTGAGACCGCCCCTGAAAAATTGCGAGCCCGTCGCGTTGAACGGATTCAAGTCGGGCAACGAGACGTCCGGCCACCAATCACCACTGAACAGTGTCTCTACCCAGGCCGGCACTGGAATATCTGGCCAGCGCCATTGCGGAAGAGCTGGCCACTCGAATTTTGGCAATGCCGGCCAGGACCAGTTGAGCAACTTCTGCAACCATTCAGGTGTCTCGAACGCCTCCGTGAACCCGCTCGCGAAATCGCCTAGCGCATTCACAATGGCGTTCTTCAGTGCCGTGAACGATTCGCCTACAGTGGTCCAGTCGATATTGGTGATAGCGGTAATGACGGCCGACTTCAGCTTGTCAAAATTAGCGCTGTCTGTGGACCAGGCGATGGCCCCAATGGCTGTAGTGATAGCAGACTGGATGGCTGAAGCCATGTTGGATGCCGCCGTTGTTATCGTTTCTGGGTCAAGCGCCGTACTGACAGCTTTCGCCACGGCAGCGCCAACTGTCGAAAAATCAATATTATTGATTCCTGTCGTGAGGCTGTTCAGAATGCCGGCCAAAGCGCCGGTGATGTCCATTCCCTGTATCTTGTCGGATAGCGCCGTCACGACATTGTCGCGTAATGTGCCGAGCGAGCTTGACAGCGAAGTGTCCTCCAGGGAACCGCCCCAATCAATCGCCGTGATGGCATTTACCACTGCGGTCTTCAGGTTGCCGAAACTCAACGCAACTGCTGACCAGTCAAATTCTCCGATGGCTGTCGTGATTGCGCTTACCAGGCCGTTGAACTTATCCCCCGTGATGTCTTCCCACGTCAGCCCCCCGACGGCCGTCGTCACAGAGCCGGTCAGACGACCAAGGAAACCGGTGACGGCACCGAGCGGGTCAAACGAGGCCCAGTCAATACCGTTGATGGCGCCGGCCAGCCTATTCACAAAACCCGAAATGTCCAGGCTGACATCAGACCAGTCGATACCGCTGATGGTCGTGGTGGCTGTTTCGATGACATTGTCACGCAGCTCGGTGGCCTTGGTTCCCAGCTCGACCAGGCCGGTCTGGAAATTTGAAAACGCCTCCCCGATGGACGTCCGCACATTTTCCGCCCATGTTCCCCAGTCGAACGACTGAATCTGGCCGATTGTGTCAGTCAAGCCCTGCTTGAGTGGCTCAAAGTCGCCGGCCATGGCGGCCTGAATCCAGGAGAGTAGCTCAGTGAACCCCGGACGCAAGAAGTCGATGACCGCCTGCGTCTTCTCCTGGATACCACCGAAATTGGCAGCCCAGGCAGCCGCCAACCCGGCCACCGCAGCCACGACCAGGCCGATGGGGCTGAGCAGGAACGAAATGGCGGCCGCCACGCCAGATAGCGCCAACAGAAGTGGGCCTGCCGCCGCTAACACCGCTCCAAACGCCAGCGCGGCATTCTGAATTGGCTGCGGCAACTCTGTGAATTGGGTAATCAGGTCGGCAACGAAACGCACCAGTGCGCTTAACGTAGGCAAAAACCGGCTGGCCACGCTGATGAGTGCCGAGTCCACCGAGCCGCGGAAGTACTCGACGGCGCCGCTCAACCCGCTCATGCGCGCGTTGGCAGCCTGGGCCGCTGCGCCTGCCTGGTTAACGGCCTCCTTCATCTGCAGGAAGCCCTCTTTCCCGGCATCCAGTAACGGAATCATCGCCTTGGCGCCATCGCTCAGAAAGATGGTGCTCAGCGCGGCCAGACGCTGTTCCTGGCTCATGCCGGCCATGGACGTATTTAGTATGTCGATGATGTCGGCCAGTGGCAGCATGTTACCCTGGGCGTCAAAGAAGCTGATGCCCAGGGCGTCCATGACCCCTTTTGCCTCTTTGGTCGGGTCGATGATGCGGATGAATGCATTCTTGAGCGCCGTACCGGCATCGGAGCCGGTCAGGCCAACGTTGGTGAGGATGGCCAGGGATGCAACCAGGTCATCCACCTGCTGCCCCGCCGCAGCAAACGCGAAGCCGCCCTGCTGCAGACCGTAGGCCAGGTCCGAAATGTCCGCGGTCGAGGCATTGGCCGCGGCTGCCAGCAGGTTGGCCACCCACGAGGATTCGCTGGCGGCCAGGCCAAACGAATTGAGAGCAGCGGTGGTAATGTTGGCCGCCTCCGCCAACGAGACACCGCCGGCCGCGGCCAGGTCCAGTACGCCGCCGATGGAGGCCATGATTTGGTCGGCGTTCATGCCGGCCTTACCCAGCTCCAGCATGGCCTGGGCAGCCTCGCCCGCGCTGAACGACGTGACTGCGCCCAGCCGCAGCGCTTCCTGCTGCAACTGCTGCATGGCATTGGCAGGCACGTTGGCGACAACCGCCAACACGTTCATGGCCTGCTCAAATTCGCCGGCCGACTGTAGCGCCTGGCGACCAATAGCAGCCAGAGGTAACGTCACACCTGCCGATAACAGGCCGCCCGTTACCCCCAGCCGTTTGGCCGCCTGATCCATGCGGCCACGAAATGAACTGATTTTGCTTTCGGCCTCGCTGGTGTCGGCCCCCACCCGCACCATGAGGGTGGCCGCCGTAATGGCCATGCTACCTCCCTCGCCGCTCGTTGTGCCGTCTGATTTCGTCTGCCGCCCGATTCTCCGCGCTTTCAGCGGCCAATGCCCATTCCAGCCAGACCAGCGGCATGTCGACTAGCTCCCACGGCGCAACGCCTAGATAGCGTGCCGCTCGGACGATGATGTACCAGTCGGGTAATTCGCCTACCGCACCGTTGGTGACGAGGTAGCGAACTATCGCCGACCGCTCAGCCCGTTTGGGGCCATGTCCTCCAGGATGGCCTGCACGATGGCGCCTAGGAACGAACTAGGACATTGCATCAGAAATTCTGTGGTAATGGCCACCGGCGCCTTGCCATCCTCGTCCAGAACGTCCCACGAAACCAGCGTGTCGGCCAGATATTCGGCCATCACCCGGGCCGACTCTGCCGTGTCCTGTACCTGGCCCATGCGCACCTGGGCCTCAGGCGTCAGAGCACCTGGCCGGTAGTCAACCGTAACCGTCTCACCCAGGTATTCGACGCGCACGGTGCGCGTCTTTTTCTTCAGGTCAGCGATGCTGATTCCCATTTTGCCTCCTAGAGGGCAGAGATGCCGTTGACGACCGTGACCTCGGTGGCCTTCCCCCAGGTCGTGTCGTGGATGGCGTCCATGGTCCACTCGATGGCGAAGACGCCATCTTCGTCCTGGAAGTCGGAGATGTCCGTCACCTGGCAGGCCGTATCGATTTTCAGGCTGTAATTGGTGGTCCCATCGATGGTGCCGCCGGTGGCCTCGATGCGAACGAACTTCTTGGAATTTGCACGCATGGTGGTCAGCAGTCCCATCCCGGTGGAATCAGCCTGCACCATCAGCGTCACTCGCGGGGTCGGCTCCGTCTCCACGTGTGCTGCCCAGTCGGTCGCCTGGTTGAGCACCCATACCGGCGCGAATCGGTCGGTGATGCTCCACTCCACGCTGATGGCCCGAGTCAACGCAGACGCGCCGTCGAGACCAGCCTGGGTGTCTGCCAGATAAACGGCAACCTGAGGCGGCGTGACCGGCACCAGGGCGATGGTGGACGGCGAGGACGTCAGCGTGATGCCATCGCTCAAATCCTGTCCGATGATGGTGCCGTCAATCTCGCAGCCATCGCGGCTAAACGACATGCTCAGCCCAGTTACCAGGCCGTAAGTGAATTTGTGGGCGCGAGTGGAACTGCCCTGCTCGATGGTAAACGTCTTAACCGTATCCGCCGCCGTGGTGGACGGCGAGAACGTCCAGGTGTACGCGGTGGTGCCGGTCGGTGTCACCGACTTCAGCAGCGACGACAGCCAATAGACAATCTCCGTGTATGTCAGTGGGCCGCTCAGCGACCCCTGCACCCACTCCCGATTGAGGGATGCCAGGCTGCCGAATTTGTACCCGGTCGGACGGAACTTGGTGATATCCACCTGTGGCCCCAAAGTCAAGTTGGCGGCCGTGATTTTCTTGTTGGCCGCCACAGACGTGCCAGGCGTGGTCTCGACGCCCAGCTGAAACCCCTGCAGGATGCTCGCTCGTTCTGGCATGGTGCCTCCTCAAATCACTGTACAATCAGGCGATACACGCCGCCCAGATGACGATATTGCCGTTCGTTGGCCACCTCGACCATCGAGAACGGCTGCTCTCTCACGCACACGACCACCGTGCCATCCACCACCGTGCCGCTGGCCGCCTGCAGCACGGCATCGATACGGTCAGCAATCGTTTTCAGGTCGCCGCCGAACGTGGTTGTCTCCGCGATGCCGCGTACCAGGTACCTGGTATCCGACCACCAACGCGTGGGCCCTAGGCCATTCAGGTCGCGCCCCGATTGCATGGTGTAGACGACATAAGGCAGCGAGGCAGTCGACGGCGCCATGTAGGCGAAAACACCGCTGACCAGCCCGGCCAACGTGGCATCTCCGCTCAGCACTGTATAGAGCCACCGCTCCGCCGCAACCGTCTCCGCCATTAGCGCAATCGCCTCTCCAGCTTGCTCAACTCGTCCAGAAACTGCGGCCGAATATACTCCGCGGCCGGCGCCATGAACGGGCGAGGCGCTACCCGAACCGTGCCGTACTCGAGATAGGGCGCGTATTCCACGTCGTCACTGTAGACAACGCCGATAGTCTCGCTCTCCATCTCGCTCTGGATGCTCTTGATGAGCTTCCCGGTATCCACTGCCGGCGGCTCACCTGGCGCACTGGCCTGGTGGATGCGGCCGCCCGGGCGCGGGTATAGCCGGCCGCTTTTAGGCCATGTCATAGACTCCTCAACCCGCTCCTCCAGGCTCTGGATCGCGTCCCGCACAATGGCTGCCACTTCGCTGCGCATTTTGGATGTCAGCGCCGGAAATCGGTCGTCAATGATGCTGACGACCCCCGTGTCCCTGGGCATCAGAGTGTCTCCCGACAGATAGCTACCCGCAGCACCTCCCAGGTCGGCGAAATGACCTGTACTACCTGGAATGTGCGTGAGCCGATGACAATTTCATCATCCGCCAGAACATCTGTTCCCTGTGGCACCGAGACGCGCCACAGGGACGTGGCGCCAATCTGCTCGGCGATGATGCGCTCCTGTGGCTGCAAGCCAGCGGGAGCGAGCCGGCAAGGCACGGTGGCCACCGTGGTCCTACTTTCCGTGTAGCCGCCTGTGCCGTCAGGCGCGGTGCTGATGCGCTTCACGGTTGCCGTGCCGGCCAGAAACGCCTTGGCCACCGTGCGCATTTGGGCTAGGTCGTGTGCTCCCAACATGGCTATGAGCACAAATCACGCAGAGATACAGTGCCTGGGTTGCGGTGCAGGTCTCGGGTAAAGGCCGGTTCCACCCGGTCCGTATCGTCCTCACGGGTGTCCTTGTCAGACTTCGAAATGCCGCCAGCAAACGGCACGGCAGCATAGGCGGCGCGACTGCGGAGTTTTTTGGCCAACGCCAGATAGTGTGCCTGTCGCTGGCTGGCGTCTACCCTGGCGCTGTCCACCCACGCGTCCACATTGCGCGCATATTTGGCGGCGATGGACTCACACGCCGCAGCAGCAGCCACGTACGTGTTGCCGTTCTGAGCCAACAGCCAGGCAATCTCCTCGTCGGTAATCTGCTGGTCGTTGGTATCGGTGTCACCGATGAGGAATCGGACGGCGTCGCGACTACTTGCCGCCGGGTCGCCGCTATAGGTCCACGTCATGGCTGCCTCAGTCGTAGATGAACAGAGCGTCCACTGTGGTCGCCGAAGGAGTTGCCTTGATGCTGGTGTCGAACTCGACGCCGAACGGAACTACTAGCACATCGTTAGCCGGCACCTGTAGGACAATCTGCGTGGTAGCGCCATCGGCGATGGTCAACGTGGCCGCGGTTCCGCTGTTTGCCACAATGACAGTCCACAGGATGCCGGCCGTCGCCTTAATCGTCTGTTCAGCCGTAGTGTTCTGCACTCGGGTTTTGCTGCTGGCGACCCAGGCCTGTTTCAGCTGATTGGCCATGGCGCTACTCCAGGACCACGTAGACGATGTAGATGTCCCCGCGGAACTCGGCGAAATCGTTGCTGCCCGCGGTGTAGCTCACGCTTTTGGCGGTGCCGACCACGTGGTAAGTCGGATTGCCGGTGCCAGCATCGCCGGCCGCGTCCGTGCCGTCCAGGCCGTCCCACAGCAACACGCCGAGAGTACGGGCGCTGATATAGTTCTGGTTGACGCCGTTCGTATACGTGGCAGCGCCGCGCACAATGCCGGTGCTGGCCACGCTGACGCCATCTAGGAACCCGTCGGCATCCCCGCCGCTTTCCGAACTCAACAGGCCCACATCTAGCGTCTTGGTCGTGCCGGTCGCCTCGGCCGTGGTCACGTTGACGAACACATCCAGCACGATGCTGTTGGCAGGCAGGTCCCAGCCGGTATCCTGTTCGCTGCCGGTTGGCGTGCTGGTGATGGACAGTCGCTTGATTTTTAGGCTCGCCCCGTCCATATTGACGCCACCGGCCAGCATGGTCCCGCGCGTGATACGATTAAATCCCATGTTTTCCCTCCAGTTCTGCCAGACGCCGGGCCAGTACCTTCTGTGCGCTCTCTCGGCTCTCATGCTCCAGCGCCTGGCGCAGGACACAGGCGTCCTTGACGGCTTGGGCCGCCTGCTCCAGGCGGCGAACCGGGATGGCATTCAGCGCGGCCGCCGTTGGCTGCACATCCGGCGCCCCGGCAGAATACGGCCTCACATAGCGTTGCTCCGCCAGAATGCGCACCCGGTCCGAACTGGCGAACTCGGATTCGTCCAGCAGGTCGCCGATGGCCAGCATCCGGCCGCCGGCCGGGAAGGTACGCAACACCTCGTATTGCATGGCTCCCTCCCCGGCCTAGCTGACCGCGTTGGCGAAGAAATACCCCAGGTCGGATGCCACCACTTTGTCGTCGAATGCGACCTCGCCCTCGATGCGGTCCGCCTTCAGATGCTGCATGCGGAACCGGTCGACACCCACCGTAGCACCCAGCGTCCCGCTCACGCCTCGCCAGGCGAAGATGTAGCCGGCGCTGGGCTGGAGCAAGCCAGGCGACGGCGCCGAATAGCACAGCAGTGCGTGCTTGCCTTGCACGAAGCTGTAGGCGGCCGTCTCGCCCTCCACGTTGGTGGCCTTGACCGCCTTCGCCACCAGCACACGGTCCAGCTCAAACAGGCTGGCCATGATTTCGGCCGTCACGTTGTCTGGCGTGGTGTACTTGATTTGGTCGCGCAAGTCTGGGTGCCGCTTGAGCTTGCGGAACACGCTGTACCCCAACACCAGGGTATTGGGTTCGAATCCGGTCGTGGACAAGATGGTCTCCTTGCCGGCCTCAATGTCCTCGAACGGGTCACTGGCCGCGTAGTCATCCCAGCGGGTGAAATCGGTGCCGCCGGTTTTGTCGGTGCCCCAGACGCCAGTCGTGAAATAGTCGCTGGCCCACTGCACTTCCTGACGCAGCAGCAGTTTGCGGGTCACAAACTGAGTAGCATCCCGGTACGAATCCAGAGGCGCGTCCTCATTAGCCACAACCTGGTCCGGCACGTCTTTGTGAAACGCCCAGACGTCGCACGAGTACGTATCCGTGCTCAGGCCATAGCTGCCGCCGGCCGACTCGGTGCCGGGCGCCCGGAGCTGGGCCTCATCGCGGAACCAATCGTTCTTGGCATAGGTGTAGAAAACGTCGGACTGCTTATCCACCGGCACAATCGGAAATACCCTGGTGGCGATGAAATCCGTCTGGCTCTGGATGTAGGCCACCGAGATGCCGGTCAGGACGGCGTCGACGTGAACATCACTGCGGGTTGGACTGGTCATTGTCGTGTCCCTCCTCTACTACGCAGCCCGGTGCGGGTTGCAGCAATTAATCAGCGCGGTGGCCAGACCTCCGGCCGCCGTGGTAGCCGTCAGCACCTGTCCCACCACGTACTCAGTCGTGTCAGTGCCAGGCACTTTGGCGTCTGCCTGGCCATCGGCGCTGGTCCCAATCAGGTCCCCCTCGTTCAGGGCGGCATCAGAGGAGACCTTTGTGATACCCAAGGCCATGATTTGCGCCTCCTGGCCTTGCTTGGGTTTGTTCTGCAGCACGCCGACCGGTTTGTCGGTCGTGGCGGCACAGACAGCGGCCTTTCCGTTGCTGTCCACCTTGACGAAATAGTACTGCTTGGCGCTCAGGTCCGCCGCTGCCTCCAGCGTAAACGTCAGGGTTGGAATCTCCCAGGCCATGTTTAAGCCTCCTCTCGTTTGTACAACTCAGGGTGCCGCTCGGCCGCCTTGGCCAGCGCCACCACATACTCCATGCCCGGATTCTCGGCCATCAACCGCCGGGCCTCGGCCTCCAGCTTGCTGCGCGCGCTGGCCGGTGCGTCCTGGCGGTCGGTGCCGCGCTCCTCAAACAAGGCCGCTGTGCGCAGCTGTTCGGCCACTGCCTGCTGCTGGCGGACATAGAAGCGGAACGCCTCGCTGTCTTCGCCGGCCGCCGCGGCTAGCTGCTCAAGTAGCGCCACGTGCCCCTCGGTATCGCCAGGCCACTCCGCGGCCATTTCACGAAACCGCTTCCGGGTGGCCTCCTGCTCCATGCGAGCAATTCGCTCGTTGGCAGCGTCCAGGGCCGCCTCGAGCTGTTCCGCCCGCTGGCGAGATTCGGCAGCCAGCGCTTCCTTCTCGGCCAGCTGCGCCTTCAGCGCCTCGAATTCCTCCCGGCTGACGAAGTCCTGCCGGGCTTCCTTCTTCTCGTCGCTCATCTGTTCTGCATCCTCCTTGGCCGTTGCGGCCATGAACTGTGAGACATCAACGCCGCGCGCATGCGCATATTTCAACGCCACCTCGAGCACTTTGTCCGGCTGCAGTCCGGTGCGCTCCAGGTAACGGTCGATTTCTCCGAACACCTCTGCGGCCAACCGGTTGGTTCCCCACAGGTGGGCGCTGAACATGCCATCCCGGTTAGCAGCCGGCTCATCCACCAGGTCACAGGCAACCAGGCTGGTCAGCCTGACAACCGGCAACTTCGTAACGGCATTGCGCGGACGGCTGGAAAACTGGCCGCCCTCTTCGGCCTCCACCTCGCTGCCATCTTCAAGCACCCAGACTCGGCGTCCATCAAACACGATACTGAACCCGAACGCCTCCGGATCTTCCTCCGCAGCATCAAGCACGTATTCGCCCAGGTTGCCATGCGGCGACTTGAAGGCCAACTCGGACAGGTGGAGGTCGCCAACAGCCTTGCCATCCTCCAGACGCAGATTGTGAATACGGCCCAAAAACTTCCCCAGTCCGTCGCTGCTCAGGCCAGGATGGGTGAACCTGCTCTTGACGCCAGCCCGGGCCGCATTACCCAACGTCACCACCTGGCGCAAACTCGTCTCGTCGAGCTGGACACCATGCCCGATGGCCTCGACAGCCTGGGCCAGAGACACGCCGTAGATGATGCGGTTCTCCCTGTCCACCCGAGCAATCGGCCCATGTAGCGGCAACGTACGGAATCGGTGTCGAGACGTCCCGGCGCCAAAATTGGCCTCCGGCGGCTCCAGGCCGGCATCCCGCAGGTGTCGTGCCAGATGCTCGTAGACGCCGCGCCGGTCGGACTCCGGGATGGTGGTGCCGCCCCGGGCGCCGTTGAGCACGGCGATGCCGGTTCGGCATGCCTGCACGTTGGCAGGTCCGATGTTGCCTCCCCCGTCCACCTCGTGGTGAATGAACCGGTAGGCTGCCTTGGTATCCGGGTCACCGTCCGGGTCCTGCCAGGCGTAGGCACGTCGATAGTAGGCCTCATCGCCGTCGTTGCGCAGACGAGCCTCGTTGGCCGGCCCGTCCCAGGCCCCGGTGCTGGTCTCCGTGCTGTGCGAGCGAATCGCCGGCATTTGTCGTTCTCCGATGCAACAAAAAACCGGGCACGAGGTTCACACCTCGTGCCCGGTTTCGAATCGCTTAACCGAGCGCTACCCGGCATGGTGGCCGGGCCACGCAATATCCGATTATCCCTCGATGGCCGCGCTGTTGGTCACGGCCCATCGACACGTGCCGCCCTCCTTCACGATGGTGACGCTGTGGCAACCATCCGGGAGCTGCTGCAACCTGAGCAACAACTTCAGCCATTGTCCAGAAATTTGCTGGGCTGGGCGGCCGCTGTCAGACAATATTGTAATGCGTTTGTGCTGCGGTGTCAACGCCTGGTGCCGACCCATTGCCCCACCTCTGCTGCCGGAACTTCCCGGTACGTTTTGTAGCAACGGCAGTTGCTCAAACACTCGGACGCTACCCCTGGCGGTGGCAGGACCCCCTGCGGCTGCCAACCCATTTCGTAGTACATCACGCAGTCGCCGCAATGGTCGGCGGGCGTCAGGTGCCGGCGCTCGATGACGGCCATGCCCGGGCGCGGAACAGCCCGCGATTCCAGCCCTTCCCAGAACTGGGTGCGGGCGCGACCTACATACATGCGTGCCCGATTCTGCGCTTGCAGGAGTGAAAGTTCGCCGTCTCGCACCGCCCGGGCAAACTCACGCAACCGGGCGAAGTCCTCCGCCAATGCCTGGTTGATTGCCTGGAAATCAACCGGCGTCATGCTGTTAAAGCCGCCAACCCCCAGGGCGCGATATTGCAGGTGCAGTCGCTGCAGCGCCGTCTCCATCTGGCGAATCCAGACGGCCGGCGACACGCGCCCCTCGTGGAAAGCCTCGGCCAGTGTTGCAATCAGATTTTCGTGGCGCGCCATGTGACCATCCAGCAGTTGGCGGATGCGCTCTGCGGCCACCGGGCCAAATGGTCGCGCATAGTAGTAGCGACGCTGGTTGCGTGCCCAAAAGTAGGCCAGAATAGCCAGGGTGACAGCAGCAGCTCTCTCCCGTGCTTCGTCTTCGTCCTCAACGAGCGTCGCGTCCAGGATGTAGTTGTAGCGATTCGGGACAGCCTCGTCGGCATACCAGGTGCCTCGCGCATCGGCGACAGCATCCGTCGATTCCCCAGTCAACGCGGCCAGAAGCGCCAGCCCGGGAATCCATCGGTCCGGGTCTTCGCCTGCCGGCAGATTGTCCACCACCCAGCGCACGGCCCGCTCGGCATCCACGGGATGAACGCCGGCGTCGATGAGAGCCTGCACCTGGCGCCGAGCCCACTCCTGCAGGTCCATGTCACCATCCTCGTTGGATGCGTTCGAGCGCAATCCGCAACGCGTCCAAATCCGCTGCCATTGCGTCCTGCCGGCCTGGCTCCGCCTGGGATTCCCGGCGTCGTTGCACCTCCTCCTCGCTCAGCAGAGGCAGGTTGGCCCGGCCGCGCAGGTAGTTCTCCAGTTCCACGCTGGGGAACAACGGCATGCCCGCGCCGGACAGCTCAGCGATGAATTTGCCCAACACTTCCAGGTCCACGTCGCCCACCTTGCCGAATGTCAGTCGGCATCGCCCCGCCATGTTGTTCAACCGCAACAACCGCGGGATGGCATGAGTGTTGATGACGTCAGCAATTCTATCCAGCCACGTCTCCAAGGCTGTTTTGAACAAGCTGGCCTTGGTGGCACTCAGCGCATAGCTCCCCGCACCCTCATGTCCCAGCAGGATGAAATCGGCCATGACCGACATGGCGATTCGTTGGTCGTACCGGGCGATGATGGCGTCCGTGTCGAACTGGCGTGTCCCTCCGCTGCTCAACAGCTCTAGCCGATATAGCTGGTTGCCATTCTCGTCATACACCAGCGGGAAGACCACGCCCTCCTGCTCATCTCGCCGGATATTAACGACGATGTCCTTGAGTGCGTCCAGCACGGCCTTCATCTCAGCCGATGCATTGGCCTGGAACATCTCCGGCGGCCCGTAGGCTACGGGAAGGCCCGCCAGGTCGCGCTCAATACCGATGCCTTCGATGTTTTCGATGTGCTTTTTGAAATACCAGGGCCGATACGCGTTGCGCAGGATGCTGCGTCCTTCAGGATTGCCTTTGCTGGCCACCGTCCGGAACAGCAACGCCTTGTCGATGGGAATGAACACAGGACGATAGTCTGGTGGCGCAATCTGCCACATGCCCTGGATGCCGCCGTAGGCGTCGAACTCCCAGCGGTCCAGGGTTGTCTGCGCGCGTATGCTCCATTTTCGCCACCCAATTTTACCGTCATCATATAGGCTGCGCCGCGTTGGGTCGTCGGTGTCAAGGCCACCACGGCGCTTGTAGACAATCTCCAGATAGCTCCAGCCGTACACCAGCATGCTGAGGATGTCGCCCAGGGTATCGGACCAGGACAGCGACATGTCATCCAGGCACTCGGCCACAAAACGCGCTGCCTCTACGTCGGTCTCGTCCACATCGGCACCAGGGATACGGCCAGGCTCAACCTGGCGCTCCACCTGTGCCATCAACATGTGCACGGCGAAGAGGAAAGCGCCTACGACGGGGTCCTGGTCGGCCATCTCCTGAAAGACACGCCGGCCGCGCTCCCCCTGCAGCTCGCGCAGGAACTCCTCGTAAATGATGCCGCCCTGTCGCTTCAGGCCGGTGGTGCCCAGTTCGCTCATGTCGATTCGCGGTGGCATCAGTGATTCCTCCATTTGCTCACGCCGGAAATGCCGGTTGGCGCAACCGTCGGCGTTCGTCGCGTCAACAACAGCTCCGTCATGCCGTGCACCATGGCGTCCAGCCGGTCCGGAGACTCGTCGCCAGGCAGCCAGGAACACATCTGATCCTCCAGGTCCGGGAAATGGCCCACATGGTGCACCCGGCCCTGGCTATACATGGCGCTAATCGGGTCGGCGCGCAGGTACTTGCCACGGCTGGCATGAATCAGCTTCACCGGTACATTGGCATCGATGGTGCGCAGCGTGTAGCTCACCATCTCGCCACCCTGATTGTCCTCGGCCACGATGCAGTCGGCCTCCCAGCGATAGCAGGCCGATATGGCCTGGCGCGCCCAGCCGTCCGGTTCGGCGCGCAGGGTGTGGTCGGCCAGCACGTAGCCGTGGCCGTTCTCGTCCCGGCCGCATACCACGATGCCCGTCATGTTGCTGTTCTTTTTGCTGGACGCCGCCGGGTCCACCGCCACCACGATGCGCTCCAGGCCCGGCGCCTGCTGCACCCGGCCAGCCTCGATGACGTCCCGTGTCCACAGCGCCCCGGGCACCTCGGTGACGCTCTCGGCCAAAATCTCCTGGCGGTAGGCCAGCGGCGTCATGTCCTGTGCGAGCTCGGCCAGCGCCTCCTCACTGATATGCGGGTTGTCGTGGCTCGTGAAGTGGAATGCTGCCCAACGCCCAGTCGTGTCCTGCCTGGCCCGCTCGAACAACCGGTTGGCGTGGAGCTTGTCCCGCGCCTTGCTGACGCTGGCCGTCCGTGCCGACGGTGGCGTGAAGATGAAGACAGCGTCGCCATTGTTGTCCAGGAGCATCGGCGCGCCCACCAGCTCCCAGGCGTCCTCGTTCATGAGCTGCCACTCGTCCAGAATGAGCAGGTCGGCGTAGTCGCCGCGCAGGGTGTCCGCGTTCCAGGCCGTTTTGGCCCGGATGCGCTGTTTGGTGCCCGGCAGCTCGATGGTGTGGCGCGTCTCGTTTTTCACGAAGACGCCGGCCTGAATCGGCTCGGCAAGCGCGTTCCCCACCGTGCTCCAGAACTGGCCTATCTGGTCGGCCGTTGGCGTGGCGTAGAGCACCCGACGTCCGGCCAGGAACTGCTCCACGGCCAGAATGGCGATGCCGACGGTTTTCCCGCCACGACGGCCGGCCCGGATGATTTTGCGTGGCGCCGGCGAGTCGATGAACTCGCGCTGGCGTGCGTGCGGCTCAGGAAGCCGTATCGTCAGCGTCGTCGGCATTACGGTTGCCATAGACCACCCTCAGCACAATCTCGTTGCCGTTCGCGCCGGTGACTTCCTGGCGCTCTACGTAACGGCCGGTCAGCTCTAGTGCCAGCTTGATGTGTTGGAAGCTGCCCTGCTTGGCCTCGCGCGCCAGAGCGCCGTAAATCTCCGGCAAATCGTTCTGTAGCAGCGTCTCGGAAAGCGCGATGACGGCGTCCATGAAACCATCCTGCGCCTTCCACCGTGACAGCGTTGTGTGATTGACGCCCAGTTCTTGCGCCAGCAGCTGTTGCGTCGGCGGGACGCGCTCATAGCGAGGTGTCGCTAACCACTCCTGAAATTTCAGTTGTTTGGCGCTCCACTTTTTCGCATTTTTCGCGCTGTCTGCCATGTTCCAACTCCTGCGCCAGCCGTGGAATCATCCAGCCTGCCACCTCGACGCGCACGGCCTGGCCAGCGCGCAGCAGCTCCACAGCCTGGTCGTAGTCG